>JACCDO012435464.1_pt1 | contig 86821 bp, 71 predicted proteins | sample 7446101 | NCBI WGS metagenome assembly JACCDO01 (sample SAMN15323440, study PRJNA562643) | freshwater metagenome | isolation source: river surface water | place: USA:Blue River Watershed | collected 2017-08-16
GAATCATCTAAATCATCAGAATCATCTAAATCTCCTAATAAAAATAATAATAAAAATGAAAAGTCAAATAAAGAAGATTTAGATTATGAGGAAAATAACAAATTAGGATTATATATAAAGATTCTACTGTCTCAAAATAAATATCTAACTGAATTAATAGATAAATTAAGCGAAATGTGTATAATAATCTCGGATCCAGAAATCAAATATGTAATCGATGAACCATTTGGAAAAATATAATAAAAAGATAAGGTTTTATTCAAAAATCAATATATATTATTTAATATATAATGACTGAAAAACATAGTTTTGTATATAATATAAATTTTGATGCAAAAGATTTATCCCATCAAATAATTAAATTAATGATATTTACAAATAATTATTTTAAATATGATAAAGAATATATATTAGAAAAATATAATATTGATACTTATGATGAATTTAGAACATATTTTAAAAAAAATTATAAAACAAAATTATTATTTAATTGTGCTAAATCAGAAAAACTTTTTATAAATTTTATAAATTTAGATTATGTATATTTTAGTAGAAAATATAAAGGAGATGAAACTCAAACTATTATGAATTTTTTTATAACTGGAAAATTATTTTTTTTTAATGAATGTAACGAAATTAGTTCAATTATAAAGGGAAAAAACCATATACCAAATTGTAATTGTAAAATTAAGGTTAAATCTGTAGCAAATATTACTATTAATACACTAATTTATATTTTAAAAGAATTTGCTTCAAATTATAATGATAATATATCAAAAATAGTTAGTAAAAAAGATTATGATATAAATAATCTTGAAAATATGACAAATGTGGCTAAAAATATTGTAAAGATTCCTAAGAACGAAATAAATAAAGAATTAGTTAGTTGTTTAAGTAAATTAGAGTCTGTTGAAAATAAATTAAAAATTAATTGTGATATTGATAAGCATTATATTATAGATAGTTTAACTGATAAAAATACAAATTTACCAGAGGAAAAACTAACATTAGTTTCTAACAGCACAAAACAAAGTAAATTAACCGGGTTAAGCAAATTAACAACTAATACCCAAGAAAAAAATAAAAAATTTTATTTTAAACACACACCAACAAATTCAGTATCATCATCATCTGATGTAACTATACCAAAAAATTCAGTTATAAATAAAATAGAATTAAGTTCAGAACATGTTCTAGATAATTTAGGTCAATATTGTATAGATAATAACAAGTCTTATGGTGAAGTATTTAAATTAAATAACTATAGTAAAAAGTCAAATACTCAAGATTATGAATCAAATACAGTAGAAACTGAAGATTTAGATAGATTTGATAAATTTGATGAATTTGATAAAGATAAATTAGTTAAACAAAAAAAATTTCATAACTTTCAATTATCATCAGATTTTTCAGCAAAAGGTGATCATAAAAAAACCAAATATCAAAATAATAATAATCAAGAAAAAATAATTAAAAACAAGCAATTAGATTCTGAAATAGATATGAACTATCCAAATACTTGGGAACTTAATAAAGAAATAATCGATAATAATGAATCAGATAATAATTGTTTATCTCAAAATAGGATTATTAGAAATACAATAACTAATAAAAAAAATAATATATCTGAAGTTAAGATATCTGAAGAAAATATATGTGAGGTTAATACATCTAAAGAAATAACATCTGAAGTGATTCTAGAAAATACTTCAAAGAATGAAGAATCAGATAATAATCAGTCTACAATATTTTTACAAGATGTTAATCCTGTTTCAAATAATTTGGATTTAAATTTAGATGTAAATATAAATAATAATAATTCTGATAATTATATTATCGAGTCAGAAAAAAATTCGTTTAGCTTAGAACATTTAGAAAATTCAAATAAATTAAATAGTATTGTAGAAAATCATAATAATTCTAATTATAGATTTGATTTTGATATATCACAAAATAAAGAACAAACAATAACAAATTTTTTAAATACAGAAACAGAATTAAATGATACAGAAAATCAATTAAATTTAGGATTTGTTGAGATAGAAGATACTAGTTCAGAAAAACCAATTAAAAAAGAAGAACAAAGAGGATTAGATTTAATTAAATCCATAGATTTAATCATAGAATATTTGGATGTTAATAATAATATATTAGCAGATGATCCTGTAAGTATGAGTCAATTAGCTATTGAAATAAAGAAAAATATAAAGTTAAATTATTCAGAAGAACTAGCAAGAAAATTCGATATATTATTTCAAAAAGCCATGATGACTAAAATAATTTCAGATACAGAAGATATGAGAGATTATTACAATCTACAAAAAGATTTGGTTAATATCAAAAATAGTTTAAAAAAAATGATTAGTCTAAAATAATTTTTTTTAATCTAAAATTAATTATATTATCATTTTATATTTTTTTATTAATATAAAATATATATAGTATTCATTAAAAATGCCTCCAAAATCAACAAGTAAAAAGACTGAAAAAGCTGATAAAAAGTCTGGTTCCAAAAAGGCTTCTAAAACCACTAAAAAAGGTTCAAAGGCTACATCAAAAAAAACTTCTAAAAAAGTTAAAAAACTAAAAGTTTATTGTGGAATAGAAAAACCAATTCCAAATGGTTATAGAATTGGTTCAATGGAAGAATGTTTAAATGCTGGTAAAGTTAATTATTATGGAATTAAAAAAATAGATTCTAGATTAGTTGATGCTAAAAATAAAAAGAAAGAAGAAAAGAAGACATTAAGTCAATTACAAGTTAGTTTAGCTGGATTAATTGGTAAAGAAAGTAGACTTAGAAAAATTATTTCTGATGCTAAAACTGTTGAAGAAAAAGAAAAATTTAAAGCAGAATTAGAAGAAACAAGAAAAGAAAGAGCTAAAATATCAGAAAAAATTAGTAAACTTAAATCTGATTAAAAATTTGGTTCTAATTAAATTTATTTGTCTAAATTATATATAAAATATTTTATATATATAGTAATATAAACTAAATATGGAAAAAAAAGGTTTAACAAAAGATGAAGTAATCAAGCTTATCGAATCCATAAAATTTTTATCTGGATTACATTTTGATGGCTTAAAGTTTTCCTCTTATAAATGTGGTAATACTTATATAACATTTAAAAACGGAAATAAAGAAGAAATCAAAATAGATTTAGAAAATTTACCAGTTATTTCTGATAAAACAAATGAAGCTGTTAATGTATCAGTTGACAATGAAAGTACTGAAACATCACAACTTGGAGGACATATTGATACAAGTTCAACTAATGATTCTAGTGACTTAAACATTGACTTTACATCTTCTTCTACTTCTTCAACTACCTCATTTCATTCAAATAAATCATCATCAACAAAAAAAAATATGAATGGAGGTTATTCTAAAAATATGTACTCTGAAACATCTTCATTTAATCCTAAGATGTCAAAGAATTCTGAAGTTTATTCAGCAACTTCTCCAAATATGCCTAATATAGGTAATATGACTGGTGGAGCTTATTCTGAAACATCATCATTTAATCCTAAGATGTCAAAGAATTCTGAAGTTTATTCAGCAACTTCACCTAATATGGGTAATATGACTGGCGGAGCTTATTCTGAAACATCATCATTTAATCTTAAGATGTCAAAGAATTCTGAAGTTTATTCAGCAACTTCACCTAATATGGGTAATATGATTGGTGGTGCTTATTCTGAAACTTCATCATTCAATCCTAAGAAAATGAACAAAAATAATGATTCTATAACATCTTCTTATGTACCTATGAATGGTGGAGGTGCTTATTCTGAAACTTCTAATTTTGACCCAAATATGAACACTAAACAAATGTCAGATGCTTATTCAGCAACTTCTTCTTTAGCTAATTTAGCTCCTGTAACACCCAAAAATATTATGGAGGGTGGTAATTTTGAATCTGACACAATTGGTTCTATTAGTGATTTAAAAAACAGAAAAGTCAATAATAAACTAGATCTTGATATATTTAAAAAAGCATCTCAAAAAGGTGGTTCTGTTTCTAATCCTAATGAAATTAGAAACAAAATGAAAGATTTAGGTATCAAATCTACTTCAACATCTAGTGTTTGTGAATAAATATATTTATTTTTTATTTAATTTTAATTTGGTTTATCCTAATTAAATCCTAGCTAAATCTTGTAATGAAGTTATTTGTCCAGAATATATTCTATCTATTAATGTATATAGAGATATAGACCATAGACCAAAAGTCAAAGACCATGTAAAATAAGAATAAGCTTCAAAGTTCTTGTTAAAATCATAAATTGGAACTACAATTTGATAAGCAAAACATTCTTCATCTTTAGTTTTAACTCCATAAGTTGCTTCTCTTACGAACTTTTCTGCTAAAGTTAAACTACAAGTATTATTGTTTAATAACCAGTGAATCATAATAAATGGAACAATTAACGTATGCATAAAAAGCAAGTAATTAGAACCAGAAAAAGGAGCACCTAATATAAATATAATAACTATAAGATGAAGTACATTTATCATTAATAATATACTATCATTTATTAAACTCATTTATATAATATATAAATATATTATATAAAAAATGAATTTTTCCGATTCTTCAAATTATAATAGAAATAATCCTAATATCTTACAATCTTATATAAATAAATTTGGACAATTTATTGTTATGATTTTAGGAATGCCCTGTACAAATAAATCAGAAATTGCTAAAGAACTTGTTGTTGATTTAAAATTACCAATTATTAATATTAATGACTATATTATTGCTGATAAATATATTGATAAAAAAATTGATGGTGTTAAATTTAAAATTTATGAACATCCTGATAATTATGATTGGGAAAAATTGAATCGTGATGTTAACCATTTAAAGTCTTCGGGACTAATCTTATATGGAAATTATTTAGATACTGAACATATTAACTGGAAGTCAGATTTTAATTTTTTTCTAAGTATGAATACAAATATTTGTAAGCAAAAATTAATTGAAAGAAATTTATTACCTTATGAAAAAGATGATGATAAAGTTTCAATATATTTATTAAAAATATTTAATCCACTTTATGAAGGTCTTAAGGAAAAAATTAAATTTAATAAATTTTTTAATATCAAAGAAAAAACTAATTTTGATGAAATATATGATGAACTTTTTGATATTTTAATGACTATGATTTCTCAAAAAAATAAATTATCTAAATCATCTAAGTCATCTAAATTATCAAATTCATCAAAAACATTTAACACATCAAAATTACCTGTAAATATTAAAAAAAATAATCAAGAAGAATATATTCAAGAAAAAGAAGAATTTATTGATAATATAGATAATATTGATAATATTGATGATAACAAAATAGAAAATTCTGATACAATAAAAGAATCAGATTTAGATGGTCAAAGTGAAAATATACCTAATGCTGGACAGGAGATTGATGAAGATTTAGATGAATCTACAGAAGATTTAGATGAATCTACTGAATCATTTGAATCTGATTAATAATCCTTAATATTTGAACATTCTAATATAAATTATTTTTTACTATATATATATTATATTAATTAAATATATATTAGAGATTATGAAACATAATAATGATGAATATAAAATCAATAAATTAAAAAAATACTTTTACAGATTAAAAAAATCATGGTTAATAAATAATACTCAGTCTGTTAATAAATATTTTACCCATTTTAAATATCATTTAACTGGTGGAGGTGTTTCTCCAGAAATAGATGGGAAAATTAATGAATTGGAAAAATTTATTCAAACAATTCAAAAAAATAATATTCAAGATGAAATAAAAAATAAAATTCAACAATTAAAAAATAAAAAAAAAGAAGCAGAAAATTTAGTTAAAGAAAAAGAAATAGAAATCCAAAAAAGAAAACAAGAAGTTAAAGCTAAAGAACAAGAAGTTAAAGATAAAGAACAAGAAGTTAAAGCTAAAGAACAAGAAGTCTCAAATATTACAATAGAATTAAATGCCTCAAAACAATCAGCACTTAATGAAAAAAACAAAAAAGAATTAGCAGAACAAAACTTAGTATCAAAAGAAACAGAGTTATCTAATTTAAAAAGTGTATATTCTGGAACTATCAGAGATAAAACTCAATTGGAATCAGAAAAAACTCAATTGGAATTAGATAAAGTAAAATTAGAATCAGAAAAAACCCAATTAGAATCAGAAAAAAAAGCTTTAGTTAATCAATATAGTGGATTAACTAGTCAATATGATAATTTAAAAGTTAATTATAGTGGTATTTTAGGTAATAATAATGTTTTAAACCAAGAAATTTTACAAAAAAATGCAGAAATTGTACAAAAAAATGTAGATATTGCACAAAAAGATGCAGATATTCAAGCAATCAACCTTAGATTATCAAGATTAGAAAGAGACTATTTAACTTATAGAGCAAGTTATAGTGGTTTACCTACATACAGTGGAATAGTTAATGACAGAAATAGACTACAAGGAGAACTTGCTACAAAACAAGCTGCATATAGTGGAGCTATTCAACAAAATACAGTATTACAAAGAGAACTTGCTACAAAACAAGCTGCATATAGCGGAGCTATTCAACAAAATACAGTATTACAAAGAGAACTTGCTACAAAACAAGCTGCATATAGCGGAGCTATTCAACAAAATACAGTATTACAAGGAGAACTTGCTACAAAACAAACTGCATATAGTGGAGCTATTCAACAAAATACAGTATTACAAGGAGAACTTGCTGCAAAACAAGCTGCATATAGCGGAGCTATTCAACAAAATGCAGCATTACAAGGAGAACTTGCTACAAAACGAGCTCTATATAATACAGCTATTCAACAAAATGAAGAATTAAAAAGTGATAATCTAGCTTTAAACCAAGCAAATGAAGAACTTGAAAGTAGAAGAGCTAGTTTAGATTATGCTAATAGTACTTTTAGAGGAGCTTGGGATAGAAAAGTTTTAGAAAATGAAAATCTTGTAAAACAAAAAGAAGATATGAGTAAACGTGCACTTGCATGGGAAAATTGGGCCACAAAAATAGAAGCAGATAATCAAGGTTTACGAAACCAACTTACTCAAGATGCTCAAAGAATTAGTGCTTTGGAGAAGGAAAAAGGAGAAATAGAACAAATGATAAAACAAATTGAACAAGAAAAACAAGCCTTAGTTGAACAATTAAACCAGATTATTTATAATGGGAATTTTAGTGGAAATGTAAGTTATAGTGGAATACCTCAGGCATTTAGTGGAATGATATCACAAATAAATCAGTTATCAGAAGAAAATGGATATTTAAATCAAGAATTAAATGATTCTAAAGCCAGTTATGGATTATTAGAAGCTAAAATTATAGATATACTTAAGGCTGTGATAAATGGACAAGGTGTTGAGCAAATATTAAGTATTGTCTCAGATACTGTCCCAAGTACTAACTAAATAATAAATTTTTATTTATATTATTTATATAAATAATATATAATTAATGAGTAGCAATCAAAAAAAATTATCTGAAAAAATAAATGGTTTATTAAATGCACTTGATAATATAAATACAAATATACCTACAGAATATAAATTTTACAAAAACAATATAACAGATATAACTGGGGAAAAAACATTGTTAATAAACAAATTTACTGAAAGATTAGGACAAATATATCAAATTATAAATCAGCAAAACCGTAGTGACCTTATAACACATAATTATGGTACACAGACTATACCGAATGTAGTAAATCTTGGTCCCAGTGATAATTTAAAAATTCAAGGCTTATTTGATATATTAGCTCGTCAAATTAAAACTAAACCACGAAAAGAGAAAAATATTAGTTTTTTTGGAACAACTATTTCAGACTACACTGAAAAAAGAGAATTTGGAGATCACAACGAAAAAAAAACAGATATAAAATATTATTATATAGATTATCCTGAATTAGAAAGTGTTCATTGTAAAATATATTTAAAATATGTGCTAGGTATATTATTATGTTTAAATATTTCTTTTAATTTTATTAAAAAGTTACTTGATTATAGTGTTGTAGCTAGTGTAAGTATATCAACTACACCATTGACTTCTTCTTTTAATGAAGAAAATATAAAAAAATCATGGACTGAAATTTTTATTAATTATTATATGTTATCTAGGTTTAGTACAAAAACTTTTTTTAATTTAATATTTAACGCAGATATTAGTGAAGATGAAGAAAGAGAGGTTTTTATTATTAATTCAGGTATGAATATAGAATCAAGTACATTAGAAAACAAACCAATAATTGATAGTGCTTTATTTACTTTTAATAATATTCCTGAAAATTTTAAAATTGCAGAAAAACCAAAAGACAATCCTGATAATCATAAACATTATTTAGATTTAAAAATAAAATTTAGGTACATAAGTGATTTTAAAAATGGATTAGATGGAAAAAAAATTGTATATAAAAAATGTATACAACCATATAGAGGAGAGGAAAAAAAAGAAAAAGATAAGTGGCAGTATGATGAAACTGGTAAGGATGTTAATATTTTTAAAATAATAATGGAAGTAGAAGAAATTTCTTTAGTTATTGAATTAGAAGTTAGATATTATTATTGTAAGTATTTTCGTGAAATGAGTGAAAATTTTAGATACCAATTTATAATAAGGATAAATGGAAATGCATATTATATTAATCCCAGTGATATACATATAGATTCTCATGGAATAAGAAATGTTTTAAAATATACCGAAAAAGTTTTTGAAAATATTTTATAATTTAAATTTATAATCTAGTACTAATGATTGACATTAAATATAAGCTTAATAAATATTTAAGTAAATATGAATCTGAGGTTATTTTCATTAAAAAAATGAAATATGCTAAAAAATTTCTATTGTATTTAGATGAGTTTAATAAAAATAGACATACAAATAATTTGTCAAATTTAAATGGTGGAGCAAATTTAAAAGAAGATATTGATAATTTTACATCTAAATTAAATGTTATTAAACAGGAAATAGAAAAGGTAAAACCAATATATGATTTAGTTAAAGAACATGATAATCTTCTAAAATTAATAAATCCATCTTATACAAACTATACTAGAACTGATGATATAATTGAATATTATTCTAGGATTTATTTAGATATTGAGAAAAATTTTAATGATTTATAAAATTTTAAATTTTTCTCATATAATTTATTTTTTCAATATTATTTTTTAATATTAATATAGATTATTAAAACTTAATAATGTTTATGAGTAATGATGATAACAATTGGTATAAAATAATGTCTTTAGGAACAGCTCTTATGTATAAAATACAATCAGATCAAGAACTAATTAATAAAGCAATTGAAGAAGAAATTGAACAAGAAGAATATAATAAACAGGATGAAGAACATGATGAAGAACATGATGAAGAACATGATAAAAATCAGGATGAAAAACAGAATAAAAAACAAGAAAGGCCCAAAATAAAGAGAACATCAGATAATTTAATTTTATTAGAACAAAGAAATAAAAAAGTAATGGTATTAATAGGAGCAACAGGAAAATTATTACGTTCAGCTAGAATAATTTTGGAAAAAACTTGTGATGATTTGGGATTAGATAAAAAGCAAGCAAATATATCAAATACATTATATTCTATTGATGAAGGAGTCGATGCAGTATTTTTTATCAAAGATAAAGTTGATGAAATTGGTAAAAAAAAAGTTTTACTTGATGAAAAACAATTAAGTGTAATACTTCAATTTATGAATGATATGATTAAAGGATTGTATTATATAAACATCAGTGTATAAATACTAAAAAATTGATATATATAAACAATAATTACTATATACCAATATATACTGAACTATAATAAAGATGAGTCAATTAATAAGACTAAAAGATAATGGTATTAAGAATTTATCTGATATCATAGGTGTAATACCAATGTCACGTAAAGATATAGATGTTATTGATTTAGAAGATAATAATATTAAATATGCAGATTTATCAATTTTACCTGAACATATATCTCATGTTAACCTTACAAATAATTCAACAAAAGAAGTTAATTTTGGTGAAGGAAGAAAATGGGGTGTAATTGTTTTAAAGAATAATTCTTTGGATATTCCTATTATATCCAATTTAAAATGTATGAAACTAGATTTGTCTGAAAATCTAATTGACGATATCACACTAATTTCTTGTGAAATCGATGAATTAATTCTTTGTAATAATTCTCTTAGACAAATTAATCTTATAGAATGTTCAATAAAAAAACTTGATATTAGTTCAAATAAGTTAACAGAAATATCCCATTATCCTGAAGGATTAGTTAGTTTTATTGCTGTTAATAATAGAATTAATAATGTAAGTGAGTTTCCAGAAACTTTAAAGGTTTTAGATCTTAAAGAAAATAAATTAAGAGAGATTCCGAATATTCCTAAAACTTTAGTAAAACTAGATTTATCAAAAAATAAACTTAATAAATTTGATATTAGTATGATTCCAGAAGGTTTGGATTTTCTCGATGTTACTGATAATATGCTTCAATATACTGATGAACTATTTGGACCAGTTCGAGATAAAATCGAAATGCTATGTTACGATGAATTTAGAGAAGAACTTTTAGAAGATTATCAAACAAAAGAAGGTAATGAAAGTAAAGAACAAGGAGAAGGACAAGAAGGACAAGAAGTACCAGATGATGATTCTGATTTTTCAATCAAAATTGTCAGACCAAGAGTTTCAAGAACAAAATCATTCGAATCAGTTAATTCAACTGATGCGGTTGATAATGAAGAAAAAGGTAAAAAATCTAATTTAAGTGAATCTGATAATTCAAGTGATTCAGGAGATTCAGATGATTCTAACGAATCTGCTGATTCAGATGTAGATTCAATTAGTCAAGCAATTCATAATTTTAAAAAGAAACAACTTGAAAATGGTGGAGTACACCCTGGACAAATTAAATGGGCTGGGTTTTTTAGTGGTAAAATGGAATCATTAGAAAGCTCTGAAGAAGAAATAAGTAATTTTATGGATTTTACCAGTGTTGACTTTAGCGAAACAAGTTCATCGAGCAAGGCAAGTGATTCAAGTAATTCAAGTAAACCAACTGGTATTAGTTCTGAGAGTCGTCAAAAAGAAAAAATCATTACAGTCATGCCTGAACAAATTATTAGTTTAGAAGAATTTATGTCATATGGTGAATCAAACTCTGGTGTTAAATCAAATTCATCTGAACAAAGTATTCTAGTAAATACTGAATGTGTGGATATTAAAAAAATTAAAGAAGGTAATGAAAGTAAAAAAGAAGAAGAAGAAAAGGAAAAGAAAAAGACTCAAGAATTTACTATGAGTGATGAAATGAGAGAAATTTTAGAAATTATGAGAGCAAGTAGAAATCCTTATAAAAAACAATTGTCTCCATTAAAGAGTGTAGAATTAATGTGGGATGAAAATCTTTAAGTTTTTAAATCTTTAAATCTATAATCTTATAAATAACATTATATGATAATTTATATAAAATATAAAAAAATTAGTGTTTAAAATTTAATATAATTTTAAGATGTAATTATAATATTAATTATTAATTATATGTTTAGTGATGTATTTATTTCAATTTGCATAGTTATATTTATTCAATTATCGACCAAATTAGTAAATTACTATTATAATTTTTATCATATATATAGATATCTTGATACACATCAAAAATTAAATTACTTTAAAAATGTTAATTTTATTAGTTATGTAAATAAATATTCTGGTGTTAAAAATTTTATTGTTTATTATGTTTTGATTCCAACTATTAAACTTAATTATATTGTTATTTCATTATATACTTCTGTATTATATTCATTATGTGAAAAAGATTTTGAGTCATATATAGAAAAAAGAGGTATGGTTGTAAATAATGAGGTTCATAATTTAAGAAACTTAAATATTATTAATAATATTGATAACAATAATATAAACGAAATTAAAGATATTAATAATGATCATAACTCTGATATAAATAACTTGTTAATACATGAAAATAAAAAATATATAGATTCATCAAAATCAATAGAATCAACAGAATCAACAGAATCAACAGAATCAACAGAATCAACAGAATCAACAGAATCAACAGATTTAACAAACTTATCTATTTTAAAAAATAATAATAAACTAGCTAAAAAAAATATTAATTCAGGCACAAATGAAATTTTAGATTTAGGAGATTTATCAAATACAAATATTTTAAATATAAAAGATGAATTAGGTTTATTAGTTACCAATGATAAAAAATCAGAGTCATTTAGAGATAATTTAATCAAAGACAATAATAACAATATTCTGGTATCTTATTCAAATAAATATACAAAAAATAATGTTACAAAAGAAAAAAAAATAACAAATTCAAAAGATAATAATGATGTTGAAGTAGTCGAAACTATAAGAATTGATGAAATTGATTTTGGTGAAAATATTAATAATATAATAAAAGAAATTAGCACATCAAGTAAAGTTTTATTAAATAAAAGTAATTCTTCAACAGAAATTAGAGAATTAAAAGTATCAACTAACTATAATAATATTATAAAACTAAATGACAATTCAGAGAAAAAACTAATAAAAATTGGAAAGAAGAAATTATAAAATATAGGTTTATTATATAATTAATTATATAATAGATGGAAAAAAATTTATTAATTAACAAGATGATAAAAAATAATGGAGATAAAAACTTTGCTTATGTTATGTTATTAATAATAGATGAAGTATATGTACCAGCATCTCTTGTTTTAGCAGAATCATTAAGAAAAACTGCATGTTTAGCAGATTTAGTTGTAATGATAGATAATAATATAAGTAAAGAGACTAGAGAATTATTAAAAAAATTTTATGATAAAATTATAGAAATAGAAAAAATAAAAGTAGATAATGTTGATAAAATTCAAAAATATTTAGTAACAAAAATAGAAGCATTAAAATTAACTGAATATGAGAAAATTGCAATTATTGATATAGATAGTATAATATTAGATCAACCAAATAATATTTTTGATGAAAAAAGTCCAGGAATAATATATTCAAAATCTTCTAAAAATTTTAATACTGGTTTAGTTTTATTAGAACCAAATATTAAGGATTATGAAAATATAAAATTAATGTCAATACCAAAAGATACTTCAAAAACATTTTTATATGTATTAGAAAAATATTATAAAAAAATTAATAAATTGGAAGAAAACTATCTAAAATCTAATGATTATTCTAATGCACTAGGTATACAATTTAATGTTAATAAACCATTTATTATGAAAAGTAGTATTTCTATTGAAACAAGAGTAAAATGGCCTCACTTTAAATTATGGTTTTTATATTTTAAAAATATATTAAATGATTATCCAGATATTGAAAAAAACAAATGTCTAGATGAAAGTATTGAATTATCAAAATACTATTTAGCTTCTTTAAGTAGATTTATGGTTCATGAAAAAGAAATAAATAAACCTAAATTGAAAAGAAGGGTAGAAGATTTATATGGTATAAATACAAATAAAGATTTAGATTATTACCATTTGGATATTTCAAAAGAATATGATAGTGATGATTTAACTTATTTAATTAATGACTATAGTGTTAAATCTTTTGTTGAATATGTTAATACAAAAACAAATTTACTAAAAGATTCAAGATACACATCAATAATTGATATAAAAACATTATTAAAATCAATTGATGATAATTTAATAATCGACTGGATATTAAGTGAATATATTAAAATTTTTAATAATATTTTTGTAGTATTATTAATTAATGATAATGATGAAGACCAAGCAAAAATACCAAAAGAAATGAAAGAAAACTTAATTTTTAAAAAAGAATTTGTATTGATGGGTATAGTCTTAAAAAGTATAATGTTTAATATCTTTCAAAATAATGTGTATAGTGAAAGAATTATAGAATTATCAGTATATAATGATTATACTCAATATAGAATTCAAATTTTATTATATCAAACTGTATATCCTTTAGATAATCTAAGTTCTTCTAGTAATAAAATATTTTTAATAAATGATACTAATTCTAGGGTAAGATTAAGTTCGATATTTTTTAATTCAAATACATTAAATAGATTTGTTAATAAAAAAATAAACTTGATTTCGAAAAATAAAATTAACAAAAAAGGTTTAATTTCTCTACTTAAATTTCAAACTGTTAAAAAGTGGTTATATAATAATTATACAGGAAACCAACTTGACAATGTAATTATTATAAAAGCAAAACCTTTTACTATACTCGATACAAATGATTATGGTAAAAACAATGATTTTAATATTAAAAGATTAAAAAGTAAAAATATTAAATTGATAAATATAATTTTTAAATCAGATTTAGAAAGAAAAAATAAATTTAAGGAGATTATTAAAAATATTAATAACCCGACAAAATACTGGGTATATGAAGGTATTAAAATGTATATTGAATAATAATGATAATAAAAAATTGATATTGGTAACAAATAATTTTAAATAATTAAAATATTAATATGTCAGGATATTTATATTTAATTGAAGAACAAAAATCTATTAATAGAGTATTTAATAATTCATCAAATGATTATATTCCCTTTATGAACAATAATAATTTAGAAAAAGATAAAATAATAGGAAGTAAAATATTAATTGGACAAAGAAAACCTTTGTTAGGATTTTATGGATATGCTACAATTAAAGGGGTACTAACAAAAAATGATGATAAAGAATTTTTTGAGGATTTGGTTGATAAAAATAAACTTGATTCTCCATCTGATTTGAATTTTTTAAATATTACTGAATTAGTAGAATTTAAAAATAAATATAGCGAGAAAGTTTTTATTAAGGATCTTAATAAATCTGTTGGTAAATATGATTTAAATGAAATAAAATTTTCTAGAAAAATAAAAAATTTTGAATTAGAAAAAATTCATGCTGGAAAAATTATTGAAATGATTAAGGAAATATATAATAAATATATAATAGTTGATTCAGATGATTCAGATGATTCAGATGATTCAGATGATTCAGATGATTCAGATGATTCAGATGATTCAGATGATTCTGATGATTCTGATGATTCTGATAATTCATTAAGTCCTGAAGATGAAGATTTAAAAAGTTTGGGATTTAAACTAGACTATGAGAAACCAGAAAATGTAGTTATTTTTCAGATACCAATATTATGGATTCCATGTGAGAGTTTAAAAAAAAATATAAGAAAAGAAAATATATCTAAAAATATATTATTTTCCCACTATAGAAAATGTAAATCTTGTGAGATTATAAATAATAATAATAATGAGATTGAATTTGGGAATATAGTTTTTAGTTTTAAAAATGAAGATAACGATAATGAGATGAACGAAATAATTAAATATTATAAACATTGTAGAAATTATGTAATGTTACGAGATGACTTTACAGAAAATAAATATGAACTTGATAAACTTAATATAACTTATTATGAAAATCTTGATGAGGAAATATATAATGAATGTATTTTTGTTTTAACAAATAAGTTATAATTTATTTATTTATTTATGTATATAAATAATATAAATGTGTGGAATTTTTGGATGTATACAAAATGAAATAAATAATAATGAAAACATAAAGCCAATACCAAAAATGATTTATGAAGCATTAAATTTGCTTAAAAATAGAGGTTATGATTCTTGTGGTATATATTTAAATAAAAATAATACAAATAAATTTATATATAAAATAGGAATAGATGGTGAATTATTAAAAGAAGAGAATAAAATAAACAAAACTACTGATATTTTTAATGTATTAAAAGAGAAAATTAATGGATTAGAAGATAATTATAATTTAGGTATTGGACATACTAGATGGGCAACACATGGAGGTAAAACTGATTATAATTCTCATCCTCATATTTCAAATGATAACAGAATACATATAGTACATAATGGTATTATATCTAATTATGAAGAAATAAAAAGAGAATATTTATCTAATTACAATTTTTATTCAAATACTGATTCTGAAGTTATTGCAAATTTAATACAGTATTTTAAAGAAGAAAACATTAAAATAAATACTAATTACCAACTACATAATATTTTAGAAACAGTTTCTAAAATACTTATAGGAACCTGGGCATGTATAATACATGATTTAGACGAACCAGATAGATTATATTTTTTAAAAAACGAGAGTCCATTATTAATTGGTCAAAATGAATCAAATACGATTTTTACTTCTGAACCAAGTGGTTTTATGAATATGGTCGAGTCTTATTATTTATTAAGAGAAAAAACATATGGATATGTTAATAATTATGGAGAATTAAAAATTTTTGGTGAACATAAAATCCTTAAATTAATAAAATCAACTCAAGATGATATTAATTTATCATCAGAATTTGAAAATTGGATGCAAAAAGAAATTAATGACCAAAAGAAATTATCTGTTTTAACTGACCCAATAACCAACAAACTTAGATATAATCAGTCAAATATTCTTTTTAATTTTGATTTTATTAAGCCTTGTAAATATTTATATATAATTGCATGTGGTAGTTCATATTATGCAGGTTTAATAGCTTCTAATTATTTTAGATATACAAAGGCATTTGAATTTGTTAATGTTATAGATGGGGGAGAATTCACAAAAGCTCATTTAGAGGCTATTGAAAATCCAGAACAAGATTTATTAGTATTATTAATTTCTCAGTCTGGTGAAACACGTGATCTTAATATTGCAACAACTCTTTGTCGTGAATATTCTTCTAATAGAAAAAATAAATTAGAACCAAATAAATTGTTAGAAAATACTGATTCTGTATTTAAAATTGTAGAAAATTTATCAGTAGTTTCAGATAAAAATTTAATTTCCTCTGATACACAAAATAAACAAGATGAAATTAAGATTATTGGTATTATTAACGTGATTGGTTCATTAATAAGTAGAAGAACATTAGATAATATTTTTACTAATTGTGGTAGAGAAAATTCGGTAGCATCAACAAAATCTTGTACTTCTCAAATTCTTGCTTGTTTATTGCTTTCAATATACAAGTCAGAATTAAATGGTAAATTAGATTTAGAACTTAAAAACAAGTTTATGAATGATTTAAATAAATTAGAACTTGATATTATACAAACTCTTGAATTAAGTGAACACATTAAATCAATTGCAAAAATAATTTTAAGTAAAAATAAGTCATCAATGTTTTTACTTGGAAAAAATGAATTATATGGATGTGCTTTAGAAGGTGCTCTTAAAATTAAAGAGATTGCTTATATACATGCTGAGGGTTTCAATTCTGCAGCTTTAAAACATGGTCCTTATGCTCTTATCGTTGAGGACACACCAATTATTTTAATTTATAAGGAAAGAGACCATTTTGTAAAATCAATTGTTGAAGAAATTAAAACACGAGGTGCATTCGTTATTGAGATTGGTAATGATGCATTGGATAATGAAACATCTATTAAAATACCACTTAATAAAACTTTTACAGGTTTACTTAGTGTAATAATTTTACAACTTTTAGCATATCATTTATCAGTTGAACAAAATATTAATCCAGATAGACCAAGAAATCTTGCAAAAGTTGTAACTGTTGATTAATTATTTAAGAAAATTATTTTAATTTTTGTTAATAATTATTTTTAATAAAATAATTATATGAGTTTAGAAAAAATTATAGATTTTATACATAATTTGTATGGTTTTATTTTTTGTACACAGGCAATTTATTATTGTATTCCATTAATTCTTACTAAAACAGAATTTGCCGATGAATCATATTTTCAAAATTATATTGAATTAACAAAATACAGTTATTATTATTTTTCTTTTTCTACATTATTAAATATTTATGAAAAAAATTGGCTGTACATTTATCATCATTTAGTATGTTTAATTGTATTGTCTTATGGAATGATTAATATGGATTATGAATATATTAATTGGCTAGGAAAAAATTTTTTAGCTGAAATATCAACTTTATTCTTAACTTTTGGAAGAATAATATATTTATTACAAAAGTATGGAGTCAAGTATACTAGTAAAATAATATATTACAATAATATTCTTTTTTCATTATTATTTTATACAATTAGAATATTTTATCTTACTCCTGTAAATATTAATTATTTAATAGAAAACAAAAAAAATATAATAATCGATAAATATGATTATTATAGTTTAGTTTACATTTTAGCTTCTACAATGATTATTTTAAATATGTATTGGGCTTTTTATATAACAAAAAAACTTTATAAACTTTTAACTAAAAAAAATGATTAATTAACTTAATTAACTTTTTATATCATGAATCCATTTAAGATTTTTATCATATCCTAAAAAGAAATCCATTTCCTCTGCTGATAAATGAACTTGATTTGTTATCTTACCTTCAGAACGTTTTATTCTAGGTAAACCTCTAATTTTGATATTAATATCTTTGATTTTTTTAACAATTGTATCAGCATCCATTTTATGAACTTCATCATTTGTTTCCATTTCTGAAACAAATAATGCTTTATCTATTTTTGGTCTCTTTTTTCCCCATATTGTAGTATTTTTACCAAATATATTATCCATTTGAAATATTATATCGAGTATTTTTTTACTGAATGGAGTAACATCAAATGGTACTCTTTTATTAATTCTTTCATAAATATCTAAAAACTCATCTTCACTTTCTGTTTTCCATATTACTGTTGGAACTTTTTGTATTGGATAGAGATTCTTTAAATATAAATTATAATATGCAATTAATCTGTGTTGACCATCGATTACATAGTATTTTCCATCTGGTTTTATTCCTAAATGAACTACATCATAAAATGTAAACTTGTTTGTCTTTTCGTAATCTTTTCTCATCTGATTTAATATCGCTTTTGCGTGTTGTTTATTTATTTTTCTTTGTAATTCCCAATGCTCTAGATTTTCAATTCCAGACCACAAAAATTGACAATAATATGAATTATGGTTATAAGGTCTCATACTATCTTTTATAATATAATCTTTAAATTCATCTGTATCTACTTCAATTTCATCAGTATTGGAATCTGAATCTGAATCTAAATCTGAATCTGCATTTACATCATTCTCAGCTTCATCTGATAAATTTGATACTGTACTTAAAGTATCTGATTCTATTTTACTCTCCTTGATTTTTGTAATTTTTTCCATTGTTTGATTATATAATTTCATTTCATCTTTATAATTTGTACTAATTGTATTAACTTTGTCAGTTTTATCAGTTGTAATTGTTTTATTTATTACTTGAGGTTGAGTTTCTTTTTTTACCTCAGACTTATTAAATCTTATATCTTGTTCAATCTGATTACTTTTTTTATTGGGAATATTATCGGTATTAGTTGTATTAGTTAAATTTGTTAAATTTGTGTTTGAACTATTATAATAAGTATAATAGTTAACAGGACTTTTTGGTGGGGGTTGAATATTATTCATCGATGATAATGAACCTGTTGATATTGTACTTACTAATTGTCTTGGGGAGGATTTTAAATTTTGAATTGAACTTGTCGAATTTATAATTGAAATTGGTAATACTTGGGCAGTTGGTGAAACTACTGGTACATTTTGTGATACAGTTGGTAAATTTCCATACTCTGTTTTATGAGGGATTGATATTTTTGGTTTTTGAATGTTCTTACTTGAATCAGAACTTGTGTTTTTATATTTCTCTTCTAAATTCTTTTTAATGAGATTTGACAAATTATTTTCACATTTATCATATTCATCGATAAATATTTTTTCATCACCACCAATATTATCATTATGGACCTTAATCTTTACCTCATTAATTTTTTCATCATCTATCTCATTTGATTCACTGTCTGCTTGATTTATTGATAAAGAATCTTTTGTTCTAGTATTATCTTCAGTAGATGAATTTTCTTCACTTTCTTTTAATATTTTTTTTGAATTATCATCATTAGTTTCTTTAGATTTACTTTCTTTTTTATTAGATTTTTTAATTTTATTTTGTTCTTTTAAATATGATGCACTTTCTATATCATAATCTTTACTTCCTATTGATATTTGACTTTCATCATCACTATATCTGTCTAATTCATCTTTAGAATTGTTTCTATTCCAAAATAACCCAAACATTATTTTAATATTAAATAATAATAGTATTTTTATATTTAAAATCAATTTTTTATAACTTAATAATTTAATATAAAAAAAAGTATATTTATCTAATTACTAATATTAATTAATGAACAAAGTGGAAATTAAATATGTAGAATTTTACAAATTTGTTCAAGAAAATATTACATTTGTTGAAAATATAAAATTTAAATATTTAAAATTACTTGAAAAATTAACAAAAGTAGAAATTATTTCAAATGAAATTTTTTTACAAAGATTAGAACAAACAAAATTATTTAATGGTTATATTTATGTTGGGTATATTGGTAATATTGATAATAAAGAAAATTTTAATATAGTTGGAACAGGAACTATTTATATTGAACCTAAATTTTTTAGAGGTGGAAGTTATACTGGTCATATTGAAGATATTGTAGTAGATTCTAATTATAGGGGACTTGGAATTGCCCAAAATATTTTAGAAAGATTAAAAGAATATGGTAAAGTTAATAAATGTTACAAAGTTATTTTGGACTGTGATAAAGACCTTGTTGGATTTTATGAAAAAAATGATTTCCAAGTCTTAGGTGTACAGATGGGCAAATATTATGACTAAAAAAATTGATATTAATATAATATAAATGTAAGTCTATATTTATAAATATAATTAACTTATGAATAACGATATAAACCAAGACGATATTCAAATTAATAATGAAAATGAAAATAATAACCAGATAATTAATCAATTAAATAATCAAAAAAACAATCCGTCTAACAATAAAAATACAGACGAACTCTTTAAAAAATTCGTTGGTCAAAATTTTCCTAAAAACAACTATTTGGAATGTGCATATTGTGCAAAGTACTTTTCTAAAGATTTTTTATTAGATGGTTGTTGCGCACATTGTTGGGGATTTTGTTTTAGTTCAAATTTTGACCCAGTTACCTTTAAATATACAGGAAACCATTCGAATGATGAATTAAAAAAATTCCTAAAAAACACATTTGACGGGCATCCTAAATCTTGTAATAACTCAGATTGCATTTACTATAATATTCAAAAATGCAACAAAGAAAAAAAAATAAATAAAGAGTTAGGAGTATTATTAGGATTAATTGAAGATAAACCTGTAGAAGATAAACCAAAGACAAACAATATTTATACTAAGAAAAGAGATCTTAATATAAATTTTAGTACATCTGTTATTTATCTTTAACTTTTAACAAATAGTAAATATATTTTTTTAATTTTATAGAATAAGTAAGTTTTATAAAATTTAGTTCTTATTAATATATAAAATATATGAATGATTATAATAAACAAATTCTTATTGATGTTAAAAATAAATTATCATCAATTTGTATACAACATATAGACCTAGTTTATCTTCATACAAAAAATGAATTTAAAGAATTACACCAAATTATTAGTGAATTTATTAATAATATAAATTCTTTTTCAATAAATTTTTTTAATACTTTTAAAATCAATATAATAGCAAAAATTAATAATATTATATCGATTTATAATTCGCTTATTAACGAATATAATTATTCAAGTTTAAGTAATTTTTCTCCTGTTAATACATCTAATGTTATTCTGGAACATTTTAATTTAATTAATGAATTATCATCTCTTAATGCAAAAATAGCTGGAATTGTCCACAACAACGCTAATGATTTATTATTTATCTCAAGTGTTAATCCTAATTTTAATAATTTACATAACTTACACAATTTTAGTAATTTTAATCCAAATGAAAATATTAATAATATGATTGATTTATCAAATTTACCTAATTTTTATAATACACATAATTTAGGTAATTTTAATCAAAATGAATTTACACTTAACATAAATAATTTAAATTATCAAGACTCTTCTAAATTATACAATGTGTCTATAAATTCAAATTTAAACTCTTCAGATTCATATGAAAATTTTGCAAAAATACCAACTTGGATTGATGAAGAAGATAAACCAATAAAATCATCTGTTTATATTGAGGACTTTAAAAAAATTAAAATAACAAAAATCCATAAAAAAAATAGTTCATTTGGTTCAATTAAATCTGATATATCTGATGAATCAAATAATTTAAATTCAACCAATTCTACAAATTCATCTAATTCCAGAGAAGAAATCAATTTTAGATTTGAACAAAGAAAAAAAATAAAAACATTTGGTGCAAATTTTAATTCGATTAAAATTAATATTAAATCAAATAACTTGGATAAAAATATACAAAAAGAAATTTCTATACCTAAAAATAATTTAGATAGACAAATAAAAATAAACTTCAAAAAATCCCTAATAATTATTTAGTAAATACATTTAATAATAATAAATAGGGGTGTTAGTTTGAAGAGCTTGTTGAACACCATAATCACAGCATTTAGGGGCTTGTTCTTGAGTCCATACTTGTGAATAAGCATACCAGTTAGGGAAGCAAATACCAAGACCGCTGCCGGCATTTCTTTGACGAGCAATAGTTGATGCAGTTTTGTAAGTGATAATTTGTTCTGCTGTATTAAGAACAATAGGACAAATTGTAGCAACAGATAAACTCTGAGGAGCTTTTTCTACGTTTCCTGACATGTTATAATATATTATTTAAAAAGAAAAAAAATAAAAATGTATTATATTAAAATTTATTTATAGTAATAAATTTTATTAATTTATATAAAATATTTAGGAAGACACAAAATTTATTTTATTCATTTCTCTTTCTAATTTAATTATATCTTTTTTCAATAATACCAACTCATTTTTCAACATATTAAAAATACTCATAAACTTTGATAATTTATCAGAATTGTCTAAATCATTTAATTCATTTAATTCATTAGATTTATACTCACGTTTCGTTTCTGCATCTAAATTAATTTTATAATTAACTATATTATTTTGAAACATTTATATACCTAAATATTCTTTAGATATTTAATATCTTTCCGATTTAGAAATTATAAATTGCTCATCACCATCTAACAAATTATTATCATAATTTTCATCTTGACCATTATTATTATCAGATGTGTTTACACCTGAATATTTGTATCTGTAATAGTACTTACAATACATTATGTTTTTGTAAATTTCCGCCCATAATTTTTTGAAACCTGCAAAAATATCCATTATATATTATTCTTTATAATAGACTGATAAATATATATGTTTTTTATTTAATAAAAATTGAATCATTATTTATATATATTAACAATTATATATAATATACATAAATGTACATTGGTAAATCAATCAGACCTCTTATTAAATTTTATCCTTCGTTATATTATAACCTAACTAAAGGTTATATACCAGGATATAGTGATGTTTTTAATACTAAATTAGAAGAATTCAAAGAAAAACAATTTTTTAATTTTAAATATGAATATTCACCAAATTATAATGATAAAATTTTAACAACAGTCCAATTTAATTATGATTTAATCAAATCTAATGGATATACATCAGTTAGTGAAATTAGAGATAAATCAACTAATACTTATGTATATGAATTTGTTCAAATATATGAACAAAATAATAAATTTATTGTTAATAACGAATTTCATATTAACGGTATTAACAAAAATAAAATTAATCTTATTATAAACAATACTGCTGATATTGATATGATTTTAAATTCTGTATCTGATGTAAATTTTGGTTTAATGACATATTCTGGAATAGAATCTACTGAAAAATTAATGTATAAAATGATTACTACTCCTGATAAATAAACTAATCAAATTTAAAAATTAAAAATTAGTAATAATTTCATTAACAGTAAACTTAGCATCTGAATCATTAATTTCTAGTTTTTCTAAAAATTCAACTAATTCTTTTGGTTTAGTTATTTTATCTAGACTATCATTGATTGCAATTGTATCAGATATTATCTCCTTTGTATTGTTTTTTTTATTAGAATCAGCATTTTTTAATAGTCTATAAATATTATTGTCTGTTTTATTTATTGATGATGATTCCTTAATTTCTACTTTATTAGGAGCTCCACTTGGAATTATGTTTTCAATTAAATTTGGTAATTCAGATAATTCAGGGGATTTAGGAGATTCAGGTCTTTCTACCATTGGTTTAATTGTTACTTTCTGTTCAATATCATCCAAATGATGTAAAGCTTTTTCAGGTTCATTTCTATATCTTAAGAATACCGCTGTAATATGAGCGGGAGAATATTCTGATGCTTTAATATTTGATAATTGAGTTAATGGTGCTTCTTGATTAAAAAACATTTGGTATAGTTCTTTAATCTGGTTCTTTGTACAGTAATCAAATTGATATTTAGCATCACATCTACCTGGTCTAATTAGTGCATCATCTAGTATTTCTGGATGATTTGTTGTCATAATTAATATACGACCTGGTGTTGCTACTACCCCATCAAGTGCATTTAGTAATCCACTTAGAGTAATTCCTGATTCCTTCTTTGATTTATTAGAAAGTGAATTAAAACCAGCTTCTTTCTTCTTATAAGAAGGAATATCTTTATCACTATCCTTATCTTCTCTATTTTCTTTTTGTTTTTTCAGTTTCTTAAGTTTTCTTTTTAGTTTTCTATTTTCTGTTTTAATTTGATTATCAGAATTATCTGAATTATCAATATCTGATTCATCAGAATCATCTGAATCATCTAAATCATCTGATTTATTTGATTTTTCTCTTGATTTAACTGCTGAAACCATTGCATCTATATCCTCGATAACCAAAATTGTTTCTTTATAGTTAATTCCTTTGAAAAGTTCTAATAGTTCCACATCTGATTTGATATTTTGTAACATTAGAAAATGAATATGACGTTTAAAATGTAAACTTATGCCACGAATAAGCGATGTTTTTCCTGTACCAGGTCTTCCGTAAAATAAATATCCACGATTAAAAGGAATATCTAGTGAATTATACCATTCTTCTGAATTAATAAATCTTTGAAAATCATCACGGATTTCGTCTTTTAAACTATTTTGAAGAATAATAGTGTCAAGTTTTCTTGAATTATTTGATGCTTCACCAGTCCATTTTCCTTCTTTATTAATATATATTTGTTGTTTCCAAGTACTTGATGTTAGACTTTCAACAAATTTAGTTATACAAAGTTGACAGAACTCTTCTAATACATCATTTTTTACAAATTGGTCTATTTCTACCCAAAGTCTAACTTTATAATTTTCACGTTTCTTTTCTTTATCTGTATATATTGTTACAAGTTCTGTACCTAATTCGTATTTAATTATGTAATTCTTAAACTTAATTTCCTTACGTTTATTTTGACTCATTATTTTGTTTAATCCAAGATTTGTTTTTATATAATTAATATTTTCAGGTACAATTGGTTTCTCATATACATATTGTAAATCAGTTTCTTTAGTATAGTCAATTTCTGAATTAGTTGAAAGGTACCAAGATACTGCTTTATATAGTTCGTTAATTTTACGATTGTCAGATATGTAGGGAATTTCCACATATTTAATTTGTTTTATAGGAAGATTTAGAATCTTAAAATAAGCCCATCGAGAACCCATCCATGTCTTGTTTATAGACCAAGATATTGCTGAACCTGCTTTATCTAAAAGTGTTTTTACTTGGGTAAATAAATAAGTTATTAGAGTCATAAAAAATAATTGGCTTAATGTATCAATAAAAAAATTACCAGTGGAAAAGTTTTTAAACATCTGTAATTGTAATATTGATTGAAGTTGGTGAAGTACTTGATTTTGAGAAACACCATATCCCATTCCTCCATATCCCATTCCTCCATATCCCATACCTCCGTATCCCATATTCCCTGCAATCCCATCCATTCCAGTAAATCCACTAGTTTGTATATTACTTGACAATCCTGTACTCATTTTTATCCTATAATATTAAATATATTATATTACTTTAACTTGTTTTTTATTTAAAAAGTATAATTGTGTAAAATTTATCAATTTCTATTCTTTCAAGTTCATCAGGCTCTTCTCCACGTTCTAATTGATTTGGATCATATGGAAAAAACATTAACATTTGTACAGGATGAATCCAAGCTAATTTAATACTTTTTTTATTAAAATATAATGTTTCTGTACCTGTTTCTTGGGTCTGTATAACAGGTTGTTCTAACCTCATTGTTTTAATATGTTCTAGTTTTAAATCAGGTAGGTAAAGATTTTTACCTGAATACGTTACATCTATAAAATATTTTGAATAAGTATATGAATAATATGAATTAAAACCTTTTAATTTTACAACTACATCATGATATTCTGTAAATTTTTTTGCTATTCCGATAGCTTTAAACGTTACTTTATGTTACAATTTGTTATAAATTGTTAATTTATAACACTAACTGTTTCACATTCCTTAGGTAGTATCGTCACCCACGGTCTTGCGACCGTATAACATATTTTCAAAGGTATATACTTTAAAATATATAATATTTTCTTCTAATAATACATCTTGGTTATCAATTAATTCAAAAAACAAAGCTGAACAAAAATCCCTATAAAATATATCATAACCTCCTATTGCTAATTGAAATTTTATATCTTTTAAAGCTATAATATCTTTACGAGTAAAAGCTTCTTTACTTGTAATCTTAATGTATATATCATACAATGAAAAATTTTGATCAAATCCTATTGATACTGATGTTGTTTTACGATTGTTTCCATTCCATAATCTTGCTGTTTTAACAACATTTGTTGAATTAAAATCTAGTTCAACCTGATCACTCATAGAATCCAAACATAATCTAGTATTATAATTATCTAATTCTTTTTTAGATCAGAACCCAAGTCTAACTCTAGTTCGTTTAATTCTTTTTCTATCTCATATCTTTCTTTTTCTACAAAATTATAATCAACCATTATAATAATTATTTATTATAAGTACTTTTTTAAATTTGTGCAAATATTTACTGGGCCAAATCTTTAAAATTTTCTAATAATTTTATATTACCAGATATTTTTTCTATTAAATATAACTCTTTTACAACTGTGTCAAATTCTTTTTTATTTAAAGAAGCTAAAACCAAAAACATTAAATCATTTTCAGAACCATCTAATTCATTTTTATCAAAACTACATTTTACTCCTGAATAAATATAAAAAGTAAAAGGACAATTAATAATTTTAAGAATTGAACTAGGATATTTAAAGTTTGAACCTGAGATAATAGCTGAACATTTCTTTATATCGTTAACAAGTTGATCTGGTAAATTTATTGGAAATTCTGTACTGACATAATATTTTATATTTTGACCTGTTTTTCTATTATACAATTTAATAAAAGTTGGATTAGAAAAATCAGGTATCTTTTTTATACCCAGTTTATATAATAATTTTTCTACATATGTAAAGCTTTTTTGAACATATTTTTCTAATTCAATTTGTTTATCTTGAATTCTTTCAAAACCATAGAGTTCCGCAGTATAAATTAGATTTTCTATAAATTTATCACAATCTAAATAATTATTTTTATTATCTTGTTTTTTTGTTCCTAACAATAAATCTGTTATTTGATTTGTATCTTTTCTCGGTAAACAATCAACAAATATAAAATTTTTTATTTTTGGTAAATGTATAACAGGTAAAAAATCTAATCCAGAACCAATATAAAGAGCATGTGTATTTAGTGTTTGTTCTAAATTCATACTTTTATTATTACTTTGTATAGATAATAATTTTTATTATGGACAAAAAGCTAATCCTGCCATTCCTGACATTATTCTCAAGATATTTATATTTAGTCCGTTAATATACAAATTATATTTTTTATAAGAATTAGAACCAGAATCATAATCAATTACAAACTCCGTTTTATCTATTCGTGAAAAATTAATTGATCTTAAAGTTTTAGGATCAAACTTATTTTTTATATATGAACAAAATTTAGTATAATTTTGAAGTTGTGGGTCAATACATATCAAATATAAATTAATACCTAATAAATCAATTTTAATTAGTTCTTCGTTTTCCCACCAAATAAAATTATCATCTAGTAATAATCCAATACTATTTATTTTAGTATCGTTTAGTTCATCTGTTTCTTCTTTATCATCCCATAAAAAAAACATTAAAAGTTGAACTGGATGATTTAAATTACTTAATTTTATTTTTTGTTTAGAATCTTTAACAGAACATGACATTTTTTGACTCATTATTATAATTTGTTCAAATGACATATCTTTTTTATGTTCAGGTTTGATATCAATACTGGATAGATTTTTACCTGAGTATATCACATCAATTGAATAATCAGAATAAGCTGATTTATTAGATGGTGTTGAAGATATTATTCTGATTTCATGCATTCCTAAAAAATAATATGGTATTCCATATAACATATTTTCAAAAGTAAATGCTTTTAAATATATTATATTTGGTTCAATAAAAATATCATTGTCTTCAATAAGCTCAAAAAAACACATAGAAATAAAATCCTTGTTTAACACACTGGTTCCTCCAATTTCTAACCATAAATTAAAATCCATCAAATTAAATAAATCTTTTTTTGTAAAATCACCAGATTTTTTTTCAATTTTCAAATAGATATCGTAAAGGGAAAAATTTTTATGCTTAGAATAATTTAGGCTACATCCAGTATATTTTTTCCCGTCCCATAATTTATGTTGGTCAACTATATTTTCACAATCTAAATCTATTTGGACCATATTATTCATTAGTGAAAATTCTAATTTTGAATTATAATTTGTATTAGCTTTTTCTAAATCTGATTTTATTAATTCTTCTGTATTAACTATATCTTTTTCTAACTCATATCTTTCCAGCTCATACAAATATTGGGATTGCGAAGATTTTGGTATGTAAATAGGTCCTTTGTCTCCAATATAACCATTTTGAGTACCATAAGCTAAACCAGCTACTGTTTCTCCAAGTGTTGAATCAAATGTTCTATCAATTAAATCAGAATCACTCATTATAGTATTACTTATTTAGTATATACTCTTTTTAAATTTATATAAATATTAATTTAATATAAATATTAAATATTTATATTATAATACTGATAAATAATACTAATGGAACAAAATATATTAACAGATTCAGTTGAACAAACTGAACAGACTAAACAACCTGAAGAGATTAAACAAACTGAACAGATTAATCAACCTGAAGAGATTAAACAAGCTGAACAGATAGAGCAATCTAAAGAGATAGAGCAAGTAGAACAGGAAGAACCAAATCCTAATCAAGAAAATAAAGTTTTTCACCCAGTACAAAATATCCCTTATATACCACAAAGACCACAAAGACCACGAGTAAGAAATAATGTTACAGGAAAATTTGATATAAAATTTGCGAGTGCATCATTAACATTTATTCATGGAAAGACTGGTCAATTACATTGTAATGAGTACAGATGGGGAAAAAATGAGAATGATGGAAAAAATCAATATCATTTAATAGGAGGAAAGGTAGAAGCTTCTGACAGAGATATATTATATACAGCAGTAAGAGAATTTGTAGAAGAAACAAATATTTTTATGGACAAAAGCTTGATAAAGGATAATGAGATAAGTAAATTATCGAATAAAATATATTATCAAGTCAAGGATAAAATAAAATATTTTGATATTCAAGTAAGTCAAAGAGCTAATTTATATCACAGATGTTTTTTATTTAATGTTAACAAATTTTCTAATGTAGAATTAAGAAAAAAGATATTGGGATTACCACAATTTTATAATAATTTATTAAACCCAGATATTAGAGAAATAAAAGAATTAAATTATTTAAAATGGATTAATAATGATGAAAAAGAAAACATCCAAAATGATTTTACATCTCTTCTAAAGGATTATTTTTTGAATGTGTATATTACAACAATTTAATAGATATAAAGTAATATGTTAAGTACATATTTTAATTTTTTAATATAAATATTTATATTAAACAGAATAATAAATTGTAATTATAGAAAAAAAAATTCAAATATAATATAAAATATTTTTGAAATTCAATCTTAATTTAAATATTTTTATATCTTAATATAATATATAACTAATGTCATCTAATAGTTTAGCAAGTTCAGGCCAAGTTCAAACTGGTACAGGTGTATCTAATAATACAAATACTACAACTACTACAACTACAAACAAAACAACAGTTACAACTGATTGTGATATATTTCCTGTCGGAACAAGTATTAACCCAACCAATTATGTTTATGATGGTCAAACTATTTTAATGGTTAACTCAACAATCAATCCTAATGCTAATGTAGTCAGAGCTCAATACTTTGACCCAGTTTTAGGTACATTTGGTGCATTCGGACCTGATTGCTCAAGTGGAATGCTTACTCCCAATTTATCTAGCTGGAATTATGATATGGTACCTACCAGTCATTTAAATGGAAACTACTCTGCATCTGCTCTTTTATCAGAACCAACTTATTTATTTAACAATTTACAACCTATATCAAATGCTCTTGGACAATACACATTAGATATTGAAAATGGTGGTGTTCAAAATGTAGCTGGTTCTTCAAATGAAACTATGTTCTTCAGTTTAACTTCACTTCCTTATGTAAGTTACAAAGGTAAATTCTACTGTACCCCTTCACCCAACAATGTTAATCCAGGATATACTGCTAATAACTCTGATAATTTCCTTTTTACTTCTAATTACTATGTTCAACAAAAGAATGAAATTATTATTGTACAATTAGTATTTACTGTATCAAATACCAATTCTCTTAATGCTTTAAATACTAATGTAGGATTTTCAAGTGGTTCACCTACTGTTAGTGTAACCGTTTATAATAAGGTTATTTCTAAAGATGCTCTTGCTAGTTTAGCTTCTGGTTCATCTACAGAAGGTTCTAAGACCAAAGTATATTCAGCTGGTCCTGTTCCTCTTCAATATACTCAACCAGGTGACGAATTTGGACCTACAAAATCCTCTTTTGGTAAAAACAATAATGTACCTATCATTATTGCTCCTGGATACCAAAAACAATATGCAACTATTCCATTAATTTACGTTGCTCCTGTATTCGACGACACAATAACAAATCAATGGTATCCTAGATATCTAAATGATAATTATAATACTGCATTACCTTCTGTTCCTGGTTATACAATTTCAGATAATTTAATAGATATTGTTTTAACTGAGAATAGTCAAACTGTAGTATCCGATAAACCTTGTAACTATGGTCACTTTGTAGTGGGTGTTTCTTTTTCTGCTGACTATGCCGTATACCAACCTGGTTCATTTATTAATGCTGAAATTTTAATTAGAAATATCTGGAGATCACCTATTGCTATTTACCAAAGTTATGCTGCATATTCTACTAATGATATGGCTACTAGACAAGTTGTATTATTATTTGGTAAAACATCTAATGGTGCTACATATCTAGTAACTAACTCAGGTACTCCTATATCATCAGTAGATAATTATGCTGTAACATCACTTAGAAACTTTATGAGTATTATGAGAGCTGTTTACGCTACTTTTGATGGTTCTGTACCTCTAGTAGATTATTTTATTAATCCTAATGTTGTTCAAAACTTAAATTCAACTGCTTTAAGTTATAATATCAATGTATTAACACTTCAACCTCTTCTTGATGGTGCTATAATGAATCCTGCTTCTATTGTTAACTGTCCTAATATGTGGTATTTATTAATTAAATCTCCTAATAGTGTTAACATTTCAGTTGATCCAACTAACCAAGTTGTATTTGGACAAACTATTGGATACAATTATTTTGGTTTACCAAATAGTTTATTATGTTGCACTGGTGATGCTAGATATTATAACTCTGATTTAAATATGTTAACTGTAAATGATGGTCAATTATTCGCAAATTCTATTTTTGCTGGTTTAAATATTATTAATGGTCAACAATTCTATACTTTAATGGTTTTACCTGAAGCTTTATTCAATGGTAATCCTCTTAATTCATCAAATAATGTTTTATCAGTTTATGCTGCTCCATCAACTCTCTTCTATATCATTACTTCATCTAACTCCTCATCACAATTTGTACCCTCATCTGCTAGTGTTACATCTACTGGTGGTTCTAGTGGCTCAACAACCACTCTTACTCCAACTTACAATTTATCAAAATTAATACTTAGTGTTTCAAATATTCAAATAATCTAAATTAAACTTATTTAACAGATGATAAATAAAATTTTATAAGTTATAAATTATATATTTTTATATACTGATTTATAAAATATGTTCGAAGAAAATAATTTTAAAATTGTTTATAAAAAAGTTATAGACTATGATAAATTGACTAACTCTTCTATTTCTTCTAGTTCTTCTAGTTCTTCAAATTCCTCTAATTCTCCAGATTCTATTACACAAAATAATAATAATGATGATAATAATGATAATGAGAATGATTTGTATATTAAAAATATATCAAACTCAAAGAAAATAATAGAGTTTGATAATAAATCACAAAACAAAGACAAAGTTAAACAAAATGAACAAATTAAACAAAATAGTAATGAAGAAATATTAAATGAAGTTAATTTGATAATTAAAAATATTGACAACATCCAAGATAAAAATGGTATTCTGAACTATATATCTGAATATCTTAAAAACAAAAATTATTCTGAAGACAAAAACAAATTAATTTTGTCTGAATTAAAAAAATATATTGAGAACTATACAAAAATAAACATTAAGCAAGAGCAAAATTCAAATATTGATAAAGATATTGATAATGATTTTAATTTATGGATATTTTATTGTGCTATTTTTATAACTTTTATTATAGTGATAATGGTTTTTATAAAAAAATTTTAGATAATTTATAAGATTTTATTTTTTTCTAGTATTTGAAATAAATCTTGAATTGTATGACCATCTATATTTTTAAGCTGATTATTAGTTAATGATTTTAGTTTTTGAATTAATTTTTTATGATATTGATTTAATACAGTTTTATTTTTAATAATATGTTTAATAATTAAGTGACAAACAGTATTTCCATAATTATCTTGTAAATTAAAAATATTTTTTTGCGATTTTTTAATATTTATTTTATTAATACTTTCAAATAATTCTAAAATTTCAATAGTTCTTTCTTCTCCCATACTAAAACAAATTCTATGAAGTGCAGTTTGACCCCATTTATCTTGTTTTGTAATATCTGCTCCATTTTTTAATAATAGCCTTATGCATTTTACATTAGATAAAAAAACAGAAATATGCAATGGAGTATCTCCATCTTTATCTTGTTCGTTGACATTAATATTTTTATTAAATTTTAAGGATTTTTCTAATTCTTGAATACTATCATTTGCTACTAATTTAAATAACAAAGGATTAAATTCTTTTTCATCATTATTTTTTTTGTTTTTGTCATCTTTATTTTTATTTAAAACCAAGTTAGTTAAATTACTAATAATACTTGCTAGGTCTTTTGATTCATTTTTAATTATTTCTATATTTTCTTTATTATTATTATGTTTTGGATTATATTGATATGGTGATAAAAAATATTCATCAATGGTTGTATTAATATTTAAATTTGTCATATTATTTTTATTATAAGTTTTAGTTATTATATTTTTTATTTTATTTGGTTTATCATTATCTAATCCATAATTTATTTTTGTTTTATTTCTGTTCTTTACGGAATTATTTAATAATTTTTCCTTTAAATTCATCTTGTTATCTAATTGATCTAGACAAAAAAATTAAAAACAAACAGTTACACCCTGTATTTATGATAAATATATGTTTATATATTTTTTAACACGTTATAATCTATATAAAAAAATATGGGTATATAATATTATTTTTATAAAATCAATTATGACATATTATATATTTATTTATTTAAAATACTGGGCATTCATAGAATTAATTAATTGGTTCGTGTTTCTTTATATTTATGTTAATATTTTAACACCTAGATATTTATATTTTAAAAATAAAGATACTGAAAAAATAATTAAAAGAATCGATAAATTAACAAAAAATGAAATTGAATATGTATTAACAGGTTGTATTATATATGATAAAATTAATCATTATGATGTCTTAAATCCTGAGAATATTAAAGTTTCAGAATTATCAAAAGATGAAATTATTAATATAATTGGTTATTCTTTATTTGGAATTGATATTTTAGATATTAAAGCTCATTCGAAATACAATCTAGTTTTAGAAATAGTAAAAAAACTTGAAAACAAATTACAAATTAATTTTCAAGATAATGGTTACGACAGATTTTTGTATAGAAAATGGGGGTCGAATTTTATAAAATTTACTTGGAGACCTGTTTGTATGCAAATTCCAATAAGATTATTGTTTAATTCAATACATTATTATATGATGTTTTTTAAAGGATTTAAATATTCTGTTTGTGAAAAAACTAAATTATCTTTTATGTATAAATTATCTGATCCAAATAGAAAAACTGTAATGTTTATTCATGGTTTTGGTTTTGCATACATACCATATATTAAAATACTTTTAGAACTAGAAAAAAAATACAATTTAATTATTTTAGTATTACCAAATGTTTCTAGTTACAGATATTATGACGATCTTATTTCAATGTATTTTCCACCTTTAAAAAATATTAAGGAATCTGTTTACAGTTTTTTACAAAAGAATTATGTTAATGATTGTATAATACTATCTCACAGTTTTGGAACATATATTTCCCAAATAATTAATAAAGACGATAGAAATAAAATTTTTAAAAAGATTATTATGGTAGACCCTATTATTTTTTGGATTGGGTGTTTTAAAATGTCTTTACATATTGACAATCCATTAGTAAGAAAAAAACCATATTACAAATATTTTTATGACAATCTTATTAATTTTCTTATTTATCAATGTATATATTTAAAATATATTTGTTATAGAGTTATGTTTGGTCCTGATTTTTGGATTTATAATTCTAAAGAACTAATTGGTAGCAATTTATTTATGGTTATACAAAAAAATGATAATGTTATACCGGCTGAACTTATTTATAATAAAATAAAAGATAAGCCTGGTGTTTATTATTTAGATAAGGAAGACGCTCTTCATGGTTCTATATTAATGGATAGTAATTATAGACCTATTATTCATAATATTATCGATAATATATGATAATTTTTATACATAACTTGAGTTAAAAAATTGATTTTTTTATTTACTAGATTATATACCTATCTATATATACATCAAAATGTCTACTACAGCTTCTGATGATCATAATGATTGGGTTCAAGTTCGAACAAAATTAGTTAAAAACACTAAATCTAGTCCTAACGGTTATAAAAACGTCGGATCTTTAGGTTCATCTGGAGTATCTAGTATATCCAGAGAAACTATAGTTAATTCCACAAAACTACGTATGTTAGAAGCTCTTAATAGTACTGCTGACTCTATTAAGAGTGAGTCAGATTCTGATGAAGATGATAAAATACATAGTAAAATTAAAGTTAGAAAATCTATTTTAGACGAAGATTATGTTAGTACACCTAAACAGTCTTCTATAATTAAAAATTCTACTACAAAATCTTCTATGGAGTCTTCTGTAGTTCCTCTGTCATATATTAGACCTGCATCACATAATACTAGTAGTATTACTTCTAGTGGTATTACTACTAATTCTAGTGTTAGTAGTTCTTTTAGTGGAACAACAAGACCTTTAGGTAAAAGTAGAATTGAAAAACCTGTTAAACCATCTGATATCGATTTTAATAATATCGAATGTCATAAATGTGTTAAGTCACAAATTAAAGTATGGGCTGATAGCCAAGATGATTTAAGTACTATGGTTAAGAAATTTGAATATTTACGATTTAAATGGGAAAGACCTGACTTCTTTCAAGCAAATTATACCAATATTATTGAATTTTTAGCTAAAAATTGGAGAGGCGATGTACTTGAATATCTTAGAATAAATCATCCAATCTATGCTGATAAACATAAAAATTATAAGGATAGTCCAGTTACACCTTTTCATAAATCTGTATTTCCATCAAGTGATCTAAGTAAGATTCTTCTAAATGAAGATGGTGTCACCTTTAATCCTGATAAAATTAATTGTTTCAAAAAAACTGTATATGAGTTATTAACTTATGGTTTTACTCTTTATCATGCTAATTCAAAAAGTTATACTAGAGATGAAACCTTTATTCGTGCTTTACAAGTTGAAACTGATATTATTCCACATTCTGTTAAAAATGAAATGTATAGATTCCTTACTGATGAATTAAATGATTTGTCCATTTATGAAAAAGGTATTACTCTTGTTCTTAATCATATTGATAAAGATGATAAAATTAATTATGCATGTGATAAAATTTTGTTCATGTTATACAAATATCCTGAACAAATTACTTCTAAAATATTTCATTACATTTTGTCAATGGAACCTAGTGAACTAAAACAAAATAAAATTGTCACTAATTTTGTCAGGGCTTTGTTCTCTACACCATCAGTTGATTATGACTACACTATGTTTTTAAGTGGACAAGATGTTAATGCTATACGTACTAATTTTGTTAGAATCGTATTATCTAATTATAAAACTTGGATTAGTGATTTTGTTTTTAGAAAATCTGATGGTTCTGATGATAACGAATATTTTGATAATTATAATAAACAAGCTTTTATTAATCTTGCTATTTTGTTTGGAAGTATTTATAAAAATAATTTAATTAAAGACGAAATTATTGATAGTATGATTGAATGGTCTCAGCTTAACACTAAAAATAAAATTGATATTTGTATGCTTTACCTAGTTAATTCGGAAATTGATGTAGATAATCTTACTGAAAAGGAATTACAACTTATTAAAAATGTAATACCTGAAAATATTAAAAAACTTAAATTAAGTACAAGAAATGAACTTATTACTAATTTTGAAAACTTGTACCAACGTAAAATGGAGCTAGCTGATATTGCTGCTATTAGAAATTAATTTATATATTCTAGGTAATATTAGTTAGTTCTTAATTTATATCTTATATATCTATTATTTTACAGATATATACACATTTTTGTATTTGTATAAAAAAATTGAAAATATTGAGCTTTAATGGTTGTATAGACTATTATTATCCACACACACACATATTGATTTGTACACCGATTGCTTAAGCTGTCATTTCAATACACTTGGAAATGTCCAAACGTAAACATATTCCAAGAAAAGGCATTTTCGACAGTTTTGTCGACCCCGTGACACCCACGGTTAAGGTAAACACCATTGCTTCAGTTACCGCTCCTGAGACTCCACGAGTCCCAGTTGTCGTTAATGATAAAGCTAGTGTAAGCCAGGTTGAAGAGGTTAAGGTAAACACTACTGCTAGCATTACCGCTTCCGAGGCTCTACGAGTCTCAGTTGTCGTTAATGATAAAGCTAGTGTAAGCCAGGATAAAGTTGAGGCTAAAGAAGCAGCAGTTGTGTCTGTTGTTCCAGTTACTATGGACAGTACGGCCAATTCACCTGAGGCACCTAAACTTAATTATTTGGGGGCTGCTAACACCAAGCCGACTGTTAGTTCTAGACAATCTGTTTTAGACGAAGCTTTTGGTATATCTAGTACTTCCAATACTAGTTATTCCAGTTATTCAAGCAAACGTTATGGCGGTAAAGATGGTAGAAACAGTAGAGATGGTAAAGGCGATTCATATGTTAGAGACGCTCCTAGTTCTCTTGTATGGGAGAGAAAGCCTGTAGGAATTCAGACTCGTTCAGAGGATGAATGGGTCAGGGAAGGTGGTAAAGCTGCTAGAGGTGGTAAAGCGACCAACGGCAAGCCCAAATCAAATTATAATTATAATGCGAAAGAAGAATCGATTGTTCGGGTTGACCCCGCGTTTAACAAAACTATTAAATGTTGGGTTGAGTTTGGTCATGATAAACCTATTGAACAGATGTTAGAATGGTATGCTGTAAGGGCAGAAAAGTATCATAATCCCAAGTATGTTCAATCTAATAGGCTTGTTGTTGTTAAGTGGTTGGCCAAGTTTCAACGTTGGGATGTTCTCGAAAGATTATATGAAACTTATCCTGAGTACAGACGTAGGGATTCAGGTAAATCACTTCAGGAGCCCCCGATCAAGGAATTACTTTGGGCAACTGGTAAGTTTGTTAAAAATGGATACTTTGACGCTAGTAGGATTAGTTCAATTGAAAAAACCTTAGAACAACTAATTAAAATGGGCTATTGTCCATTCCTTAATAAAGGATTTAGTATCACAACCAACGATGAAGGTAAAGAAGTTATAGTTGACGATAATGAGTGTGGAATGGACTTGATAGCGTGTGTTCCTGATGCAGATGGTAATATTAAGCCAGTTATTAATCATAATATTCCTGTCGCAACTGCTGACGACTTGTACTTCAGAATTCTAAATGACTATGACAATGAGGAATATTGGATGCATTTACTTCAAAATACAACTAATACTTTTGCTAATGATTCGTCACAAAGAATGTTGCATCTGTTATTAATCAAATCTTATCCTGAGAAATGTAAGTATATGGCTATACAGAAGGTATTTTATTCTAGCCTTTCGTGGTTCTTCAAAGATGCAATTAGGATTGAAGGAGGAACTTTACCTTTTAGATGGTTTAATGTTATTTTGTCATCTAATCCTCCAAGAGGTGATACCACATACACTACTTATGACCGCTATTATGCTACTAGGGAAGAAGCCATAGTTAATTTACCTAATAACTTTATGAACTGGGTCATCGATAATGGTGAGGGTATGATTATGGATAAAGTATTGAGAGTTTATGCTGATAGTTGTCAAGAGAAATCAAAAGATTACGCCCCAGCTGAATTTAAGAGCTGTCAAGAAAGCATTGGGTGGTATGAATCTCATTACAAGATTCTCTTCATGTATTTTGGAGAAGCATACAAAAGAGGTATCCTTAGGGAAAGAATTCTTCAAAAGATTAGTGAAATTCTTGCTCGTGATCATATTCTTAATTATAAGTACATACTCTTTTTCCTTTATAACACGGATATCGACATCAATAATATGAATGCAGCTGAGAGGGAGATGATGGCTGTATATGCTAGAGATTTTGTGGCTGAAAAACGTGGTCTTTATCCTGCGGAAGCTATGGCTCATTTTAAAGGCTGGAAAATTTGTGATTATATCAAGAGCAAAACTAGTAAGGATGCCGATTTCCCAGAACTTATGGACAACCTTCGTGACCCTGAAATCCTTATCAAGTATGGTCCTGGACAAGGTTCTAGAGTTCCAGTTGTTCCAGTTGTTCCAGTTGTTCCAGTTGTCTCAGTTACATCAGCTGTCCCGGTTATTGTTCAGGAAGAGAAGGTAGAGGACGAAGAGGATTTTGATGAGGGTGAATTCTTTGTCCCTCCTGAGGCTGATACTTTTATTGTTAAGGAAATTAAGTCTGCAATGGCGGAACAAGACCCTGAATACTTTAAGGAAAAGTTAGGTGCTAAATTCCAGGATTTAGATGCTGTGGCTCTTGCATTCTGTGAGACTATGGCTACTAGAAGCACCAAACTCGATAGAGGAAAAATCAAGAGTCTGATCAAGCTTATTGACCCAGAGGGAGAATTGGGTTTAGTGGAGCGAATTAGGTCTCAAGATGGAAAGTACCCTGGACTATTTGAGTTTTACGATCTGGATGCACCTGGTTACATCGACTTTATGGCGGAGCTAGGCAAGGAGTAGGAGTTCGAGTAGGCAGAGCAGCTGGATGAGTAGATAAGCTGTTACGTCTCTCTTGTAAATTATATTTTTCTTTTCAATTTAATACCAACCAGACAAACGTTTCAACGATTGAGGGCTACGAGAGTAGTCCATCCCCTTTGTATATAGTAATAAGTGCGTTTTATTTTTCTAATTTATATATGGATTTTTTTATCTATTCAAACCAATATGGTTTTTTTACAAAAAATATTGTAATATTTATTTCTTTATCAGAATTATTATATATATCATAAATACTTGTAATCGATATTACTTTTTTTAAATCATAAAAATATCCAAATTTATTTGTCTCATTAGAACCTATAAATAATTCCAAATCATTTATTTTATTATGATTAAAAATAATCATTACATGATTATTAAAACTTTCTTTGAATATTTTTCTTATTGTAAAAAATGAATATGGTTTAATGTTTACCATATATAAATCTACTAAATTTGGTACAATATAATAACAAGTTTTCAAATGGTTTTTTATATTAACAAAACCTTTTTCTTCTAATTCCTCACTTTGATTAAATATTCTAAGTTTGTTTTCAAATATTATTATTCTATTTAAACTCGAAAAATATTTATGTTCATATTCAACCAAGTTCTGATTATTGTGTCCACCGTATAATAAAATAAATATTGTTAGAAAAACAATAAATAATAAATATGTATATTCAGTCATAACTAATATATATTTATCTATATATTAGATATTAAGATAATTTATTTGACTAAAAACTTATGAGAATTTGTAATCTACTCTAAATGTTCCACTTAAATCTGTTTCACTTAAAACTATAGGACTATTAAATGATTCTATACCTGTTCCACCCCCAAATAATTTTGCTAATGAAGCCATCGAACCCATAGAACTACCCATCGAACCCATTCCAGCTAAACTTCCTAATCCTGCTGAACTAGCTCCTAATGAATCCATTGAACCCATTGAACCCATTGAACCCATTGAACTTGAACTTGAACCACCTCCTGACCCACTCATACCCATTGCTGTAAATATTAATACAACACTTAGTACACAGCAACAAATCATACAAAATGAACCAATATAAGGAGCTAATGCTGCTAAACCAAAAGCGCCTAATATTCCACCAAATGAATCAAGTATTCCTGATACTGCTGAACCTAAATCTTGTACTAAACCTGTACTTACGTTTTCTGATTTAGCTGAAACAGTAGATTCAGTAGCTGTAGATGTATCACTTTCAGAAGCAATTGTTAGTCCTAATTCATTAAAAACTTCTTGAGTAGTTTTGTTAATTGCTTCTGACAGTTGTTTACATTCTTGTACTACTTCTATACTGTTTGTTTGTGTACAACCAACATTTGCATTTCCTCCTACTGTTACTCCTTCTACATCAACTACATTTGACTGAGATGTTTTACCTATACATTCATTTACTGTGTTTGATGTAAAATTATTTGATAAATTTGATTCAAATAAATTTTCAACTCGTGTTATAGTTTCGTTTGTTACGTTGTTTGTAACATTAGCATTTGACTGAGTACTTGTTGAACCACCTCCTGTTGTTAATGCTCCTGTTTGATTACTACCACTTGCTGCTGCATTTAAATTGGCTGCCGCATCTGTTCCATTTAAACTCTTCATTTGTGATATCATAGATTGAGCCATTGTTGAAGCCATATCTGCACTCGCCTGAGCTGCTTGTACACATGAAAAATTTACCTTAGCAACATTCGTTTGTGTCGCATTCAAATTAAAATCTCCAGCCACAGTACTATCTTTAAAACTACATTGATTTGTTTGATCTACAGATGATGAACAAGAACTTGCACTATTTACTAATGTTTCAACACTTGAATTCATTATATTTTTGTTTACTGTATCCATAAAATTTTGATTTACTGTATTATTTGTTATTGTTTGTTTGGTCTTTGCTTTTGATGAACTACCTCCCATTATATTTATATATATTAATAATTTATATTTGGAAAATAAATTATATAAATTTTATAATTTATATACTTTTTAATTTTTTTAATTCAAACTAAATATACTATTCTTTTTCATAAAATCTTCAGGGAACTTACTTAATTCAACTGTAAAATTTAATCTGTTTTTACTATTTGATTCTTTCTCATAACAAGCTACATTTACATTAATAGCTCCAATTGGTAACGGTGTATTTACTTTTTCTATTCCATAAAATGTTTTTATATTAAAATTACATGCTGATAATTGGAATACTTCTGTGGCATTACCATAATGATTATATCTTAACAGTTTTATTGATATAGTCTTATCTGGATTTATAGTTATTCTCACTGGTGTACTATCTCCTAAATTATTTGATGTCATTAAATATATTGTTTTGTCTGGATTGTAATCACATCCAGGCTTTTCTAATCTTAATGTCTTATCTTTATTTGCTGATTTAATTGGATCAGGATTAAATCTGTCCTTCTTTGCATCATATGTACATTGTCTGTTATATATATTATCAAATGTTGTTCCTACATTTGAATTTTTATCATTATTTATATCACCATATATTCCATATGTTTTTGTATTTTGATATAAGTTAGGCATATAACCTGTTTGAACATTCTTTAGATATAATTTACCATCAAATTTAACAATTGTAAAATCACTATTCTTTCCTAATTCTGAATCTGGTGCAAATACATATTGAGCTGATACTAATACTAATCTATAAGAATTTTCAGATGTATAAGTTGTTAATGCTTTAATACCACATTTTGATTTGTCATCTAAATATATATTGAAACATTGATTAGTTGGAGAAGAAAGTGAACAGTTTGGCATTAGTTTTTCTACTGATAAATAAAAATAATTTGGGTCCATACCTTTTTTAACATCGAAATCTAAACCTTTTATATATGGAGGCATCATTGGTAAATTTACTCGTAATTTGAAATTACCACCTATCATTAAATTATCTACATCATTTAAATTACTTATTTCTAATACTCTTCCTTTTCCTGCTAATCCTTCTGAACTTACTGCATTTAATGATGCTAATGATGGTTTTATATTTTCGGCTGATACTACTTCTTGTTTTACCTCTCTTACTTTTGGTATTTTTTCTTGTTTTGTTTCTATTAAAGGATTTGATATAGTTGGAATTGTTGGACTTCCCATATTATTATTTGTATCCTGTATTGATTTTCTTATTTCTTCAGGAGATGTTGCTGCACTTGGAGGGATTATGGTACTTGGTTGAACAGTACTTGGGGGTTTAGATACTTTAAAAGTGTCTGTGATTTTTGAAAATGAGCCCAATATTTCATTATAATCAAGTGATTTATCTTTGTTCATCACTATGTCTCCAACACTATTTGTAATAACATCATTTTGTATTTTAATATTTTGATCTGTATTGTTATCTATATTTGAATTAAATCCCTCATTTACCATAAATAATCCACTAGCATAGTTTACTAATAAAATTAATATTACAAATAATAATATGTATAAAATTATGTCATAGGAACAATTATCATTATCTTTGTTTTTTATAATAAATGTCATATTATATAATTAATTTATATAATTATATCCAATATAAAAAATATACTTTATTTAATTAAAAAAATATTTTATATGTGTGCTTAATTTTTTTAAATAATAAAGTTATACCAAAGTAAAATTAACTTGATTATATTTTACTGATTTTAGTATTTTTTTCGTTTCTTCATCATATATTACCCAATATTTTTTATCATTATAAATAATTTCTCTATAATTAGGTTCTTTATATCTAGTTTCATTACTTTTGTACCAATTTACTGTTTCTAAAGCTGTATCCATATCTTCGCATACCTTACTCATATTTGATTTATGAACTATAGTAAACAATTCATCAATATTTATTTCTAGACATTTGCTCATTTCAAAAATAAAAATTATTATTTTATCTAGACAATTATTATAATCTAAAGCTAGATTAACTATTTCTTCTTTTGTAAACACCCCATGTGTAATACTATTAGTATGAATTTCTAATAATTTATTTTGTTCACAAATATCTTTTAATAAAGTTAAAAAATTTAATAAATCTGTTGAATCAGTTAAATTTTCTAACATAACTATAATCTTTTGACTATTTATTTCAGATTTAAAATTTTTTATTTCATTAATAAATTCTGGATTAATTTGAGCTTCTATGTTGTCATTTGTTAGATTAAAATATACTTTTGCACCAGCAACTACATAAAGTATATCACACAGTGCATCAACAATTTCAATAGAGTTTTTTGTATTAATTGCATCAACAAGTTCTTTAATTTCTTCATGAATAAGACTATATCTTAAAAGTACCTGTTTTTCATTAAATTCATTAGATTTTGAGTCAAACAATTCGTAAAAAGTTCTTTTTTCTTTTTTGTAATCATGAGAAATTACTCCAAATAAATAATTAAATTCACTTACTTGCTCACAAATATTATTTACAATACTCATTTTTATTTATAAAATATTAATATTTATTAATTATATCAATTTTTTACCAAAAATAATATTGAGACCAATAATATGGATAATTCCAATTATAAGGATAAACCCATGACCATGGATAATAAGTTCTCCAAGGTGAATAAACTGGTACAATAACATCTGGATATTGGTTATTGTTAGTATTACAATTGTTTGAATTACAATTATTTGAACCACAATTTAAATTAATATTATAGGATTTTTGAAAATTATCTATATGATTTGTGTTAAAAAATAGATAAATTATAACTAAAACTAAAAATAAAACTAAAATTTTTATTATTTTTTCCATTTGATTTATATTTATTAAATTATATATTTGTTTTACATTTTTATTAAATAAAAATTGATTTTTTATAAATAAATAAACTTATTATCAATTAATTATCACTAATATTATGAATATTAATTTTCCAAAATATCCTTTTGTTTGGAATTATGATGATATGTATTTACCACTAGAATATTCATCTAAAGAAATTACAAAAGATGAACTAGTAGAATTTGGAGATGAAAATATAAATTTTTTATTGGAATTTTATCCAACCTTTAAAATTATTAAATTAAATCAAAAAATTAATAAATCTGATGCTACAAATCTTAATATACATACTTGGTATCTTAGTAATCTTAAAGTTTTCGAAACTACAGATAATTCTTTGATAATTGAAACAGATTCTGTTTTAAAATATAAAAATGATGTTACCGCTTTTATATTTGACCCTAATAATGTTTTCGATAAATCTATTTATAAAGAAAATCTTAATAATGAAAATAAAAATACAAAAAATGGTAAGGATTTAAATTATATTAGTGTAATTAAAGATAAAAAAAATATATTACCAAGTAAAATACCTAAATTATATATACATACTCACAATATTAAAGGTATATTTAGATTTAGTCCTAAAGACAATTCTATTATCAAATTTAATAACGATATTATTAATCCTGTATTTTACACCATAGTACAGGGTGTAATAGTTGTTAACCAAGTTAACCTAGTAAATTTGTAATATTTATATATAATTTGTATAAAAGTTGAATAAAATATTAATTATTAATAAAAATATATATAATAAATAGCATTAATATGTCATCATTCGACGAAGATAGATATTCTAGACAATCATATACTGTTGGTAAAGACGTTATGACAAAGTTATCTGAGGCTAAAGCCCTTGTTATAGGTTACAATATTTTAAGCCAAGAAATTATTAAAAATCTTGCTTTACTTGGTTTTAATAATATAGATATTGTTCACAAGAAATCTTTTCAAAATTATGAAAAAACCGGAATGTATTATCTTAATAAAGATACTTCTAAACAAGAACTTCCTTTAGATGAAATTAGAGTACTAAATCCTACAATTCAAATTAATCAAGTTGATATCTTTGATAAAGATATGGAATTAATTCAAACTAATATTAAACAGTATAATATTGTTATACTTTCAAATAGTACTTACGAAGATGCAAACAATATTAATCGTATGTGTCGTAAATTTGGCTGTAATTTTGTTATGACTGGTTGTTATGGTCTGATGGGTTATGTTTTTAATGATTTTGGTAATGAATCTGATGAATTTATTGTTAATGATGTTGATGGAGAAATCTATGAAAATCTTATAATTACAAAAATAGAAGATAACAATATTACTTTTAAAGACAAACATAATCTCGCAGATAGAGATGTTTTGGAAATACTAATGGATAATGAAAAGACATTTCAAGTTAATCTTAAACAAACTGTTACACCATTAATTGTTCAACTAAAAGAGTCTTGTCCTATTTCAAATGAAGAAATTAAAAATATTACTCGCGTTGTTAAAAAGAAAATTCCTGTTACCCATCGTTTTAAAATGTTAAAAAATAATTATCATGACAATATTGATTCTATTTTTGCAGACTCTTCTGTAGATTTTGATAGATCAAATGAATTACACGAATTACATAAAGCTTATAATAATTATATCGAGGAAAATAATGAAACTCCTAGATCATGGTCTATCGCTGATTTTGAAATTTTTACTTCATATATCAAAGATTATCCTTCTAAATCAAAAAAATTTATGACTCTAGCTAAAAAATTCTGTTTCACTCTTAGAGGTAATTGTTTACCATTTGCATCAATTATTGCTGCAGTTGTAGCACAAGAAGCTCTTAAAGCCCTTAGTCATAAATATATTCCTATTACACAATGGTATTATCTTGACTATCTTGAACTTATTACTGATGATGAAATTAATTCATTTGATGATAACAGAGCACTTAATTATAAAAGTACTGAACAATATTTACAATATGAAGGACTAGTTAATATTTTCGGTAAAAAACTACTTGACAAAATTCAAAAAACTATACCTTTTATTATTGGTTCTGGTGCTATTGGATGTGAATTACTTAAAAATCTTGGTATGATGGGAATTAAAACTATTGTTCTTACTGACCCCGATCATATTGAAAAATCTAATCTTTCAAGACAATTCCTTTTTAATGATGGCGATATACGTAAATCTAAATCTTTAACTGCAGCACAAAAGATTATCAAATTTAATCCTAAATGCAATATTGTTGCTTTAGAACATAAAATTTCTGCTGAAACTGAACACATTTTTAATAAAGACTTTCATAAAAAAATAGATATATACCTTAATGCTCTTGATAATGTTGATGCTAGAATATATATGGATGAACAAGCTATCAAATATTCTAAACCATTAATTGATTCAGGTACTATGGGTGCTAAAGGTAATGTTCAAGTTATTATTCCTTATCTCACTGAATCTTATGGTTCTTCTAAAGACCCCGATGAAAAATTAGGTATTCCTATTTGTACAATCAAAGCATTCCCTTATAAATCTGAACACACTATTCAATGGGCTAGAGAACTATTTGAAAGTGAATTTAATTTACTCCCTAGTCTTGTTGAAAAGTATAGGGATATTGAGAAACTAACTAGTTCTTCTGATTCTGAAATTAAAATATTCTACAGACAAATTTATAAATACAATAACTTTGAACTTACTCATCAATATTTTTTCAATCTATTATCAACTATACTTTATGAAAACTTTCATGAAAATATTGTGGAGTTATTAAATAAATATTCTAAACCAGAAAATATTGAAGAACTTGGTGACAAAAAACTTCCCAAGACAGTTGAATTTAACAAAGAAATCTTCAGTGAATTTATGGAATGTGGTTTTAATATTCTTAACCAAATGTTTAAAACAAACTTTACTTGGGATAATCAAACTGACTCTATTAACCCAACTATTTTCACATTAAATATGGATAATATTCTTGTAGAAGAGGCTTTTAATGAAATCACTGGGATTGTTACTGGTATTCCTCAAGTTTACAAGGTTGATTTTGAAAAAGATGATGATAGTCTAGGACATGTACAATTTGTAACTTATTGTGCTAATCTTAGAAATGAACAATATTCTATTCCCAAATCTAATATTTATGAAACAAGAAAGATTGCTGGTAATATTATCCCAGCTATGATTACTACTACATCTGTTGTATCAGGATTCCAAACACTAGAGTTTATCAAAATTATTAAATACTATCATTCTGGTAAACATTTAACTATAGATTTTGATTCTGATATTGACCTTTATAAAAACAGATTTATTAATCTTAATAATAATTATATTGATGGTATCAATCCTGGTAAACCAGAAAGAACTATTATTGATAATAAACCTATATCTATTTGGTCTAAGATTGATGTTGAATCAACTCTAACTGAAAATGTTATTGATGAAATTAATCGCATCACCAAAAATAAGGTTGAATTTCTTACTTGTGGAACTAACACTATTTATGATGGTGATGACATTCTTGTTCCGAGTATCGACTTTGAAAACAAGGTTCTGGCTCTAGTTATGATAAATGAAAAACCTGTTGAACTCAAAATTAATAAAATATAAAAAAGTTATTTTGTAATAAAATTTATTTAATAAAATATTACTAATAATTAAGTAATAGTAATAATATTTTTATGAACAAAATTTTTAATAAAGTCATTTATTTATCAAATAAAACTTTTTTAAATAAATCAATTAGTCCTACTGGGAGATATATTTTTACTAATGATAAATATAATTGTCATTGTTGTAATTCATGTAATAAATTTTTTAATTGTGACAAGGTATTAATTGCTTTCTTTTCTGGAACTTTGTTTGGATTTATGTTTTCTCATTTCAAAAAAAATGAAAAGTATTAAATATATTAATATATATTATTATATAGTAGACGATGGAATCCGCTACCAAACAACCTGTGACTAAGCATTCGGAACAGTTTGATGATGTTTCATTTGGTACATTTAGGGAAACTAATATTTTTATGGATAAAGAAAATATTTTAGAGGCACTTGTTAATGATATAATTAATTATTTTAATGAATTAACTAGTCATATTACTACAAATGGTCTAGTTATGCCTAATGAAATTAAAATTGGTTATATTATTTATTCAAAGTTGGTTGTTGGTGGTGGAAAAATTTCTAATGTTCTTAATTTACTTGTACAAAATCGTAATCCTAATATTAGAATTCAATCTCAGTGGAATATTGAAGGGTCTGCAAATACTCAAATACAAACTACTAGGGGAATTGAAACTCTTGATGTCGATAAAATTAAAATTAAAATTATTATTAGACCTAATGATAAAGATTTAGCAATTAGAAAAATAACAGGAATTGCTGTTGAAAATATAGCTAAAAATAGTAAAAATATACAAAGCTATCTTACTAAATTCAAGAATATGAAAAATGATTAGTTTCAAATAATTATAAATATTATTTTTTTTATTTAACTATTTAATATATAGTTATAATAGTTATGGGTAAAAATTTTAAAGTCATCTTAGTTAAATCAAGTCAATGTTTCCATTGTAAGAATTTTGAACCAATTTATTCAGTATCTAAAGACATAAAGTTAGATGATTATTCTGATGTTGATTTCGAAGAATATGATTTTGCTGAAAATGGAATTAAAACTGATATGGAAAATTTTAAAAATAAATATAATGAACTTTTTTCTAAAATAGAAGGTTATCCTACAGTTTTTGTTTTTGTTGAAGACGGTGATAAAGTACATAGTGCAATGGTTGACCATACAGTAGTTAGTGAAGAAATTTCTGATTCTGAACAACAAATTAAAGATGCTGCTCAAAGATTTCTTAAAAATGTATCTAACGGTTTTAAAACTTTAGAATCAGATGGAAAATCACTTTATTTAGAAAGTCAAAGTGGTGGTTCTAATAAATGTTGTACTACTGATTTTAACAATCAAAAATCTAACATAGATTATAAAAATAAATATTTAAAATATAAAAATAAATATTTAGAATTAAAAAAGAAATTTTAATATTTACTTTATTATTATTTTCTTAGGTTTATTTATATGTTTGAAAATATATTTACAATAATCATAATTTTAGTTGTATGCTATTTTGCATATACTATATTTTTTGATAACAGAGAACATTTCTTTTTAAGTCCTCAACAAATTAAATTAGATGTTGGTTCTCAACAAAAATTATTTACTAATTATGACCAACCTATGAAAGATTTAGCTGGTGCTATTCCTTTAGATTTTGATTACAAAGATTATTACAGAACAACAGCTGGTATGGATAAAGATTTAACTTATTATTATAATGATGCTATTGACCAATCTATGATTAACGAAACAGCATTCAATGTTGTTAACCAAATTGACAACATTGATTATGGTAAAGTTAGAACTGGTATGGACAAATGTATGGCTAAATGTAATGGTACATGTTATGAAGGAGGATACACTGGTACAGCTACTTGTTATCCCGCTCCAACCAAATCTTTCGATTGGGGTACACTTTATAAAAATCCTACATTTACTTATGGATATAATGCTTGGGATAATTTAGATGATATTAAACAAGGTTAATTATAAAATATAATTTAATATTATCTCATTCTTTCTATTTTTTATTTTTTTTTATTATATATAAGTATATATTATATAAAATAATATGAATTTTAATATGAATAATGGTTTAAGTCATTTTAAACAAACATTTGATATAATTTATTCTGATGGTTATGAAAATTTCGAAAACTTACCTGAAACTACTTCCAAAATGTCTGATATTTATTTTGAATGTAGTGATGCATATAAAATTTCTGGTGAACAAATTTCATCCGCTAAAACTACTAATTCTGATAGTTGCAAAATGGATTGTCTTGAAAATTCTAATTGTTCTGGTTTTAATCTTAACAATAAAAATATGTGTACAACCTTTTCTAATATTGATTCTTTAAATCAAAAAGATAAAAATAATACTCTTTGTATTAAAAAAATTACTGGCGAACAATGTAAAATTCCCAGAGCAGATATACCTCTTCCTGGTATGTCTGAAGCTTCTGGAGTTCAACCTGAACATAATATTGTTAAGCCTAGAGTTACTGGTGTTTGTAGAAAAAATAATTCTACCGCATTCGCTCAACTTGATAAACTTTTTAGTTCTATGGAAAAATCTGGTATAGAACAAATCCAATCTGAAGGACAATTTGATGTTCATAAAATTAAAAATCTTATGGATAAAAGTGAACAAGATGTTGTACCTTCAATACCTTCATTACCTTCTGCTCCACAAATTCCAGGTATTATTTCCGAATCTAATATGGTACCTTCAATCCCTTCAATCCCTTCAATCAATTCTAATAATCAATCTCAAATAATTTCAAATATAAATAATTTAGATAGTAATAATATAAATATAAATTCAAATATTATGTCTGAGAATCAAGGTCAAATTATTAAAAATAATATTACTATTAATGAACAAGAGCAACTTCATAATCTTAAAACAGAAAGTGCTATGTTAGAAGAACAAATTATACAAAAACAAGATCATCTAAGAAATCTTATTGAAAAAGAAAGATCTGAAACAAATAAATATTCTGTAAAAGATGAAATGGAAAAAATGAAACTTGATAAAATTAGAGAACAAGATATTCAAGATGAACAACTTTTGATAACTAGAATGGAAAAGATTAGTAGTATGGATGACGAAATTGAAAAAATTAGAAATCTCCGTATGATGATGGAAGAACAAATGCAAAAAATTTCTGAAATTGAAGGAAGATTAAGTAGTAAAATGAGTATTTTCGATTCTTTAAATTCTAATGCAGAATCATCTCAATCTTGTCCTTCATCTCCTAAAGCTAGTGTTTATGTTGATGTTGGTTGTTTTTTAAATAAAATGAAAGAATTAACAAACAGAACTGATGATTATATGATGGATTTGTCTTTATTAACTTCAAATGTCAAATCTTGTTCATATGTTTCTAAAGATGATGTACAGAATCGTGGACATATTAAAGTTGATGCTGAGGGAAATTTAGTTGAACAAGTTATTCAAAGAATTGATATTCCTCAACCTGGACAAGTTAATCTTGATAATCTTAATGCTAAAGTTTTGGTTTCTACAAAAGTAGATGGTAAAGATATTGGTAGTGAAATTCAACAAGTTGTCGGTATGACTAGAGAAAATTTCTCAAACTCATATCAATTTAATAACTCGGATAATATTGAAGGATTTATGTCTTTGTTTGGATGGTCAAATATGGATCTTATTAAAATTATTGTTTTACTTCTTATTATCTACTTTTTACTTGTTAATAAAAAAAAATACTAAAAAATCATTTTTAATTTTTCATAATTTAATATTATAGTGATTATTATATAATATTATATTTTATATGACTACAAAATTCGATATAGGAATATTTATTTTTAGAAAAGACTTGCGTATAGTTGATAATCGTGGTCTTAATAAACTTAATAAAATTTGTGATAATATTCTACCTATCTTTATTTTCGACCCTGCTCAAGTTGATTCTGACTCTAAAACTAAAAATTATCTTAGTTATCCTGCACTAAGATTTTTATGTGAATCTGTTCATGATTTGCACTCAAATATTAAATCAAAATCATCATCTTTATATATTTTTTATGGTAAACCTAAAAATGTAGTTCCATATGTAATCAAAACTATATTAAAAAATTATTCTAATGACAAAATTTGTTTAGGATTTAATCAAGACTTTACTTTATATTCTTTGGAAAGAGACAATATGATTGTGGATATTTGTAAAAAAAATGGTATTGTAACTGTACTTAATGATGATGATTTTACTATGTGTTCAATGGACTTACTTAAAAAAAATGAAAGTGAACCTTATAAACAATATGGAGCATTTAGAAAAAATATGTTAGACAATAAAAATAAATTTAACAAAGTAGAAAATAATAAAATTAATTTTCTCAAAAAAAAAATTTCATTTACAAAAATTATTAATCCTGATAAATTACATGAATTTTGGGAAGATGGACTACCTGATTTCTATGAACCATTAGAAGTTGGTGAAAGAAGTATTGCATTAAAAATTTTATCTAATCTTAAAAATTTTAAAGACTATAATGAAAAAAGAGATATTCTCTCATGGAACACTACACATTTGTCAGCATATTTAAATTTTGGTTTAATTTCTGAGAGAGAGTTTTATTATGGAGTCATTGATAAATTAGGAAGTTCTAATCAATTAATTAATCAAGTTATTTGGAGAGACTATTATTATTGTATTCTTAGATATTTACCTGGTGCTAATTCTTATTCGGAACATATTGACCCAAGATATAATAAACTTAAATGGGCTGATAAAATTCCAGCTAAATCTTCTCGTCAATGGAAAGAATGGGATATTATGTTAAAGTCTAAAACTGGCTATCTTATGGTTGATGCCGCTGTTCAAGAAATTTTACATACTGGTTTTATGCATAATAGATGTAGAATGATTGTGGGTGTGTTTTCTGTTAAATATTTATTAATTAATCCTCTTTGTAGATATATTGGACTACATGACTGGTTTTCTAGACATTTATTAGATTGTTCTACTTCACAAAATAAACTTAATTCCCAATGGGTTACTGAATTGGATTTCCCTGGTAAGAAATTCGCTCCATCTAGTGCCCCTATTGCTGGAAGACCTATGAATGTGTCTAATTCTATGATTAAAAAATGGGACCCCGACTGTATATATATTAAAAAATGGCTCCCTCATCTTAAAAATGTAGATAATAAAATTATATATAATTGGGATACAAAATTTGATGATAAAATACACCCTGGACCTATATTTGACCCTAAAGAAAGGTATAGTGAATGGATTAAATTATGTAGTTAATTACTATAATATTACTAGAATAGTAGTTTATATATATAATATCAAAAAAGTTGAAAAAAATAAAAAATATTACTATTTCAAATAAGAAAACATACATAGCAATATATAAATAATGCCTTCCAAACAAGATACTAAAACTAATGAAAAAGCTGCTGCTAAGCCTGTAAAAGTTAAGGTTCCTACCGTTTATGCATACGCATTTTATGGTGGTATCATTAAATCAGGTATTTCTGTTGTTAAAGTTACTCATGACCATCCTGAACTTGATTATGATAAATTCAAACTATTTTATGGTGATGGTCTTAAAGGTCGTTGGGTTAAATGTGCTCGTCCTATCGAAACAGTTCAAGCTCTTGTAAATGAAAAACTTACTCAATACAAAATCACTGATATGCTTTACCGTCTCGACACTGTAGAAATTTCTAAGATTCTTAAAGAAGCTACTGACGCTAGTAAATGCTCTACTATTGGTGTTTATAATACTAAGAAAGAGGATGGTGATGAATCTGATGATGATAAGAATGAAAAGAAGGAAACTAAAAAGGCTAAGGATGAATCTGATGATGAAGAGGAAACTAAACCTAAGAAAGAAACCAAAGCCAAGAAGGAAACTAAAAAGGCTAAGGAAGAATCTGATGATGAAGAGGAAACTAAACCTAAGAAGGAAACCAAGGCTAAGAAGGAAACTAAGGAAACTAAGGAATCCAAGAAGGCTAAGGATGATTCTGATGAGGAAGAAACCAAACCTAAAAAAGATACTAAGGTTAAGAAGGAAACTAAAGAATCTAAATCAAAGAAAACAGTTAAAGACTCGGACGATGATGTTCCTAAATCAAAGAGTAATGTAAAACAAATTGTTCTTTCTTCAGATGATGAAGAAGAAGAGGAAGATTAATGATATTTAATCAATTGTATTAAAAATTTTTATTTGAGCTTTTGCTATTTTAAATTTACTTTTTATACTTGATTAAATTATTTATTTAATTAAAGTTATAAGTATTTTAAGTATTTTTTTATATTTAAAAATTTATTACTATTTATATATATACAAATGGGTAAAGATGATAAAACCAAAGAAAAGGAACTTGTCATTAAATTTGAAAAAGCTGCTAAAGATATTAAAGATTCTGGTATGAACCTTGATAATGATACTATGTTAAGTCTTTATGGATATTACAAACAAGCTTTAGAAGGAGATTGTAACATTGCTGCACCTGGTTTTTTTGATTTTAAAGCAAAAGCAAAGTATGATGTTTGGATGCAAAACAAAGGAACAGATAAAGAAACTGCTATGAAAAAATATATTAAAAAAGTAGAAAAAATTTTGGAGAAAAAATAATAATATTTAATTTTATAAATATTTATAAAATTATTTTAATTATCAGAAAATACGGTAGTAAAGAAACTAAAGTTAAATATTTGAGAAAATGAAAAATCAAACCAAGCCAAGTCATAAGGTTTTCCATTTAAAAAATTTGACAATATATGAATAGTTGCAAGTCTCATAACAGTTTTAGCCATTGATCTCAATCTTTCATTACATAATCCATTGTAATTATATAATTTATAAACTATTGTTTCATAGAAAAAACAAGCAAATGCTAAATTAAAATAGGTTACAAAACATAATTTTTCATTTTTATATAATCCGTTTGTTATTATATTTCTAATCAAGTCTATTGATACAATAGTAATAATATTGTTTATAATAAATTTATAATAATCATTAGTAACATTTAATAATAATATTTTTCTTAAAAATAAATCAAAAACGGCTATAGTAAAACTAGATATAACAATATTAGTTATTAAAAATTTTTGGTCAGATAAATAATTAAAATAATATAGTAGTAGTCCTAAAATCAATACATATATTTCTGAATTTATACCTACTATATCTTGAATTACTCCATTCAAACTTTTACCCATAATTATTATATGATTATAAAATTTAAAATATAAAATATAATTAAATGTTTAATAAAACTATAATTGGTTTTTTTATTGGGATATTTATATTTGTTTCGATTATAACTGTGTTACTTATCAATTTATATTATGTCACTCCCCATAACTATTTAATTATTAATAAAAATGATAATAATTCAATTAAATCTAATTCTGCAAATACAATTGATATTAAAGTTAATCCGCATAGTAATTTTTTAATTAATTATGAAGATATAAAAAATAAATATATTACTTTTAATAAAGAAATTAATATTATATTTAGAAATTTCTTTAAATCTCAAAATATTATTTATGAACCTAGTAATATTTTAATGACTAATTATTCTGATATTGTTATTATTAATAATTCTGATAATATACTTCATACAAAATTATTTCTTTATTAAACTTCTAAATTGATTTATCGAAGGAACTATTAAATTTTTATTTATTACTGGCGATAATAAACATAATATTATTTCATCTGAACTCAACTCATCAGAATTTTCTGATTCTGAATCTTTTTCTGATGAACCACAATTTCTACAAGTTTCACATTTTTTTGTCTTTTCAATCATTTCTTTTAAATTTGTTGAATTGGTAGATTCCATTACTTTATTTATAAATTCAAAACCTAACCAATCACTTGTAATATTTATTTTATTCCAGTCCTCTTGTTTAATACCATACTTCATTAATAAATATTGTAAACAAGATAATTTTTTTGTAACAACATTGTCAGTATTAAATATTATTTTATCACCTTTTGATACTATTTTTAATATTGATATTTTTCTATTGTAATTTTTTCCTAAATAGTTTAAAAAATTATCTTTTTTATTATAATCAAAACATCTTGACATACCTAAATCTATACGTGCAATATTATAATCAGGATTAGATTCTTTACCATTAGTTGAAGTACTTTCTACACATTCAAAATTTATCATTTTTGGAAAATCTGGTGATATAAATTGAGGACAATGTGCTATTATCATCTTTTCACAATCAACTCTATCTAATATTTCCTTGAATTTATCACAATCTATACCAGAATAACCCCATTCTCTACACCAAAACATATTGTCCTTTTTTTTATTTGTTAAATCTACTTTTACAAATAAATTGTATGATGTTATATCTTTTTCTATTTTGTCTTTTGAATAATTTGTAAAAAAATTACGATATTTATCATTTACAAATTGTACTATATCTTCTCCTAATTTTATTTCTTTTCCTCCTATCATTATATAATTTCCCTTGTTATTTATATTACCTCCATCTTGTTTAATTTTGTATTTGTGTTTATTTTCAGTTTTCATACTTAATATGTGCTCATCTTCCAAATATCTTAAATAATCAGAACACAAACCACCATGGGTTATCAATATATTATTTAATTTTATCCAGGCATAACTATTTTTTATGTATTCATTTACAAATTTTACATCTTTAAAATATTTGTCATTAGAATCTAAATTTTTTTCACTGGTATAAGCTATTTCATTTGGATATAATATGTTTATTATTTCGTGATTACCTGCAACTAATATTATATCACCACCGTTCTTTTTAGCTTCTGATTTTAATCTTAAAACTGTTTTTAGCATAAATACATCAGAACATTCATCATCTAACACATGATCTTGAAATCTCTTTCTATGTATTATATCTCCACAAAATACTATTATTGATTTGTTATTTTTTTTCCATTCTAAGTATTCTCTATTTGGTGTTTTAAATTCTTTATCATCAAATATTTTTGTTAATTCACATGTTTCACACAAATCAACTAAACAATGTATCATACATTGATAATCTCCATGTAAATCTCCTATTAAATATATTGTATTATCTTCTTTTGTTTTAAAAATTCCAGTTTTTATTTCATCCATTATTTATATAATTTATATATATTATTATTAAATTTTATTTAATCTGTTACCATATAATCATACTATTTTGTACTGATTAATCCTATTTTTCTTTTTGTTTTTATAATTAGTATTAAAATTAAAAAATAAATCATCCAAAACATATTGTAAAAAAGTGATATCGTATTGTATACTAGTTCAAAATTATTTTCTTTTGATTCTATCATTAATTTCAATACTGATTCATTAATTATTAAAATTATTTTTTCTCTTAAATTTTGGTTTTCTATATATTCCATATCTTGTGTTTTTATGTATTTATATTATATTCAAAAAAAATATAATATACCTATCCACATGTTATGTTAAAAAATTGATTAATTATATATATATAATATTATATATATACTTGTATTATTATGTACTTTGATTTTGAAGACAATGAAGGTCGTTTAGATATTATTATTGGTACTATGTTCTCAGGTAAAACTAGTTATTTACTTGGTGAAATTGCAAAGTTAGCTGAACTTAATAATAAAATTCTTTATATTAATATTGAATTTGATAATCGTTCTGCTAATATATTTTCTACTCATAATCCTTTTTTTGATAATCATGTTGATTTTATTAAAAAAGAAAGTATTAGTAAAAATGTTACTATGGTAAAAACTAAAACCCTTATGGATATAGATATTAGTTCCTATAATATTATTATAGTCGATGAAGCTCATTTTTTCGATGAACTTGTTGATTTTGCTAATAAATGTTTGGAACAAAAAAAATTTATTATTGTCGCTGGATTACAAGCTGATTTTAAAGGTAATAAATTTGGTAAAATTCATGATTTAATTCCTATCAATACTAATATCACTAGACTTCATGCATATTGTGCTGAATGTGCTAAAGTTCGAAAATGCAGAGTGGCTATTTATTCCAAAAGAATTACTAAATCAAAAAAAATTAATGATATAGGTGGTTCGGATAAATATATACCTGTTTGTCGTGAACATTATAATGAAGTTGCTACTGAAACTACTAAACCTAAAGTTGAAAAACAAGTTGAAAAACAAGTTGAAAAAGAATCTGATATACTTATTGAGAAACAAGTTGAAAATTTTAAAGAATCAGTATAAAAAGATATTAAATTATCTTTATTATTAAATTTTTTTAGTAACAGTTTATTTTTTATAATATAAATTATTTTATAAATTATAATATAAGTAAAAACTATATGGTATTTAATCCAAATCTATTTAATTATTTTGTTTATAATCAATTTGGTGGTAAAAAAAATGAAGATGCAAAATGGACAACATTTTCTCATAATGGAGTATTATTTCCTGACCCATATATTCCACATAAAGTACCAATAATTTATAATGGGAAAAAAATAGTGTTAGACCCCGAATCAGAAGAATATGCTACTATTTACGCTAAATTCACACAAACAGATTATGTTAAAAATAAAATATTTAATAAAAATTTTTTTAATGACTGGAAAGTTTTCCTTAAAAAAGGTGGTCATCCCGAAATTACTGAATTAGACAAAGTTGATTTTAGTTTAATTCTTGAACATATTCTTAAACATAAGGAAGCTAAGGCTAATATGACTAAGGCTGAAAAAGAAAAGATTAAGGAGGAAAAAGATAAATTTGAAGATAAATTTAAAACTGCTCTTGTTGATGGTAAAGAACAACCTACTGGTAATTTTAGAATCGAACCACCTGGAATATTCCTTGGTAGAGGTTGTCATCCTTTAGCTGGTAAAATTAAAGAAAGAGTTTTCCCTGAAGATATTATTATCAATATCGACGAAAAATCTCCAGTACCTAAAATGCCCCCTTTTTATAAAAATCACAAATGGAAAGATGTCATTCATGATAACACTTTAATTTGGTTAGCTAGTTGGAAAGATAATATTACTGGTAAAGTTAAATATGTTTGGTTGGGAGCAAAATCTGATTTTAAGGCTAAATCTGACCAACATAAATTTGATTTAGCCAGAAAACTTAAAAAACATATTGGTGAAATTAGAAGAAATAATTATAATAATATTACCTCCAAATCTTCTGATGAAAAAACTAAACAACTAGCTACTGCTCTTTATCTTATTGATAATCTTGCCTTAAGAGTTGGTAATGAAAAAGGTGAAGATGAAGCTGATACAGTTGGTGTATGTTCTCTTAGAGTTGAACACATTAAATTACTCGATGATTATAATATTTCATTAGACTTTTTAGGTAAAGATTCTGTAAGGTATACTAATACTGTCAAAATACAGCCTGAAGTTTATACAGCTATCGCTTCTTTCATCAAAGGTAAAAAACCTTCTGAAGACCTTTTTGACCAAGTTAATCCTGCTATGTTAAATGTTTATTTAAAATCTATGATGGAAGACTTGACTGCAAAAGTTTTTAGAACTTATAATGCATCTAAACTTTTTCAAGATGAACTTGATTCGATTGACAAAGAAATTAGTAACTTAAAAAATGATGATGCTTCTAAGATAAATTTAATTTTAGATATGTATAATAGAGCTAATGTTAAGGTAGCAATGTTATGTAACCATCAAAAAAATGTTTCCAAGTCTTTTAATGAACAAATTGATAAAATTAATACTAAAATTAAAGAATTAATAAATAAAAAAAAAGAATTACAAAAAGAAATTAGTGATACACAAGATAAAGATAAGAAAAAAAAACTTAGAGAAAAATTAACTAATATTGAAAATAAAATTAATGAATCCAAAAATAAAAAAGACCTTAAAATTGAACTGAAAAATTATTCATTAACCACTTCTAAAACAAATTATATTGACCCTAGAATTACTATTGCTTTTTTTAAAAAACATACTTTGCCTCTTGAAAAAATTTTCCAAAAAGCACTTATGGATAAATTCTTTTGGGCTATGGATGTACCCAAAGATTGGACTTTTTAATTTAATTTTATATAAATTATTATATATACTTTCTATTATTTTCTATATTTAATTATAATGGAATCTTCTTCTAAAAAAAATGAACATATTTCTATAATTGAAAATATTCTTGGGATTAAAAATAATATTGATTCACTTAAATATAATAATCCAAATAAATTTGTTAATATTTTTGATAAACCTAACTCTAATTTATCATCATATCAACAAAAATTACTCGAACAACTAGAAAATGATGTTAATATTTTAAGTAAAAAAGTTGTTGGTAGTATTTATCATTCTAAAATTATGACAAACTATATTAATTGGATTAATGGATTCAGAAAGGATTTTGTTTCTAAAGTTAAAAATAACGAATTATATTATTTCTTTAAATTCTCACCCAATAATTATTCTTTTAATGATATGAAAGATTATTGGGATATTCCTGATACTCCTAAATTATTCTCTTTCTGTTTATTTATTGGTAATATTGAAAATCTTACTTATCTTGTTGGCTTAGTTTATAATTATGTTATTATTAGAAAACATTTTCCTGATTATGTAATGAGAATTTATATTGATTTTCATAGTGTTTTTGGTTCACCTGAAACTTTTAATCTCCTTAATATGTTCTTAGATATCCTTAATGATGTTGATAAAACATTTGTTTCTAATATTCAATTTATTGTTTTCTTTTTAAATCCTTATTTCACTGTTGGTAATGATACTATTTACGATTCAATTGTCGTCGATCTTCCTGATGTTACTCAGTATTATAATGACATTTTTTTTAATACTAGTACTACCTACATTAAATCACCTTTGTTAAATATGCAAGTTAAATCTCATGAAGAATTAAAAAAAAAAGATAATGCAAATAATAAATCCAAATCAAATTTAAATAAAAAAGATATTCTTGTTGATTTAGATAATCTTGAGGTTTCTTATACTAATATACCTGAAACTACAGATAAATCAACATTTGCAATGTTATCCTGTCATATTGCTGTTAATTTAAGATTTTTACCATTAAACGAAAACTGTGAGTTTCATGTAAGAGATTTGGATTGTAGATTAAGTTTAACCGATATTAAAATTATCGAAAAATTTTCTAGTCCTAAATTTCAACATGTTCCTTATTATGTCTTTCAATTTTATAAATTTTACTTTCCTTATTTAAAATGGAGAATTGATGTTAATCCTTATTTAGCTGGATGTTTTGGAGGTTCTAATAGAAAATCAGTTATGATTTCTAAAGAATTAGAAGACTCTGGTAATCTTAAAATACTTAAAAAAGAAATGTTTTTTAAATATATTCTTTTCGTTAGCTTTAATTCTACTAATTTACATATTGGATTTCTTAATGATGAATTTATTTTAGCTAATATATTCGAAAAAATTAAAGGTAAATATTCTGAAAATATTCTCTTTCTTAATCTTGGCTCTTTTGCTAATAAACATGTTAATGAATATTATTATGGACTTAATGACTCCTCTAATTATCCTTGTATGCTTAAACTTGGAATTCCAATTGATATTCTTAGATACCCTCTTAATGGTAAATATATTACTATCGACCCTATTACTGATTTCAAAATGGGAAATATTCCTTATAAATATCATAATGTTTTTAAAAACTTTATTACCGAACAATTATTAAATTATACTAGAAATAATAATGTTAATAATGAAAAAAATAAAATTGCGAATAAAATTAGAATTAATTATAAAAATAGACTTCAAGATGAAATTAATGATGATTTAGAGTCAGCCTTATTTTTTAGTATGATTCCATCTAATTACCAAATTACTGGACTTGATGAATTTAATGATTTTAATTCCTATACTTTTAATTCATTTAACAATGATTCATTTTCATCTGTAGGTGCATCTTCAAATATTATTAAAAATCAGTCAAACACAAATTTAAAAGCTATTAACTTTTTGTTTGCTGGATATTTACTTTCAGATGTATTAGAAGATATAATTTTCCCAAATAAACCGGAATACATTAATTCAAATTATTTCCTTAGTGAAGATAATTTTGATAGACTATTTAATTGTTTATATTTTGACGAAACTAAAAAAAAGTTTTTACAAAAAAAAATTAATATTAATGATGTATCTAGAAAATATATTAATCAAGATATTATTGATATTATTCCAAAAGAATTTGTTGAATTTGATGATAAAGAAGCTGTTAAAAATAAACTAAATTATGAATTTAATTTATATCTTAAAAATTCCACTTACTATCCGAGTATGTCTTTGTTTATTCATAAATATAAATTTTACGAATTTATACAGATAGATAATTATCTCATTAAAACTGGGATACTTGTTTTTATTAAAAATTATGATAAACCTATCAAAGATATAAATAATAAAACTATTAATAATATTAATAAATATGATGTTAAAACCCTTAAATACAGTATTAATTCAGATTCTAAATCTATTGATAGTATAGGTATTAAAAAAAATAAATTGAAATTTAATTTAATTCTTTTTGATGATACTTCAATTAATCAGCTTGTTTATCATCAAAATAATAATTCTAGAATAGATATTAAACTTGTTAAATCTAGACATCTTGAAAAATTATTGGATTATATGATTGATTCTAATTATGCTAATTCTAAATATCTTATTGTGGAAAATCTATGAGAACTAATTAAGATTGTGTTTTACATAATTCGTCTAGTTCTCTTTTTAATTTTATATTTTCTATCTTTAATTTCAATAATTTATTCTCTTTTTCATAATAATTTATTTTTTGTTCACTTTCCTTTTCTATATATAATTTTATCATTATTTTAACATTTTTATATACTAAATTTAAATCTTCACATATTAAATTTAAATCTTCACCTTTTGAGTATCTTTCATATATTATTTTCTTTAATTCACCAATTACACCACCATCTGTTCTTCCTAATTTTTTCCCTATTTTTCCTATTACATCATACTTTGTTATACTATATGCTTCGTTTTGTATTTTTTCTTTGTTTGTTTTTAATTTTTTTATTAATATTTCCCTCTCTTCTAGTGTCCATTTGTTTCCATAATTTTTTGGAAGCTTTTTTTTTATTATAGTGTTGTTTTCAAATTCTATTTCTAATTTATCTATTTCTGATAACTCTTCTTGTTTTGTTTTATCATCTTGACTATATTGACTATCTTGATTCTTTTCATTGTCTTTGTCACCGATCATTTTATTCATATACTCATCCAAGTTATTTGTAATAATCTTATTTTTTTCTTTTAATCCGTTGCTTATATTTGAATTCATCGAGTTCATATTTATTTTATATATTAACTTTTTATATAGACAATTTTTTATATATTTATTTTTTTATTTATAAATAATTTTTTTACCAAAACAATATATACATAAATAAATGTTTAGAGAATACATCGCTGAAGCTATTGGTTCATTTATCTTTTTTTCAATTATATTAACTAAAAATGACCCTATTTTAATTGCAGTTGGTCTTTTAATTGGTATATTAATTGCATCTATTGCATCACAAGCCCATCTTAATCCTGCTGTAACTACTATGGCTTATATGAATGGTGATATGGATGGAGAAAAATCTATTGGTTATGTCGCTTCTCAATTAGTTGGTGCAATCATGGCTGTTCAATGGGCTAGATACATGGGAGAAAAAAGTGACTTGTCTCAAAAATTATAAAACCACTAATTAAATATATTTTTACTAAATTAAAAAATAATTTTTAATTTAATACAAAAACTTGAACTTGTTTTTAAAATTAATAAATGAATAAGATATATAAATATTATTGTTAATTATGTTATTTATTGATTGTGGTTCCAAAATTATATGAATACTTATTTCTCCACGAGAACAATCTATTATTTTTTCAAATTTATTTTCATATAACTCATCAATATCATCTGCTAAACTTAATTTTGTTGTATACAAATTTTCTTTTGTTAAAATAGTTTCATTGTCAAGGGTAATAAAAATATCAAAAATATACTTTTTGATACTTTTTGATAATTTAATTTTATTTATTGTTAATATATCTGATGATTTAGGAATTGCTATTATTAACTCTATTTTATTATTCGAATTTTTTGTTACTGAACTTATATCATCAAATATCTTGTATTTTATTTCTTGTTCTTTTGTTAAATAGTCATATTCTTCTACATGTTCTATTAAACATGTTTCTATATCATCAAATAACATATTGTCCTTGTTTACATACTGGTAGTATTTGTTCTCTTCACTTTCTTTAATCATATTAAAGTAATCATCTTTGGATTTAATCAAATAACTTGATAAAATTTCCATGGTAATCTATTAGAATATATAATATCAATATACTTTTTTATTTCTAAAAATAATTTTAAACGCATTTATCAAATTTTAATTATCTTATATTTTTATTTTTTCTTACTTAAAAGATGTTTTATACATTTATCAGTATTTTTTTTGTTTTATATTACTTATGTATCCATTCAATATACTTTTTACTCAGACCTAAATATTCATTCTTTTTTTTAGAATCAAAGCTTTTCCATCTTGATACAGATGATGCACTTGCATAAATTTTACTATATATGTCCGAATAATTTGATATTAAATTATAATATAATGCATCAAAGACCTCATCCCATCTACATGTTGTGTTACCAAAAGTTATTTCTGTACTCTTGTAATCTGACATTTTCATCAAATAATTTGAAGAACAAAAATATGGTCTTGTCATCATTCTGCTCTTTCCAGCCATCGAATATAATAACATTCCATATACATTTGGTATCATAAACACATCATAAGCATCTATATACATTGTTTGAAACCATTTGTATATCTCATCTGGATGCACTCCTATTAACAATAAAAAATTACCTATACCCATCAATCTTTCTATATGATGTGAATATGCATAAGTATTTACTGTCAATATTATATTGTCTATTATCGGAATTAATGTTTTTCCTTCCCACACTTTCTTAGGTATATTATGCTTGTTTTTTTTATATATGCTCTCTTTTACTAATGTGTGGTAATATTTGTCATATACAAAATAACAATACTCTCTCCACCCTATTACTTGTCTTATAAAACCCTCTTTTGATGCTATATTTTTTTTATAGTTTTCCACTTTTTTTAATATTTTTGATGATGTTATTAATCCTATATTATTTAATGCTGACAGTAATGAATGGTATCCAAATTTAATTTTAGATGACATTGCATCTTCATATCTACCGAAATTATCTAATTTCTTCTGTACAAAATCATCTAGCCATTTGGATGATTCTTCATGTGTTATTGGATATATGAAATTATTTTTATCACATAAACCATAATGATCTGAAAAATTTTTATTTACATATTTTATTGCTTCTTCTATATATTCATTTCTTGATTTGGATTTAAATTCTGGAATCGGAGGTTCTTTTTGATTAGCTGGAAATTTTTCCCTATTTTCTCTATCAAATGACCATTTTGACCCTTCTGGTTCTATTTTTGAGCCTGATTTTTTTATCATTATGTTGTATTTTATTCTTTGATATTTATAAAACAAATCATGTCTTGTTGTTTTTATTGAGGACTCTATCTGTGAATTGGTTTCAAAATTTCCTGAATTTAAAAAGTATACTGATGGAAATTTTACTATCGGAACTGAACATTTACTTATCAGTTTTTTTGAATCTACTAATTTTATTAATTCTTTTTCTATTGGATTAAATACACGAATCTCATCTATCTTATTCGCTTTTATTATTTGATTTATTTCTTTGTCATGAGATTTTGATACATTTTCAATATATTCTACATTGTATTTGCGTTTTTTTAACTCATCTTGATAACTTTGCATTGTTGCGCGATGAAATGTTAACTTTAATTTATGATATTTAAATTTATTAAAAAAATAATTATGCTCCCAAAATACTATTACCTTGGTTTTGTTTCTCTCTTGTTCATCAGAATAATCCAATATCTTGTCCAAATATTTTGTTTCAAATAGCTGGGTGGGAAATAATATTAATAATACATTAACCATATCTTATTTATAATATATTTATATTTATTTTTTACTTTTTACATCTAATTTAACTATTTTATTTTTTATAAAAATTTGATTTTTTATATAAATATGTTAATTTATTATATATACACAATGGAGCATCAAAATTGGACTACTACAATTATTTCTAATCCTAACCTTATTAAACAAAAACAACAAAATGGACCTAAAAAAATTGTTGAAAGAACCGGAGATAAACAATCATTTGTTAAAACTGATGCTGAAGGAGAAGTTATTGGGGTTAAAAAAGTTTCATCACAAATGGCTCATGAATTAGTTAATGCTAGAGTCGCTAAAAAACTTACTCAAGTCCAACTCGCTAAATTATGTAATACTGACCCTAAAACTATCTCAGAAAATGAAAAAGGTGGTAATGTTTATAATGCACAAATCTGGAATAAACTTTGTAAAGAATTAGGTGTTAAAATTGAAAGAAATACTGTGTAAGATTTGAATTTTGTAAATAACTAAATTACTAGCAAAAAGTTTGATTTTTTATAATAATATAATATTATTATTATAAAACTTAATTTATGAGTGACTTTACTGATAATACTCCTAAAACTAAAATTAATATTGTTGGTTTTAGTGGAAAAATTGGAGTTGGTAAAAATTATATTAGTGAAAATATTATTGGTAAAAAATTTTATCAACTTGGTTATCATGTTCATTTTATTGGATATGGTGATTTTGTTAAATATGAAGTAGGTTCTAGATTTGAAAAAACTACTTCTATCGATGATAACTTTATTTTACAAATGAATCAAGTTTTTGATGGATTATTTGTTAATAAAAAAAAGGAAATTAGAAGAACTTTACAACTTTATGGTACAGAACTATCTAGACATGGTGGCGATATTGTATTGGATAAAGATAATAATATCATTTTACATAATGAACCTAATGTTTGGGTCAAATCTGTACATCTTAATATTATGAATATTCTTTCAAAATCTTATAATCCTCAGAAAGATTTATTTTTTATTACTGATGTTAGATTCCCAAATGAACTTCAATATATTAAAAGTATGAGAGGTATCTCTGTTAGAGTTAATGCTAATCAAAGAAATCATGATAAACTTATTCAAGAAGCAAAAAAATCAAATATATTACCATCTACACCAGAGTTTGAAGACTTTATTTTTAAAGCAAAATCTCATGCATCTGAAATTAGTTTAGATTCTCATAATGATTTTGATATCATTTTAAATAATGATTATGATGATTTGGATTCAATCGAATCACAAATTAATGATTGTATTGAAAAAATTTCTAATCATTTTACTTAATTTTACTTAGATTTAATATAAAAATTGATTTTTTTATTCTATAATTACCCTTTCTATAATAATTAATTAATATTTGCTCATTTTTTACTCGGAAATACTAACCAGTATATAATGGAATTTGATTCGCCAAAACAAACTTCACCTAAACCCTTGCCTAGGTTTAGGATGGAATACAATGTCAAAGGCATTAAAGCTCTGCCTAGAAAGGTTGAAGTTCTAAATAATAAATTCGCAGGAATGTACAGACAAAGTCCTGTTTTATCCTGGTTATTCGCTCATATTGAGTTCTTTTCTATTAGTTGTACTGTCTGTGCGGAAGGACAAGGTTGTCGTGCATTTACTTTGTGGCTTAATAAAGAGTGTGTTAGACTTGATAGAGTTTCTGGTAAGTCTCCTCCTCCCCAAATTAGATTATCTGATATGGAATTATTAGAATTCTTTCCCAGTGGTGTCATCGGGTTCGGATATTGTGATGTTAGAGGTCATTTTGATGAATTCAAAGTTATTACTAATGGGTTTGATATCAGGCAACAATTAGAAGATGAAAGAATCGCAAGGCTTGAGGAAGTTAATCAAAGAGAAAGACTTAAGCATATGGAATCTATTAAATCCAAGTTAAAATCTAGTGAAACCGAAGAAGTTGATGAAGTTGAAGTAGTTGAAGTAGTTGAAAAAGTTAGCCAAGCTCAAGATTCCCAATCAAGAAAAAGAACTTCCTCGATTATGACTGAAGAAAAATCGGAGTTAGTTGAATCTGGTTTATCAGGGTTATCAGGGTTACAAACCCACTTAATTAAACCCCCTCCTCTTGCACTCCAAACTCTTCCTGATTATATTCTTCCTCTCGCAAAAAGAAAAACTCCTTCACCAATAGAAAATTCCTCACCTGTTGTGAGAAATGGGATTAGACCTATTTCTCCTGCGGGTACCCAGTACCCCTCTGGGTTTAATTTTTTGGGTTTATCTCAATTACCATCACAATCACCTCTAGTTAATCCTTATAATACTTTAAGTCCTACCTCAAATGGTCTAATTCAGGGATTTTCTGGATTATCTATGAAAAAACAAGAACAAGTTACACTTAGTTCATCAAGTTCATCAAGTTCATCAAGTTCATCAAGTTCATCAAGTTTATCAAATTCATCCATTTCTGAGGAATTATTAAGTGCATCAAGTGCTTTAATAGGATTATCTAGTGAAGCTAGTTTATCAACTCCTTCAAGTCCTAAGATTGTGTCTGATTCTTGGGCTGATATATTTTCAGAAGCTGTCAAAATTACTCAAGGGTGTAAAGGAATTAGTTCAAGTGCTGGGAGTTCAAGTGCTGGGAGTTCAAGTGCTGGGAGTTCAAGTGTTAAAAATGAATCTAGTTCTGTTATTTCTTCTCTACCTGGTCCTAATATTATACCAGAGTATTCGTTAACTCCGGATCCTTTTCCCAACAAGAAAGAATTGGCTTGTATAATTAATGCTGAAGGATTTATTTTATATGGTGAAATTATATCGAATGCTAAAAAGCAGACTGAAATGGAGTTAGTTGATTTGATGAGTAAAGATGGTGTAAAAATCTGTCAATATGATACTATATATAATCTATGTTATACTAAAAACATTAATATTAAAGTAAGCATGTTTATTCGTATGTATGAAACAAAATGGTTAGAAGCCGAAAGAACTATTATTCCAATGCTTCAAGGTTCATCAACACCTGAACAAAGACAATTTATAATTAAAAAGGGAGTATTTGATTTGTTATACAATACCTTTAATAAAAACAAGTAAACCATAAGACAAACACATAATTTTATTTATATTTTTATATAGACGTGTTTATAATTCTAAAAAGTATTATAGAATTATTTTAATAATAACCACTTATAATTAATGTGTTTAATTAGTACAGAAGTAAATCAAGTTTCTAATACTAAAATTTTTATTGCACCTAGTGCAGATAAAACTAGACAAATTACAATTTATTCAAATGATGTTGATAATATTTCAAATGGTAATGCAATGGTTTTACCAGTACCTCTTCCCCAAAGTTTAAGTTTTCATGATTTATCCCAATACAAAAACTTTTTTGAAGATTGTAAAAATTGTTTTAGTGATCCAACAAAAACTTTAAAATCATATAGTCTTAATATGATTGATAAAGCTGAAGGTTTAGAGGTTTTTAAAATTGGTTCATATTATGTTTCTGTAGCTAAGAATCTAGAACAACTTGAATTAGTTAATAATAAAGTTTTTAAATTGTCAGATGGACTTAAAAAAGTTCTTAATACATACTATTATCAACCTTATTGGGGATTTATTATTTGTAAGCTTTCTCCTGGTAAAAATAATTATCATCCATTTGCATATTCTCATCAAATCATCCAAAACAAAATTTATGTACCAACTAGACATTATCATGAACTTCCTGATTTTAATGATGTTGGAAATTGGAATTTAGGTTTAAGATTAGGACTCGATAATTCTAATCCAATTAGTATTAATAAATGGAATGAAAATAATATTGACAAGTCTCCTATGTTTTCTCAAAGTTTATCTTCTGGTAATACTGCTGAAGCATACGGATGGTTAGGTTCAGGTAATAAAAATAAATCTAACATACAAAAAATTAATCAAAAGGAAAATTATCAAAAAAATCCTGACCCCTTCAGTGAAATTGTAGATGATTGGGCTCATGAAATTTATTTTTATAATATTAATCCTTATGTATTTAAACCTTTTAGAACTATGAATTCTTCTAAATATGAATGGGATAATCAGTCTATTCCTGACTTGAGAAAAATAAATTTTCCTTTTGGAAGATGTATTAGTTTTGAAAAAATTATTATTAATGGAGAACATCCTAATATTGATGTTGCGTTTTGAATAAACTAGTTTTATAATTCTATCTTAAGTATTTCGTCTTTGTGATTAAAAAATATTAATTTTAATTCATTAATAATTTTATTTTTATTTTCCATGTTTTCTCTGTCTTCCTCATCATATAAATTTGTTAAATAATTTCTTGAATAAGTTATCCATTTTTCACAAAATTTTCTGGGATTTTCCTTAATAAATTTTATTGTTTTTTCTATTTTGTCTTTTTCAAATGGTTCCATCAATACATTGTGAACATTATCAAATATTTTATCAATTTTTTCATTTGTATTCGCAACTACCCATCTTTTACCATCATGATATTTACATTTGTTTCTTGCTAAATCAACTACACAAAAGTTTTTAAATTGTGGATTTTTATCATTGATATACAAATGTTTTGTCATATTTGGTATAATATCTTTAAAATTTACTGTGGACAAGTGATTCATTATTGTTTCTAATTCTATCTTATCAAACTGCTCTGAACCATGTGCTATTATAATGTTATTTTGATTATTTAATGTGTTATTTATTGTACTTTGTTTTATATTTTTGATTTCGTCCTTGAGCTCTTGATTTTGTTTTATTAATACTGATAGTATTAATTTTGTTTTATCATCTACTTCGTAACCTTTTATCAACTCTTCTACATCGTATTTTTTTTTATTATCTTGTCTATTTGTATTAGTTGTTATCATTTGCATTTGTATTGGATTTGGATTTTTATTATCTAATCCTTGTTTTATTTCTTTATTTTCTATTTTCTCTATCTCTTCTAATACATTTATTTTTTCCTTTCTTTCTTTTCCTTCAATTCCTTTATTATTTTCTAATTTACTTAAATCCAGGACAAATTCTTCATCGTTTTTACCCTTACAAAACAGTTTTTTATGTCTAGTTAAATTATCTTTTCTACTAAAAACTTGTGCACATATTTCACACATATGGATTTGTTTTACAGCCCTTTTTTTATATGGTTTTTTTAATGGAGTCATATTCAAGACCATAATATCTTCTTTTATAGAATTGGGTTTTTTTATATTATGGTCTTGGTCATCTGTATCGGACTTGAGAGGGTTGTGAGGGTTGTGAGGTAATTTGTGAGGGTTGTGAGGTAATTTGTGAGGTTGTGAGGGAGTTTGTGAGGTAGTTTGTGAGGGAGTTTGTGAGGTTGTGAGGTAGTTTGTGAGGTGATTTTGAGGGTTGTGAGGTAGTTTGTGAGGGAATGTGAGGAGTTGTGAGGTAGTCTGTGAGGGAGTTTGTGAGGTGAAATTAGTAAAATTAGTAAGTGGTCCACAAGGATTCTTTCTTCTACCGTGTGCATCTAAATGGTGTTTTTTTGAAAAAATTTTATCACAAATTGGACATGAAAATGAATTCATAAAAGTTAATATATATAATAATATATATTTTATTTTAACTGAATTATTCTATATTTTTTAAATTTACTAATTTTTACTAATTTTTACTAATTTTTTACTAATTTTTACTAATTTTTACTAATTTTTACTAATTTTTACTAATTTTTACTAATTTTTACTAATTTTTATTAAGTATCTGATATACATTTACTAATTTTTACTAATTTATTAGTAATCTATTTTTTCTTATTTATTTAGCTTATTACATTTACTAATTTTTACTAATTAGTAAATTTCACTCACAAAATTCCCTCACAAAAATTGTGTGTGTGTAGGTTCAAAAAAAAAATTTTTTTTTAAGATTTTTTTAAATTTATCTTTTTTTATTTTAAAAATTTTTTCAGTTCTAAAAAGCTAATTATATATTATAAAACAGTAAAAAGTATGTATGGAGACAATAATAGTGACTAATTAAAAAATAAAATACAGACCATAGTATGTAATAATAGGTTAATATATAGAGCATTATGGTCTAGAAAAAATATTATAAAGATATCAAAATAAAACTATTAATTTCAGATGATAATGTTAAGATTTTTTAAACAATAGACATAATAAAGATGACAAATGGTCTATAAAAATGTTTAATATTAACACATAGCATATAATAGTATTAGTATTATAATAGGTAAATAAAAATTGAATAATTTAGAATTTAGTTATTAATAACTAATATTAATCTAACAAAATGAACGAAACATTAATTTATGAAGATTGGAAGGATAAGAGAGTGTTTGAAAGGACACTTGAGTTAAATAGTACAAAACCAACTTTTGTATTTTATGATGGTCCTCCATTTGCAACAGGATTACCTCATTATGGTCATATTAGTGCAGGATTTATTAAAGACTCTGTTCTAAGATTTGCACATGAACAAGGACACAATGTACCAAGATTTGCTGGTTTTGATGTACATGGATTACCTATTGAGTTTGAGATCGAAAAAGAGTTAGGAATTAAAACAACTTCTCAAGTTCTCGAATATGGAATTTCAAATTATAATGATAAATGTAGAAGTATTGTATTGAGATATTCTGGAGAATGGAAAGAGATTATGGGTAGATTAGGAAGATGGATTGATTTTGAACATCAATACACTACTATGACTAAAGAGTTTATGAATTCAGTATGGTGGGTTTTTTCCGAACTTTATAAAAAAAACAGAATTTATCAAGGAGTTAAGATTATGCCTTATTCAACTACATGCGGAACACCTTTATCCAACTTTGAAACTCAACAGAATCACAAAGAAATTGCAGATGATTCTCTTTTTATTAAGTTGCCTGTGAATATTCCAGGGTTTTCTAATACTTGGATTCTAGTATGGACAACAACTCCTTGGACACTTCCTTCAAATTATGCACTTTGTGTTAATCCAAACATTATTTATGATATTGTTGAAGTCGATGGTTCTAATTACCTACTTGCTAAAGATCTAGTATCAAATGTTTTTAAAAAACAAGAACCAAAAATTATTGCTAGTATGGAAGGAAGAGAACTAGTTGGTTTATCCTACACACCAGCTTTTACCTTAAACACAATGGTAAATATTTCTGATTATAAAATTATTTCTGGAGACTTTGTTACAGCTACAGATGGTACTGGTATTGTTCATATCGCACCAGCATTCGGCTTAGATGATTATAATGTTTGTATTGAAAAAGGAATTATTAATAAAGAAAGTAAATTATTTTGTCCACTAGATACTAATGGATATATTTCTGATGATATTCCTGAACTAAAGGGTATGTTTTACAAAAATTTTGAAGACAAATCAAAAATAGATTTTAATACTTGGGTTATTATTCAACTTAAACAATCTGGCTACTATATGGATAAACGTCAAATAGTTCACTCTTATCCTTTTTGCTGGAGATCAGATACTCCACTAATTTATCGTGCAGTTAACTCGTGGTTTGTTAAAGTTGAAGATATGAGAGAACGACTTGTGGAATTAAACAAGGATATTAATTGGATACCTGGTAACATTGGTTCATCCAGATTTTCAAATTGGTTAGAATCAGCGAAAGACTGGGGAATTTCAAGAAACAGATTCTGGGGTACTCCTATTCCAATCTGGCAGAGTTCTGACGGAGATACTATTTGTATTAGTTCATCGTATGAACTAGAAGAATTAACTGGAAAAGAACCTGGTTCAATCCAAGACTTACACAGACAACATATTGACCAAATTGTAATTATATTAAATGGTAAAGAATATAGACGAGTAGATACCGTTTTGGATTGTTGGTTTGAATCTGGTTCTATGCCATATGGTTCAATCAATCAAATAGGAATTGTTGAGTTATTAAGAAATTCCGAATCTGGAATTCAATTAGATTCGCATAATAATCCTTTTATTCAAACAAGAGATGGTCATATTCATAAAATTTTACCAGCTGACTTTATTGCTGAAGGATTAGACCAAACAAGAGGATGGTTTTATACACTACTTGTTTTATCTGCTTCTCTATACAACACTATTCCTTTTAAAAATGTTATCGTTAATGGACTAGTGTTAGCTGAAGATGGTAAAAAGATGTCTAAAAGACTGAAAAATTATCCAGACCCAATGGAAATAGTTAGCACATATGGTTCAGATTGTTTAAGATTATATCTTCTCAGTTCGCCTATAACAAAAGCAGAACCACTTAAATTTAGTAAACAAGGGGTTCATAATATGATGAAAGATATCATTATTCCTTTATCAAGTGCTATTGACTTTTTTAAGGAATATGCAAATTTATATTTTAAGGAAAATAATGTATGTGCTCTTGCACCAATTGAAGAAGTACCTGAAGTAATTACTAATCCTATTAATTGCTGGATTATTTATAAATACAAGTTAATTTCAGATAAATTTAATAATTTTATGAAAGATTATGATCTAAATAGAGCAGTTGTAGTTCTATTCGAACTTGTCGAAATATTAAATAATGGATATATTAAATTAGCAAGATTGTTATTGAAAGGAAAAGATACTAGTTCTGAATGGGCTCAAAGTCTCTGTACCCTATACTATATTCTTAAAAATATTATCGTGGATTTTAGAGCAATTGTTCCATTTTTCTGTGATCATCAATTTAATAATCTTAAACAGTTTATTCCAACAATCTTTTATAATGATGCGATTTATTCATTAGATAGTATTCATCTTTATGATAAAAAACAATCACCATATATTGAATTAACTCCTGAACAACTATCTAAATCAGATGATTTTGATATCATTTATAACATGATTAATCAAATTTATCAATTAAGAGGTATAAATAATATTAGTTTAAAAAAACCAATTAAATCAATCAGTGTTGTTATTGATGAAGAACTAGAGTCCAAATATTCCTCTAGATATAAAGAGTGGTTAAGTTTTGTTTCAGAGGAATGTAATATTTTAGAACTTAGTATTGTACCGAAAGAAAACATTATTGTTAATAAAACTATTGTACCTATTAAAGCTTTGATTTTTAAAAAATATGGAAAAGAAGTATCTGGTATATTTAATGAATTAGTTACTTTTGATTCACAGAAACTTGATGAGGTTATCCAAATTGGAGAATTTAATGGATTTAAATTTGACCGTACATTTTTTAATTATACTACTAGTGTTAAGTTTGTTGGACATGGGGAAGATAGGCAAGAAAGTTCCCTATCCAATTTAGTTACAAGAGAATACAAATTTGATGGATTTAATATTCTTATGGTTTGTAATATGGAATGGAACGAATCTCTTGATAAATTGTATTATTATAGATTAATTGCAACTAAAATTCAAAGAGCAAGAAAATCAGCAGGACTTCATCCTTGGGACCCAGTGACTTCTTATTATTCAGGGGAACCAAAATATCTATTAGATAGCTATGAAGCTCAAGAATTTATTAATAAAATTACCAGGATTAAATTAAATCAATATGTCGATAATCCAGAAATTTCTTATATCTTTGAACAAGAATTCGAAGATATCGGGGTCAAAATTCATTTGGAAAAACATTAAATTTATATAAATAATTAAGTACGTTAACAAATTTATATTATATGTTTTGCGTTAAAAATATTGTTAGTAATATTTTTAATATTTTGCGTTAAAAATATATTATTTTTATAATTTTTTTATAATTCCCTACCAAAAAATCAAAAATATATAATATATATATATACTATGTCTAAAATTTTGAATTTACTTCACGAACTTAATGATAAGGACGATTGTAAGAAGAAGAAATGTGATTCGAAATGCGAATCAGGTAAATCAAACTGTGAATGCTGTTATTATTCAAAAACATATAACTCTATATTTTGGAATCCTCCAAACCCACCTTCCGTATTAAATCTTGTTGTAAAATGTGGATTATGTTATAGAAAAGGTACTATTGTAACTATTTCTGATGGATTAGGTAATAATATTTTACAAGGTGTAGTTACCGATTATGAAGATAAAAATCTTCAAGTTAGTAATCTTAAGGTAATTTCTGGATTTGACACCGTCACTACTATTAAAAATGCTTATGTAAATTTATCTGGTCCTCAAGGTTATACTGGAGCTACTGGTCCTACTGGTCCTACTGGTTCTACAGGTGTTGGTATTGCATCAGTTGAAATTGTTGATGGAAGTTTAATTATTACTTACACAAATGGTGAACTAACTGATTTGGGTCAAGTTGTTGGTGCTACTGGTGAAACAGGTGCTACTGGTGTAGGTATCCAATCAACTGAAATTGTTGATGGAAGTTTAATTATTACTTATACAAATGGTAAACAAACTGATTTGGGTCAAGTTGTTGGTGCTACTGGTGAAACAGGTGCTACTGGTGTTGGTATTGAATCAACTGAAATTGTTGATGGAAGTTTAATTATTACTTACACAAATGGTGAACAAACTGATTTAGGTCAAGTTGTTGGTTCAACAGGTGAAACTGGTCCTACAGGTCCTACAGGTGAATCTGGTTCTATTTTTAATAGTGTAGGAGGTTCATTCACCTTTGGTCCCTCATATGTTGGATTATGTAGTGTTTTTAATGTTGGTACAGGATATGCTTATGTTCCTGGAACTTTAGTTACCTTATCAGATGTTTCTGGTGATAATGTTGCTTCTGGTGTCGTTTCATCTTATTCTGATGGTATTTTAACAATATGTGATTTACAAATTGTAAAAGGTTTTTCTGTCAACCAAACTCTTTTCCAAACCTTTATTAACTTAACTGGTCCTCAAGGTCCTACTGGTAGTGAATCAACTGTACCTGGTCCTACTGGAGTTGGAATTGCTGGTTTATATGTTGATAGTTCTGGTAATCTTATTATTAATTATACAAATGGTCAAAGTGGTTCAGCTGGTTATGTAGTTGGTTCAACTGGTGAAACTGGTCCTACTGGTGTAAGTATTAATGGAGTATCTATTGATGGATCCGGTAATTTAATCATCAACTATTCAAATGGTCAAAGTGGTTCAGCTGGTTATGTAGTTGGTTCAACTGGTGCTACTGGTTTACAAGGTTCTCTTTATTCATCAACAGCAAGTCCTTTTACTTACTTACCAACAATTCCTTGTCAAATTACCAATGTAGGTCCTGGATATTCATACCAACCCGGTCAAATAATAACAGTTTCAGATGGTGGTTCAAATCAACTTATTGGTACCGTTCAAAGTTATGATATTGTTACTGGTCAATTAGAAATTTGTGATATCACTATATTAAATGGATTTGTTTCTAATCCTACTATAATTTCACCTGCTTATGTAACTCTTTCAGGTCCTATTGGTCCTACTGGTATTGATGTTCAAAGTATGTATATTGATTCAAATGGTAATTTAATTATAAACTATTCTAATGGTTCAACTGGAACTGCTGGATATGCTAGAGGTGAAACTGGTCATATTGGTCCAACTGGTGCTACTGGTGTTGGTGTAACTGGTATTTACATTGATGGAGTCGGTGATCTTATTATTCAATATACTGACGGTACATCTGGTAGTGCTGGTCCTGCTCCTAATGGTGGTCCTACTGGTTCAACTGGTCCTACTGGTTCAACTGGTCCTACTGGTTCAACTGGTCCAACTGGTTCTACCGGTGTTGGTGTTACTGGTGTTCAAATTGACCCTGCAACTGGTAATCTTATTATAAGCTTTACTGATGGTACATCAGGTGATGCTGGATACGTTAGAGGTGAAACTGGTCCTACAGGTCCTACTGGTGTAGGTGTTTCTGGAGCTACTTATGATTCAGGTTCAGGATTGATTACTTTTACTTATACCAATGGTACAACAGGTGCAGTCGGTCCTGTCACTGGTGGTGGTACCGGTTCTGGTGGTGGTAATTATCCTGGAACTTCTTATAGAGATCTTGCTGTATTTAGTTATTTACAAAATAATGGTGCTTTATACTTTATATGTAACGGTGATCCTGCCCCTGGTACCAATACTGTAATTGCAACATTTTTAAATGTTCCTGGTGTAAATCTTACATATATTTCACTTGTTTATGAATCTAGTAATACCACATCTTTAAGTGGTAATATTATAAGTACTGGTGGTTCAATTATTGATACATTTATTATTGGTTCAGGTGGTGGTTCTGCTACAGTTCCCATTCTTTTTGAATACACATTCCCTACAGCAATTTCTACTGAAACTAATAGAGCTCTACAAGTTCAAATTAATGTTATAGGAACTAATAGTAGTACAATGTATATTTATTCAATGAGTTTAGGATTTGCTCCAACACCCTAAACATATCAAAATGTAAAACTAAATAAATTTTTTTATTTCACAAAATTATTATAAACAATAATTTTATAATGTCAAATACTTTTAATAATCAAAATAATTCTAATAAAGATAATGAACAATATAAACCAAATTTATTCAATATACTTGAAAATCAGGTAAATGCAAAAGTAATTAATGATACTACTAATACACAAGAATTTAATATGGGAGGGAGTGGGTTTGTAAATCCTCCAAATTTTGTTATGGGAAATAAAATTTATAATCCTTTTAAACCTATTCAAAGTGAAATTCAAGGGATTCAAATTAATAAATACAATAATTTTACACAGAATTCTTTGGTCAATCCTAATAATCCCGATAACAAAACTAAGAATATGGAATATATTAATCTTACAAATATTCATACCAAACTATCTCCTAATATTCATAATAATAATTCAAGTGAGTTAGATTCAAGTGATTTGATATCAAATTCAAGTGATATAACTTCAAATTCAACCACAACTTTCTGTCCAAATCCCTATATAAATTATTCCCAAGTCCAAGAACATTCTATAAATTGTCCAACCCAAATTATAAATGTGCCTGGACCAATTGGTCCTCAAGGTGCTCAGGGTCCAATTGGTCCAACAGGAGCAACAGGGCAAAAAGGTGATGCAGGTACTCCAGGAGGTCCAACAGGTCCTACTGGTAACACAGGTCAAAAAGGTGATACTGGTTCAACAGGTATTGCAGGACCAACAGGTTTAAAAGGAGATACAGGTTTACAAGGACCAACTGGATTACCTGGTGGTACTGGTGATAAGGGTCAAACGGGAGACCAAGGTCCAACTGGTGATAAAGGTCAAACGGGAGACCAAGGTGCTATAGGTATTCAAGGTATAACAGGTGATAAAGGAGCTACTGGTGATAAAGGAGCAACTGGTCAAATAGGAGCAACAGGTAATAAAGGAGCTACTGGTGACCAAGGTCTTACAGGTGATAAAGGAATAACAGGTGACAAGGGAGTAACTGGTGATAAAGGGGTAACAGGTGACCAAGGTCCAACAGGTGATAAAGGAGCAACAGGTGATCAAGGATTAACTGGTGATCAAGGATTAACTGGTGATAAAGGAGCAACAGGTGTTCAAGGTCCAACAGGTGACCAAGGAGCAACAGGTGACCAAGGAATAACTGGTGACCAAGGAGCAACAGGTGACCAAGGAATAACTGGTGATAAAGGAGCAACAGGTGACCAAGGAGCAACAGGTGACCAAGGAATAACAGGTGATAAAGGACCAACAGGCGACCAGGGAGCAACAGGTGACAAAGGTATAACTGGTGATAAAGGTGTAACAGGTGACAAAGGTATAACTGGTGATAAAGGTGTAACAGGTGATAAAGGAGCTACAGGTGACGTAGGTTTAGGAGGTTTAATTGCAGCATATGGTTCATTTTATAGTATTACAACACAGAAAGTTTCCTCTACAGCAATTGGTCAACCAGTATTTGCAGAAGTTACAGATATAGCAAATGGAATAAGTATGGAATCAGATGGTTCATCAGGTCCAACAGGATTAAATAAAATAACAATAGCTAATCAAGGAACATATAATATACAATTTTCACTTCAATTTTACAATAATGGAGGAGGTGGTTCTGGTAAATCTGTTAATATTTGGCTAAGTAAAAATGGAAATGATGTACCAGATACAAACGGTGATGTATCAATCGACACAAATAGTCCTTATAAAATTATTTCATGGAATTATGTTGTTAATGCTAATGCAGGTGATTATTACCAATTAATATGGGCAACAGATAATACTAGTATTGAAATGCCTTATGGTCCTACAGGAGGAGTAACAGGACCAGCTGTTCCATCATCAATAATAACAGTAACACAAGTTACATATACACAAGAAGGTCCAACTGGAGTAACTGGAACTACTGGTTCTACTGGTCAAACAGGTCCAACAGGTCCAACAGGACCAACTGGATATACTGGTTCAACAGGAGCAACTGGTTCAGCAGGGATTAATGGTGTTTCTAGTGGATTGGTATTATATTTAGATGGTCCATCTGGTACTAATAGTTCATATCCCTCAACAATTAGTGATGATCTATTAATACTTCCTAATACTGGGGCAAAAACTGTTATAACTAGTAGTAGTATAACAGGAGCAACAGGTTTGTTATTAGCAAGTTATTTAACTCCACCTAATTATTTATTAACAACAACAGTTATAGGAGGATTATGGATTACAAATTTATTTGGTAGTAGTAATTCAGGAGGTAGTAATGTATTGTTTTATACAAAAATTAATGAAGTAGATTCAACAGGTTTATTTATAAAAAATTTAGCATCAGGTTCGTCTGCAGATGCTACAGTTATTAACAATACACAAGGTTTATTCGTTTATCAATTATATGTACCAACTACAACATTAACTGATTTAAGTAGCAGAATACAATTACAAATATTTGGAATAGCTACTTCAGGTAATGGAACAATAAATATAGAAATGAGAGATACAACCCTTTCTAATATAGTTACAACAATCGCATCGAATTTAATTGGTGCCACAGGTCCTACAGGCAATACTGGACCTACAGGTCTTAAAGGTGATACTGGCGATCCTGGAGGACCAACAGGTCCGACTGGAGCAACAGGTCCACAGGGAGTAAATATTATTCAAGCTAGAACAGTTGTATCAGGTTCAACGGGATTACCATCAGGAACAAATTTTATAGCATTAAATGGGTATACTGGACCAAATCCTGTATATTTAACATTAGCTGATCCAAATAATTCAACGACAAATAACTATATAATTGCAGACGAAGCAGGTTACGCATCAACATGTAATATAATTATTCAAGGAGCAACAGGTGCTGGTATAACAATTTCTGGTGCAAATCAATTTATTTTAAACGTTAATTATGCAAACGCCTGGCTATATTCTGTACCAAATACATTAAATTATTATGTGTTATTTACAAGACCTTAATTTTACTCTAAATTTTTTAACAATAATTATAATATAAATCTAATATAATTATTATGTCAACGATTTACACAGGTTCTAATTTTGGTATAATATCAACTTTAAATTCAGGTTCAGGTACTTTATCTAGTTCGGGAAGTTCAGTAGCTTTTGCTTATGAAAATATACAAAATTATACATCAGGTTCTATTTTTATTAATTTATCAACAAATGGTTATGCCAAATTAACTTTATATTTTTCAAATGATGCTACTGGTACAATTGTTTTGACAGAATCATATGTTTTTACAAATACAGGTTCTCAAACTATAAATTTTACCCCAAATGGAAATTATTTAAAGCTAGTCTTAACATCAAATGTTGATAATGTTGAATATACAATCCAAACTAAATATAATAATACAGGTGGTAATTTTGAATTAGATGATGGTGTTATATCTGCATCAAACTCAAAATTCTTATCATCAATAAATACATCAACTACATATGCAGGTTCTTATGATGATATTTCGAATTATAGTTTAATTACATTATTAGTACACGGAGAAGGAACATCTCCAGCAGATGGTACAATAAATTGCTATTTTTCATCAGATGGAACAAACATAGATAGAACTGTTAGTTATCCTGTTCAAGATTGTACAGCAAATTCTACAACAACAACAACATCCACAACATTTAATCCAGCTCACACCCTTCTACCAATTTCTAAATATTTTCGTGTAGATTATGTAAATGGTTCTCAAGCTTTAAATAATTTTAGATTAACAGTAGAGTACCATAAATCAAAATCAAAACCATTAACAAGCAGAGTAACTCAGTTTTTAACAGATTATGTAGACACAGATACAGTTCGTTGTATATTAAATGGAAGAACAGAAGGAACAACATTGTCAGGAGGAAATTATCAAAATATTAATGTATCAAATGGTAATCTTAGTGTTAAAATTAAAGAACCAATTAGTGCATTTGGTGAAATTCTTAATGCCCAACTTACTCCTCAAATTCAATTTGATTTTACAAATGGACGCCCCCTAGATCTAATTGTTTTTTATCAAAATAATACCACATATACTTCATACAATTTTATTGATTCAAAGTGTCAAATAAAGGGTTCAACAGGTGCAACTGGTGCCAGTGCACAAATAGAAATGACTAGTAGAACATTTACAAAATATAAACCAGGTCAGGGATGTGATACAAGATTTACTGCAAGATTTCCAAACGGGTATATTGCAAATTGTGACCAATATGCTGGAATATTTACAGCGACTGATGCATTAGAATATGGATATTTTGGTGCTGGTGCTACAGGTGCTTCTGGTTCTACAGGTACTACAAGTGAATTTGCAATAAGGCATACAAGTTTTGGAATTAGACAAATTACTAGATTTACAATTAGTGGAAATGCAACTGGTACTGGATTAACATTAAATTTCGGCGGAACAACTTTATCTCCAAATATAGAAAGCACAGATAATCCATTAATTATATCTAAAAAAATTTATGATACAATAACGACTTATACATCAAATGGATATTTATTAAATACATATGGTTGGGCATGTTCTTATTATACTGTATCTGGGGAAACAGGTAATTATTATGTAGAATGTATTTATAACCAAGCACAATCTCCAAATGTTACTGTAGAAATTACTACAAATAATACAGGTTCAAATATATCAGTAGCCACAATAAGATCAGGTTCTTATCCAGTTATAAAAACCGTTGGACAATCAAATTGGAATATTGATACATGTAAAGATATGGGTTCTCTACAACAAAATTATATTTATAACAAGAGTGGATTTAGATTAGACCCAACTAGAGGTAATGTATTTAAAATTGCATTCCAATATTTAGGTTTTGGTTCTATAACATTTTTTATTGAGTTAACAGAAGCAGAAACTTTAGTTCCTGTTCATAGAATAAAATATGTTAATGAAAATTTAATACCTAGTATGAAAAATCCTAATATGCAGATAGGATTAGGTATTAAACAATTAGCTACTGTTAGTACTATTCCTCAAGTAGAGTCTTCAAGTATGGCTTCATTTACACAAGGATTAATTGTACCAACAGGTATTAATCGTTCATATGGCTTAGTGCTAAGTGTAAATACTTCAACAGGTATTGGTAGTTTAACTAGAGCTAATCCTGCTGTAATATTTGGATTAAAAAGTATATATGTTTATGAATCAATTAATAGTGATGGTACTATTAACAATACAATTAATAACAATAATATATTTTTCTCTTCAGTAAATATGTCAGTAAACACTTCTACAAATACTACTGCAAATATAATTTTTATGTTAGTTAAAAATCCAACAACTATCACAGTTAGACCTACATCTTCTCCTTCATATCCATTATTTACTAGATATAATGAAAATCTTATTGAAGTGTTAGATGGTGTTACTGTTACTGGTAATGCTAGTTCAGGTACAGGTATTACAATTAGTGGAGGAACAATTATTTTAGAATTCGCGTTAACTGAAAATCAAAATATAACACAAATAATTAATAGTTTAAATTTAGAAATGTCTAGATATGATAGTTACTATTTGTGTTTTTATGGTTCATCTACTAATAATGCTGATATTTCAGGTTCATTATCTTATCAAATTAATATGTAAAAAATTTATATAATAATGTTATAATTTTTACAATAAAATTTTTTTATTGTATAAGTTTATTAATGAATAATTTTCCTAATCAAAATCCTAATTCAAATCCTAAGAAAAATGGATATTCATCATTAAAACCAGTAACTAATAAATCAAATTCTACTGACCTTTTAAGTTCAAATACTGGTAACTTTATGTATAATACTCCTTTGGTTCAAAATACTCCTTCTCAACCACCTATGCTAAATCAATCATTAAAACAAGGACAAACATTTAAACCAAATAATGTTAATCAACAACCGAATGAATATGTTAAATCTAATTTAAATTGTACTTCTGATTCAAGCTCTACTTCTACTAGTTCAAAATCATATTCTCAAAGTTCATCAAGAAGTCATTCTAATTATTCAAGTTCCTCAAATTATTCTAGTTCAACCCAATCAAGTTCATGTTTTACTCCTAATTGTTATGGAGGAATTTCTGAACAAACATATAATATCCCAACTCAAGTGTATAATATACCTGGACCAGTTGGTCCCCAAGGTATACAAGGTCCAACTGGACCAACCGGTCCTCAATTTCAATTTGATGCTCCAGATGGTGTAGTGTTATATTATGATAGTATCAATGGAATAACTGGAACAACAAATTTTACTTATAATCCTGATGGATATGGCGGAGATGGAGAGTTATATATTGCTGGTAAATTAACAGTAGAAGGTCCTATTGACCCTATATATCTTCAATTAAAAATGCTTGATTCAGCACCTGAACCATTACCTGACTCAAGTATTTTATGGATAGATAATTCAGGTGAACTTAATGTTATTAATCAATCTGGTACTAGTATTCAATTAGGAGCTACAGGTCCTACTGGTTCAACAGGTCAAACTGGTCCAACAGGTCCCACTGGTGAAACTGGTCCTGCTGGTGATAGATTTACTGGTGGTTCAACTGGTACATTTGATTTATCAGTAATACAAGCAAATATTGGAAATACTGGAGATATCTGGGTATATCCAACAGGTCTTAACTTTACAACTGGTATGTTCGTAGTAGTAGCCTATGATGGTTCTAACAAATTTATTGGTTCAGTTAATTCTTATGATTCATCTACAGGTTTAATGGAAGTCATTTATAAATATGTTTTAGGTACAGGAACTTATAGTTTGTGGGAAGTTGGTTTAGTTGGTGGGTTTGGTTCTCAGGGTGAGACTGGTCCAACAGGTCCTACTGGCCCAACCCTCCCAATTGTTAGTGGAGGAACAGGTAATATTCTTGTAAATGTACCTGGTACAGATAAAGTTTCAAATAATACAAATCTTACAGTTAATGACCTTGATATTACTTCAAATCTAGATATCTTACCAAGTGTTCCTGGAAGTGTTGGTTCAGGATTAAATCTAGGTTCTGTAAGTTTACCTTGGAAATCTATTCATGCTTATTCAACTGATTTTACAGATTTATCAGTTAGTGGAAATGCTGATGTTCAAGGAACATTAGGTGTTACTGGTGATGCTATCTTTAGAAATAATCTTGGTGTACTTGGAAATGCTGATGTTCAAGGAACATTAGGTGTAACAGGAGCAGCTATCTTTAGAAATGATGTTGGTGTACTTGGAAATGCTGATGTTCAAGGAACATTAGGTGTAACAGGAGCAGCTATCTTTAGAAATGATGTTGGTGTACTTGGTAATGCTGATGTAGAAGGAACATTAGGTGTTACTGGTGCTGCTACATTTAGAAATAATCTTGGTGTACTTGGAAATGCTGATGTAGAAGGAACATTAGGTGTTACTGGTGATGCTATCTTTAGAAACAATCTTGGTGTACTTGGAAATGCTGATATTCAAGGAACATTAGGTGTTACTGGTGATGCTATTTTTAGAAATGATGTTGGTGTACTTGGAAATGTAGATATAGAAGGAACACTCGGAGTTACAGGAGCAGCTGTATTTAGAAATAATGTAGACATTATAGGAAATTTAGGTGTTACAGGAAATTCTATATTTAATGGTGATGTAGGTATCACAGGAACATTAGGAGTTACAGGAACAGTTAAATCTAATTATTTACAATTGGTATATGGAACAGCACCAGTTGCACCAGTAACAGATACAGGTTTTGTATATATTGATTCAGTATCAGGAAATCTTAATTTATACGATGAAAATGGTAATACTTATGATTTAGGAGCAACCGGAGCAACTGGTGCAACAGGTGAAAAAGGTGAATCTTTCTTAGGTGGTTCAACTGGTTCATTTGATTTACATGCACTTGGTACTACAGGTATAGGTGTTATACAACCAATTTGGGTATATCCAACAGGTTTAAGTTACACTACAGGTATGGAATTAAGAGTTGTTGCTCAACTCGGTACATATTTTATAGGTGATGTTGATACTTATAATAAAAATACTGGTTTATTAAATCTTCAAGTTACAGGAGTTACTGGAGATACAGGAACTTATAGTAATTGGGGTGTTATTATTAATGGAGCAATTGGAGCTCAAGGTTTACAAGGTGA
>JACCDO010898815.1_pt1 | contig 86758 bp, 83 predicted proteins | sample 7446101 | NCBI WGS metagenome assembly JACCDO01 (sample SAMN15323440, study PRJNA562643) | freshwater metagenome | isolation source: river surface water | place: USA:Blue River Watershed | collected 2017-08-16
AATCCATCAGAACTAGTAAATCCACTATTAGTATCTGTGAATTGTAATCTTACTTCTCCTCCACTTGAATTTTGATTATTTAAATGTAATATTGATTGGGGATTAATGGTTCCTATACCCACTAATCCAGTTGCATTAATAGTCACTCGATCAGCATTATTGGTACCTAAATTTAAAGATGTATTTTCTTGATTTGTAATATAACCTTGATTATCTATAGTTTTTTTTATTACTAATCCATCAGAACTACTAAACCCACTGTTAAAGTCAGTGAATTGTAATCTTACTTCTCCTCCAGTTACTAATTGATTATTTAAATGTAATATTGATTGGGGATTAATTGTTCCAATACCAACTAATCCACTTGAATTAATAGTTACACGATCCGCATTATTGGTGCCCAAATTTAAAGATGCAGTTTCTTGATTAGTGATATAACCTTGATTATCTATTGTTTTTCTTATTACTAATCCATCAGTACTAGTAAAACCACTGTTAAAATCAGTGAATTGCAATCTTACTTCTCCTCCACTTACTAATTGATTATTTAAATGTAATTCAGATTGAGGATTATTTGTGCCAATACCAACTAATCCATTATTTGCAATAACCATTCTTGTTGTTATAGGTGTTCCATTTGCAAAATTAAGAGATCCTGATGGAGTTGAATAGGAAGATGCTGAAATTGTTCCGTTTACATCTAATGTATTTCTCGCAGAATTTGTTCCAATACCTACTATTCCATTTATTAATAATGATGAAGAACTTTCAATAAAACTTAAATTTGCTGATTGTTTAACAAAAGGAGTTCCTTGAAGTGTTCCACTGTATATCAATTGTTGATCGATTAATGATGTTATTCCAGTTCCTCCATGTGAAACCTTAAGAACACCTGTATTAATATTTGTTGCATTTTTACCAGTAGTATTTATGAAATCAGAATCAATTCGCAAATTATCCACATAAATTTTTTTACATGCAATACCATTTAAAACTGATAAATCAATATCTGTAGCATTATCAACTGTTGGAACAATTGCATCAACAGTACCAATTCCTAATTTACCTGATGTATAATAAATAGTACTGGGAGTTATTGTAGAATTAGACCAATGACTTGTAACATAAGCAACACCATCTGAACTTAAAATAGATCCATTTACATTAAGATCACCTCTTAAAATAGTATTTCCAATTAAATTCAATCTTTCTGTAAGATTATTAGTTCCAATGCCTATAAGTCCATTAGAATTCATAACAAAAGCACTTAAATTACAACTTCCTCCAATAATAATATTTGCATTTGAAAAAGTATTATTAATAAGTAAATTTTGTTTATTATCCTTCATAATTAAAATTCCATTATTGCTAGCTGTTCCAGTAAAAACATCAGTATATTGAATAACAATATTTGATGTTAAATTAGCATTTAAATGTAATGTTGATTGTGTATTGGTAATATTAATACCAATATTTGAACTAGAAATAAGTATATTTGAATTAATAATTAAAGGTAAAATATTACTATTTGAATCACTTCCAGTTATACTAATAGTTGAATTTCTTATTCCCATTTGACATCTAGATGAATTGCCAGTATCAGTAAAACTAAATAATCTATTATTAATATTATTATTTAATAACTGTATACCAATACCTTCATAATCATAATTATTGTCACTTTTAACAGGATCATTAAAACCTTTACCAGAAATTTTAAAACCTATTGAAAGATTACATGATGTATTCTGAGTATGTGTATTAATAATAGAATCATTAATAAATAATAGTGAAGACATATATTAACTTATTCTTATTATAATAAGAATAATAAATTGTTAAAAAAACAAACTAATGAGATTATTATAATAATTTAATTATAATTCTTTAAATTATAAGAAAGAATGGAAGAAGTAATTAAACAAGCACCTGAAGGTATTGATACCAAGATTATTAGAGAAATCTTTGAGAAAAATAATGAGGATACAACAAAAACTCTAATGGAATTGTGGAATATAACGGAAAAAAAAGAAAGAGAAGTTTCAGAAATTCAACAAAAATGGAATGAAGTAAGAGAAACATGTGATGCATTTGATACAGAAATGAGTAATTATCTAAAACAAGCAAAAAAAAATGCAGTTAAATTATAAAGATGAATTATCATAGTTATGATAGTTTATATAAAACAATTAAGGAACAATATTCACGACCTCCTATTGTTTTTGAACCAGATATTGATTTAGATTTACCAATTGATAAATTGGAATCAAAAAAACAAGAAGGAGGAGGTTTAATGACATCTTTTTTTAATCAGGAAGACTTAACAAAAAGTCTAGTTGATATGTATAATATTCCAACAATGAATAATATCTTAAAAACAGGTAAAGAAATTTCCAATCCAATAACTAAAGATCAAATTAAAGACGACCCCAATAGTTATATATATATTGATTCTAAAAGATAATTTAATGATTTAAAGAAAGATTTATAATAAATATTAATTATTAATAATCAGATATGAGTAATAGTGAATATTTATTAAATATTAAGACAGTTCAAGCATCAACAATTAAATTGGTAATTGATGCAATGAAAGAAATATTAATGGATGTAAATCTTGAATTTGATGATACAGGTATGAAAATAATTGCATTAGATAATACTCATATTGTTCTGATTCATTTAAAATTAGAAGCGGAAAAATTTGAGAAGTATTATTGTGAAAAGAAGTTATATGTGGGAATTAATATGCTTAAATTTCATATGTTAATTAAAACAATTACAAACACTGATATATTATCACTATTTATTCTTAAAAGTGAACCAAGTACTTTAGGAATTACTATTGAAAATGGAGAAAGAAATGTAAAAACTACTTATAAATTAGCTATGTTAGATATAGATGTAGTTAATGTCGATATTCCACCTCAAGATTTCAATACGATTATAACAATGCCTTCAGCATATCTTCAGAAAATTATAAGAGATATGCATAACTTGGCAGAGTATATAGAAATAAAAAATATAAATGATAAATTACTTTTAAGTTGTCAAGGTGAATTTTGTTGTCAAGAGACTGTATTAGGAACTGAAAAATCTCAAAATATTAATATGAAAAAGAATGGAACTGATGAAAATAAACTTGAAGTTATTCAGGGAGTTTTTAGTTTGAAATATTTGAGTATTTTTACTAAATGTACTAATTTATGCACAACAGTTGAAATTTATCTTAAAAATTCTTATCCAATCATTCTTCAATATTCGATTGCATCAATGGGAACAGTTAGATTATGTTTAGCACCAAAGAGTGATGACTAATATTATCAATGAGAGGTTTTAATTGACCATCAAGAACTACTCTTTTATAATAAGAAGGATGTTCATTTTCAAAATAATTAATCATTATCATAATAATAATTTTATTTAGAGGATTATTATCATCTTCAACATTATTTTTATTCATAGATAAAAAAGCATTTATCTTTGATTTATCATTTTTATCTTGATTTAAATGAATAAAATATTGAAAACGATAAAGATTTGTAATATTTTCAAACAATTTATTTTCACTTAATTGTATTTTATAATTAAATTGATTTGTTTTTTTATCATAAGATTCAATAATTTTCATTTGAATAGTTGAAACATCTTTTAATATTTCATTCAAAAGATCTTTAAGTAATGGCATAAATGTAAATATTTTAGCAGTTCTATAATTCTTAATAATTTCTCTTGTATTACTATCAATAATTTTAATACAATCATCATCAACATGAAATAAAGTTTTTATAATTGAATTATTTGATAAAATAAAATCCTTAAATGATGACATAATGATTATGATTATTTGTAATTACTAATAAATAAGTTATTATTATATAGAATCTAAATGCGATTTATACATTAAAGTTGAATAAGCTGGTATTTGAAAATTATAATTATCTTTTGAAATATTTTGATTAGTTTTGATCCATATTCTTAAGATATGATAATTTTTTTTGGGACAAATAGAAATACCATTGATATTATTAGAAATTATATCTGTTTTTCCTAAAGATTCTCCTAACATAAGAGAGGTTATTTCAAATAATTTTTCAAGAACTTCTGTTTTATTAATTTTAAAGGAAAAACAACCACCGTTTTTATTATTTTCATCTTCCCATCTTGGTGTTATATGTTCTCTCATAATAAAAAACATACCTCTTGTCCATAATTCATTAAAAGTCTTATAAATTTCAATAAAATCCTCAACACTACTTATAGTTGTTATAAATTTATAACTACTAGGTTCCCAATTCATATCATAAGGATCATGAAAATATAAACTCCAAACATCATTAAAATAATTATCAGTCATTTTATAATAATTATAATAATAATCTTAAATCATATAAATAAATAAAAATAAATAAATATAAATTAAAATAAAAATAATGTCATATCAGTCAAGTATTCGAAACAAGAAAAATAATAAATCATTTAATAAAAATAAGGAGATTAAATATAAGATCAATGAAGAGATTGAGGAATATGGAATTATTCTAAAATTATTGGGAAATTGTAGATGTCTAGTTTTATCAAATATGAATGTTGAATGTATTGGAACTATTTGTGGTAGTTTAAGAAAATTTAATAAAAGACTTTTAATTGAAAAAGGGGATATTGTTATTATTACCAGTCCATCAGAGGGAAATAATAAAGTAATTATTAATTATAAATTAAATACTGATCAAATTACTTCTTTAATTGAAGAATTTAAATTGAATGATAAATTAATTACCTTATATCGCAATAATTGTTCTAGTATTAATGAGAAAGAACAAGGACAATTAACTGATCTTACTTTTGAAAGTATTTAATTCTTATAAATGATTATTTTATAATAATCATAGGCAAAAATAATATTTATTTTTATATTTACTTTCCAGTTTTGGGTGGGAAATGATGGGAAATAAGTCGTTGAAGGATAAAGAAAGTTACTTCTTCGCCTTCTTTAACATTGAGAATTGCTTTAAGTTTTTCATCAGGAAGAATTACACGACGATTAGTTGGTTTATTTAGATTATGTTCCTTTACATAACTATTGATATAACGAGTGATATCTGTGCGAGATTTCTCGGTTCCATGGGGAACACCAATAAAATCACATAGTTCATTAGAGATCTTATTTGGCTTAGCAAAACCTGAAGGAGATTTTCGAGCATTCTCGCGTTTCTTTTGGATCTTCTCAACGATCTTTCGAAGTTTATCATAATCACGACTTACTCCCTTGAGTCCAGCTTGAATTTCCTTGAAAAGACCAGTAACAGCTACAATCTTTTCTTGAAGATTTTTCATTGGATCCTCAACAGCACCTTGAGCATCCTTTTCATCGCCTGTTACAGGAGCATCAGCAACAACTTCATCCTTCTTTGGTGCTACAACTGGTTCAGGTTGAATTTTTACATTACGACCTTTAGCAGGTGCTTTTTTCTCAACAGGAGGAGGAAGAGGTGCTGGCTCCTTAGGAGCATCCTTAACAACTTCACTGGTCTTAGTCTCAACAGGTTTTTTGGCAACAGGCATTAGAATTTATATGCTTTTAATTAGTATCATTTCTTTATATCATTTTTAATTTCTCTAAAATCCTTATCATTTCTATTTTATCCGCGTCAATTAATTTGTTCCAAATTTCTTTATTAATAGGTTTATAGTTATATTTAATTATTAAAGATCCTCCATTAATTCCATAATTTTTAATAATTGACTGATCTGTAAATGGTTCAATATTAATTTTAATATTTTCCTTAGTTACAAAAGAAATTTCTTTTGTGCCTCCAATAATATAATCAATAGTATCAATATTGATATCATAATAAATATCAAATAATTCTTTTTTTTCTTCGTCGTCTTCTTCTGAATTCAAATGATAAAAATCATTATTAATTAATTTATCATTGATAAGAATCATATTAATTTCAATTTCATGTTCATTATCATTATCATCAATATAATTAATTATACATGAAGGGAATTGTTTACAATTAAGACTAATATAAACAGGTTCTTCAATACCTTTTAAAAATAAACGCAACTTTTTTTTATTTGTACTAAAATAGTCACTGTATTTAATATCTACATTTATATTATGTTTTCGCGCTTTTGTTTTGTATTTCATAAACATATTAACTAAATTTTTCATTAGATCACTTTTGCGAATACTATTAAAAGTTTCTTCCCAATCTTCATATGTAAATTTAAAGTCATCATAATTATAATTATCATAATCATAATCAAAATTAAAATCATTAGAATCACCATTTAAAATTTTATTGTAAGCATTTGTTGCATCAATAAATTCCTTGACTTTTTTATTTCTTTCATTTATATCTGTAATATTATTTAATTTATCTGGATGTGATTTTAAAGCAATTGTTTTATATGCTTTTTTAACATCCTCTAATGAACTATTCACTTGTAGTCCAAGAATTTGATAAGGATTATTAATATTCATAAAAATTACTTAAAAGAATAAATAATTGTAAGTTTTATATAACAATTATCTTCATGCCAAAAACTTTAGTATTATATGTATTTAACAAGAAAACTCGTTTAGTTGATTCTTTTTTTAAAAATTGTATTTTTAAAGATGATGACACTCATTTTCTTGTAATTGCAAATGGATATACTGAAAAGCTTGATGATTTACCATCATATGTAACTTTAATCAGAAGAGAAAATAAGGGTTATGATTTTGGAGGTTGGAGTTATGCATTATTAACATCAGATCTTTATAAAAATTATGATTATTTTATATTTGCTAATGCAAGTATATTTGGTCCATTTCTTACACCTAATTTTAAAGGTAAATGGACTGATATATTTATAAATGGATTATCTGAGGATATTAAGTTATTTGGTTCAACAATCAATACAGAAAGTAAACCATTAACACATAGTCATGTTCAATCATATATTTTTTCAATGAATAAAGAAACATTTAAATTTTTAACTGAAAAAGGAATTTTTAGTTTAGATTTTGATTCGTATGGAACATTTCAAGATGTTATTAACGAAAAAGAAATTAAAATGTCAAAATTAGTTATTGAAAATGGTGGAAATATTGATTCTTGTTTAAAATATTATAAAGGTATTGATTTTAGATTTAAGGATAAAAAACCAGAAGACTATAATATATATTATCACCTGGATTTTGCATATCCATATTTTAAAGATAAATTTTGGACACCTGAAGAAGTAGTTTTTATTAAAGGTAATAGATTTAATCTTGAGTAATATTAAATATCATTATGCGTTTAATTACTAATAGTGAAAGAAATATGTTAAAATCTCATTTTAAAGGTATTTATAGAATTCCTGAAATTATTTCATATGTAGATGAAATTACTAGTATTTATACATATAAATATGAAAATTTAGTCATTTATGTTTATTACAGAAAAAATAAAGATTATTTGAATATCTCAAAAATACAAAGAGTTATTAAAAGGGCATATAAAGTTACAGATTCTAAATTTTTTATAATACATTTAATGTTATCTCCAGCAAAAAAAGAATTTGAATTTGATAAAATAATGACAGCTAAAAATGTAAATAGTGGCTTTACATATCCTAAAAATAATGAAATTTTCATTTTCAGAAAAGAAGAGTTTCCTAAAGTAATTATTCATGAATTAATTCATCATCAAATATTAATTGATAATCAAGAATTTAAACCTGAAAATAAAGATAAATTAATGAATCATTTTAATATCGATAAAAATACAATTTTAATTTTAAATGAAACTATTGTTGAATTATGGGCATTAATAGTGCATTTAACTGCGATATCAATTGAATATAAAATTAATATTAAAACATTATTTGATCTTGAATTAAGATATTCTTGTTTCAAGTCATATCAAATTTTAACTTTACAAGAAAATTATAAAAATCAAAAATGGTGTGATCGATGTAATATTTATTCATATATAATTTTTAAAATGATTATTATGATGAATTTAAATGATTTTTTTAAAACATATACATATCCATATGATGATACAAAAATAACTAATTTTTTAATTAAACATTCAAATTCTTTATTCAATTTAAAAATACTCAAGCCATATAATCCTGAATTTATTTGGAAAAATAAAAAGATTCAGAGACCATTAAACTCTTTATGTTTCATGTTGTTTAGTGATTTTTGAATTTGAATAATAGTAATAAAGAGATCCTCCTAATATAAATATCATTATTAATAAAATGGTAATTTTAATGAACCAATTCATAGGACTGTTACAAGAATTACATAAATTACTTTTATTGCTAACCATTTTTTAATCTATTTATAAGTAATTATAAAAAATGATTTAAATGCTTTATAATAGTAATTATTATAAAGCGTTAATGCGTAATCATAAATTAGTTAATGATGTAATTGATAAAATGTTAGAATATAACCATCAATTTTATATTGATGATATTATTGAATTATCAACTTCTAGACAATTTAATAATAATATAAATAATTATTTGACTCAAATTGCAAATATTTTAAATTCACATTTAAATTCAAATAATCAAGCAAATTCTAATTATATGATTGGTTTAAGATCATCATTAAAATCATATATATATATGATTCTTGATAATTGTAATGGCAGTGTATGTTGTAATAAATTAATGTGTATTAATTTATAATTATCATTTAAAAAAATGATTTTTTTAATCATCCAATAAAATTGGGGGAAGCTTGGAGATATTTGCAGTTATTTACAGTTTCTATTGTGATAAATGTCTATTGTTTCATGCTCATGTGGTTGTATGGTTAATAGGGAATCAATTATTGATCACCTTTATTCCGATGAACACACCTCTGATGAGTTTATTTTACCGTGGTTCCCTGCTATTAGTAGGAAAATGGATAGAGTATTCGAGAGGAAGGAAAGTTTGTCTAGTGGTTCCTATGTTAGGGAATGTGATGATTTGAAGAAGATTTACACTCATGCGAGGAAGGTTCTTCGCGACAGGCGTAGTTTTCTCTGTGTGTCTCCTAGGGGTATCTATCGCATCCATAAGTCGATTGTTGTTGGTCAACCTGATCAGGTTTGCTTATACTTGTGTTAGTAATTCGCGGAAAAAAAGTCCAGTTTTTGGATTTGTATTAAATGAGTTTTTTTTTGTTAAAAAATGATTTATCAATTTTCTGTTTTTATTATTCGGCGAATATGAATTCGAGCATTATCATTTGTGATTGTGGTTGTAGTCTTAGGAAGACATCTATGCGCGCACATCTTAAAACTATGAAACATGAGAGGCGTATGCAGTTAATTCGGCGTACTAGTCTCGTGACTTGTAGTTGCGGTTCTCTTGTTTGCAGGAGTGACTTTGCGGAGCATTTGCAATCCGCTTCTCATGATCAGGAGCGTATTAAGGCTCCTACGATGGAACTTATGGTTGGTGCGATGGATGACTTGTTCGACGCTCAGGGTGAGATGTCTGATGGCGCATTTTTGAATGAATGCAATATCTACAAGAAGACATTTGACCTCCTTAAGAAGATGGGTTATGAGACAAGTGAAACGATTCTTGATCTAGATCATGGTGTCTATAAGGTGTATAATCGTATCGGCGAACCTCAGGGCAAGCAAATCGTGTATCATTTCAAGAACACTTGAGTTGCGGTGGAAAAAAGTCCAGTTTTTGGACTTTTGGTTTTTTGCTTTGGCTGAGTTGCAGTCCAAAAATTTTAGACTTTTTTCGTGCGCGATGCAAATTACGAGTAATTGACAATTACCTCAGTATTATCAAATCGATATGACCATGTAAAGCGAAATAATAGTGTTTTGCCATTATACATAATAGTATTATCAGCAATTACTGATCCTCCTAGAGAATCGGCAAGACATGGTATAAATTGCTTATCAAAATTATCAATATCAACATTATATAGAAGGAATGCGGTCCAATCATCTCCTCTTTCAATACTTAATTTGATCATGGAAGCGGTATGCTTGCAATCAATAACAATATCATCGCTAAAACTTTTGGCAATTTCTATCATTTGCACAATGAAAAAAATAATAACAATCATTTTTCATTTTTAGATATATAAAACTCAATTTTAGGGGTTCCTAAACTTTTTGTTGAATTTTGATAAAGCTCTTGCTTTTGCAAGAATCTTTTTCATCCTCCTATCAATACTAAGAACTTCAGCTGAGTCACGAGATGAAGGCTTATAGAAATAGCGTTGTTTTTTCTCTTCTTCGATATAATACTGCTTCCAATAGTTATGATAAAATTCATAATATTTCTCCATCTTTAGGATAATAGATCAATCATAATGATCTAATCATTTTTTCTGATTTCCAGATGGTTAATATCAAACATTCTATTTTAATCTACATAAATAAATTGTATTGCTTATATTTGACATCATTGTATCAATTATATTTTGAATTTCACTTGAGGTTTTGAAATATTTATTTCTTAATCCTCTAATAAGCTCTCGTTGCTCTTCCAAATATCCGATTATATCGGATGAATCACTTGTTGCATTCATAGTAATTGTAAATAATTCGGATGGTTGCTTATTAAACTTACCCATAAAAACCTCAACGAATTCATCAACTAAATCACTTAGTTTTCCATGAAGTTCATCAAGAGCTTTATGTGATGAATAACTCATTGTAGTCCAGTGAAAAACCTTTATTTGACCTAATAATCCAAGGAAATATTCAAAAACCATTTTTTCATTAGCATTAGACATTAATAAAAGAATAATTCTACTTAAATAATAATGAATTAATTTTAACAAAAAAAACTTACTCATACAAATAATCATATTCGGACTTCACATAGCAATCTTCCTCAAATTTGCAATCTTCGATATCATTCTCATAATCATTTCGCTGATACAGAAACTTAAGTATCAGGAAACAATCAAGAACAAGATTATTGTAATGCTTATTATTCTCAATCATTTTGAAATACTGATATAAAATTATAATCATTTTTTAAAGTAATTATATTAAAAACCTGAAAAATGTCAATAGAAGATATAGATTATTTAAAGAAAAATAGTACTGTTGAAAGTTATCTTTTTCTAGTAGATTCCAGAACACGCGATACTTTAAATTTTCCTAATCCTAATAATTATGTAATTAATTTTAATATTCCATTTAAAAATGTTATTGGAATTGAGGTTATTGAGGCAAGTATACCAAGAACAATGTATACTATTGATAAATATAATAATACTATTTATTATTATATTGCAAATAATTTAAATGAATATAATGGAATTATTAATAATGGTCAAGGATTAACTGATAATACAAATATGAGTATTTTTAAAAAATTAGAAATACCTATAGGTAATTATACAATTCAAACATTTATTCCTACATTTAATTCATTAATGGTACAACAATCATTAATACCAGAGAATCATATATATGATCCAATACAAATTGATAATCTTACAAATCCTCCTGAATTATCAAATAAAATTATTTTTACTTGCAAAAATCCATTTATTTTAAATATGAATCTTAGTAGTATTGCTGAAACAATTGGATGTGATCTTAATATTAATAATAGTAATGATGGTATTTTATATAAATATTTCAATAATTATCAGGGAAATATTAAATTACTTAAGATGTATCATAGTATTTATGATAATACTACTGGCTTATATAAAATAATATCACCAGGAATAGTATTTTTCATAGGTGAAAAATATATAATCATTCGTTCACCAGAAATTGAAGAACATGCATTTGGATCATTGGGTTATAATAATTATAATCAAGGAATTTCAAAATTCAAGGTTAGTGGTGTTGGATTTAATGATGATAAGGTTGAATTAACAAAATTACCAGTGAGAGAGTTTCATCCAATTGGAAAACTAGCAAAAATAACTTTTCGTTTTGAAACTTCAAGAGGTGAATTATATGATTTTAAGGGAGTTAATCATACTATTACATATGTAATTAAATATTTGAAACCAAAATTACTACATATGAGTGAATTTAAACCATTATTAAATCCAAATTATAAAAATAATTTTAATGATTATAGATATACAAATGAGGATCAACAATATGAAGATGAGGAAAATAAAAATGAATATTCTCGTGATAATATTTATGAAAAATTCAGACATAATGAATATATGATTCAACAAGAAATGGATGAAGAAGACGATGAAGATGAGGAAGATGAAAATGAATAATTAAAATAACTATTTTTTATTTTCAATAATTCCTTTAGCATTTTCAACATAATTAATCATATTTTCAAGATTTTGTTGTGTAAATTGTTGAGTTGTTATAAGATTAGTAAATGCTTCAGTAGTTAATTGACCACTTGATAATTGTTCCAATATTTCTTTTTCAAATCCAGAAATAATTGGCTCTTTTGCTTTTGTTTCAGTTTTTGAATTTTTCTTAACAGCAGTTTCTTTTGTTTTTTTTTCTTTATTTTGAGTTTTATCATTATCATCATTATCATTATCATTTTCATCATTTTCATTTTCAAATCTTTCGTAATAACGACGACCATTTTTTTTACAACCAAATAGAATCATAAATAAAATTAGTAAAATTAAAACAATTGAAACTAAGTTTAAAATTACATCATAATTTACCATTATTATTCTTACTATTATAAAATAATATTAAATTATAGATAGAAATGACTGAGCTTAATTTAGCATATGAACCAATAAATGATTATGATTCAACTCCCCCTCCCCCTTCATCATCAATAAGACAACAATCACCAATGCAAGAACAACAACAAGAACAAATAAGAGAAAAGATTCAAGAACAACAGGCACAAATGCAAGCACAAGCGCAAATGCAAGCACAAATCCAAGCTCAATCTCAAATGCAAAAACAGGGATTACAAAATTATTATGGAGGTGGTAATGGTGGTGGTGGAGGAGGCAATTATCAAAATAGAAATCCTGAATATTCATTTTGGGATAGAATGATAATGTCTAAAAGAGAAGTTTTAAAATTATTTATATTATCAATTGTTGTAATTTTAGGTATTTCATTAGAAAAATTAGGATCTCATTATATAACAACTTATTTAAGTTCTACAGATTTATCATCATTTCAGGAGTTTATGGTGAGATTATCGTTCCCAATAATTGTCTTCTTAATTTTATGGATAATTAAATCATTATAATAGGTAGATATAATAATGATATTGAAAGATATTATAATAATAATATTTAAAAAAATTTATCATGCATTAGAAACTTATTATAGGGAAAAAAAGGATTTTTATAATCACATTATTGATGTTAATGCTAAAGGTGGAGGTATTTTTTGCGAACATCCAAAATTATTGGGTGAAATTATTTTAAAAATAGTATTTTTCTTTTTAATTTTTTCCCTTTTATGGTTATTATATGATACATATATCAATATTTACACTTATTTAAAAATGAGTTCATTCTTATTTGTGAGAGAAAATCCAAGATTAATAGATGATCCCTTATTTATTCAAGTTAAAAAATTATATTATTTAAATGATTATTTTTCAATTGATATCATGTTTTTCTTATTTGTAACAACTCCTATTTTCATATTAATTAAATTAGCAATATTAGAAGCAAATGCTGATACGAATTATAGAAATAAATTTAAACAATTAAAACTTTATTCTTATCTAATAATGATAATTGGTGTAATATATTATCTTATTATTTATAGAAATTATACAACATTGGGAACAAGAGTAAATGTTGCAAATAATGTTATTTATAATAATATTAATGTTGATTTTATAAATTCTCAAAAAATTTGCAATTATCTTCAAAAAAAATCAGCATATGATTATGATTTTATTTATGGTAAATGTAATGACATTAAAAATAATATTGGTATTTCAAAATTATATGCATATATTAAATCAGTAACAAATGATATTCAAAAAAATATAGCACCTATGAGTAATATTTCCATTGAAAAATTTAAGGTTCTTCGTGATAAAAATGGAATATTATATAAAGATAAGATTTTATCAGCATTATTTACATTTCAATTAATTAAATATTATCTTGATAATGATTTAACTGAAGAGGCAAAAGATTTCTTTTCAACCTTCAATCTAATTTATCTTAAAAATGTTAACTTTTTAAGAGATAAAATTAATCCTGTTTTATATTTGCGTTTTAATGATATAATGATATTTAATAAAAATTATGAATATTCACCTCAAATGGCAGACAGTTTTGATAATAATAAAGATATTTATAATTATATTTATAGTGAATTCAGTAAAACACAAGTTGTTATTCAAAATGTAGTAGTCGATATATATAATATTTTGCGACATAAAATGATATCAGTATTTGCATACTATTTCATAATGTTTATTATCCTAGTTATTTTCATAATAATTTATATATATAATAATTAAATGGCATCACCGGAAAACACAAATACTGATGATTTAAATGAGATTCTTAGGGAAAGAGCTAAAATATTAAATGAACAAGCTGAAATTAATAGAAATTTAGATGATTATATTAATCAATTACAATCAGGTGAAAGAAATGGATCTTTAAGTCAAAGAACTGTAGATTCTTATAGAATTCAAATTGAAGGTTTAGAAGAAAAACAAAAACAAATAAAAATTAGATTAGAAGAGATTGATAAAAAAGAGAAAGAATTGAAAAGTGCTAGAATTGCCAATACAGATATTTCTGCATTACAAACACCTATTAAAGTAATAAATAAAGATCAAAATCAAGAATCACAAAATTCTACTATTGTACCTGTAATACCATATTCAGCAACACAACAATCAGATAAAACTCAAGATAATGATAAGATGGATGAACAAGGTTATTTAGGTAAATTAAGAAATAGTAATGAAATTAATGATAAACAATATGTACTTTTGAAACCATATGAAAGTATTATAAATGATTTAACCATTGGACAAAAACAAAAACTTTTAAAGGCTTTAAAAAAAGATCCAGATCATGTAATTGAATATATTGAAAATTTGCAAAATAAAGATACATCAAATAATGATGATTCGGATGAACCTTTAGATGAAGCTAAAGATTTATATAATGATCTTCTCATAATTAATAAAAAAATTAAAAATAAGGAGCGTTTAACACAAATTGAATATGATAAAATAAAAAATATTGATGATCATATCGAAAATCTCGAAAATAATGAAAAAGTTGATAAAAAAATTATTGAACAACTCAAAAAATTTAAAAGGACAAATATCAATGAAAAATCACTTGATTATATTGATGAAAATCCTGATTTATTAAGAGATTCAAATAAAGTTTATTTTGATGATTATATTGGACTATTTAAAATGTGTATGCGTCTTTTTACATATTTATGTATATTTTTAATAATATTTATATTATTATTATCTATTGTAGCTTTATTAAAATTGATTTATGATATAATAGTTAATGTTGTATCATTATTTGTAAATAATGATAATTTATCAAGAAGTCTTTCATTAGATTATCTTAGTAAAACAGTAACTAGATGTACTAAGGATAATTTTGGCGATGACCGTTTTTATATCATAACAGAACAAAAACAAAATTTAATTATTTTTAATATAGGCATTTATGTATTATATTTATTATTATTATATTTATTTGTGTATTTTATTCTATTTATTTATTCGAAAGTAATGGAAAAACCTTTAATAGGTGATCCTCAAGCATTATTTAATCCACCATTATTTATCACATTAATGGCATTTATTATAGGTTATTGTGTAGTCCATTTATTCCTATATAAAACAATATTTAAAGAATATATTTATTCACCCTATAAAGAATTACAATTGAGAGAAAAGGAAATTGATGATAAAATTGCTGAATATATTATTATTTATGCTACTGATTCAAGCGGAAATATAGATAAAAATCAAGTATTAGTTGATCATACTTTTTTTGAAATTTTATATGATGCATCTCGGATTGATGAATTAAATCAAATTTTTCTTGATGGGGTTAAAACAGAAGATAAAGATGAATGTCTCGAACAAAAAATAATGATTTATAATATTTATTGTTATTTGCGAGAATATATTCCATTTACTAAAGATATGCAAGATAGATTTAAAGATTATTGTACAACAACTTCGGATAATAAACCTAAATTTACTGATAGTGATATACCAATGACATTTGTTGCAATGTTAAATAATAATGAGGTTAAAATGATACGCAAATTTAATGAAGATCTTAATTATTATAATGAAGTACCTGATGATAAATTAGAATATTTCAATAAATTAAATTCAAATATTACTGATAAAATCAAAAAAATAAATTTATTAATTTTAACAAATACCAATACAATGGTACCTTTTTTCTTGACAATCTTTTATATAATAGCTATAGTAATTGTAAATTTTATTATTTTATATATTATTATATTTATTATTACAACTAATCAAGAACAAACTATCAAGGAGTTTAATCCTTATATTTATCTATTATTGGATAAAATAAGGGAGAATATTTATAATCCTATAATCAATTATATTTTAGGTAATTATAAATAAGAGACAAATAAAAATGATAGTAACTTATTTATATTTATTTGTATTTATAATACTATTGTTTTATATATACAGTTTAACTTCCATTAAATGGCATTTTGATTATTACAAACAATTAGAAAAACAATGTTATTTGTAAATTAAAGGAGAATGGAGTTATATTCATTGAGATATAACTTATATAATTATCTTATAAAGGATAACTTTGATTATATAAGTAATAAAGATTATCTTTTTTTATGGAAAAATAGCCTAGCAATTCTATTCATCTTCATAATATTAATAATTGTTAGTCATTATAATCAAATAGAAGTTTTTAGTTTTTTTATAATTGCATTAATCGTTTTTTTCTTGTATATTATTTATTTTGAAATGAAAGTTACTATAGATAATTATGAATCAAATAAACATCTTCTTAATTATAAGAATTATTATCAATTATTAAATTCTATTTTTATTGAAAATTATGATTTTACTATAGATGATGAAACTAATTATCAAATTAATAAACAAAGTAAAATAAAATACTTTGATGAATTATTTAAATCTATTAATATGAATATTTTAAAAAAGGAAAATAGAGATAAATATGGAGGATATATAGAAGAATCACAATCTAGTTCAGAATCATCAACTAACACAGGAGATAACCCTAAATATTTATATTTAAAAATTAAAAATTATATAACAACTGATGAAAGTGATATATATATATCACTTGCAAAAAATTTTACTGATAACAATTATCATTTATTTAAAGCTGTTTTAATCAGTAATATTACTCCTAAAGAAATTCATTTAGAAATAGATAATTTATCAAAAATTAAAACTGATGACAAAAATAAATTTATTTTAAGAGATATTATTGATAATCGTGCTAATATAGGAATTACTGATAATATGTATATTAAACTAAAACAAAGTGAGGTTACTAATCAAAAACTTGAAAATTTTCCTTATTTAAATTCATTAATAATTGATTTAATTGATAAAATAAATAATAATAACATTAGTAGATTTCATAATAAATTTATGAAATATGCATATGAATCAACTGATTCAAGAATAACTGATTTCTTTTCAAGTTATTTTAATATAAAACAGAGAATTAAAAATGCTATCAAATATAATGAAAATAAAACAATTGAAGAAATTAATGATAATTATTATGTTAAATTAATTAATAATAGAGATATACTTAAATATATAGATGTATATAATGATCCTGATATATTAACACTTAAAAATTATGTATTTATTAGAAAAGAAAAAGGTTATCAAAAAAGTTTTTATAAATATTTATTAAAATATAATGCTGATGATTATATATCACTAAATGAAAAGAGTTTATCTCCTGAAATACTTAAAAGTGATTTAATTAAAGAAATTACATTAACTGGACATGCAGAACCATATGAATATTATTTAATTAATTTGAATGATATGAATAATATAAGAAAAGACAATAATAGTAATTTTAATTTTATGAAAGAATTCATAAAAAATTTAAATGATAAATATAATGAAAATTATGAAAATTTTGATATAATTTATAAAACTCCTAATATAAATCAAAACAGAGAAATTTTAAATATAGTAAATAATTTTAATTATATTTATATTAAAACAGTAATATTGATAATTATAATTATAGCAATAATCATGCATGCTTTTTATATAGAATATATGAGATATTTAAGATAATTCGAGATAATTGAATCAAAAAAAGAAAGATAATAATCTTATTAGAAGAGATAATGATTAATTTTATTTTAATGATAATTATGATAATTGTTATAATTGTTCTAGTTATCCTATTTATGTTTTTTACCAATAAAAAGGAAAATAAAGAAAAGTTTCAAAATAGATCAAATTTAATTAAGTTTATTAGATGTATTTTTTTTACTAATAAACAATATAATACTGATAAAATTCATATTCCTAAAAATTCATTATATATTCAACAAGATATTAGAATTAACACAATAAATGATGTTGATAATTTTATTAATAAAATTATTGATAAAGTTTTTGTGAGATTAAATGCAGGTAATAATACTGGAGTTCCTGTAAAAATACCTGCACCTATTCTTACATTAATAGGAAGAAAATTGGAATATCATGAATCTATATTTGACGGTGAAAATTTTAAATCTCCTTTTATTTATCCATTTAAATATGGATCTGAAACAATTACACCTAATAATAAAGGAGAATTGGCTATATTAAGTTTTTTTAAATCGTTTTTTAATTCAGGTCTTGGAGATATGCCAAAAGATAAAGAAAATTTAACAGGAAGTTTAGCAAGTTCATTTAAATTTAAAAGAAATGTTAGGATAATTATTTATTTTCCATATTTAACAAATAATTATAAATATATTTCAAATTTTACAGATATTATTAATTCATCACGATTTTTTCACACATTAATAACATCAAATAATTTTTTAAATTTTAAAAAAACAAGTCTTGTTACTTATGATTCTCTCAAACAAAAATTTAAGAGATTAGATGATAATACCATCTATTTATTATTGTCAATATTAACTAGGGAAGATTCAAAAATTTTTACTTTTTTTGAAGATCTTCAGCATTTATGTTTAGAAGGAGGTTGTGTTTCAGATTATGGAGAAGATTTAAATAGTTTAACAACAACATTTGGCGATGATATGAATAAAAATAATGAAGAAGCTATTAAAAAATCTCCATATTTACCTAGTAAATGTTTAGCACAAACAAAAGGTTATATTAGAAATATTAGAGATGTTAGTGATAATGTAGATTTACCTGATTTTCTTAAAAAACATGCAATGAAAGAAATCAGTGAAAGTTTAACTAAATATATTGAAATAAGTGATAAGATTAGTAAAGGTGATAAGTCAGTTGCAAATGATGATAGATCAAAAGAAATTGCTGATTATACATCACCAGTTGATTTAATTATTTCTATTATGAATAAATATATATTAAAAGGTTATTCCACAAATTTAAATGATGGTGATAGAGATGGTATTAAATTAAATCATTATTCAAAAGAATATAGTAAAAATATAATTAAAGAATTGTCATTATTAAATAAAATTTATCCTGGTATTCCTGAAATGGTTTTATCATTATATTTAATAGATGAAACAGTAAAATCAGATAAAATAATTTATCATCCATGGGGTCGTAAATTATTATCAGCAAGAAATGTTCTTAAATTAGGTGAATTGATTCCTGCTCAAAAATCATTATTTTCATTTAATAATCGTTATATAATGACTATTACAAATAATGGAATTATTTATACTTATGATAAACAATCAGGTAGAATTTTATATTTCTTAAATAGATCCCCTATTCAAAATACACAAGGAGTTTCAATAACAACAACATCAATTATAGTTGAATATATAGCAAGTGATAAAAATAGAAAATCACAAACTTTAAAATTACCAAATAATATAAAATCACTTATAGGTGATTGTGATGATTGTAAAGAAGAACCATTTAATTTAATTATAAGTGATACTGATGGATCAATCATAATTTATGCTAATTCATTTTTCAATGCAAATAGTTCAGAATTTAACAATTATTTAAATAGTGAAAGAAATAATGCTGAAAGATTAAATATGAATATAAATGATCAAGATTTTAAAAATAAAATTGGAAGTAATATTGAGATTGGTATAGAAGAGGATTATGTTTTTTGTGCAGACAAAGATGATGAATGCAAAAAATAAATTTTTATTTTCGATTAGTATAATAATAAGATTATAATGAATGACTGGGATATATTAGATTTACATTTTAAAGACCATAAATATCCATTCACAAATCATCATTTAGATAGTTTTCGTGAATTAATAAAAACCTATATTCCAAAAACTATTAAATCATATAATCCTATTACTATGGTTAAATTAGATGATGCTAATGCAAATTCAATGAGAGTAAAAGTTGATGTTTTTGTGGGTGGGGAAAACTCAGATTTGATTTATATTGATCATCCTATTACTTATGAAAATGGTACTCAACAAAAGATTGTTACTCCAAATGATGCGCGATTAAAAAGTATAACTTATGATACTCATATATATGCAGATGTTTTAATAAAAATAACTAATAATTCTGGAAAAGTGATAGAACAAACAATTGAAAAAGTTGCAATAGGAAGTATTCCTATTATGCTTCATTCAGATATTTGTGTTTTAAATAATAATGGTAATAGAGTTTTGAGAGAACTTGGTGAATGTATTTATGATGGAGGCGGATATTTTATTATTGATGGTAAAGAAAAAGTTGTTATTGCACAAGAAAATGAAACCAATAATTCTCTGATAGTTAGTAAAATTAAAGATGATGATGATTTTAGTTTTAAAGGTAAAATTAAATGTTCAGGTGAATCTGGTGAAACTGTTCTCAAACCAAGAATGGTTGAATTTTATTTAATTAAGGATAATGATGATGTAACTGAAAAATATAGTAATCATAAGGGTGCTATATTAGTAAGTCTTCCTTCAATTGAGGCAAAAATCCCATTATTTATCTTTTTTAGAGCATTAGGTATTGAAAGTGATAAAGAAATTTATGAAACAATATTTGGTGTTGATAATACTCGAGTTGAAGATACTTATTTTCAAAATTTTATAAGACCATCGGTTTATAATAATTATTATATAAATGAAAAAACTAAGGAAAAGAAATATATTTATACACAAGAAGAAGCATTAGAATATATTAAATATAGAACTAAATATGAAACTTTAGAATTTACTAAATATCTTTTTAGTGCTGATATTTTTCCAAATATTTTAAAATTTGAAAATAAGGGCAAATATTTAGGATATTTAGTGAAAGAATTTATTAATGTTGCAATTGGTATAAAAAAAGAAAGTGATAGAGACAATTATTTTAATAAAAGAATTTATATTAGTGGCTTTCTTTTAGCAGAATTATTTCAAGAAACATATGATCGTTTAAGAAAAAAAATAAGAGATACTATGGATAATTTATATTATTATGGTGGATGGAAAAATAAAGATGATTTTACTAATTTTATAAATAAAGATAATATTTATCGTGTAATTTCTAATTTAGAAATTGCTGAAACATTTGCTCGTTCATTAAAAGGAAATTGGGGATTAGAAGGAGATACTGATGATCCTGAAGCATTAGCAAAAGTTCAGGATTTATCTAGAATCAGTTATATTGGCTTTTTATCTCATTTGCGTAGAGTTAATATGCCCATTGATAGAAGTATTAAAGTAACAGCACCACATAAACTTCATCCTCATCAGTGGGGTATTATGTGTCCATTTGAAAGTCCTGATGGTGAAGCAATCGGTTATTTAAAGAATCTTGCATTTATAACTAAAGTTACTGCTGGTACTGATCCTGAATATATTCGTCAATGTCTTTTTGATATTGGAGTAATTCCCATTGAAAATTATAGTTTGAAATTAAATAAAAATATAACTAAAGTTTTTATTAATAATACATGGTATGGTCTTACAAATGATCCAATTAAAATAATGAGAATACTTCGAGCGTATAAAAGAAATGCATTAATAAATATTTTAACAACTATTTTATGGAATAATATGAATAATGAAATAAGAATTTATGTAGATGTAGGTAGAGCTGTTAGACCTCTTATAATTCTTAAAAATGGTGAATCTCCTATTTTTACCAATAAATATAATAATTGGTTTGAATTAATTATTGGCAAATATAATAATTATAAGGAAAAACAAAGAAGTGAAGAAATCTATTATAAAAATGAATATATTAATCCTAGAACCCTTGAAGTTTTTAAAGGTAAAACTGATAATCAAATATTATTTGAATTAGAAAAAGAAGGTGCCGTAATTGAATATATAGATCCTGAAGAAAGTGATAGTTGTTTTATTGCAATGACTAGAAAAGATATTAATAGTTTTCATACTCATCTAGAAATTCACCCATCATCAATTTTAAGTGTTGTTTCTGCTAATATCCCTATGTGTAATCATAATCAATCCGCTCGTAATGTCTTTCATGCCGCGCAAACTAAACAAGCAATTGGTATTTATGCTACTAATTTTAATAAAAGATTTGATACATTTGGATTTATTCAACATTATCCTCAAAAAGCAATTATAAATACCAGACATGCTCAATATACAGGAAGTGATATGATGCCAAATGGTGCTAATTTAATAGTTGCAATTATGACTTATACAGGTTTTAATCAAGAAGACAGTTTAATTATAAATAAGCGTTCTATTGAAAGAGGATTGTTTCATCTTTCTTATTATAAAACTGTTTCTGCCAGTTCAAAGAAAGTCAATGATACTGAAAGATTAATATTTGCTAATCCATTAAAATTTAAAGATAAAATTGAAAAATTTAAACATGCACGATATGATTTATTAGATGATGAAGGAATTATTAAAGAAGGTTCTTATATTCCAAGAGGACAAACTGTTGTTATAATTGGAATGGTTTTAGAAAAAGAGATTTTTAGAACTGTTAAAAAAGGGTTATTTATAGAACAAGAAAGAGTAAAAATTTATATTGATCAATCTATTACAAGTGATGATAGTTATTATGGATATGTTGATAAAGTCTATATTGGAAAAAAAACAATTAATGATGATACCAAAGTTTGCAAAGTGAGATTAATGAAAATTAAAATTCCTGAATTTGGAGATAAACATTCATCTCGTCATGGTCAAAAAGGAGTTATTGGAATGATTTTACCAGAAGAACAAATGCCTTTTACTAAAGATGGTATTCGTCCTGATTTAATTGTAAATCCACATGCCATTCCATCTCGTATGACAATTGGACATTTAGTTGAATGTGTTTACGCTAAATTATGTTGTTTACAAGGATTTTTAGGAGATGGAAGTGTTTATATAAATCTTGATTATGAAAATATTTATAATCATTTGGAAAAGAATAATTTTGATAAATATGGAAATGAAATTTTATATAATGGTCAAACTGGTCGTCAAATGAATACTGAAATATTTATTGGACCCACTTATTATTTCAGATTAAAACATATGGTTGCTGAAAAAATTAATGCTCGAGGAATTGGTCCTATGATGCAATTAACTAGACAACCAACAGGAGGTAGAAGAAAAGCAGGAGGTTTAAGAATTGGTGAAATGGAAAGGGATAGTCTTATAAGTCATGGTATATCAAGATTTATTAAAGAAAGTATGATGGAGAGATCAGATAAATATAGATGGCGTGTTTGCAATAATTGTGGTACAATCCCTGTTTATAATCAAAAGATCAAGGATTCTTATTGCAATTTATGTGGTAATACACAAGTAAATATTATTGAAACACCATATTCATTTAAATTATTAAATCAAGAATTTGAAGCAATGGGTGTTCAAATTAGATATAATTGTGATCATGTTGATATTCCATTTGAAGAACACGGCGAAGAAGTATCAGAAATATCTAATCAAATTATTGAATTTTATGAAGAACCATTTGACGAACCAAGAAAACCAGAAAAAGAAGAAAAGAAAAAACCTAAGAAGGAACCTAAAGAAAAACCTGAAAAACAATTATCAGATAAAGAAACAAAGGCATTAATTAAAAAACTTGAAAAAGAAATAGATGCTAAATTTCCATCTCTCAAAGGTTATAAGAAACCTAAGAAAACAATCAAAGAATTAGAAACTATTTTATCATTTAAAACATTAAAAGAAGCAAATAAATACTTAAAATCTTTAAAAGAAACACCAGAAGAACCTAAAGTAAGAACCGAAGAAAAAGCGGAGGTCAAAACAGAGGTCAAAACCGAAGTAAAAAAGAAAATGAAAAAAGATGAATTATTAACAGAAATAGAAAATAAATTTCCAAAATTAAAAGGATACAAAACTCTTACTATAAGTAATCTTGAAGAAATATATAATAGTAGTACATTAGAAGAAGCAAAAGCTAATTTAGCAATTATAAAAGAAAAGAAAAAGGGAGGCAGTGAAGAAAATGATAGCACATCTGAAAGTGAATCTGATAATGATACCTCAAGTGGGGAAGAAGATGAAGAACAACCTACTCTAAAATCAAAGAAGGACGATGATTCAGATGATTCTGATGATTCAGATGATTCTGATGATTCAGATGATTCTGATGATTCTGATGATTCTGATGATTCAAATGATTCTGATGATTCAGATGATTCTGATGATTCTGATGATTCTGATGATTCAAAGAATAATGAAAAATCTAATGAATCAGATAAGGAATCAGATAAAGGAGGTGAACAATTATTAAATAATGAAAAACAACAATCTAATTCATCTGATATCAAAATAATTAATATTTAATTAATAATAATTAACCTGAGAATATTTATTTTTTAATATTATAGTAGTATAATAAAATAATGAATGAAGTAGTAAATACGATTATTTTAATTACTGTAATATTAGTTTTGATTCTTGCATATGTTCTATTGTCTTATTTTTACAATAATTATGATGAAAATAAACAAATTGTAAATTCTAATTTTAAAAAAACAGCAACTCATATAAATGAAACTAATACAACTATTAATAATAATATTACAGCACTAGATAATAAAGCAACTGGAATTGATAATAAATATAATTTAGTGACAATTACCACAAATTCAAATTTAAATAATTTATCGTCTAATTTTAATTCATATAAATCTACAACAGATCCATTATTAACTTCATTTAATTCAAATTTAATTAATTTTGATAATAATCTTAAATATTATGCAAATTTTAAAGATAATAATGTATCTATTAATGATAAATTATATAGTTATAAATTTGGTGTTACTCCAAATCTTTCATTAGAACTTTTGAGAAATATTGATGTTATTTCAGGAATGACAGTAAGAACTAATAATGATAAATTATTTAGAGTTTGTGATAGTGGTAATGCAACACATTGTGTTGATTTAAATGTTAATAATGGCAATTTTAATATTTATCCAAGTCCATTAAATAATAATGGAATAAATAATTTGAATATTATGACCTCTAATAAAGATAAAGTTCTTGCTAATTTTAATTTTAATCAAAAATCTATTTATCTAGGTGGTGCTGGAGAAGAAGCAGGTTTATTCATAAATGAAAGTAATGTTTATGTAAAAAATTTAAATTTAATGAAAAATGGCGCTAATTATTCAGATCCAAAAAGTTTATTTGATGTTAATACACCATCAAGTACTTTTAATACCTTTAAGTATGATGTTAATAGATTAACAACAGTTAATAAAGTAATCATTGGCAATTATACAATAAATGCAACTACAAAAGATGGTACTACTACAACACAATTAGATATCTTTTTAAAATCTAAATTTCAAATTCCAGAAGGAACTCAAATATCTATTGAAATTTATGAAATTAAAACTCCTCCTGCTGGTGTTAATTTAAATAATAAATTACCATCATCTCCACTTGCAAGTTTAACATTAACTGGAAAGATTTTAACTGGAACAATTACAAGTTCTATTTTACCAAATATAACAACTCATTTTAGAAATGACAGTTCTGATATAGCAATTGATTCATTCTTTAATGGTACTAATTATTCACGAGCTTTCATAAGTGAATTTTAAAAAAATAATTTAATCATCATTAATAAAGAGATTAATTGGATTACTTAATTGTTTTTCATTAATATAAATATCATAAAACTTCTTTATTTTATCTGCTATTTCATTTTTCCATTTGTCTTCATTAAAGACAACTTTCTGAATATTAATTAATTTTAATTTCCAATAAATTAATTTATAACCCTTCATTTTATAATTATTCATTTCCTTAATATTCATTTCACCACTTTGATTATTAGTTGAATAAATATATTCATAATCGCTTTTAACTCTCATTTCAGCTATAATTCCATGTTTATAATTATCATTGGTAAGATCTTGAATATTAGACAGATATTCAATTTCATTTTCAAATTCAATAAATTCACATTCAATATAATCACATTTTGTTAAATTACATACAGCTAATTGACCCTGAATTTGATAATAATACTTTTCTGGAATATCTCCATCAATTATTTTTCGCTTAATTGGACACTTAATTTCAATCATTACTCCATCTTCAGTAATTCCATCAGGTGAAGCTCCGAAATGATTAATATTATCATTAATAATTAAACCAAATTCAAAAATTTCTTTTCCCATCATAGTTGAATAAATACGCGTTGCCATTGGTTCATACATTGTACCCCATTTTAATGCAGGAACACCAGAAGAATTAAATGTAGTTCCTTTAAGTTTCTTTTTTGCAAGAGAAAGTGGATTTTTAACTGCATCATAAAGATCACTTGCAGTTAATCTATTTTCTCTTAATTTAAACCATTCTGGAGTTCTTTGCTTAATTAAAGGTTTTTTTCTTAATTCATTTAAGATTATAATAGGGTCATTATTCATTTTCCTATTTTTCTTTTTTTTATTATATTGCTTCTTTTTTCTTATATCTCGCTGAATTTTTAAGTCTTTTTTCATTTTCAACCTTAATGCGATTTATAGTAGTATTTGTGTCTTTATCTAATTTATTAATATCTGTCATTTTTTTATTTTCCCTTTTTTTACTATTTGCTATTTCAATAATTTCATTTCTTTTTTCTAATAAAATCTTATTAAATTGATACAATAATGCATCATCATCATCCATCCTACAAACACTTATAACTATAAATAATAATAATCATAAATCTTAAACTCATTTTTTATTATCAATAATCGCCCTTATAATTTTATACATCCAATGCAATTGTAATTTATAAATTAAAAGTTCTGTTCCATTAATAAAATAATATCTATATGTATCATAAAATTCATTAAAAATACTGCAATAAAGAATATAACTAAATATAAGTATTCTACATGTAAAAAATACAATTGCAAATGAAATAAAACTAATAACTGATAGTTGTTTATAATTATTCATTCTGCATATTTTAGCTACTGATAAAATAGGACTTGATAAATTAAATAGAAACAAACATATTAATGAAATATTATGATAATTATAACTCTGACATAATCCAATACAACTAATTGTAATTATATGATGATATAAAAACTCATATTCTTTTTGATATAAATATAGAAATGCATTAATTGTATAATCATAGTTATTAAAGGTTAATACTTGTGAGATTGAATTATTTGGATTATCATTAAAAATTACTTCATCTGAAAAATCAATATTATTAATTATCGTAATTAAAAATACTGAAAGTTTTAATATATATACACTTATATCAAAAATTTCATTAATTGTTTTATTTATTTTTTCAGTAAGATTAGGACTATAAGGTAACAATAATCTTAATAATAAAATAATACTTGTGAATGAATAACTTACTACTAATTCCATTTGATTATAATTTTATTTTAATATAAATATTAAATTAATATTTATATCATTATAATAATTATAGATCATAAATGACCTCAAATAATTTACTTAAAAGTCCTATTACAACTATTGGTGTAGATGAAGTAGGTAGAGGAACATTATTTGGTAATGTTGTTGCATGTGCTGTTATTTTACCTGAAACATTTCCTGATAATATTTATTTACAAATAAAAGATTCTAAAAAACTTTCATTTAAAAAAAGAAGTTTTCTTGCTTCTTATATAAAAAAACATGCAATTGCATATGGTATTGGTGTTGTTAGTCCAGAAGAAATTGATAAAATTAATATTTTGCAAGCATCAATTAAAGCAATGCATCTTGCTTTATATGAAGTCATGAATAAAGGAAATAAATTTAATCATATAATTGTTGATGGCATTCATTTTACTCCAATTATTCCTATTAATAATGATAATGATAATGATAATGATATCATTTCATATGAATGTATACCAAAAGCTGACAGTAATTATCTCAATGTTGCAGCAGCATCAATAGTTGCAAAAGATTATCATGATAATGAAATCCTTAAATTAGTAGAAGAAGACAAAGATCTTTTAAAATATGATTTACATCATAATATGGGTTATGCAACTCTTAAACATAGAGAAGCAATTAAAATTCATGGTATTCATAAATTTCACAGGAAATCGTTTGCTACATGTAAAATAAAAAATGATATTTAATTTAATAGATAAATATTTATAAAAATGACTCTATCGTCAGATAAAATAGAAGATTTTGAAGATAAAATTGATGATATTAATATGAAATTAAATGAATTAAAGTCAATTCAATTAAAACATGACAATTTGATTAAAAGAATACATTATAATTTTAGGTATGATATATTGAAAATTAAATCATATAATAAAATTATTCTGAAAAAAAGAAACAATGATATTAAAGATTCTAATTCCAATTCTAATCAAGTTATTAGTAATGAAGAAAATGAAACATCAAAAGAATTACAATTTATTACTGTATGGATGATAATAATGTCTGGAATTCAAATAGTATTAATATGTGGTGAATATGCTATTATGCCGATGTTTGGATATATCTATTCCCAAATATTCTAAATTTAATTGTTTTTTATTATCAATTAAGTTTTTTACTAGTTCCCATTTCATATTCATATTAAAATCTGAGTTTTTATCAATTTTAGTTATATATTTGCATCTCATACCAATTAAATCTGTAAAATAATATTTACTAATAACATCATAATCAGTTATTCCCTCATTTAATTTAAATACTTCTCTCATAAAAGGACTGTGACTCATTAATAAACAATCACCATTTAGTTTAACAATAAAATCAGTTTCCTTAATGTCAAAATAGTGAATTGAAAATAATAAAGCAACTAGTTCATCTCGAATATTAATTAAATTAAAATCAAAATTAAGATCTTTTTTAATATCATAATTATTAATATTTAAATTAATTATAATTTTATAATCTTTGAAGTTATAATTATCAATTATTTTTTTAAATTGTAATATTCCTTTACTATTCTCAATCGATAAGAATATTATGAATATTAACATTCATTTATTATTATTTTTATTCTTATTATTCTTATTATTCTTATTATAAATTGAAATGATACTTGAAATTGAAAAAAATTGTAAATATAAATTAGATGTCAACATATTTTCACTTAAATAAAGAAATATATGATATCATTCGTGAAAATTTAAGAAAAAGTTATGATTGTACTGCATTATTATCTAATTTAAAATTATTAAATATTCCAATTAAAACTTATAAAGATGAATATGCGAGAATGATATCTCAATTTCCGCAATATAATGAAATTAAAAATTATAATACGATACCAGATGATAAAATAAGAGTTTATATTGCACTTCTTTTTTGCAAATATATAACTCTTAATTTAATTAAACCTAAAATAGATTTTGATCAATCAGATTTCTTATTTATAAATCATAAAAATTTTAAAAGTGTTGAAAAATTAACATTACCTACATTAAAGAAACATTTTGAACTAATAAATAATAAGTTTCCAATTAAAGATTATGATAAAATTATTAAACTTAAAGCTGATAAGTTGCGCGTAAAATTAATAGAAATAATTCAAGATCATGTTTCAAAAGGTTTAGTTAAATATACAATTTCTGCAATAGAAGAAACCACTAAACAACCAGATAGAAAGTTAAAAAAGAATAGTACTTCAATAGAACCGGTAATTATATATCATGATAACTTTACAAGTGTAAAAAATCTATCTATGGATGAATTAATATTACATGTTGCAAAAATATATTCAACTTTTAAACTTAAAAATTTTGATGATCTTTTCAAACAATATAAAGGTGAAGCATTGCGTAAAAAATTAATAGAAATAGTTGAAGATTACATTTCAAAAGGTTTGCTTAAACATAAACCAACTTCTGGCATTACTAATGTTATGGATGATAAAAAACTATTAAAAGAATCTCCTAAAAAATCACCTCTTACACCCTTAATTGGTCGAGAAGAAAAGGTTGCAATTACTGTTAAAAAAGCAACTAATGATTATATGAATGCAATGAAAAAAGAATTGGCAAGATTAGAAACAACCGAATTTAATATTGAAAAATTAAGAAAAGATATAAATAATGATAATTTTATTAAAAAAGCAATTGATGGTCATATTAAAGCACTTGAATTTAAATATAGAAGTTATGCTAAACTAAGTCAAATAGATTGGCAAGGAACAGGAAAGGATAAAGATAATACAGGTAAAGGAGAAGTAAATTTAAATGAAATAATTACTAATATGCAAGCACAAGTACTTCAAAAAATCAAATATATTAAGGAAAATAATTCTATGATTAAGGAAAAAAGAGAAGAATTACTCAAAATAATTGATGATCCAGATAATGGTATTGAAAGTATTAAAGGTAAAAGTCGTGAAACTTTGCGTATGTCACTAATTAAAATTATTTATATGTTTATTGAAATTCCAATTTTCTTTTTCAAAGGCTTTAATAACTTTGTTTTAACTGGACCTGCAGGTAGTGGTAAAACAAAAGTTGCTGGAGTTATTGCTAATCTCATGAGAAATTTAGGTATTTTAGTTACTAAAAATGTAATTATGGCAACAAAACAAAATTTGGTTGGTCAATATTTAGGTCAGTCAGGTCCAAAAACACGAAATGTATTATCAAATGGTCTTGAAGGAGTTGTATTTATTGATGAGGCATATACATTAACACCATGTGATAAACAAAATACAAATGTTGATCATTATGCTGAAGAAGTAGTTGGTGAATTAATTAATTTTATGGATAAATTTATAGGTTGTATTGTAATCATAGTAGCTGGATATAAAGATAAAATGACAGAATGCTTTCTTACATTTAATGAAGGTATTGCTCGCAGATTTCCGAAAATGATTGAATTAACTCCTTATAGTTCAGGTGATCTCTATAATATATTTGAAATATTTTTAAATGATACTATTGATGTTAAACAATTTTTAAAATTAGATCAACGAAAATATATTAAAGCAATAATAGCAACTTTAAATGAAAATAATATTTTTACTAATCAAGCAGGTGATATGTTAAATTTGAGTAAAATTATTGGCGAAGATGCAATTTTGAATAATAAGAAATATGATAAAAAATTAATAAAACTTTCATTTAAAAAATTCTGTTTAGCAAAAAATATCGCAATAGATTTTGAGTAAATTGTATATTAAAAAATGATTTTAATTAAAATTCTAAATCTTATTATATATAAACATTTAATTGATTAAATGAATTAAATGGATTTATCTTTTGAAAGAAAATTAAGTGATTTTGTTTATTTGAAGAATGGTGTCGAAATTGGCGGACCTTCAGATGCACCAGTAATTTATGCAAGTGCTAATATTATTGATAATGTAGTATTTTCTAATAATACAATTTGGTGTAATCAATCTAATAATTACAATTATTATCCAAATAAATCAGGAAAAGTAATTATTAATGATTCAACAAATATTAAAGATATTGAAGATAATATATATGATTTTTGTTTTTCAAGTCATTGCTTAGAACATATTGCAAATCCACTTAAAGCTGTTAAAGAATGGTTAAGAATAACTAAAAAAGATGGGTTTATTATTATTGTAGTTCCTGAAAAATCAGAATGTTTTGATCATAAGAGAGAATATTCAAAATTTGAAACAATTCTTTCACAATTTAATAAAGATGTTGGTGAAGATGATTTATCCACACTACCTGAAATTCTAAAAAATCATGATTTAGCATTAGATCCTCCGGCTGGTACTTTTGAGCAATTTACAAAAAGAAGTTTAGACAATTATAATAATAGATGTTTACATCATTATGTATATGATGATGATTTATTAATGAAAATATGTGAATATTTTAATTGCACATTTATAGATAAAAATTTGATTGGAGTTAATAGATGGTTTATTATGAAAAAATAGTTATTATTTTTCTTTTCATTTAATGTAATAGATAATTATAAATGTCAGCAATTGCTATTTTTATTTTTAGAAGAGATTTAAGATTAGTTGATAATACAACTTTGAATAAAATTAGAAATAGTTATAAGGGAATAAAAATTTTACCAATTTTTATTTTTAAAAAAGATCAAATAGATAAAACTAAAAATAGCTATTATTCATCCAATTCAGTTCAATTTCTTTTTGAAAGTCTTGATGAATTACCTGAATTAAATTATTATTATACTGATAATGATTTAACTGTTTTAACTTCACTTAAATTGAAATATAAATCTTCGTTAAAAGTTATTGGATTTAATAAAGATTATACACCTTATGCTCGTAAAAGAGACAGTGAAATTGAACAGTGGTGCAAAACAAATAATATAACTTTAATAGCAGAAGAAGATTATACTCTTCATAAAATAGGTGAAATTACCAAAGATGACAAAAAAATTTATCTTAAATATACCCCTTTTTATAGAAAAGCTATAATTAAAAAACCTCCTGCAATTGATTCTAAAAATATTACTTTAGATTTAATTAAAGATACTCAAGCAAAAACACTCAATGATTTTAATTTTTTGCGACCTAAAGCAAATATGAATATAAAAGTTAATGGGGGTAGAAAAAGAGCACTTGAAATATTAAAAAAACTTAAAGAAAATTATTTTAAAAATTATGATGATGAACGAGAATTTCCATTTCTTGATAAAACAACTAAATTAAGTGCATATATTAAATTTGGATGTGTTAGTATTAGAGAAATATATTTTTCATTACCTGTTCAACATGGAATTATTAGAGAATTATTATGGCATGATTTTTATGCAAATATAACTTTTTTCTTTCCACATATATTTGGAAATGCTTATAATCTGAAATATTCAAATATAAAATGGGATAATAATGATACTTATTTCAATAAATGGAAAGAAGGAAAAACAGGCTATCCTTTAGTTGATGCATCAATGAGACAATTAAATGAAACTGGATGGATGCATAATAGATGTAGAATGATTGTTGCTTCTTTTTTAACAAAAAATCTTTTTATTGATTGGAGAAAAGGTGAACATTATTTTGCAACACATTTAGTTGATTATGATCCATCATCAAATAATGGAGGTTGGCAATGGTGTGCTTCTACTGGTACTGATTCACAACCCTATTTTAGAATTTTTTCACCTATGGCACAATTACAAAAATTTGATAAGGATTGTCTTTTTGTTAAAAAATGGCTTCCTGAATTAAAAGATATTGATAATAAAATTATTTTAAATTGGGATAAAAATAAAACAGTAATTGATAAATATTCTAAACCAATTGTTGATTTTAGTGAAACTTCTGAAAGATTTATTGGCGTATTTGCGAAACCAAGTCATTAATTGTATTCACGACTCTCTTATATTTATTAGTTGCATTTGATCTTTCATAATCACGCATTATTTTATTAAACATATTATCATTATCAGTTATATTAAAGAGCCATCTATACAATGATCTTACTTTGAAATAACTTGCAAACACTAACCAACCAAGATAATATAATAACCAGTTTATTAATGTAAATACAGTTTCTCCATAAATCTGATAAAAGATATATGATATATATATTGCTAATAATACAAAAATTATTTTTATGAAAATATTTAAAAGATTTCCAAAATCAGGTAATTTCATGGATTCTTCAATTGGTGTTTCATAAATTTTTTTACCATTTGATTTTGTCACAGCTTCTTTAGAAGTTTTTGCAATACCACATTTAGCATTTCTATCATTTGCATTTAAATTTGCTTTTGTTACATAATCATAATATTCCTTTTCACAATAAATTGCACAATTTTTATTTTCTATACACTTTTCTTTATTATTGCAAATATCAGTACAATTAGAACAGTTATTATTTATATCTGGTATTTTTCTTGAAGGACAATTAGATTTCTTTTCTATATCCTCTTGAGTATAAAAAAATACTTGTTGATTATTTTTATCTCTATTATAAAACTTTTCATATATTTCATTTATAAATAATTCATTTATAAGTAATACATAAGAAGCATCGTTACCTGATGATTCATTTTTTATAAATGTTTTTATAGGTGTTCTATTTCCATCTTTAATATCAATAAATGGAATTCTAATTGTAAAATCATTTAAATCAGCAGGGTTTACAAGTTCTTTATATAAAGAACTTGAAAGAAAGTTATTTTTAAAATTCGGATCAATCTTTTTAGATTGATCAATGTTTATAAATTGATTAATAATATTATAAACATTAGAATAAGCTCTTTTTGTATAAATAATTAGATTTTTACTAAAATTTGTTTCATCATTATAACAAACATCAATTGCTTTATATAAAATATTAGCCAATCTTTGATAATATTTATGAAGATTATTATTATCAATATCTGATCTATATATATTTTTTAAATCATTAAAACCTTTAATATCATATAAATCTTCATCTTTATTTTCATTTAAAAAATTAAATTTATTTTTTAAGACTCTATAAAGATTAAATTCATGTTCGATAATTTTTTCATATTTAATTGTTATTGATGATTTATCATCATAATAATTTGTTTTAGTTCTAATAAATGATGTAATAAATTCATGATATTTTTTTGCTAATAAAAATGTATGAACTAATATAATATCATTCATTATTTCCGCATTCGCCATCCCTCTTAGGGTATATAATTCTTCTTCATCTTCATTAAAATAAGGATTTTTATAAGTAATAATTGATGTATTACTTTCAATATTACCAATATCAATAGTTTCTTTACTAATTATATTTTTAAATAAGGCAAGAATTAAAGATGGAAAACCATTATTTTCAATTTCATCATTAACATCTATATTACTTAAAAGATCTGGGATTGGTTGCACTTGATCTTTTTTATAATTTGAAAATTTTTCAAGAACCATAACATAAAATAAATCTTTTAATGTTTCTTTTGAGTTTCCTATAAGATTAATTAATGCAAGAGGTGAATAATCAAGTTTTTTTGCATATGCACCATCAAACGCTTCTGTTTTTGGAATACAAATTTTTTGATTCTCACTAGTTAAATAAGGAAACATTCCTTTTCCACATGGTTTATAACATTTGCGAACATCTCTTTTTGAATAAGCACCACTATCTCTTTCATATTGATTACCTAAATGATAATTCGGAACAACCATCCAATCATACCATTTATTTTCACAAAAAGCTTTTCTTTTTTGATATTTATATAAGGGATAATCTGGATTATTATTTTCATTTACATCAAAATAGATATAGTTTTGTCCTTTTTCTTTATTAGAAAGAAAACCATCTGCTAATTTTACATTAGGAATAAAAGTACAAGTTTTTGTTTTATTATCATATGTATATAATGGACTAAAATGTTTTATTGCACAATTAACATTCCATTCATTTTTATCATTAATTTGATAACATAAATCTTTTTTATTTTTATTATATTCATATATAAAATGATTATTATCATCTCTTAAACTACTATTAATATCTGAATTTGCAGTTTTAAAATTAGCATTAAATATATAATTAAAATCCTGTGAATATACATCTGTTTTTGCAGGAAATTTAGTTTTAAGACGATCTAATGCAACTAAACTACATAATTCAAACGGTTGAATAAATAATTTATCATTTGTGGTTACACTAGTGCAATAACTCATTATCTATTATAATTCATTATTTTATCTTCAACATTAGGATACACAAAGTTTTGATCTTTATAACTAAACATATATTTATCTTTATATTTATCAATATCTTTACTTGTTATACTAATAGGTGTAATTGGTTTTGATAAAATTTGAAAATGATTATTTAAATTCATATCTGTTGTTAATGGTATTTTCGAATCCTCGTTATTATTAAATATATATCTATATCTTATTCTTCCATCTTCCATGACTTTTTCACCAACTGTAAATGTATATTTTAATTTATTTTGATTTAGCACCTTACCTGGTGTTTGGTTAATAATTTCATTTCTTACACCTTCAGGTAATTTATAAAAATCTATATTAGTATCTTTATATAAATCTAAATCAATCTCTAATTCTTTATCATTTGGTTTATAAATACTATGAATATTTTCATTATCATTTATTTTTTTAATATTTGAAATTCCATTATATCTTCCTTTATCTGTAGTTTCTCTCATTTTATTTTCAATTGAATTTGCAATAATATCATTTCCAACTACTTTATTAAGATTATTTCTAAATGATGTAAATTGTATTCTATATTTATCAGGTATCATTCCGATTAATGAATCACTAAAATTACTTAAAAAATCTTTTGGTCTAGCATTTATAAATATATCAAGATTTTTGTTATTCATACTTGCATTTAATGTGGAACTACCTTTACCTCCAAAAAGACCAAATCCAATTCCTAATAATAATCCAATAAATATTAACATAAGAATAAATTTAACAATTGCACCTTTACCAATATTTAATGTTTTAATGAAAGTTATTACTGAATTTTTTATACCACTAGCTAAATTTGGCAATCCTTCTCCTATAGCAGTTACAATAATTTTAAATGTTTTTATAGCATTAGTTAAAAATGAACCTATTATATTACCTAGTGTTTTAATAAATAACCAAAAATTTCTAAAAAAAGTCTTATTATGAAGTTCATCATATTTAAATTTGCGATCTGCTTCTCTTTGAAGTCTTTCTTCTTCTGTTTTATATTCACCTTCTGCTAATTTATATGCCTCATCTGCCAAATCTTTTCGCAATTTATATTCCTTTTTTAGTTCAGTTGCATTATGTTTATTAACCACATTCTCATATATATTATCTGCAACTAATGGACCTTCTACACCAATTCCGGTAAATTTTTCAAGTGTTGTTCTACCTCCTTTAACTTTTCTTTTTTGGTTTCTTATTTTAAGTTTTTTTACCATAATTTTTCTATTTATAATAAATAAATGAAATTTATTGTAATTATTATTGTTATAATAATATTAATTTATATTTCCTGTTATTTTATATTTCCGCCATCTGTTCAAATTCTCCAAACTACTATTCAAGATTTTAATTTTCCATTATTATATACAAGACAACCAATTGTTATTTATGATCATCTAAAAGAAAAAGAAGAATTAGTTAATTCATGGTTTAAATATAATTCAATTACTCATTTAATTAATAATCATGAGAATGATAATGATAATGATAATAATGATAATAATAATTGGATTTATAATAAATATAAATATTTATTCATTAATGCTAATGAAAATACAGAAGTAATAATTTATAAAGCAAGTATATATTCAGCGCCTCCCACTGAAACAGATAATATTATTGCAATTAAATTAGAAAAAGATCAATCTCTTATTTTACCTTACAGATGGAAATATTTTGTCGATAATAAAAATAATATAGATATTTGGGGTGCTAATGATTTAATTACTTCTTTCGTTTCACTTGTTTTTTAGTCTCACCTTTTAGATCATTATCATAATCTTCTAAAATTTCTTTCTTATGTTTAGTCCATTCATCCAATAATAATAACAATTCATTTTCCCAAATAGTCATTATAGATGTATCCTTTAATTCATCAATAGTAGCTTTCAATTTAATAACCTCCGATTCTAATTCCTCTTTTTTCTCTGTTGTCAATTGAGAAATAGGCAATCTCAACAGATAACTATAACTATTTTCATATTTATAATAATCCAATTTTTCTAATTGTTCTTCTACATCTTTAATTTTTCTATTCATAATTATAATAGTTCCCTCGATCACATCAATAATGAATCGAATTTTTGCCGATAAGATCAAATAATCATCTTCCATCACTTTCAATTGATTTTCCTTTCGTGCTTGATATTTATTAATACGAATATAAGACCATTCTTTAATAATTTCAGCAATATTCGCATATTTCTTAATATTTCCCTTTGATGTGAATAGATGTAAGTTATTTAATCCAAGTAATTTACTTGAAGTTAAATTAAATTCCTGTAATATCTTATCACCTAATGTTTCTTTTGCATTATCACATAATTTCAATATAAATCTTACATTTTTAGCGGTATAATGACTTTCAAATGATTTAATATTAGGATTATTTTTAACAATCAAATCCTCCAAGAATTCCTTATAATTCTCTGTCCATGTTCCAATTGGAAGTTCCGTAATTTCAATTGTTGAATTATTAATCCATTTATAAATTCCTTTTGAATTATAAACACCTTTTTCATTTTTATAAATTTCTCCTTTAAATCCCAAATAATAAGGTTCAATTTCATCAATATCTTTATCACGAATTAATTGAATTGATTCTTCAATATTTTCACTTGTTAATACATTTCCAATATTTGTCTTAATTTCATTTATCAATCCTAGATAAATCTTAATGATCTCTTCAGGATTGAATTGAGGAATATTAGTTGAATAACCTGTACCAATACCAATTGCACCATTTACCAAGATAGTTGGAATAATTGGTACATAATAGTCAGGTTCAATACTCAATCCATCATCATTCAAATAATTCAGAATAGCATTATCCTCCTCTTTGAATAACAATCTAGTTAATTTTGATAATAATGTATAGATATATCTTGGAGATGAAGCATCTTCACCACCTTGAATACGAGTTCCAAATTGACCATTTGGTGTCAATAAATTTATATTATTAGTTCCTACGAATATTTGTGCCATACCAATAATTGCTTCTTGAAGAGAGTTTTCTCCATGATGATATGCTGTAACTTCACTTACATTTCCTGCAAGTTGCGCTACTTTAATTTCATTTGTATATAACTTTCTCTTAAAACAAGCATATAAAATCTTTCTTGTACTTTCTTTTAGACCATCCATGATATTTGGAATAGATCTCTCAAGATTGCGATTACTGAAATGAATCAGATCTTTATTAATAAATGTTTCATAATTTACTGTTTCATCTGTATAATCAAGAACATCATTTTTATCATAGTTTGATAACCATTCCTTTCTATCATCAGCTCTTTTTTTATTGAAAGCAAGATTAATATATTCATCTGATTGTTCAGTATGTTTATAAGTAATTTTCTTCATATTCTTGAAATAATCTTTTGCTTCTTCATCTGTAGAAGTACCAAGCCCTTTATAATATTTAATTTTCCATTGATTCTTATTAGTAAGTTCCGCATTCCAATTTTCATAGTCACTCATATTATAGAATGATAATACTTCTTTAGTAGATGTATTTGTTGCTTTGATAATTGGAGTCAATAGTGATGTCATAAAACCATCAAATTTATATAGAGAACTCCAAAGAGTTTCAAATACATTAAATAACAGTCCTTTAATATGACTTCCGTCATGATCCTGATCTGTCATAATCATAATTTTACCATATCGAAGTGAATTGATATCTTTGCTATAGTCCTTATTTTGTTCAAGCCCTAGAATCTTCTTCAATGCAGTTATTTCAGCATTATCTGTAATCTTCTGATATGAAACATCTTTAACATTCATAATCTTTCCACGAAGAGGAAATACACCATAATGATCTCTGCCAATAACACTCAATCCAGCAATAGCAGTTGTTTTTGCTGAATCTCCTTCTGTTAAAATAAGAGTACACTTATTACTATCTTTAGTTCCTGCTAAATTGGCATCATCCAATTTAGGAACTATAATTTTATTAACTTTCTTTCCATCAGTTTTCGTGAGTTTCTTTTGTTCAACTACTTCCGTAGCACTCAGAGCATTCTCAATAATACCTGATTTATATAACTTTTCATAAAATTTATCTGATAATTCACATTTAGAACCAAATTTGGTTATTTGAGTCATCAATGTTTCCTTAGATTGACTGTCAAATGAAGGATTTTCAATCACAGATTTAATAAATACAAACAGATTATCTTTGATATGTTGAGGCTTAACTGCCTTCTTTTTCTTTGCTAATGTCATATCAACCAATTTCTTAGTTATTGCATTAGTGATATATTCAACATGTTTGCCACCTCTAATAGTATTAATTCCATTTACAAATGACATTTGTTCATGTGTTCCATTGCTAACAGCAACAACCACCTCCCATCTATCATTTGGACTTTCATAAACCCTTGGCTGATTTGCCTTGGTATCTAAGAAAAGATCTGCGTATTTTTCAAAATCTTTAATATTAATTTTAATATCATTTAAATAAACAGTTACGGATGCATCAGTACATGCAGAAACATCATAAACTCTTCTTTTAAATAAGTCATAAATATCATCAGTAAGTTCTTTTAAACCGAATTTTTCATAATCAGGAAGAAATGTAATTTTAGTATAAGGTTTTTTCTGACAACTCTTGATTTCAGGTGTTCCCTTAATAGTCAAGTTTTCAGAGAAAGTTTGCTTATAAATCTTCTTTCTACTATGATCAACTGTTTCAATTGTAAATTCTTTTGAAAAGATATTGGCTAATTTAATACCAAGTCCATTAACACCACCGACAGTCTTAATTTCATCGTCATTATAATTCGATGATGTCAATAATTCTCCAAATATCAATTCAGGAATCCAAACATCATATTCACTATGCTTAACTATTTCAATTCCATTACCATCATTAAATATTTCAATGATACCAGTTGCTTTATTTATCAAAATTCTGATTGTCTTTACAATAATAATATCTGTTTTACCATCAGCAAGATCTTTGCGAGTTCTTACTGAATGATCAATTGCATTTACAATTGCTTCATCAAAAATCTTAAATAAACCAGGAATATAAGTAATTTGTCTTTTTACTATTTTATCTGAATTATCTACAACAAATGTTTCAATGGTGTTTGGTTCAATTGTACCAATATACATAGCAGGTCTACTGTAAATATGACTGCGTAGTTCATGTTTCTTATATTTACTATCGACTGTAGTATCAACCATAATTATCACTTATGGTATAATTTTTAAATATAAAAAATCAATTTTTATTAAAAAATGATTTTAAGATTATCTTAAATTACTATCATAAATATGTATATTGATTTTAAAAAATATCCTTTCGTTATCACTAATGTTAAGTTTAATGAAGATAAAAATAAAATATATGATGATTGTTATCAAGAATTCATTATTGAAACTGATGGAAATAAAAATTTTAAATTTATGGCAATTGGTGATTGTTGTTCTTGCAGTGTTTTCAAAGTTTGGGAGGATTATGATTTTAATAAACTAATTGGAAAAGTTATTGTTTCTATGAAGGCTTCCAAATTTCCTGATGATTTTGAACCGGAAGGTGATGATGATGATGATTATCGTGAATCATATCATTTATATGAAATGAAATTTGCTGATTCTGATGAGGTCTTTAAGTTTATGCTTATTAATTATTCAAATGGTTATTATGATGGTTGGATTAATGCTGAAATAGTTAATAAATAAATGATATCAATAATTTATCTTAAGTTTGTGGATCAATATGTCGTTTATGAATTCGTGCGATTTTGCGAGTTATCCTTTTTATCATTTCTGATGTTTACTTCAATAAAGCTCATCTTTTTGATGGCAATCATTGTGAGTTTACAATTGTCACTAAGGGTAATCTCTAGTATGTTTTCAAGTGTTATTATGATTCACATTGCACTGGAGTATTTAGGACTTGGAAGGATTATGACTTTTCGAAGCTTGTTGGTAAGTTTACCTAAGTTGAGTTTGGAAAAAGGAACATTGAGGTTTATCCTTTTTGTTCCTTTTTAATTATCCTTTAAAATAAATAACTAAAATAATTGTTAAAATTGTTTTATTTTTAAAGGGCCAAAAAAAAATGAAAAAAATTTACCCCCAAAAAAAAACACACACACCTGCTCATTTTGCTCATTTACTCATTTTACTCTTTTTTTTATTTAAAAAATATGATCTTATTATTAAATAGAATATATTATAAAATGGCAGGAGAAATATTTAATTGCTCTTGTTGTAACTATTTTAGTAAAAAAAAATATAATTTAAACCGTCATATGATGTCAAAACATAATAATAGAAATGTTGACAATTTAGCAACTGTAGAATTAAATGTTAATAATTCTGTTTTAAATGTTAATACATTAGATTCATTTGTTAATAGTAATGATCTAAATGTTAATAATCAAAACAAATGTTCTAAATGTGGTAAAGTATTATCATCAAAAAAATGTTTAAATAAACATATAAATATATGTAAAGGTGTTTCTAGTTCATTAGAATGTCATTTATGTCATAAAATATTTTCACATCGAGCTTCTAAATCATTTCATCTTAAGAAATGTAAGGAAAAACAATTAGCATTGGTTATTGTTCCAAAAGAAGAAAATATGCAATTAGAATTATCACAAATTTCATCTAATAATAATAATTTAGTTGCAAATAAAAATGAACTGCAACCTCAACAAATCAATAATACTAATAATATTAATGGTGATATGATTAATAATATAAATAATATAACTTATAATATAAATCTAATTTCATATAATAAAGAAGATGAAAAGATTGAATTTGACATTAGTCATTTAAAATTAAATGAAATAGAACATAAAATAAGGGTTAGAGATCCAGATTCAGGTTTTAAATTATTTTGTGATAAATTATTTGAAAATAAAAATAATCAAATGATTATAAAAACAAATTTAAGAAACAAATATTCAAATATTCATCTTGGTATGAATATTTGGGAAAAAATATTGGATAATTATATTTATCCAATTATAATGTCACATATTGCAGAGAAAATGATTATTTTTTTTAATACAAGTAGTAGAAAACTAAAGCAATTAGATGACTATTTACAAATAATGGCAAGTCAAGGTTATTCTAATAGTAATACTAGTGGATATAAAATGAAATATAAGAAAAATATTGAACAACTTAAACTTTTATTTAATACTTTTAATTAAAATTAATTAATATTTATTTTTGCATTTGCTTGCACATCTTATATTTATATTTATCTGAATAGGTTTCTTTATATCCTCTTTTAGTATAGAAATTGTATAAATAATTACTTCTTTCAAGATCATGTAATCTTGAGACATAAAGAATAATATAAGTGGTTTTAAATTTTGTTTCAATATATTCCAAAATACCTGTTGCAATCCCTTTATTGCGATTTTCTGTATTTACACATAATTGATTTATGAGTAGTGTGTTTCCATAAATATTGAGTCCAGCAAAACCCTCAATTTTATTATCATTAGTTATTTCATAAACAACACTGTCATAATAATGCAATCTTACTTCAGGAAAAGATAGCAATATAAATGCATTTAATTTTTCTATTAATTCATCCTCAATATTTGATAATTGATCAAATTTAATCATTATATATACTTATTAAATTTAAAAAATGACTTATATCTATTTATTAATAGTTATTATTACAAATGAAGTTATTGATTATTATTGGATTACCTGGAAGTGGTAAAACAACTTATTTTAATGAACAACTTAAAAATCAATATAAATTTTATGATGATTTTATATCAGATATCATTAATGGTGAGTTAATTGATGATATCAAAAAAAAAGAATTTGATATTTGTGTGGCAGATCCACGATTATGTAATTTTCAGACCTTTCTCAGAGTTATTAATATATTTCTCCAAATAGTTGAGAAAAGCGATATTAGTCTCATTTTATTTGAAAATAATAAAGATAAATGTATTTGCAATTCTGAAAAAAGATCTTCAAAATTTGTTAAGAAATCAATAGAATTCAATTCATTGATTTATAATCTTGATAATTATAATGATTATGATCATAAGATTATCGAAATTAGGACTTAATTTTTTTTATATAACTTATGATTTCATTTGCCACAGTTTCAATATCCTTATTTTCAACATCTATGCAAATAATATTTCTGCCTTCTTTTAATGCTTTTTGATAACTTTCTTCATGAAGATTATGTATTTCAGTTAAATAATTAATATCAATACCCATTTCATTATCTCGACCTCTTTCAATAATTCTCTCTAAACATTGTTGAGGTGAAGATTTTATATATATATAATAATTAGATTTCCAGATAATATCTGTTTTATCATATAATTCATTAATGATAATTCCCTCCTGTGGATTAATGAGATTATTATTAATCATTGATTGATTAAAAGTATTTCTAATAAAAAAAGGGCTTCTTTCCATAACAATAGTAGAATTATTATCTTTTTCTTGGATCCATGATCTGTCTAACCAAACTCTTATTTGAAAATTAAAAAATTTTTGTCTATTAATGTAAATATCATCAAGAAAAGGTTTCCATTTATCAATAGGTTCAAGATCAATATAAATATTATGATTTGCATGAATATAATTCAAAATAGTGGTTTTACCTGCACCAATATTACCATCAATAGTTATGATAGTCATTTTATAATATGATTATTAATATCAAATTGTCTTTATTTTAATTTTATTTAAAAATATTGAAAATCTTACTAGATTTAATAGTTTTTTTAATCATTGTTGAAGTAACATTGGTTTTTGCTAATTGAAGTTTTTTCAATAAACAAGCAAGATAACCTTCAATTATTTTTGCAATTTTATTAGTTATAATAGCTGATGCTTTTAAACCATGTTTAGATAATATTTCAGTGATAGCTTCATTTACTGGATTTACAATTCTAACTTTTCCACCACCAATTTGAGGTCGCATAATTCCAGAATTGAAATCAATTGATAATACATCAGGTGTTAGATTAGTAGTTGCATAACGACCACTATCAACACCATAAAATTCACTGGGCATAACAATAGATCCTCCACCGCCCTTTACTTTACCTTTATTAGTACAAGCTTGAAGAACATATTTATCTAAGATATCGAGAATTTTATTATTTATGGTTTTGCAGTTGTTAATAAGCGCAATTATTGAAGCAATTGAAACTATATTAAAGATGATATTTTCAACATATTCACATAAACATTTGTGAGCTACATTATCTTTAATAGGAATATTAAATTTTTTGGATAATTCACTTACATAAATATTAATATTTTTCATATCTTTTCTATAAATTAAGAGAGAAAAGAAAAGAAAAATGCAAAATATTGATAATTATCATTATGTTTTAAATAGTAAAATTGATTCTCAAAACCCAAGTAAAAAACAATTTTTTTCAAGTTATGATCCAAATGAAAAATCATATAATCCATATGATAAAAATGCAAATTATATTCTAAATGGAAGAATAAACTTAATAGATAATAATAAAAATACATTTAAATTAGATGGTAATAATCCTCAAATATATACTGAAGGTGTAGCAAATACAATAAATCGTTTATATTCAGGAAATTGTGTTTCTGAAACTTTTTTTTCAAATGAAAATATTGATATTATTCAAGAAGGAATAATTAATAGTGTTTTCAATAAAACTGAAGGTAAATATCAAATAGGAAGACAATCAGATCAGGAATTAATTATAGTAATGCGTTCCATTTATTTTCAAAGTGGAAAAAATTTAAATTTTAATATTAATGAACAAGTTAGAGAATTAAATACACAAGTTATTCGTTGGTGCGTCACTGAAATTATTACAAATATTAATCAATATATGAATTATAGAGTAAATGTAAGCACATTACCAATGCCGATGGAAAGAGCACAATTATCATCTCAAAAAGGAACTAAAACACTTGAAATAAAATCATTTATATAATATAGAAAGTAAATCATAAATGGGAAATAATTCTAGTAAATGTTCTCTTGAAAAAACTAATAATGATGAAAAATCAATTTTATCTGATTATGATATAACTGTTTATAATAATAAAAGAGAGAAGATTTTCTGGGGTACTATTGCTATTTGTGTTTTATATGGAGTAATTGGTCTTTTAATTTTTCTAGGAAGTTATTTCTCTGAAGGTTTTAAACAAATTTTATTAAAACGATTTTTGGTATTTACTGCTGTTTTTATAGTAGGAACAATAATAATTGTATTTTATTTAGCTTATCAGGTAGTTGCATTTAAACCAATTAAAATAGATAAAACTAATAATTATGATCCATTAAGTTGTCCTGACTATTGGAAATTAGAAAAAATAAGTATTCCTGATGATTTATTAATTTTTGATCCTAGAGTAAATAAATCATTGTTTCAATATCGTTGTGTAATGGATGATAAAATTTTTGATAAAGGTAATATTGCAAAATCAGATATTAATATGAAAGTAAGTAATTCAAATGGACTAGGTGATAGTGTTTCTTCAGATGCATCAATTGATTTAAATAAACCAGAAAATCATTTATATGTAAACATTAAAAATAAAATTGAATCGGATCCAAATTTTAAAAATTATGTTAAAAAACAAAATTATAAACCATCAAATTTAGTTCATCATAATTTTATTATGAATAATTTTGCAGTTAATGATGTAGCAGTTAATACAAAGACTAAAAATATAGATGTTAAATATAATTATTTACTTGATAGTGCAAATCCAACAAAAATTTCACAAGCAAACACAAATAAAATATATGAATTAAATACTGCTGTTAATAGTAATGCTCCTTACGATATTAGTACTAATTTTAAGACAAATAATAATTTAAAATATTCACTTACAAATGTAAATGATGTTTATCAACATGATTGGAAAATTGCATCATCTGTTGATGGTTTACCTTCTGCAAGTTCAATAACAAATGTACCATTAGTATGTGATAAAGTATACCCACTTTATATGTCAACAGCTGATTCAGAAATGACTAAAATAAATCATACTTATGATAAAAATATAAATAGATGTGCTTATGCTAAGGCATGTAATATTTCATGGTCTGATTTAAATTGTGATAAATATGAATCTTAATTTAGATTTAAAGACATTATTATAAAAAATATTTAAACAAATGTTAAAATTATATAAAGGCGATTTATTATTATTCACAAATAAAGGGTTTAAACCTGCAAGTGAAATAACCAATACAGATCTTATATTAACTCTTAATAAAGATGGAAATCTAATTTTTGATGAAATCGAGGAAATAAATAAGATTTATAAAAAAAAATATAAATTAAATAAAATTGATAATTACTTTATTAATGATAATGTTGAATTATTTAGTTTAAAAAATATACCATTAAATATTGAAATAAATGAAATTAGCAGTTATCTTGATGATTATCACAGGAATTGTATTGGATCAACTAAAATAGGGGATTTATCTACATTTGATTATTATGGATTTCCAGTTGCTACTTGTGAAAATACTAATGGCGATTCTGAAGATCTAATAAAAGAAATGAGATTTATGGGATTATTGATGAATAATATTGATAACTTAGATAATAATAAAAATAAGGAAACTATTGACTTTATCAAGAGCTATTTAACAGATAATAATATTTCATATGATCTATTGGAAAATGATGGTCAAACTCAAACAAATTTTAAAATAGATATATCAAATTTAAATATAATGACACTTAATCTTTTATTTTCATTAAATAAGAAAAATTTAACAGATTTTTATTCAGGATTAGTTGAATTAAATCGTGATATAATAATTAATCAAAATGATAAGACATCATATCTAATTGTTAAATATACATGTTTATTATTAGGGATGTCAATATCTTCAATATTTAAAGAAGGAAAAATAATAATTAAAATTCCGAAAAAAATAAGTAACATTTATTATAATTATTTTAATTTTAATAATTTTGTTTGGACTAAAATAAGATCAATAAAGAAAATTCCAAGTTATAACGGAAATCTTTATTATATTAAATCAAAATCAGGAAATCCTTATTTATCAGATATAGGTCTTATTTCATAATTGCTTTAATAGGTGGATTACAATCATAATTTTTTAATTCAAAATCTTCAAATGTAAGTTCTTCAATCCATTTTATTTTTTCATCAATTGATAAATTCCGAGTATTATCAATTTCTTTTTTAATAATAACTTGCGGTGGTTTATATATTTCATTTGATATTTGTGTTTTAACTGCATCTAAATGTTCATCATATATATGAGTATCGCAAATACTTATACAAATCTCTTTAACTTTCATATTCATAACTTTAGCAATTATCATTGTTAATATGGCAGTTGATGCTATATTAAAAGGTACTCCTAAGAATAAATCTGCTGATCTCATATACATCATACAGCAAAGATTTTGATTATCATATTTATAAAAATTATAAATTAAATGACAAGGAGGCAATGCTTGTTCTTTTAATTGAACAGGATTCCATGCAGAAAGTAATGCTCTTCTACTATTATTTAATTCTAATTCTTCCAATACATATCTTAATTGATCTATTTTTCCATTAAAAGAACGCCATTGATAACCATAAATTGGTCCTAAATATCCTTCTGGATAATTATAGAGACCAATTGAATCCAAATATTCGCGAGTAGAATTACCTTTCCAAATATTAATTCCTTTTTCTTCAAGTTCTTTTGAATTAACAGATCCTCGTAAAAACCACAAAAGTTCTTCGACAATTCCCCTGAAAAATACTTTTTTTGTTGTTAATAAAGGAAAAGAATCCCCATTATTAACATCAAATCGTAATAAAGAACCAAAATGAGAATAGGTAAATCCATTTCTAGTTTCTTTCTTTACTCCATTATTAAGAATAAAACTCAATAAATTTAGATAACCTTTTTCATTATTTTCCATTCGTATATTTATATTTGATATTCAAAAAACCTTAAATATAATTTAATTTGTAACGATTTCAATAGGTTGATATTTATTAAATTTATCATTAAATATACATTTATATTTAATTGTGTATGTAAGATTTTTATCTTTAAATTGATTTCGTAATCTAATACTATCCTTAATAGATGGAACTAATGCAACACCTATTTTATTAGATGTTAATACATTAAAATTATCATATAAATAATAGATATCTGCATCATCTGTCTTTGCTACCCATAATTCTTTATATTTATCATTGCTATTATCATTTCCTTCTTTATTGACACCACTTATATTATGATTATCATTATTTCTACCAGGAATATTACTGTTATTGATAGTTATATTAGATGTTATAATGAAATTGGATGTAATAGAAGGTAAAGGATTTGAAACTAATGATGAAACATCAGAAGGTATTACTTGACTTTTAAATTCTGTAACATCTTTAATTTTCTTTTTAACATCTACAATAACATTATCATCGAAATTAAGTAGTTTGGGTTTATGTTTTAAATAATATGAATAGAAATAAAGACCTCTTGATGTATAATTTAATTTTTTAGAGGCTTCCAATAAATCATCAAGTGATTTTTTTGAGATATAATAATATGATTTTATTTTATAAGAACATATATCACATATCTTATCAGGTGTATATTTAGTATCTAAAAGATCATAGATTAACTCCAATCTTTTAGGTAAAATTAAATTATCAAGTTTTTTGCCTTCATATGCAATAATATCATTAATAATAAATATCCATTTTGCATCTTTTGTTTTAACCATTTCGCCTTCAAGAAGAGTATTTTTAAATAATGAAGGTGCAAATAAACCTCTTCCAAGAATAATACGAGGTTTATCATAACCTGTATGAATTTTCATATCAATAAAATAAATAATTTCGATATCATTATATTTAGTAAAATAAATATAATATCTGTTACCATTAGTTCTTAGAGACATCAAATGTGGAACTTTTGAAAGATGTTTAATATTAGTTTCATCTAATTTAAAATTATGTTTTTGAATAATTCTGATTCCATAAAGATTATAAATTTCGTCTAATATAAGATCCTTCGTATTATTACATTTGATATTCCATGCAACTCTATCACCAAATGAAATAATTCCTGTTTGCATTAATTATCTTAATCATTAAATAAATTTATATCAATTTTTATTTAATGGTTGTATTTGAACAATATTAGAAAGAATAGTATTTTTTTTAATGGAAGAATTATTTTTTATTTTTCTTTTTTCAATTGTTTTTAAAAAATCATCTCGTGTAGGCAGATCTTTATATAAAGATGGTGATATTGTAGTTTTTTCTATAAAATTTAAAACTTCTTCTCTTCGTAAAATACAAATTTCACTTGGAAATATATTATCATCTGTTTTATAATAAATCCAACCATTTAAAGAAATATTATATTTGGTTTTAAAATATGGCACTAAATCATTAATAAAAAATTCAACTAATTTATCATCATCATCATCAAAAGATGTTCTATATGGATTATTAGAAAATATATTGTAACCATTAGTTTTATCATATTTTAAAACAGTTGAATAAAGTATATCTTTATAATTTTCATTATCATCTTTATTGGGATAAAGTTCATTTATTATATCCCATATTTTTCTTAAATTTTTTACTTTACTTATGTCTAATAATATTATATTTCCTTTTGTTTTATATGTAATATTATAACCTCTTGATCCTGGAATATAATAAAGAGGATAAATATTATCATATTTATTAGTTGGACTACTTATATTACTTTTATCTGGCACTGTTGTATAAATAATATTTGAAAAATCCTTATTTATTCCATATAAAGATGCTGTTTTTTGAGTACTAACAAAATAAGCATTATTATGTCTTTTATTATAATAATCATAATATTCTTCAATTGTTTTATTTTTAAAATCAAAATCAGTTCCTTGATATAATTTAACATTAGGTGGTACAATAGTAATTTCAAAATCTTGAAATGATTTAGTCATAAAATTATGTAATACAGATCTATTTGATAATGATTTATTAGACAATGATTTAAGTTGTCTTTTTGGTAAACTTAAACTAGTCATTTGATTATTTATCTATTTATATGAATTAAAAATAAAAATTGATATATTAATAACTATAATTATTATATTCAAGATGAATTCGTTTTATGCAGTTGCTGTTGGTAAAAAAACAGGAGTTTTTACTAATTGGAATGAATGCAAAGAAAGTATTGACGATTTTAAAGGTGCAGTATACAGAAAATTTACTTCGATTGATGAGGCTAGTGAATTTGTTGCAGATTATTTAAATACTCTTTATGTTTATACTGATGGTGCATGTATTAATAATGGAAGTAAGAATGCAAAAGCAGGAATTGGAATTTTCTTTTCAAAAGATAGTGAATTTAATCAATCAGTTGAATTAACAAGTGAAGATCATTCTAAACTTACTAATAATATTGCAGAGTTAAAAGCAATAATTGGAGCAATTAATATTATCGAAAGTAATCGCGAATTTCAGAAATTCAAAAATAAGGTGATTGTTACCGATTCTGCATATGCGATTAAATGTGCAACTACCTTTGGAAGCAAGTTAGCAGAGAGAGAATGGAAAGAGAAAAAAGATAAACCAGTTCCTAATATTGAGTTGGTTAAAGAACTTTATGAATTAGTACAAAAAGCGAATATTAAATTTAAACATGTTGATGCACATACTGGAAATAAGGATAGACATTCAGTTGGCAATTATTATGCAGATTTATTGGCAAATAAATCTATTCATAATGAAGATAAGCCAAAGATAATTAGCTCTCAACCTCGAGTTTATTTGAATGTTAAATATGAAGATAAAGATGATGCCAAATCTAAAGGTGCAAGATGGGATGCATCACAGAAAAAATGGTATATATTTGAAGACAACAAAAATAAAAAAGAATTATTAATAAAATATAGATAAGTATTAGCAATGAATCAAGATAAAAAAACTTTAAAATCGATTTTAAAAGCTGGATCTGCTAGGAGGCAACTTTCAGTAGCAATTCATATCCCCCCTACTGAAAGCTACCATTCAATTACACCAGTTAAAGTGCGTCTTACTAGAGATATCATTTTTGATATTGAGGCATATCAATCTATTTTTAATGAAACTATAGCGAGTAATAGATTAAAATATGATAGTGATTCTATAAATAGTGATTACAGATTTAAATCAGGTAAAAATCTATTATTTGAATTGCCTTATTATAATGCAAAACAATCATTAATTTATGATGTTTTAAGTTATAAGTCAACAGATAAAGAAGTCAATAATATAAGAACAGTTTTGTCTTTATTAAATTTTAATGAAAATTTAGATGAATTAGATGATTTAGATGAATTTTCAGAAAAAATAAGTAAAATAGAATCATCACAAAAAAGAAAAAGATCATTAAAATCGTCATCAAAATCATTATCTCAATCATTATCAGCAAATACTAGCAAAAGATTTAAAACAAGAAAGGGTGGAAGTACATTTCAAGAATATGCAAAAGGATATTTATATAATCATCATATATTTGATAATAGACATGATTTTAAAGGTAAACCTCATTGTAGAAAAAATCAAGTATGTGATAAATTTATATATGATTGTAATGATTTAGATATAAATAATCCTGATATATCAAAAAAATCAGCAGAATTGGTATTGAAGGAATGTGAGAAAAAGGTTTTAAATGAAAATGAAATTCTTCTTAATTATATAAATTATTTTACTAATAGTAATTTGAATAATTTTATTTATATTAGTTATTTAGATGTTAAAAATGTTGATATTTTAAATGTAAATTTATTTGGAAACATGATTAAACCTCAAAATAGAAATTATGATACTGATATAAATAATTTTATGAAACAATTTACAAATACGGATAATCCTGCTTTTTTTACTGATGGAAAATTAAATAGAAATACTAGTAATAATTTGCCATCTTTTTTAAAAACAATTGAAAATAAATATAAAACTTTATTGACAGCAAGTGATATTGATAAAATCAAGCAAATAAAAGCAAATACAAAATATTTATATGAAAAAGATTTTTTAAAATTGCATCATAATTTTAATAATTATATTAATGATCGCAGAATAATTAGTATTGAAGATGTCAATGATCCTATGTCTGTAGGAGGATTAAAAATAGATAAATTTTTCTATGGTACTTCAACAACTCCGCCTCTTTATGATAATGATATTAAAGAGGTTTTGGGTGTTATAACATCAAATATGAATAATAGTAAAAATAAACTAGGAAATATTTTTACACATAAATTTAACTTAGAAAATTTTGAATATGTTTATTATGATACACCTCAAAATACTGAAACTAATTTTGGTTTTAAATTTAATAATACTGATTTTACAAAATTTGTTAAAACTAATAAAACTACATTATTAAATAATTTTGATTTTATTTATTTACAGAAAAAACCAAATTCAATGTTATATTCAACTATTACAAATCCAACTGTTTCTCAATTATCATCATCAAATATTTATATTGGTTTAGATATATCCAAATATAAACATTATAATTCAAATAAAAATGTTGCTCAAACCATAAATACAATATTAGGAAAATTTATTAGAAATCCAGATATTAAAAATTTATTTAATATAATTAATCTACAACCAAAAACAAGTAATGATTATAAATTTGCTGCAACAGCTTTTATTTCATTTTATTACTTTTGGATCATTGGATATAGAGTGGCACCATTTAAAATATCAACAGATCCTAAAATTAGATATGATGAAATAAAAGATTTATCCAGACTTTTATATGATTTAAAGAAAGCAGGTGATTTATCAAAGGTATTAGTGCCTTATTATTATACTGAACTTGATGATACATATCCAAATGATCCATCAGATCCAGTATCAAGAGGTCTTATGAAATTAAAAAATTCACCAAATGGTTTAATTCAAGATCAATTAATTTTATCAACAAATGATACATTAACATCATTATCTGGAATATTGAGAAATAAGAGTGATGTTTTTTTAAATATGCAATATAATTATTCTTATTGTTCATATAAAACATCTGATAGTTTAAAGGTAACTATAGCAGATCTATTCAAACAAATTGATCTTGCATTTGGTACTAAATTTATAAGTGATAACTTCAATATAAAAGCTTCAATTAAAAATGTTATAGATAATCATTCAACAAATATAAATGGAAAGGATATTAATTCTTATGTAGAATTATTAAAATTTATCAATAAAAGATTTGTAGAAGATCCTAAAAGTATAATTTTAAGAAATAAATTGATTCCAAATAATTATGGCAATTTTATGAATTTAGAAATAGAAAATATTCAAGGTATTTCTGGTCAAATGAGAACATATTATAAAGCAAATTATTATAGTGCAACATTATTATATTTCAATTATTATATATTTTTATACATTCAAGAATTTAAAAATAAAATTAATAGTATTATAAATGCATCTAATCAAATTTATATTGATAAATTTATGAAATTATTATTTAACTCATTAGATTTTGAAAGTATGAATATTCAAAATAAAAAGGTTTTTACTGATATAACGAAGATTTATATTGCTAAACTAAATTTTATCATAAGTAAAATAATAAATAGATTAGTAAAAAAAATAGAAAGTGAATTTTCAGCAAATGTTAATGGAGATAATTTAGTTAATTATTATGAACAACTTATACTAAGATATACAAAATATATATCAAATATTGTTTTATTACTTGAAAATTTCTTATTTATGGATGATAAAAATTCAAATATTTTTGATAATATAAATGACTTGAATGAGTTTTTGAAAAATATTATCAATATTTGTTTAGCATCAACTGATTCAAATTTAACTATTAGTTATAATGATAATATTAAAAGTTATAATCAAATTAGTATGTATACTATTTTATTATCATATGAAAAATTTTCAAATATTTTGGCAAAAATAAAAGATATTACTACAATCAAAGAAGATATTTTATATCAAAATTTATTTGATCCAGTATTTATAAGTAATTTGACTAAATTTAAGGATTTTTATAGTGTTATAGATAATATTGATACTTCATTAGTAAATGATCCAATATTAGAAGTATATATGAAAAATTTGATACATCACATACAAAAATTAATTTATTATATATTTATTCAATATATAATCCCATATTATTTTACAATAGCTGAAGATTCAACATTTACACCTCAAACATCAGGTAATATAGTTACACTTTTAATGAAAAATATAAAAGAAAATTTAGAAACTTCTTTCAATAATGCAAGAGATGAAAAATTAAAACCGGTTCTTTCAGTTTTAGCAAGTTATCAAACAGCAACTAGATCAATAAGACCAAATTTAATTAATGCAAAAATTGCAGAAAGAGACACTATAACTAAAAAATTTGATAAAAAAAGAAATGAAATAATAAATAAAATAGATAATCAAGTTTCAAAAGATTTATTTACTTTTTATAGTCAAATAGTAACTAAAGATTTACCAATTAGTGAATATGAACCCATTTTTTTTGTAACTGATATTACTACAATTGAAAATAATGGTAAATTTACAATTAAATTAGATCAAATTTTAAATAATCCAAGATATAATCCCTTATTTCCTGATGTAAATGCAAGTTTATCTGAAGAAGCTATTATTCCAATAATAATTCGCGATGATTCTTATAGTGTTACATATGGACAATTATTTAATATATATAATTTTATAATACATGATACAACTGAATATAAAAGTCAATTGCCTGTTTATGGTGGTAATAAAACTAAAAATCACTAATATCACTGATATCACTAATATCACTAATATCACTAATATCACTGATACTACTTAAGATTTCATCATTATTATTATTAGAACTGATAGATTTATATTTATCATATAATTTTAATCCAATAGATATCATATCAATATTATATTTATTTTGAATTTCATCACTTATTGAAAAAATCAGAATAATTTTATAATATTCATCTCCTTTTAATTTATATTTAACAATTTGATCATTAAAATAAGTAGGAATAATAGAATTTGCGATTAATAAAACTGTTAAAATAACATTATTACTAATTGCTAGTATATTATAATAGATATGTCTGGTATAATTCATGAATATTACAATAATTACTTATAATAAAAAATGATTATATATTTTAAATAATTTTCAATAATGGACGAAATTAGACTGTTTTTGAAGAAGAATGCTAAAAACTTATATAAACTATCAATTGCATATAGAGAAGGATATAATTTATATAAATTTAAATTTATGGGTTATGAATTATTATTTAAGGAAACTGAAGATGAAATCTCATTAACTCATAAAAATAATACATATACTAATTTTAATGAAATTCAATTAATTTTATTCGATCTATTTAATTATAAAAATATTGAATATATTGATACACATTTGCAATTTAAAATTGATAAATGCGGATATGAAGCGAGAATAGAGGATATATATAATGATTATTATGATGATATAGCTAAGGAATTAATTTGTATTCGACATATTTATATTTCTTTGCCAGAAAAAGAAGAAAAAATAATAAAAATGAAAATTATAGTTATTGATGATTGCGAATATAAATTATTCTATAATCATGAAACTATTGATGGATTTGAGGAGATTCTAGCAAAGATAGATCAGCTTTTTTAAGGTCATTACTATGATTTCTGAAAACTGATGTGATATAACTATATGCATCATTAATTTGCTCAAATGATACACCACCAGTAATTAAAACACTTCCACTTTCAAATATTGCAACTGTGATTTTTTTGCAATTATTTAAACCATTACCAGAACCTTTACCAAAGCAATTATCAGAACACGAACAAATACCATTTTGTTTTTCCTTCATTTTATTCCAGAAAAATTCTAATTTTACTCCATGATATTTTCCAGGTTCAAAACTACATTTATTATTATAATCTTCACTAATTAAGATTTTATGTAAAATTTTGCGCCTAATAATAAATTTTTGAGTATGTTCAGGATCACAGAAACTTTTAAAATCAGTATTAATCATTCTTATATGAAAGTTTGTAAAACCTATTTTTGATTCAAAATCTTCAGTTTGAGTAATATTAGGATCAATTTTTTGAATTCTCTTAATTTCATCAATCACCTGACTAACAATTAAATTTACATCATCTTTATTTTTAACACCTGTAATTTGAATATTGCCATTTTTGAAAATTTTAAGATTAGGATAGTTATCAATCTTATATAAAACAGTCACTTGATTATCAAATGAAGTTTTTTTGGTAGTATTTTTAACATTTCTCTTCTTTTTGGGGTAAAATCCACGCTTATTTTCACCTTCAGTTATTTTAGGATAGTGAATCCATATAAAATTAGACTTATCAGTTATATTAAAGTTATTATATAGTACAATTAAATCAATATTAATACCAAGATCAACATTACATGTAATAGTACTAACTTTATATGGAGTAAAATAAATTTCCATTCTTATCACGATATTTAAAGATTTATAATCTTTAAATCATTTTTTATAATTCTATTTGCCACTAATTTTATTTAAATAAGATGTATTTAATACTTCACTAGTGCCATTAATTGCGATCATAGGTGGAATATTAAGAATATATGTTTTATCATTATTTAAATGAGCTCCTCTAAATTCATCAATTGATAAATTACCACCAAAAATTTTCAATAAATATCTAGATGGTGCAGGGCGAATAATTCTATTAATTCCACATCTTTTTGCAATCATTTGAATCCAACTATTGATTTCCCAAACCTTATCACTACCTCCGTTTACATCAAAATTATATGCACTTTTACATTCAAATGAACAAAAAGAACCCATTACATAAAATGTGTCATTCAAAGTATCATAATTATAAGGTAAACCATAAACATTTCCATTTGGTGGATGACAACACCAAAAACAATATGAATTATTTCTATTTTGACTTGGATTACTGGGATTATAGCAATTATTATTTTGATAAAATTCATTATCACATGAAACATCAGTTACTTCATTTGTAAAATAACAGATATTTTCATAAGGAGATGGTTCATCAACAACCTTATCTTCATTTTTTTCATTATTAATGATTGCATTAATTTTTGTTTGAGAAATAGGGATTTGAATTATAACATCATTATTATCATTTTCGCGTATCATAGAATCAATTATATTTTTTTTTGTTGTTTTTTTAACAACCTGATCACTTACAACTTTTTTTCTTGGCATATTGAAATTATATTACGCGTTATTTTCTTATATAATTCAAAAAAACTTCTTTTATTTTATTTATAATTTCTTTATTTTGATTATTATTATTATTATTATTAACTTTTACTAATTTAGGGTTATTATTGGGAACACATAAAGAACAAGTTGATTTTAAGGAGGTTACTTCACTTTTTAATGCACTGATTAATTGTATAAAATATATAAATGAAATAATCATTATAACAAAAACAATAAACAATGTTAAATCCATTATTTATTATAAATAAAATAAATTATGATTTAAATAAATATCTTACATTACCATTAATATATCTGATAATATTAATTCCTCTGATATAATAATTCATTTTAAATTTATATTCATAAGGTGGTTTATTATTAAATTTAGATAATTTTCTATTAATAACAGAATTATCACTATTATTTGTGAATATATCTAAAGTAGTTTCTAAATTACCACAATCAATACTTCCTGAAGGTTGATATTTATCTGGAAATAAGGCATATGAATAACAATAAATTCCTTGTTTAGGAATACTTGCATGATGTTTATAAGGTTGAATTATATTAAAGAAATTTCCATCATTTTCATCCACTCTTTCAATTGATCTATTAAAAATTATTCTTGCTTTACTCATAATTGGATTATCATTGTTTTCAGGAATACTATTTGTATAATTCATTGGTGTGTTATATTTAGCATAATCATCTCTTTTAATAGTCCATATAATTTCTTTTATATGTGTATCACAATTCATTAAAGTTGTAGAATTTAATAGATCTTTACCAGGTGTTAATCCATAATCAGTACTTAAAAACATTTGATCCATTAAAATATCAATTTGACTAGTTCCTTGAAATAGTGTTTTTTCATCAGTATCAAGATAAACATAATTTGCCTCAATATATGAATTTAATTGTTTTGTTTTAACAAATGTATCAAATGAAATTGTATCATTTGGATATAATTCATTATAATATGAAGGACTAATAAACATATTCAAATCACTTGAATAAACTTGATACAAATTTTCAATATTTTCAAGTATTAATTCGATAAATATATTATTACTAATACCATCAATACTTTCAATTTTTGCTAATAATAATCCTAATGTTGAATTTTTGGTAAAATTAAATGATAATGGAACTATAATTTCTCTGCCTTTAATTGAAATAACATCAGTATTTTTATCACCTGAAGGATAAGTATTATTATATCTATTATTATTAATTGTTACAACAGGAATACTCATTTGAGGATTTAAATAACTACTTAAATTTCCAGTCATTTTATTATAATTATCTTTTGTAACTTCAGTTAATTCATTTGAAATTACTAACCATTCACCTGTTAAAGTATCTACTATTGTATTATTAATCCAAAGATCTGCTCTTTTAATTAATAATGTACCAAAATTAGGAATCCATCTAAATTTATATTTATCACTTGAATATATATCAGGTATTTGATATCTATAATATAAATCAGTTAATATATCGGCATTATTTTTATTGATAGGACATCTAAATTTATTAGTATCATTATTTAAAACTGGATTTGTATTAAATTGCAGTTTAATTGTTTGCATTGAGAAGTTTGTATGTCTTCTATATGCAAATCTAAAATAACTGATATCAGGATTTCGGATTAAATAATCACTTCTATTACTTTCTTTTGTTTTAACTAATTGCGCTAAAACTCCTAATCCCATTATTATTTATAAATAATATTTATAATTATTATTTTTGCTTTAAATTGACTTAACAGGAAGAGATTCTTTACTTTCTCCATCATACATATCATTATTAATTCTATTACCAATACTAATAGTCTTACTATTAACTATAGAAGAAGCTTTAATAATATTTGTATTAAATTTCTTATTATATAACTTAAGAATATCATCACCATTAAGAGCATAATTAAAATAAGATAAATTAGCAATTTTTAATGGAACATCTTTAGTAATTTCATCTGATTCAGTTATTGCTGTTATTGGTGCATTTTGATATTGAGAAAATGAACCTAACTCTTTAAAATGTTCATGTGGATTTACATATAAATAACCTATATTTTTTTTCATAACTGTAGAATAAGTATCTATATTATTTTCACTTGCAAGATCATTATTTAAAGTTGAACGATTTGAAATAAGAGTTCCATTGAAATAAACTTTGCAATTAGCTCTATTTACAAATAATTCATCTTCATCTGAAGGCAATTCTTGCATAACAACTGTAATCATATTAAAAGTTTTATTATACATACGGTTATTAATATCTTTAATACCTAATTTATTTTCTTTGCTATCATATAAAGATACTCTTGAACAATTTAATTTTTCAGAACTGGAATTATATGTATCAGGTGTATTTATATTATTATATTCAACAATTAAATGAGTTCCATCATTACTTAATTTAATAAGAGGGTTTTTAACTAATAAATATTTATTTGGTGTAAGCGATTTAGTTTTAGTATCACAACTATAATCATATTGATTATAATTTATTAAATTACGCAAACCTTTATAAAATAAAACAATATATTTATCATTACTGGTACCATCTATTAAAAAATTATTTGCATTTGATGGACTATTAAAAGATTTAATATTATAATATAACCAAAAATTATATGAGTATTCAGCACCTCCATTTTGATTTACTGAAGGTTCTAAATTTAAATATCTTGGATCAAATTTATTTACTGTTTCAACTGTATAAGTAGGTTGATCATATTCATATATACCATCAAGAATTAATGTTTCTTTTTTATTAGTATTAGAAATTTTAATTGAATTAATATATTCTCTATCATAAATTGAATAGGCAATAAATCCCATTATTAATAATAAAAAAATTGCTAATATGACTTGAATAAATATGTCTAACATTTCTATTTAATTATATATATTTTTATATTTAACTAATTTTGTAAATTGGACTTCGCAATCCATAATTAGACAATCCAACGGCTGCCAAAAATCCACCAATTGGTCCTTTATAATAATCATCATAAATATCTTGTTGATTTAATTCATAATTATAAGTTGTTATTTTTGATATTAAACCAGAAAATCCAGGTCCATCTACTTGATCATTTGGTGTTCCACCTACATTTAAGAATCCTTGTCTATTTAAATTTAAGTTTCTTAAATCTTTTTGTGCAGTTTTTAATATTGGTATTCTATCTGTTTCACCTGTACTTGTAGTATTTACTAAATCACCATCAACATAAGCATAAATATAATTTTTATAAGAATTGGCATTGCAAACAATTGCAATGTGTACCCATCTTTGAAGTGGTACATATGGAATTACAATACCAGATTTCATAAAATTTGCTAATTGAGTTGTATCAGTACCACTAATATCAGTATATCTATATGTTTCAGCTACAGATGCAGTTTCTAATTTAGAAAATCGAACATATAAACGATTTTGATCTTTATCAAGGAATACATATGGTGAAGAAGTACTAATATTTGGATCTTCTTTGGTATCAGAAATACTGAAAACATTCTTATACATACCTTTTCCAACATTCATATCATGAAGATATAACCAGAATGTATAACTTCTTCTTTCACCATTTGCAGATTTTTCAAAACTAAAATTAAATTTGCGTTTAGTATTACCTAAAAGTGGATTTAATGTATCTTCAGAAACAGTTTTTGTCAATGCAAATACTCTAGCTGAAATTATATAATAAAGTGTCCATGCTAATAATACACAAACAATAATTACAACAATTAAACCAACATAAATATATTTGCTATTAAAAATAGCATCAAAATTATCTTTAACAGTACTAGAAATACCAGTTGTTAATGTATTTGTACTATTTAAACTATTACTGAAGACATTAGTTAAACTAGATAAGGTGCTTGAAGTGTTGGTACTCATTATTATATCTATCTAATATTAATAAATAAATTTTCTACCAATTAAGGATAAGTGATAATTTCCTATAAATTGAAAAGGGAAAGATTTATTATAATTAGATTTATTTGTTTTTTTTTGTAATGAAAGATAACTTAACATTTTTGTGAAATTACTCAATCTTGATGTTTTTAATTTTTTATTAGGAATCTTAAAAAGACCTTCTACGATACAAATGAAAAATTCAATTCCAATTTCATTATTTTTATTCATAATAACATCAAAATAACATAAATTTAATAAAAATGATTTATAAAATATTTCTTTTTCTTTTTTAATTCCTTTACGATTATTATAAAGTTCTACAATTAAATTTTCATGAAAATTTAAAGGTATTATCCATTGTTCTTTATTAATAACTCTCCTTAAATTATCTCTATTAAATATATTTGAATATAGATCATCTATTGCTATAATATCATCATTATGATTATAATATTTATTTGTTACTATTCTTATTGCAGTAGATAAATTAAAATTAGGATCATTTATAATTTTATTTACTTCCTTTATAGAAATATTAGGTTTATATATATTGAGAATTTGAAATATTTCATTATTGCTTATTTTAGGAAAATCATACATTATACATTTCTTTTTAATATCTCCCAATTTTTTACCAATTGTATTATTAATAATACAAATAATAGGTATATGTTTTAATTTACCAGTATTATTTAAAATGAAATTATAAAGACTAATATTAATAGTGTTATCTAATGATAATAAAATGTCAAAATCATCTATAATTATAATCTTTTTTGAAGTATTATTAGTTAATATTTGAATCAACGATGAAACATAACTTTTAAATAAAATATCTGAAAATTGAACAGATGAAGAACAATTAAAACTATCTATATTAATTATAAATAAATCTAAATCCTTACAAAGATTATTGATTGCATATGTTTTACCTATTCCACTATTTCCATTTATAAATATACATGAATCAAATGACAATTTTTTTTGATTATTATAACTATCTATAATCCAATTTTTGATTATATCCATTTAAATAATTATTTTGCTATAATTTTTATAACAAGATATATATAATAAGAAACTAAAGCAATTATTGGATAAATTATATCAAGAGTTATCATTGATTTACCTGTATAAGTTCTTATATTACCTTTATTATCAAACATTATAGATGGTTTAAATATAAATAGAAGCAATAAAAATAGTATGTAAATCAATATAGGTATTAGTATCATCACTATTATTCTATAAATTAATTATAGAATAAATGATTGGCAAATTGATAATTATAACATCTATAATTGTTCTTTTTGTGGTTTTTGTAACTTATCAAATTGAAGATTTTTCAAATAAAAATTATACAAATACTGAAGTAATTTCACCTGAATATACAAATTTTTATTCATATTTACCATATGATATAATTAGTAAAAATAAAGAAAGTATGATGTATGATTTTGGTAATGATGAATTAAATGAAAAATTAAAAGATAAATTTAAAATTGATTATAAAAAAATAATAAGGTTAACAGAAGGTTTTAAATGGTCTAAATGGAATCAAATAACTGAATTAAATCGATCCGTTAGATTATATAATTATTATATTAATGTTATTGAAGATTTTAATAATTCTATTAAAGATCCTTTATTTACAATTGAAAATACCAATTATTCAATTATTAAACATCATTTAAATAGATATAAAATTGCTGAAGAAAATGCAAACACCTATTTATTAGATATAAGTGTTCTAATTTACAGAGAAAAAAGACCTCTTGCTAAACATATAAAAATTTTATGTTTATGTAATGGTGTTTATACCAATTTTTTAATGGTTAAAGTTGTAGGAGTTGTTCCAGAATGTCAAATAAAATCAAGTATAACTACATATGATATTCATAATCCAACTGAAAATTACAGTTATTTTATTCCAACTGAATATATTAATTATGATATGAATAGTTTTATATATGACACTAATGATAAACTTGATAATTCACAAATTGAATTAACCCTCTATTATAAATTACTTAAAGATTTGTTATAATTAAAATAATTATATTAGTTGATTGTAAAGTGATGTCTTATTATGAGTATGTGATTAATGGAGAACTTACACCTGAATATGAAGAAAAAACTACTAAACTCCTACAGTTAGTTAATAATGGTGTAGCATTTTATAACTTCCAGAAATACTGGGATGAGGTAAGTACTACAAATGCTGAAAAAAAAGAAAGAACTGTTGTACTTGCATCCCCCTATAATATCTCAAAAAATTTATTTGAACTTCTTTCAGGATGTGGATTGAATTATCAAGTTTATTATAAACAAAGAATTCATTAATTATTAATCATTTATTTAGCAAATTTATTCCATTCAGTTTTAATACCTTCCATTATTTTTATAATATCTTTACAATTATCGATAAAGAATTGCTTATAAATTTTCGTATCATCAGTTGACAATGAGAATCTAACAATAAGACGATTAATTAATGGATGTGGGCAAATATAACCAACATAAGAACATTCATATGATTTATATTTACTACCATCTCTGATATATTTATTATGAAGTAATGATTGAATAAGATTCCCTAAGGTGTCATCTTCATCATCGATTTGAAAATTAAATGAATTAGCGCAACTTGCAACAGCCTCAATTGGAATTTTATCCTCTCCAAGATTCATGATAAGATTTTCAAGTTTATCAATAATGATATCAATTGCTTTTCTAAATAAATATTTATAAGAAAGACCATTAATTGATTCTATTTGGAAATTAATTACTGTTGGATCACCAAATTGATTCTTGAAATAACTTCTTTGAGTATCAAGAATATTATCTTTCTTTTGCTTGGGATCTTCTACGAAAAAGAAGTTTGCCAATGAAACAGGTGAAAATGATGCATTTGTCTTACCAGTACGCTTAATAGCTGTTGCAATTACATGCAAATGTTCCTTAGCTCTAAGTCGCGTAATAAGAATATTTGATTTTGAAATTTTATTGGGTGGAAAGATTTTTGCCAATTCTTGCTTAGATAATTCTTTTTCTTTATAAGTACCTGTGAAATCTGCTGTAGTTATATTAATAGTATCATTACTTTTATTTTCAATATTAAATTCAAATTTATAATCACCGTCTTCATATTTTTCAGTAATTTCTTCACTAATATGAAGTGGAATTAAACCAACACGATGAATCATAAATTCATTATGAAGAGGTCCTGTATTAAAAGGAATTTCAACTGTTGGTTCTTCCTCACCATAAAATCCTATTACAGGAATTTCTGATAAAATGGTTCTTCTTAGTGAATTTACAATGGCAAGATCTAAATTATTAATTTGAAATGAATGTCTTTCTGCCTTATCATTGTAATTATAACTTGAAAACATCTTTATCTTTATTTATTTAAGATATTTATAATTTTTATGTCATTTTTTTAATTTTTAATTTATGCTTATTTAAATAAATGATTTTATTTTATAGTGATAGTTGTCAACATTGTTCTGTTTTATTAGATACCATTAAGCGTCATGATACAAAAAAAACAATTAAATTAGTATGTATTGATACAATAATTCCTTTAATTAAAAATAAAATTAATAAGGTTCCTGCTCTTATGTTTCTTCCTACTAAAGAACTTATTTATGGAAAAGCCGTATTTGATTATCTGCTTTTGCCAAATCGAGGTTATTTATTCACAAATAGTAGCACTAGAGATAAAACTGACGCAAGTCAAACTTCAATAAATGCACCAGTTCCTTTAAATACTGAACCAACACCTGATGAACCAATGGCATTTTCATTAGGAAGTATAATGAGTGAAAGTTTTAGTGATATAAATGATAATAATGTTAATTCAACTAATTTAAGTAAAGATCGTGTATATGGTTGGGATTTAATAGATAATAATCAACCACAATCTCTCCCTCCTATTAATACTAATAATAGTGATAGTAAATCTGATAGTAAGTCTGATAAAAAATTACCATCATTGGAAGAATTAACTAAAGAACGAGAAAATCTATTTAAGGATATTAAATAATTTTAAATATATATAAAACTATGAGTTCATCAGTAATAATTTTCAATAAATATTATTATGATCTTTTAACTAAGATTCGAACAATTGCGAAAAAACATAGAGAACATTCAACCACAGCAAGTAAAGTTCTTGATGTAGCAAAGGAACATTATAAAGAATTTGATAAATCATCAAATGATTATGTAACTTTTCTAAATGAAAATTGTAATGATGATTTTTGGAAGTCTTATATTGAAGTATCAAAAGAGGATTGTGATGAATGGCTAAAGAAAGATGAAGTTAAATCAGTTTGCATTTTTAAGGATATTACTATTGCTGATATAACAAAACTTCTTCGTGATAATTTCTTATGCCATCATTATTTTAGTGTATTTTATATTTTTAAAAATGATATGAGTGATGAAAGCGCAGCAACAATTCTTAAAGTACTTCAAAGTTTTGATGAAGAATTTGAATTAGATAATGAAGATTTTAAAAAGGTGATTGAGCGTCTTAATTCCATTAAGACTGATAAAGTTAAAACTGAAGCCAATTTTGATGGAATGGATAATCTTAAAGATACTACTATTGGTAAAATTGCAAAGGAAATTATTGATGATGTAAATATTGATAAACTCAAACAATCTATTTATAATAATGAAGGTGATATCTTTAAAGCACTTGCCAATCCTGAAAATGGTCTAGGTGAATTATTTACAACTGTTGGATCTAAAGTTACTGATAAAATTTCATCTGGTGAATTAAATCAAGATGCTATCATGAAAGATGCAATGAAATTTGCATCATATCTACCTTCAATGTTTGGCAAAGGTGGAGGTGCAGGAGGAGAAGATGGATCAAGTTTTAATATGGCTGATATGATGAAAATGATGAGTGCTATTAATGGAATGGGAGGTGGAATGGGTGGCGGTGGTGGAAAGAAATCTAAAGTAAATATTAATAAACAAGGTCTTAAAAATTTGGCAAAGAAGGCAGAACTTCAAAAAAAACTAGCAAATAGAAAGAATAAATAAATAATTCTTTTCAAATATTCTATTAGAAAAAGTATGAATTTTAAAGAGAAAATATTATTAATATCAGGTTTCATTTTATTTATATCATTGATAGCAACTTTGATATTTAAAAATATATCATTTCTTTTATTTGGTATAATAATGGGAATTTTCCTATTTTATATTTATCTTTATAATGAAGAAGTAAAGATAAAAGTAAAAGAAACTTTAGATATTGAAAATAGAGATATAATTAATAATAGGTTATGTGTTAAACCAACTAAAGATAATCCTTTTATGAATCCAAATATATTAGAAGTAAGTAATTTAAATTATAGTGCATGTGATGTTGATAATAAAAAAGTAAGAAAAGGAATAGATACTTATTTTAAAGATCCAGTTTATAAAGATGTAATTGATATTTATGATAGAAAATTTTCAGAAAGACAATTTTATACTATGCCGTCAACAACTATTCCAAATGATCAAGATTCTTATGTAAAATGGTTATATTCTAGAGGTAAAACATGTAAAGAAAATAATGGAGAACAATGTTATTATAATATAATATAACTTATAAATAGATATAATGGAAAAAACTACTTTTTATGATTATCAAAATAATTTATGTTCTGATAGTTGCTGGTTAGATTATCAAAATAAAGGGAATGAAAAAATTCTAAATTATAGTACTTATGAAAAGTCTGCTCAGTTATTGCCTTGTGAAAATCCTAAAGTAAGAGTTCCTGAATTTATGTTAGATCATCCTAATTTAAGAGGTCGTTCTGGATATGGTTTAACAGAACCATGTTTAGTTGATATCTATAGTGATCTTCTTACAAATGACGAAATGATGACAAGAGATAGATGTCGTATTCAATTAGCAAAGAGAATTTTCACTGGGGTACCTCAATTAAGAGGTTGTGAAGTAGATCCAAGTGCTGAATTAGATTTATTATCAGGTACAGATTCAACTTATAGTATAAGTGGTTGTAAAAAAAGAATAATGGAAATGCAATTAAAAAAACCTGTTCCATTGGTTGATTGTATGAAAGATATTCAAAATCCAGATCATATAGTTCCTATTTGGATTAATGGTGGAGAAGATACGCGTTCATATATAAATCGCCTAAATTTTAACAGAAATAATTATCAATAATTAAATATTTATTTATAATAGATAGAATGAGTTTCAATAGAACTAAATATGATAATTGTTCTTATAGCACTGATTTAAAAACAAATGTTGAAACACTCAGTCATATATTAGCGCCTTATAGATATGAACATAAAGATAAGTGTATGCATCAATTAGGTTTTGTAGGTGGAACTGCTGTATCACATATACAAGGCAATCTTGTTGATTTAGATAGTGAATTAAGAGGACAAACTCGTATTATAACTAAATGTCCAAGTAATTTATATAAACCAACAGAAACAAATACTATTACAAATGATAAAACACCTCCTATTGATACTAATATGAAACATTTGCCAAGTTGTCAAGCAATAATGTATCGTTCTATTCCATTACCTCCTCCTATAAAATTAAATAATTGTTAAGTTTTTTTTATTTTTATTCTAATAGAAGAATAATCTAATGTATAATCCAAACGATACAAGAATGAGATATGATAATAGTTCATATCAGGAACAATTGGAGCGTTCGGTTTATGAAGGTGCTTATCAATTAGGTACGCCTAATAATGATTGCAATGAATGTTATCAATATGTTCCAAATGATCCTGAAATAAGATATCAATATTATGGTCATAATACTTGCAGTATGAAAAAAGCAGTTGATGATTCAAGTGAATTATATGGTTTAAATTATAAAAATTCTAAATGTAATAAAGATGCATATGCACCTAATTCATATATATCAACTGGTTGTGTACCAAAATTAATTGATGATGTGCGTAAATGTAGCACTCCTACTGAAGCATCTCGACTTTCAAATCCTCCATGCACATTAAAGGAGACTGGTATAAATCGTTTTGACCCACTTTGCTGGAATCCTCAAGCAAAAGCACTTGAAACATTTGATCGCATTGGTATTAATTATAGAATGGTTGCCAAAGATAATCATGTACCTTTAATAGAACTTCCTGATTGTCAAACAAAATTTAATCCTAATAATAATGCTGATGCTAAATATGAAAATGAATTAAATAAATGGTCAACTACTTATAAAGATCAAAAAGCATATTCACCTGGTTATCCTTATGCTCAAGCAAATCTTAATTTAAATTGCAATAGAAATTTAACTTCTTGTAATTAAATTATAACTGATATAATTATTGATATAGATAAATTGAATTTATATTCAATGAATTAAATTCATTTAATGAAGGAAAATATGATACTATAATTAAAATACAGATAAGGAGTTAATGCAATAATAAATTATGGGAATTTACAACCTCAAACTTCAAAAACACAAGCAATAAAACTCTTTATATAAATATATTCAAATTTATACAAGATCAGAATTTTATAAAGATATAAAAAAGATAAAAGTAGAATATTTCCTTTAAAATTAGCAAAAAAATCATGGGTAAAACATTTCTTAAAAACTTTTAAAAATAGAAATTAAAATTTATTTTTTTATTATCTATAGAAAAATGGAAAACGAAGAATTAGATGAAATAGATTATTATGAAATTGTTTCATTAGAGGAAATCACTAAATATAATCCAACCTTCGTTGTTTTTTCTAATGATGAAATATATAATAATCTATTGGAATTCTTTAAATCTGATAAGGTAAAAGGACAAACATTTTTAAGATTATTTAATGAAATAATTGAAAGACAAAAAAATAAAATTCAAACAAATAATTTCATTATCATTGCCGACGCAAAAAGAGGCAATTTTACTGAAAAAGTTTTATCTGAGGATGAGGAAATTGAACAACAAGAAGAAATTAAATCTACTTTTATGATATCTGAATTTGTAAATAAAATTAAAAATAGCAATAAAGATCAGGTTAAGTTAGGATTTAAAAATAAAAATAAAATTTGGTTTCCTTTAGTTTATGATGATGAAAGTGCTAAAATTAAATATAGACCTACTTCAACATCTATAATTGAATTGGGTGAAAATGATAATTATGTTATTTTTAAAGATGATGAACGCGATATACCTATAATGGGTCTTTATTTTCATGAACCTAAAGCTCAAGATAATGATAATTTAAATGAAAAAATAGTTAGTTATTTAAATACTTATCAAGAAAAAGGTGAAGTTAAATTAAGTTCTGAATATAAGTCATTTGATGAACTAATTGGGAATTATAAAACAAAACTACCATTAGATAAAATTGATGAAGATGAATATAATTATTTAAATTTAAGTAATTTACTTAAAAAATTTAATTATGATCTTGATTATATTTCAATTAAAGATTTTGAATTAATTAAAAATCATCTTAAATCATTAGCATCTAAAGAAAAGACGGAAAATATTAAATATTCTACTGTTAAAAATAAACCAATTAAATTAGATAATAATAGAATTTTATATTTTTCAATTCTTAAAAAAACTTTTAGTCTTATTGATATTACTCTTAAATCTGCTAAGAAAATTCAAAAAGATCTTGATGAACTTAAAAATCAAAAAGTTTTCATTGAACCTCTTCCAATTCACAATGATTTGTCTATTTTAATTTCAAATATTAATAATGATAATTATTCTGATATCATTAATAATTTAAGAGATATTAGAAAGAATCTTTCAATTAATAATTGTAGTAATATACTTGAAAATTGTTTAAATATTAATATTGAAGAAGTAAAAAGACATTTTGAAAAACTTGAAAATAAATTTAAATTAATAATGGGTGCATATAAAGACCTTTATGAAATAAGGTTTTCATTTGAAAAAGAAGAAAAAGATATTAAACTTGCCAATGATATGACTGAATATGAAGGATTATTACCAAATAAAATTGATTATGAAACAAAAAAAGAAAAGGATATTTATGAAGATGATGATGATGATTATTATGTAACATATGATGAAATAGACAAAACTCATGATTTTGATAAATATTATAATGATTATTACTATAAAACTGAACAAGGTTTTAATGATGCATTAAAAATAGTATTACCATTTATTGCTGAAATTCAAGATAAATGTCATTTACCCATTAAAATGGATTTAATATGTCAACATTTATTTAATCGTCATCGTGGAATACAACAAAAATATATGATTATAAAAGAAAAATATAATGATAAATATGATAATAATTATTGTAAAGAACTTGCATTACAATCAATTGAAAATGTAATGATGTCTGATGATATTGATGATAAATTAAAAGAAGCCAATATGGATTATATGAAAATTATAAATGAAATGATTTATGATGTTATTTGTAAATGGTCTCTTGAAGTACAGAGAGAGTTATTAGAAGAAACTTTAATTAATCCAAAAGAATTATATTATGTCAATTGTATTAATTTATGGAATGATTATGGTGCACCTTATAATATGGATGCCAAGGATGGCATATTACATTATATAGTTTGTGTGTTTAAAGATGTATATAAAGAGGTTTTTAGCGATGAAAATGGTTTTAATTATTTACCTTTGGAATCAAATATAACTGCTAAGATAATTACAAGAATAAATGAAAATTATAAAGATGATCTCGGTAAACTTGTAAAAGAAGGTGAAATTAAAAAAACAAAGGAAAATAAGGGTTATGAGGCACAAAAAAAATTGGCAAAATTCTTAGAACAGAAAAATTATGATAAAGATAAATTTTTTGAAACTTTTATTCAATCACTTCTTTATTTCCCTTCAGTTAAATATAAGAAAATTCATAAATATTTATTAGGTTGTTGTTTAGAGAAAATAGACAATGATTTTAGTAATGATAAATTTTTTAAAACTGATCGCAAAGATCTTTTAAAGGCTAAATCAAAATTTTCAAGCGATAGAGTTTTAAATAAAAAAAGAAATTTAAGATTTTATTTAGTAAAACAAGAATCATTAGAAAAGAAAAAAGATTTTATTGGCATTAAATATGAAAGTCTTAAATATCCTATTTATGAAATATCATTAGAACAATGGTTTAATGAATTAGATGAAACAACAATATTAAATAAATCTAATATAAATGATATCAGAAAAAAATTGACAGATACTTATAAATTTCATAAAAATATTTTATTACCCATATTTATAAAATCTAAATCAAAAGAAAGTTATGATGATGTTAATGAATTTAAAAATTATAGACAAATATTGATTGGAATTTCAACTACTTTATATTCACATCTAAAAGAAAAAGCAATAACATTAATAAATAAAATTAATAATACAATTCAAATACTTGATAAATTGAGTTCAATAATAAATGATGATAATGAAATTGATATTGCAACAATAAGAACTATTATAGTTATACGCGCAATGTGTCTTCCTTCATTTCCTGATAATAAACAACCACCTAATTTAAAATCACATGTATCAATTGATATTAAAAAAGAATTATATAATAATATTTTTGCAGATATCAAAGAAAAAATTTTAAAAATTATTAACAACGCAAGAATGCCAACTAAAGAAGAAAGAGATGCATATATTAATAATATGCGTGAGGCAAATAAAAATGAACTTTTATCAAAATATAAAAATAAAACAATTGACGAGAAAAATGATATTAAGAAACTTAAAAAAATTGGTTTAGCCAAAGATGATAGTGATGATGATAATGTTGAAATTAATGAAGAAATGAATGATGATGATAAAGATAGAGAAGCAGAATATGAACATAGAATTGATAGAGAAGAAGGATATGATGATATAGAAGACTCTTTAGATATTAATAATTTTGGTTTTATTTATGCTGACTAACCATTTATTTTTTTGTTATTTATCTATAATAGAAATGGACTTTTTAAACAATGAAACTCCGTCTATGGATAATATCTATAGTTCAGATTATTATAATAAGACTAAAAAATATGAATTAGATCTTGCAAATAAATCATATCAAAAAGCAAAAAATCCATTTAAAACAGGTGTTGTACCATTACCTGCCTATTCTGATATGTTTATGGAAACAGATGAATATGAAAAGGTTAATAATAATTATGTTAATAGTTTATCTGGTAATAAAATACCAATTGAAAATTTTAAACATGGTAATATGCAACAGTTTTTAAGAAAAGGCGTAACTCAATCTAGTGATTTAGATAATAATCTTAATTTCAGTGAAAAATTTGGTTACAATGATTTTAAAATGAAAAAAACTGAAGTTGAAAATTTTTTTGATCCAACACCTGATAATAGTTTTTTAAGAGGTGCTCCAGATAGCAGTCAATTTTTAATTGATAGAGCAAATATAACCACTAAACAAAATAATTATAATCCTATTCAAAGTGTAAGAGTTGGTCCTGGTTTAAATAAAGGTTTTACATCAGAAGCAACAGGTGGTTTTCAACAATCTGACACACGCCTTTATATAAAACCTAAATCAATGGAAGAATTAAGACCTATAACTGATCAAAGATCAAGTATTTTTGAAATACCTGTTCAAGGACCTGTTAAAAATCCTATTGATAAGCGTGGAATGGTTACTCCTTTTGCTAAAAATAAACCAGAAACAGTCTATAAACAATCAGAAGATAACTGGTTTAAAGGTCAATCATATTTAAAGAAAGATACAGCAAGACCTGAAGAGAATCTTAAAGATACTACTAGAATATGTACTCATACTGATTATTACGGTCCTGTAAAAACTCAAGATGAATATATAAATCCAAATGATGATTATGGAAAAAAATCAATAATTGTTTATAATACTGAAAAACATGAATTAGCAAAAATATCTACTCCTGTTGCTAATTTAAGTTCAGTTGTTAAAGCGGTCATTGCACCTATAACTGATGCATTAAAAATAACAATGAAAGAGTTTTTTGTTGATTCGGCTCGTGATTATGGTAATGCTACACCTCAAATACCTGAAAAACAAACAACTTATGATCCAGTTAATCATATAATGAGAACAACTGTAAAAGAAACTACTGTTCATGATAGTGATAATTTGAATCTTACTGGAGATAAGGAAACTTATTCTACATTATATGATCAAGCAAAAACAACTGTTAAAGAAACTACTGTTCATGACAGTGATAATTTGAATCTTACTGGAGATAAAGAAACCTATTCTGGATTATATGATGATGCAAAAACAACTGTAAAAGAAACAACTATACATGACAGTGAAAACCTCAATCTTACAGGAGATAAGGAAACTTATTCAGGATTATATGATACTACAAAAACAACTGTGAAAGAAACTACTATTCATGATGATTTTAGTGGAAATATCAGGGTTGTTGAAAATGGTTATGTAACTACTGATGATAAAATGAAAACGACACTTAAACAAACACTTCCTGTTCAAGATAATACTCGAAATATCAATAATGTAACATATAAAAGTACTTATGTATATGATCCTTCTATTGTTGCCAAAACAACATTAAAACAAACAACCATAAATTCAGGAGGAAGTCAATTTGGTTTTATTGGTGGAATTTTGAATAGTATTATTGGTGGTTATGCTATAAAAGAGATAAATAATAAAAATACTCAACGACAATATTCTCATGTTGAATATAACGGTGGATTAAAGAGTGCTGTTACATTTGTTCCTACTGATAGAGATGCTGAAATGAATGCCGAAATTGATGACACTCGCGAATTAATTCAAATGAAAGCTTCTAAATATAGAGCAAATGGTGCTGGTAAATTTACAAGTTTAGATAAATCAGATATTAATATGGATGTTAAACGACAATTTGATATTCAAGAAACATCTAAACCAATTGGAAATATTGGAAGAATTTATCAAGTTACTCCAGTTCCCATTACAGATGAAAATATAACTTCACATTCAAAAAAAGAAAACGCATTTCAAGGTAGATTAGATTCTACAATACTAGCACCTATCATAGATAATGCTGACATTATAAAAATTAATCCCATAAGAATTGATTGTGGTGCAGAATAAATTTAAATATTAAAAAATGATTACTATAATTAATAATAGAATATAAATCATAACAAATATAGATGGATTAAAATTAATAATTTTTATTAAGTTCAATACATCTATAATATAATCACTGGTTTCATCAACAATTCTTTCAGTTAATTCATTTTTATTGTAAATTAACCATCTGCAAACCTTTCTTTTTACATGAAATGGTCGCCTCATTATAAGTCGCTTATTTTTATTGATATTTAATGGCGTTTTTGCCAGTAAATAGATAGCAATACTTGCAGTTGCAGGTTCAAGCATTACTGGTCTTATATACGAAATCATAGTGATATCTATTTTTTAATATAAAATTATATTAAATCATTTTTTTACAAAAAAATGAATATTTTTATATATTTTTAAATTAAAATGTTAAGAGATATATTTAAACAAATTTCATATAGAGATAGTCCTTTTAAAGATGTTTATTATCTCACAGATACTGAAATTAGATTTTCAATTAATGATTCTAGTATTTCTAATGTTCATAGAACTATAACTATTTCATTAAGACATGAAAATTATAAATATATTGTATATGGTTTTGAAATTATAAATAATATTCAAACTGTTAAACATGAATCAGGTGAAATTAATACTATCGAAGAATTTTGGCAATGGTATTCTAATTTCTCTAATATTAAATTATAATAATTATAAATATTAGAAAAATGGAAGCGTTAAAGGGTTTATACTCGACAATTTCAGAAAAAATTGGTGTTAAGCAAAAACCTAAGCCAAAACCTAAACCAAAACCAAAAAATTTTAATGTTAATAAAGATGTAATTGTTGCTCCTGTACAATCTAAAAAAGCTTTTAAATTTGGAAAACCAGAAAAAAAAGTTAATAATGGAGTTGGTTATGTAAAACCTTTAGTACATTATAAGAATCCAAATGTAATTTCACCCAGTAAGAAAAAGCAAAAAGGTCTTATTTATAAAGGATTAGAAAAAATTTATAATTTAATTCATGATTCATCATATTATTATATGCAGAAAAATAAGAAAGCACCTCAAATAAGTGAAGCAGAAAAACATCAAAAATTAATTGAATTAAAGAAAAAACTTCAGGAAGAATATGATAAATTACCTAGTGACATGAAACAGCAATCACCTGAATTTAAAAATTTGATGAAGTCTAAACATAGACCTCAATATGAATATGAAGAACCTGTTTTTTCTGCTACAATACTTGATATGTTCCCTAATACTGATAAGAAAATACTATTACAATTATTTCCAAATACTCCTTTTATTACTAAGAAATCAATAATAAATCAAAAATATAATCCAAATTATACATTCGATTATGAGAAATTTAAAGCAAAAAAAAATATGGAAAAAGAAAAGAAGGCAAAATTACTTGCAGAAAAAGGACAAAAATATAAACATAATTTCAATAATCCACTTTTTACTATTACTGAACATGGTAAAATTGAATCCCCTCCTAAACAAGAATTGAAAGTCAAAATACCCAAGAAAATAGTTCATGAACCTTTAATATTACCATCAACTGAATATAAACCAAAGAAATATAAAAATATAATACGAATGACAACACTTGATGAATACGATGAAGATCAAGAACAAGATCAAAATAAATCTGAAAGAAAAAAATCATCACGCAAACTTGTTAAAATAAATGAATCCAATGAAAGAATACCATCATCATCAATGACTGTAAGAAAACCAAAGAAATCACCAGTTAAAAAGGAAGTTAAGAAAGAAGTTAAGAAGAAAGTTAAGAAGGAAGTTAAGAAGGAAGTTAAGAAGGAAGTTAAGAAGGAAGCTAAGAAAGCTCCTAAGCAAGAATCTCAAAAAGAATGTCCTAAAGGTAAGATTTATAATCCTAATACTAACAGATGTGTTAATATTGATGGCAAAATAGGAAAAGCACTTCTAACTAAATAGTTGGATCATAGAAATTATTTTCATTTTCCAAATCATCAATATCTTTAATTTGACTTTTAGTTTGTTTATTATAAAATGTGATTATTTCATCAGGTGTTGCAATTTTAAATTTATCACTTATTTTTATACGCATAAACCAGTTGTTTTTACCTCTTTTAATTAACTTAAATATTCTAGCCTTACTATCAATTTCTAATTTAACACCTTTGCTTGTCTGTTTATATCCAATTATTCCTATTTCACCATTGTGTTCCTTTTTATGACATTCTTCACAAATACAAACAAGATTGTGTTGAATATTTTTATTGAAATTTTCAAATTTACCATCTTTATTAGTATTAACTTGATAATTAATATGATGTGTTTCAGTTCCCTTATTTTTCTTACAAACTTCACATATATCAATATAAATATTAGAATTATAACTAGAATTTTTGGTATTTATAATAGTATTATTAATTCCTTGAAGTTCTTTTTTAATCATTTCAGCATTTTTCATAAAACTTAAAGGTAAATCTAATGATTTACAAACATCAATACCATAAATATTTGATCCCTGACCATCCTTCAATTTTCTTTCATAAACAATTTTATCATCTACTATTTCTATATGCATATGATAAACCTTTAAATTATTATTTTCTATTTTTGGTTTTAATAATGAAATTGATGTTAATTCATGTAAATGACTTGTGAAAATAAATGATGATTTTTTTTCAATCAATTCATTAATTGCAGATGATACTATACATAATCCAGAAATTGCTTCAGTACCACAACAAATTTCATCACCAATAATAAGACTATTTTTATTTGCCCTTTGAAGAATATTTCTTAATTCAGTCATTTCAACAACAAAACTACTCATTCCTTTATAAATATTATCATTACCGCATATACGAGTCATAATATGATTATATGGTGTAAATTTAAACATGGTTGCAGGAACAAACATTCCTGCTTGTGCCATAATAATTGATAAACCAATTGCTTTCATGAAAGAACTTTTACCAGAAGAATTAATTCCATATAATAAAATACCATTTTGATTTAGAGAAATATCATTACCAATATATTCAACATCTGTTGAAATTCTTTCAATAATGGGATGTCTAATATTTTGAGCATCTAAATATGAATTTTCAGAATTAAAATCAATATGCGGTTTATAATAACAATAATCATATGCATTACGAGCATTGCAAGTATTAATATCTAAATCAGTTAAATTATTAATAATGGTACTCAATTTTGTTTTATTTTTATTTAAAAAAAATTCCAAAAAATTTAAATATTCCTTACCTACAGTAATTTGTATTTCATTTAATGTTGATTCTATTATTCTAGATGCTTCATTAATTTCAGAAGAAATCAATTTATAATTACTATTATTAGAAGTTAGTTTTTTCTCAAATTTACTCATATAAGTCTTATTCTTTTTATGAGCATTATCAAATCGTTTTTTAGTAATAGTAATAAAATACCCTTCATTTGTATTAAAATCTAATTTACATGTAGTATCATCAATATTTGATATAAATTCTACTATTTTATCTAGAATTTCTAGATTTTGTTTATAAATTACAGTTAATTTATCCAATTGTTCAGAATATCCAATTGTAAATATATTACTTTTAATATCATTTAAATTATATTTGGAACATTCATCTATATTAAGAATTTTCAAATTTTCTAATATATCTTCTATAATTTCAATTGAATTATCTTGATTATTCATTATCTTAAATGCATCAATTGCATTTTCAAGAGAATTAATAATTGATCCCCATTCACATGGATTTAATTTTTTTAATAAGATCTTACGCTTAACCCTTTCCAAATCAATTATATTATTTAAACTTTTGTTAATTAATTTAAATTTATTATCATTTAAAATTTCATCTATTTTATTATATCTTCTCAATAATTCATCTTTATTATTAATTGGATTTAAAAGTCTTTCCTTAAATCTTCTAGAACCAAAAGCCGTAGAACATCTATTTAATATATCAATTAATGGTCTTTCATTATCATTATAACTAATAATATTTAATTGAAGAGAACTATTATATTCAATTGTTAAAATTTGAGAATTTTCTAATAATTCTGGTAAATTTAATTCCTTAATTATTTCAGAATTATGATCATATGCAAATTGTAAAAGACAACAAAAACTTAATCTGCCAATTGAATATTTCTCCAAATTCAAATATTCAATAATTGAAAGCATGGAATCATTTACAAATGCTTTTTCTAAAATCATACATTGATATTCAAGTTTTTTCATATGATTATCTAATTCATAATTTTCCCATTTTGCATGAATTAAATAATTACCACCAATAATTAATAATATCTGTTGTTTATTACTATCACTGATTTTATCAGATAATAATAATATTTCTGTTGGATTATATGTAGTCAAAATTCTAAAACATTCATCAAATGTAAATTGTGGATCATTTTTAGAAGTACCGTTTTCATATATAAATGATTTTCCAGTAGTTAAATCGACACCACTAATACCAACCATTAATAATCCTCCAATTTCTTCAAAATAAAAAACAAGAATATAATTACTTTTTTTAGAAGTTATATTAATATTTGTAGATGGACTAATGATATCTGTAATTTTTCTTTCAGGATTTGGAGGTTGTGTTATTTGATCAATTTTAACAATTGTATAATTATTTTGAAGTAATATTTGCAGAAATTTTTCAAGTGCCCATGTAGGAAATCCTGCCATTAAAGGATTATTTTTAGAAACTTCTTTAATTGATTTATTTTTTCGAGATATTTGAAGATTACATATATCACCTATTTTATAAATAAATGGACAATTTTCAATTATTGAATATAATTCATAAAAAGATCCCACTTGCATTAAAATTAAAGTATTTTCACCATATTTATTCTTATATTCGTATTCTTTTTCGAGATAATCGTCAATAATCATTTATTTAAATTATGTTTAAAGTCATTATTATTTAATAACATTTTCTTAAATCTTTTTAATTGTGATAAATAGAACGAATGGAAATTAAACAATTATTACTATTATTAATATCAGAAATTGCATTTTCTTCATTTATTTTCATTTGGTATATTTTATATAGAATTGGATTTATAAAATCATCACCATTATTTGCATTATTAATAACACTAATTCAAAATATAATTATATTAATTTTATTATACAAAAATAAAAAAATAAATAAAAAGAACATATTAAGATATTTGTTTATTTTATTTATACTTAAAATTTTACCATTAATTTACTTTTTTCCAAATTATCTTGATTTTACACTTAAAGATGTATTTTTTCTTATTTATTTATATGCAATTTATATAATAATTGTTATTCTTATTGTTGAAGTTTTTAACATAGATTTTAAAATAGAAAAAATAATTTATAATGATACAATTGGTGATAGTTATGAAAAAACAGCTACTACACGAATTTATGATTTTACTTATGATCAAATTATAAATAAGATTTTTACTTGAATTATTTAGAACTTAATGAACTTAATGAAGATGAATCATCATCATCACTATTAAAAGGTGCAAAGCCTGTATCAAAATTATCAGTTATTTTTGATATTACTTTAGGATCTATATCTTCTTTTATATCACCACCATCAGTTTTTTGTTTATTAGAACCATCATTATTAATTAGACCTGAAAAATCAAGAAATGATGGCAGTGAAGGTTTTAAATAAAATAATCCTATTGTAAAAACTAAATAAATTATGAAAAATAATAAAATGTTTGACATTTTAAATAAATTATACGGTTCATCATAGACATTAATATTTTCTTCAATATTCTTTTTATAATTATTATATTCAATATATTGAATTATTATGAATGTGATAATAGATATAAATAATGAAATAATATAATATTCCATTTTTGATTTCTAATAATAAATGAATGATTAATTATATATAAATATACGCATTATTATAATAATTATTAGTATTATTAGTATATAAAAATGAAGTTAGAATTAAGGAAATTTGATCCTTCAACTATTAAAAGTGATTCTGTTGTTGTTTTTATAGGAAAAAGAAATACAGGAAAATCTTATTGTATGAAAGATATTCTTAGTTATCATAAAGATTTACCTGTTGGTATTGTTATCAGTCCTACTGAAAGTGCTAATAATTATTTTGAAAAATTTATTCCCAATATGCTTATTTATGATGAATATGAACCTGCTATTGTTAAAAAGTTTTTAGAAAGACAAATTAATATAAATAAACAAAAAGGTGATCAATTGAAAAAATATGGATCATCTGATATAGATAGTAGAGCATTTCTTATATTAGATGATTGTCTTTATGATAAAACATGGCCTACTGATAAAAATATTAGAAGTATTTTTATGAATGGAAGACATTATAAAATCTTTTTTTTAATTACTATGCAATATTGTCTCGGTTTACCTCCAATTCTTAGAGCAAATATTGATTATGTTTTTATATTCAAAAATAATTTAATTAAAGAACGAGAGAAAATTTATAATCATTATGCAGGTATTTTCAATAATTTTGAAACATTTTGCACAGTTATGGATAATTGTACTGATAATTATGAATGTTTAGTTATTGATAATAAAGTTCAAAGTAATAAACTTGAAGATCAAGTTAAATGGTATAAAGCAAAAGATGCAGATTTTAAGTTATGTACTCCTGAATTATGGAATTTGTGTGCATTAGAAAAAGAAAGAAAAGAGAATACATTATTTTATGAAGACGAAGAAGATGAAGAACCATATGATCCTACTGTTTTTATTAAAAATAAGAATAAGATTAAAGTAAATGTCAAAAAGAAAAATTAAATATTATTAAGGAGATGATATACGATACTGTAATTATAGGTGCAGGTCCTGCAGGTTTGGCATACGCAAATTATGCTAAAAAACATAATCCAAATGAAAAAATAATAATAATAGAAAAAGATCAAGTTATAGGTGGATGCCATAAGGTTAATAGAAAAAAAATTGGTGATAGTTATTATTTCTGTGAACATGGACCACGAGTTTATATCAATAATTATGTAAATTTTAAAAGTTTATTGAAATCCATGAAATTGGATTTTAAAGAATTATTTGGAAAAAGATATTCATTATTATCAATCTTATCTAAAGGTATATTTCAAGATGGTATTTTAAATTTTATGGAACTCATGAAATTCACAAGAGATTTTATTTTGGTTTTATTTGACAATACACATGGTATTAATTTAAGTATGTATGATTATATGATTTCCAATGATTTTTCTGAAGATTCGATGAAAAATATTGATTTTTTATGTAGTTCAATTGATGGAGGTAATAGTAAAATGATATCAGTAAATAATTTTATAAATACAACTATTCAATGTCTATTATATTCAATTTATACACCTAAAATTCCTAATGATGAAGGATTATTTAATTATTGGCATCAATATTTAAAACAAAATAATGTTCAATTTCTTTTAAATTCTTCAGTTACAAAAATAAAACCATCAAATACAAATAAAAATTTAATAGAATCAATTATCCTTAAAAATGGAAATGAAATTAAAGGTGGTTCCTTTATTTTTGCAATTCCACCTGTAAATCTAATTAAAATTGATGGACTTAAAGAAGCATTTAATTTAACTGAAGATTATACTGAAAAAACAGAATATCTTGAATATATTTCTATAACATTCCATTGGGATTATGAATTAAAACTTGAAGATGATTTCACTACTTTTAACAATAAAACAGAATGGTTTCTTATTGCTTCTAATATGACTGAAATAATGAAATTTAAAGAAGTTAAATCAAAAACTGTTATTAGTTGTGCAGTAGTTCGTACTAATGTTAAAGGTACATTTATAAATAAAACAGCAAATGAATGTAATGAAGAAGAATTAATAGAAGAGGTATATCAACAATTAAGATTAATTTATAAAAATATTCCAAGACCAACTCTTTATTGTAATAATAATTATTATGATTCTCAAAAAAAAGAATGGCATTCAAATGAATGTTCCTTTATTAAAGTTCCTAATTATAATTATCTTGATTTTAAAAGTAAAAACTTTAAAAACATTTATTCATTAGGAACTCATAATGGTAAACAGAAAAACTCTTTTACATCATTAGAATCTGCTATAAGTAATTCAATTAAATTATCAAATATTATTTTTGACAAAAAAGAAAAAATTAAACGATGTTTTGATGTAAGAGATTTAACAATCGTAATAATATCAATTATTTTATTATTATTAATAATAAGATATACATATAACAACAATGGAAAATAATGATCAAGAAATTATTCAAGAATCTTTAGATATTCAACCTGAAGTTCAAGAAGAAGTTCAAGAAGAAGTTTCAGTAGATATTCAACCAGAAGTTCAACCAGAAGTTAAATTAGATATTCAACCTGAAGTTAAACCTGAAGTTCAAGAAGAAGTTCAACCAGAAGTTCAACCTGAAGAAGTTAAACCTGAAGTTCAACCTGAAGTTAAACCTGAAGTTCAAGAAGAAGTTCAACCAGAAGTTCAACCAGAAGCTCAACCTGAAGAAATTCAACCTGAAGAAGTTCAAGAAGAAGTTCAACCTGAAGAAGTTAAACCTGAAGTTCAAGAAGAAGTTAAACCTGAAGTTCAAGAAGAAGTTCAAGAAGAAGTTCAACCAGAAGTTAAATTAGATATTCAACCTGAAAGTGAACCTATTGAATTGTCAACTGATATTATAATTACAAATAATAAAAATATTATCGTTAATCAAAATATAGAGATGATAAATAATTATGATGAAAAGGATGAAATGGATAAAATAATAATACATAATGATGATTCACCAAAAATAGATCCAATAAATGATAAAGTTTTTATAGATATTCCTATGAGAAATCCATCAGCATCAGCTCAATTAGTTACTGTAATGCAAGGTTCACAAACAGGTTGTGATAATGATGTATATTTGGATAGAGCAGATAAATTATTAAAAATGATAAAAGAAAGCAAATTAAAAATTACAAATCAATTATATATAGTTTCATCTAAATATGATATTATTTATTATAGATTTGGTAAAATATCATTATCCATTTTAATTATATCAACTATAATTACATTTATTGAAGCAATAAGATTAACATTGGTTAATTATGATACTCAATATGATGGATCTAAAATAGGAAAGGTTATATCTCAAGAAACAATTTCATTAATTATCAATATTTTATCATTATCTCTAAGTACTATTTTAACTATTTTAAGTTCAATTGTTAAATTTAAAAATTATAGAGAAAATATGGATAAACTTAAACATGTTCACGATACCTTATTTAATTATAAGAATCTTTATGATAAACAAAAAGATTTAATTAAATTTTTTAAAATTAATAATTCATTTACTGATGAAATTTATCTTAAATTAGAAGAAACAATAGAAGATTATAATAAAGAAATTAAAGACATTAGTGTATTTGAAAATATAAGAAATGGTGATATTATCAAATTTAATAAAATTAAAGTTGATCATGACATTAAAATGCAACAAATGGCAAGTCAACGAGAAATTGAATTACTTCGTATATCACTTGATACAAAGAAGAAAAAAGAAGCAATTGAAAATGGAAAATTAGGCATAAGATGTGTAAATTTTTAATTAGAATAGGCAAGACCACCCATACCTGAAAGGATACGGAGAACATTATAGTTAGTAGTATAAATAAAGATTTCTCCTGAAACTGATGATGATACCGATAATATAGCAGTATCTATACGAGACATATTAAGAGTTCCAGATGGTTGATGCTCTTCTGGTTTAATGGCAAATGAATAAACATTAATACCTTCATGGAAATAATCAGGAGTATTTTCATGATGTTGATAAGGTTGAACAAGATTAAAATAACTTCCAACGCGTTCAGCAAAGCGATCATTACCATTTAATTGTATTTTAGCTTTAGTTACCGGATTTGTACCTAACCATTGATTGTTATCTGCGGTACGACTACTGAAATTATTCCAATAAAGATTGTAAGTTGCTGATGGTGATGTTAAAGTTGGTTTTACATACCATACTAATTCTTTGCAAGGATGATTGAAATTCATGCGAATGCTCTTGGAATTAGTTCCAGAAGTTATGGTATCACTGCCAGTAAATTGTAATTGTTCAATTAAATATTCATGAGATAATTGAGCAAAACGACGGCGTTCATCAGTATCAAGGAAAATATAATCAACCCATAAAGCAACTTCATCTAAAGTAAAATTAGTAGTTTTAGTTCCATTTAAAGCATTATTTGATTTGGGAAGACTTGAAAGTGTAATACCATCAGAACTTTTTAGGAAGAATGCTTTATCGGAGTAATTATATTTATCATCAATAAGATTAGATTGACTTTCAAATTCTATATTTATTTTAACTTCATGATATTGAAGAGCAATTAAAGGAAGGGCAAGACCAACATTGCGACAGAACCAAAATTCAAGTGGAACATGAACTCGGTATGAACATTGGGCAGGTATATACATAGAATGATTAAATTTATCACCACCAACCATTAAATAATAACCATCGCGTTTTCCAGCAGGTAATGATAATTCATTCCATATATATAACCATTCAGCATAATGTTTATCAATGCGTTGTCCACCAATTTCTAATTCAATAGATTTTAATAATTTAAGACCGAAATATGGAACTAAGGCAAAACCATTGTTTTCATTTCCTGCACCTGCAGTAGCAGCACTATTAAGATTATTAAATCGTGCGCGTAAATAAACACGATTTATTAAATCGCCATTTCGTGTGATTTGGCAAGTCACACGAGATCCAAATGTAGCATTACCATTGAAAGTTTGTTCTATTGCTTCAATAGCAAAATTAGTGTGACGACGATAAGCAACTTTGAAGAAAGTAATTTGGGGATTACCAGTTAAATAAACATCCTGAGCACCATAAGCGACAAGTTGAAGAAGACCACCACCCATTTATGCTATATTCTTTATACTATAATAGGAGAAAAAAAAAGAATAGTAAAAATCTAATTAGAGTATGCTAAACCACCCATACCTGAAAGAATACGAAGAACGTTATAATTAGTGGCATAGATATTAATAACACCTGAAAGAGTTCCTGTAGACTTTTTAGCATCAACTGCTAAAACAGCAGTATCAATACGAGACATATTTAAGGTTCCAGATGGTTGATGCTCCTCAGGTTTGAGAGCAAATGAATAAACATTAATGCCTTGATTGGCAGGGATATTAGTGTGATGTTGGAAGGGTTGAACATAATTGAAATAAGAACCATCGCGTTGAGCAAAACGGTCATTTCCATTTAATTGAAGTAAACATCGTTCAAATGGATTGGTTGAATTTGGATGGAAACCC
>JACCDO012079070.1_pt1 | contig 85967 bp, 72 predicted proteins | sample 7446101 | NCBI WGS metagenome assembly JACCDO01 (sample SAMN15323440, study PRJNA562643) | freshwater metagenome | isolation source: river surface water | place: USA:Blue River Watershed | collected 2017-08-16
ATAATGGTGGTTATAATTGTACATTATTAAATAATATTAATTTAAAAGATTTAGGTTGGAAAAATAGTATGACATATATTAAACTTAATAATAATGATATTTTTGATGGCAGTGGTTATAAAATAACAATTTCTTGGTATAACTATGGTATTTTTGGTAGCAGTGCAAATGCTAAAGTTAAAAGTCCTATAATTAAAAATTTAATTGTAAAAAACAATAAAACAATTGGGACATCAAGAGATGTTTATGCCGGTGGTCTTATGATAAGTGCACAACCATTCTTTATAATAGATAATTGTAAAGTAATAGGTAACACGTTATATAATGGTGGTGGTATATGTGGCGCTTTATGTGGTTATAATGGATATATTGAAATAACAAATTCTACTTTTAATGGTAAAATTGGACTTCAAATAGGAAATTTAACTAGTAATATGAATGAACCAGGAGAATCAAGTGGTATATGTGGTAATAATTCTGGTTTTAAAGGTGATATTAAAATTGACAATTGCACAATAAATGGTGATATAGGATTTTGCGGACAATTTGGTATACTAGGTGCATTTTGTGCTATTAAAAATAAAGTTACTATTAATAATTGTACGATAAATGGAAATATTGGTTTTGGTAGCGCAGGAATATGCGGTGAGTCTAGCTGCACGTATTCCGAGGTTAATATTGATAATTTTACATTAAATGGTCATATTAGTCCACTAGGAGGAGGAGTGTTTGGATGGTGGTCTGGTAACACTTCAAAGATCAAAGTTACTAACTCTAAATTTAATGGTAATTTATTATCAATAGACGAATTGGCATTAGTATATAATGTACCTACATCTCTTCTAAATAATCTAGAAATAAAAGGATTATCCTACGGGATAGGTTATATTTTCGGAGGATTTTTTTCTGGAGGTCACTCAAATATTTTAGTTCAAAATTGTAATTTCAATGGTAATTTAGCAAGTATAACTGGGGGTATTTTTGGGGGAATATTATGTGGATCTGACTCAAATATTATAATTGAAAATTGTAATTTGGTTGGCAAAATTAATAGTTTATCGGGTGGATTTATAGGACCAACCAGTGCAGGTGGCTCAACTATTGAAATTAATAATTGTAATATATCTGGTGAAATTGGTAATTTAGCTGGTGGTATTTTTGGACCTTTTTCTGGAATTGGCTCAAATATTAAAATTAATAATTGTAGCGTATCAAGTGAAATAGGTATTATGTCAGGTGGTATTTGTGGAGCATCTACTATCCCTCTTATTTGTAATATTACTAATTCGTATTCAACTGGAAAAATTAAACCATTTAGTGCAGGTATTATTAATTTATTCGACCCACTTGATGATATTTCGGGATCTGTATATACAATTAATAATTGTTATTCAACTGGAGAAATTGAAAAATATGCTGGAGGTATTACCAATTTAGGTACATCTATAAATTGTACAATAAATAACTGTCATTCATCTGGTGTAATTAATGACAGTGCGGGTGGTATTTCTGGATTATTTAGTGGATATAATGGAGATAAAAAATATGGTAAATATACTATATTTAATTGTTATTCAACTGGTGATATTAGTGGAAATTATGCTGGTGGTATTTGTGGTAATTCACAAAAAAATACCATAGTTGTCGATTCAAGTGGAAATAAAGTTACCGATAGTAGTGGAAATATTATTAATATTTGGGATTTCCCATTATTTTTTATGAAAAATACTAAATTTATTGATATAATAACTGAATTTTATAGTATTAACCTAATAAAAAAATCATTTGTACCATCGGCATCATTGGTAATAGACAATTGCTATTCAACTGGTAAAATATTATATCCAAATAAATTATCAGGAGGTATTATTGGTAGCTGTCTCGATAATTGTGCCATTAATAATTCATATTCTACTAGCACTAATTTAACCAATTCTATTGATAATAAAAATACTTCTTTGTATGTATTTAATTCATATTGTAATGGTAAAATAGCTAATAACTTAGACACTAGTTCAAAGATTTATTATAATAGCACTACAGAAAGTAATACAATACCAACACTTAATTTAACACCTATTACTAATCAATTAGATACCACAAATCAAGTTGATAATATTGGTCCCGTTAATATTGGTAAATTAACAGTAACACCATCTAAATGGGATACTGTAAACAGTTGGAACGTGCCAACAGCAAGTACTACTGATAATGATACTTATCCTACACTTAAACCTATACCTCAAGTATAAATCATTGTGTTAGCAATATTATAAAATAATCTTTCTTTATAATATTGATGGATATTCTTAAATTAGAAGAATGCAATAAAGAACAAATTAATTTTATTGAAAGCGAATTAAAAAACAGCTGTTTAATAGGAATTCCAGGCGGTGGAAAAACTACTACTATTATTAAAAAAATAATTTACCATATAATTAACAATAATATTAGCAAAAAAGATTTCTTAATTATTACTTTTAGTAAAAAGGCTTGTCATGATTTTATAGAAAGAGGTAGTAATATTATCCAAGATATATTTACTAAAAATAATGTCAAAACAATACACTCATTAGCCGGTACTATTATTAATAAATTAGATAAATCAAAATCAGAATCAATTGAAATTGTCATATGTAAAGCACTTAATTATATAAATCATTATTCAATAGAAGAGTTACAAAATATTAAATGTTTAAAGTCACTTAAATTAATTATAATAGATGAAGCACAAGATATATCAGAAATTCAATATAATCTTGCTAAAACATTATCAAATAAACTTAATACGTGTCTTATATTAGTCGGTGATCCCAATCAAAATATTTATCAATTTCAAAATGGCACAGATAAATTTTTACTTGAACATTCCAAAGATAAGTATTATTTAAAACAAAATTATAGATCGACTCCTGAAATTATAGATTTTATTAATGCTCTTAAACCTTGGAAAAATCTTGTCCCTGATATTATACCAACAAGAGAAACACTAAATAAAAAGCCTATTATCTATGCAGGTAGTCAGAAAATTATAGTAGAGCATATGATGGAAACTATTGAAGAATATAAAAAAGAAGGTATTAATTTAAAAGATATAGCTATTATTGGTCCTGTTAAAAAATCAAAAGAAAATAGTTATGGAAAATTTAATAATATTGGACTCCAATATTTTGTTAATTATTTTGAAGATAATAAAATTAAATACATAAAACACTATTCGGAAACAACTAATGATTGTGAAATTGTTAATACAAAAACTTTTTCAAAAGATGATCATATTAATTTATATACAATTCACGGTTCTAAAGGGCTCGAATTTAAAAAAGTATTTTTATTAAACTTTCATACTAATACTTACGGTCGTAATCCAACTTCTAGAGATTATAATAACTTTCGATATTTATGGTACGTTGGTCTTAGTCGCGCTTGTGATGATATGATTATATATACTGATTATACTAAAAATGTCTGGTATGAAATGGCAAAATGTCATCCAAAATTATATAAATTTGTTGGAAAGCAATTAAAATTCATAGAACCAATATTTGAAAAGTCTATTAAAAGAAGTACAAGTATAACTGAATTATTAAAAACAAAAGAAATATTTACAGAAGAAGTATTATTTGAATTAAAAAATTATCTTAATTTTGAAGTTGATATAACAGATATTTATAATAATTTTGACGAAAATATTGTCATAAGTGACTTTGAAGAATATTCTAGTTTATATGGCAAATTTATAGAACAATTATTTGAATATTTATATTGTAAAAAACATAATAAACAATATTTAATGTCCATTATGACAAAACAGTTTATATCTAACAGAATATGTCTAAGCAAAAAGTTTCGTCCATATATTACTGGATTTTTGTCTAAATTAGGGAAAACTCCAATTAGTTTAATAGAAATGGAATTTATTAATGAAATTAAAAATGATTTTGATGAACATGAAAAAGAAATGTATGAAGAAGTCATATTAAAAGTTAAAGAAAAAAACCTTGATATATTCTCTATTTATGTACCAAATGAACTTGTATATGATAATCCAGAAGAAATTTATAATATTGCCGATAATATAGACAAAGATATCGATACCTTTTATAATTTATATTTACTCAATCTTTATTTTTATCAATATGAACATGAAGCGAAATATTTATGGAAACAAAAAGAGGAAATATATGAAAAAATTAAATCAGTTCAAATATATGTCGATTATATTAATGATTATATAAATACAATAAATGATCCAAATTATGAATTCCAAATAAATGTTACTTCAAAATATATTAATGATTTTAATGGCATTATGGATGCTTATTCGAATTTAAACAAAGAAATATTAGAATTTAAATTTATTAAAAGTGTAGGATTAACTCACTATTTACAAGTATTCTTATATAATTTTATAAAAAATAATACAATAGATAAATTAGAAAAGATGACTATTATAAATTTTTTAGAAGGAAAAAAGTATACAATTAAAGTAAATAATAAAAATGATTCATTTCAATTATTATTAAAATTAGCTAAAATACTAAATACAAAAATCCGTAATTTAGTTATATTATACGATTTAGAAACAACTGGATTAATTAATGATAATGATTATCCGGAAATTATAGATAGATACTTTTATGAAATTAATTTAAATTGTATTATAGATAGCGGATTAGTTAAACCAAATAAAAAACTCCCAGAAGAAGTAAGTAAATTGACAAATATTACTGACATTATGTTAAAAGACGCAATGAGTCAACAAGAGTTCTTTAATACTTTTAAAGATATTAATAGCAATTTTTATTATCCAACTTATATTGCACACAATGGTATGAATTTTGATCATAAAATTATGGTTCATTATGAATTATTAGATTATTCCAAAGTTAAGTTTTTAGATTCACGGCAAATTATTATAAATTTTACAAAAAATCAAGAAAAAGAAGCCAAAGGAAAATTATCTGAAATGTATAAAACAATCGTGGGCAAAGAAGAAGTTAATGCCCATAGAGCCGGAGCAGATGTGCATATGGTATTAGACATTTTTAATAAATTAAATATTAAAAAAAGTATGAAACTACAAATATAATTTTACAACATATTCATTTTTCGTTTTAATTCAAGATATTTATGTTTATATTTAAGATATTTTTTATAATATAAAGTTCCGCCGCTACGTAGTAATAGATCGAGTTGTTTTTTTGTATATGGATTATTTATCAATTTATTTTCAGGAGTTGGGCTTTGTGGTCTATTATATGGCCTATTTGGTGCCGATTGTTGACCCATGCGAGGTCTGTTTTGAACAGATGATATTCGCTGCCTAATATTTCTAGTTGATTTTAACGTCAGTATTTGATTCCGTAAAATATGTCTTCGCTCATTATAAACAGTATTATTGCAAATTATCATATAATTAATAATATAATTAATTGCAAGAGGAATTGTCTTAAATATTTGGACATATCTTAAGAGTTGATTATGTCCTATATTTTGATTTACCCTATCAAAAACTCTACTTATATCATTATAAAAATTATATTCTTCATCACCTTGATTCGGCGGTCGGTCATATTTAAAAAGAATTCGAAAATTTCTATCATCATCATCTAGACCATATAAATTTACTACAAGATTATAAGTCTTGTAAATGTTATGATTATATAAAAATTTAATATGACATTGATTTGTATACGGTTCATCTAAATTACGTGAATGCAATGATAAATGTATATTATTTAAAATACCATTATCTAAATAGTTACCATCTGGTTGTAGATTTCCTATTGCAAATTTAAAATATATACCATTTGCATTTAAATCTGGACCATTGTTATCACTAAGTAATAAACATGCAATATTTGGATCAATATTATTTTCATTATTATTAAGAATTTCAAAAAATATCTTTTGAAAGGCTTCTCTATTCTTTGCAAATCTATTTAATAATTCAGTTGCGGATATATAGTTCCATATATTTCTAGTAGTGTAAATTGCGGGACGACTAAATGGATTTGGTATTGGTGCTTCAATTGGCGCAATTGGAATAATTTCTTCAGGTATAGGTTGTAACAAAGGTAGTTGTTCAATAGGCTCTACTATTGAAGCAAACGTATTTATTTCGGTCTGTGATTTAGTTGTAATGTTAGAAATATCTTCCATAATATTATCAGAATTACTCATGTCTGCGTGCGACATTGAACGTAATAAATTTGATGATACTATAACTTCAGCTTGTGGAGCTTGATAAGTATTATCAGCCATTAATATATATTTATTAGATTATATATTATATATTATATATTATATTTTATAATTTATATTAAAAAGAGTATGACTATACAAATATAATTAATACTGCAGTTTTTCTGCAGTGCAGATTTTAGTAAAATTATAAAAATACCCCTATTATTTGTATACTATATATCTTTTCATCTATTTATAAATTTCCACACACAAAGTTTGTGTGTAAAAATTCATGTCAATTATAATTGTTCAAAAAAATGATTTTATTTTAAGAAGATTTATCTTTTTTATTGGTATGTTAATATACTTTTAAAAATATTTTTAATAATAATTTTTTTTAAAATTGTAAAATTACTAAAAATGCAAAAGTAAACAGCTACCGAAATGCAGTCGACTGCATAAATACTGCAGTACTGCAGAAAAAATGCAGTTTTTTTCTTAATTTATAATATATAGAAAATGTCATATTATTGTGAATTTTGTAATTATACGGCTAAAAATTCAAGTAATTTTACCAATCATAAAAAAACCCAAAAACATAGCTTACTCGCTGCGTGTAGCCCTACTAAAAGTATATTAGTATACGAAAAATGTAGCCCAAATGTAGCCGAATGTAGCCCAAATGTAGCCGATGCAGCTACTGCATATGCAGTCTATACTTGTGAAATATGTAATATTCAATTTAAACATCACTCGAGCTATTATAGACATCGTAAAAAATGCCAAAGTGCAGATAATGGTCAAATGAATGAATTAAAATTAAAATTAGAATTTGAAAAAAAAGAAAAAGAAATATACCAAAAAATGGAAAAAGAAAAGTCAGAATTATTAAATAATTTTATGGCAAATGCAAATGTCCTCTTAAATAAGGCAAATGATAATACTAAAATAACTGCTCAAGCTATGCAAACAGTTTCTGTAAGCGCTCTTAAATACGCTAATGATAAGTTTGATAATGCACCTGCTTTATTGCCATTAGAAAATTTTAATATTAATAATTTAAATTTTGATAACGAAGAAGATAAAAAACAATTAACAGAAATACTAATATATAATATTAAGCAAAAATCACTTGATAAATTATTAGGTGACCATATAGTAAAGTGTTATAAAAAAGAAAATCCTCAAGAACAGTCATTTCACACTACTGATTGTTCTCGATTAAATTATATAGTTCGTGATTTAATTCAAGATGCTATTTTTTGGTCTGTTGATAAAAATGGTATCAAAATATGTTCATCTATTATAAAGCCTTTAATTGAAAAATGTATTGGTATTTTAATGAATTATCAAAAAGAATTATTAACTGAAATGAGTATGGGAAATTATAATAAACAATTAGAAGTACAATTGATTATTGAAGTATTAATGAGTATAGATAAAGGTGGTTTAGAAAGTGATATAAATAAATATATCGCTCCTTATTTTAATTTGGATAAATCATAACATATTTTAATTTTATTTTAATAGATTTTTTTCTTTTTCTTCTTCTCTCCAATGTTTTTTATTATTATATAATAAGTCCGAAAAATTATGTTTAAAGATAAAGACACCATTATAATCTATACCATATAATCTATAAGATATATTATTTGATCTATACGTAATATCTGTCATTTTATTAATTTGTTTAAACTTTATTATTTCTCTAAATAAATCTAAATGAACTTCATTGATTGCTCTCGAATATACAGTTGGTCCTGTCATTTTATGAATATTATTAGGATAACTATTATTTTTTATATTTTTAATAATTAATTCAATTGTTCTTTTTAAAATTGGATGGTTTTTTGAAAATATTAATGCCCATTGTACATAAATATTTGGATTTCCTTCGGCTGTTATAATTGCTTCATCTTCCTCTTTTATTAAAGATTTTAATGGTTTTTCAATACTTGAGTCCATATCTAAATATATACCTCCGTATTTATATAAAACCAAATATCTCCAAAAATCAACTTTTGCTACAATAATATTTAATTTATTATAACAATCAGCAATCTCACCTTTATAATGTTCATTTACAAAATTATCCATATCATCATCCATATATAAATTATATGTATATTCAGGATTTAATTGTTTAAAAGAATCTATTTTTTTTTGAACTAATGGATGTAAATCTCTCGTATACCAACTTTGAAATATATTTTTTTCTATCATTATAATTATATAATATTATTAAAATTTTATATATTAAACATATTGCAAATTATAAAAAAATTGAAAAATTAAAATAGTTATAATTGCCAATAAATAAAAAGAATAGTATATACAAAAAAGCAGCTCAAAATGTACTCTACTATTAATAACCCTAATCTCGGTGGTATGACACTTAGCCTCGTTGCTAAGGATGATGCCAAGTTTGTCTGTGTCGTTCCCGTGAAAGACATTCTCAATGGCACCTATGCGATGCCCTTTCTCCACGTCTGGTTTGCACTGGACTATTTCCGCACCCGCAATGTCGACTACGCCAAGAAGCTTGAAATCTTGTTTACTCTCTCACGATTCCGCAACCATCGCGTTATGCGCAAGGTAAACGCAATCATTGCTACCCGCGAAGGCAAGAAGCCATTTACTCTCACTGTTGAGATGGCTCAGCTCGACATCAACATTGACAAGACTGTTTCCGAAGCAAAGGCTCTTGGCATTGATGCATCGAAGTACCTTGATGAGTCGACTGATGACGACGATGTTCCCCAGTGCTCGAATGACTGGTGCCTCAACCAAAACACAACTTGTGGCAAGGCAGCTGACAACGTCCAGATTATCACTGACCTTGACGGCATTGATTGGTTTGTTCTGATTGTCCGCCAAAATGGCCCCGGTCGTTCGCAGCTTGCGTGGGCAGGTGGCTTCGTTGACAAGGGTGAAACCTTCAAGGCAGCAGCGCTTCGTGAGAAGGATGAGGAGACAGAGGTTCAGCTCATTGGCGACAGCGTCAAGTTCACCACAACGCTGACTGAACTCGCTCCAGTTAAGCTGATGGACTGGGACCCTCGCGCCAAATTTGTTGAGGGGATGGAGGTTGGCGCAGTCGTTACCCATCACGTGTTTTCTCTTTAGTTTTTTTATATGTCGATAAATAAATCACATTGAATAATCCAATTGTTTGTATTTTTTATTATATTTCTATATTTAATATTTTTAGAGTTAAATAGGTTTCTTATTTCTAATTCATATTGCGGATATAATTTAATCACTTGTAATAAGACTTTTTTATGATATACTTGACGATTAAGTAAATAGTCAACTATAGTAACTTGAATGGAATCATTATTTGTCATATTAGACAATATTTTCGATTTAATATTTACTAATATGGGCATTTTTTTATTAAAATATATTGTTTATAAATTAATTTTCATTTTTTAATTTTAAATATTTGGCTTTATATTTAAGGTATTTAAGATAGTATTTATTACCACCTAACATATCAATTAAATTATTTTCGGTTAAATCACTTAAATTTGGTAATGCATCAGTATCAAGTAAATTAGTTAATCCTTTAACATCTGTCATAAATTTATTAAATTCTTTTTTATTATTTTTTAAGTTAAGTGGATTTACTAATTTTAATAATCTTTCGAAAAATGTAACACTAGCCATATGTACTTGTTCAATTCTTTCAACTGCAGATAATCTCTTTAATATAGTCATAATTAATTTTTTATTTACATCTTTATTTTCTTCAATATTAGTGCCGTATACTATTAAAGATCTAAATAAAATTAACAAGTTTTTCATTTCTAATTGGTCTTTGACATTGATAACTATTTCCATAATAACAAAAAAGATTAATCTACGAATTCTCTTTTTATATTTAGCATCATCCCAAGGATATGTTGATACATCAAATAATGTAAATATTAAGTCATTAATATGACCATAAATTGAATAACTCTTAAATTTAAAATTTAATTTGGGATTACTATAATCATAATCTTTATATTCTCTGTCAGCATGATTAAAGAAGATAGGTAAACCACTTGATTGTTTTTTAAGTATAGAAACATCAATTAATTCAGAAGGACAATCAAAAAAGCCAATTTTATTATCATTGCTAATATAATATGCAACAAAGTTAATTTTTAATCTGTGTAATGAAAAATATGCTAAAATGCCATTATTATTATATTCATTTGATTCATTAAGAGATAAATAAATATTATCTTTCTTTTCTGGATTAAGTTTTTTATAATATTTGCTATTATCATTAGTTAAACTCATTAAGAAATCACTTACTGTTGAATTTGTTTTTTTATTTTTTAAAAATTCTTTATATCTTGGTGCATTAGCAATGTCTTCGTTTGAAATAAATGTATTATCAAGACTATTGGGTAAATTAGTAGTATCTGAAAAAATGTGTTTATTAAAATATGTAATACCAATAAATTTTTTAATATTAGCAACATTAGTACATTCAAGATTGTCTGTCTTCATTTTAGCTAATACTGTATTCATTTCAGCTAATTTATTTACTATAATATCATCATTAAGTAAGTTTAATGGGACAAAGAAATCAGGAAAAAAGTTAAAGTAGTTTCTTAATATATTTAAACAATGATAAGATATAACATTAACATCATAATATATTCTTTCAAATGATATATTATTATCCGTTTCATTAATTGCAGGATTAATTAAAATACTATAATCTGAGTCACTTCTTTCAAATTCTTTTGGAAGATCATTAAAAAAATTTCCCATACCTTTTTCTACTAAGATAGTTTTATATTTTTCATATAATATTTTCATAGTTGTACCGCCTTTGTATAAAAATAAAATATCATCGTCTTTTAAATTAGCACCTTCTTGTCTTCTATAATTAATATAATTTTGAATATTAACATTATAAACTGTATTAACTAATAATTGGAACTTTGCAATATAAGTTTGGTTTCTATCACTAAAACATACTTCTTTGGCAACCATAGATGTCATTAAATCTAAAAATCTTTTTTTACACATCATTAAACTAAAATTTTGTTTTTGTTCTTGTTCATTAGTAGATGGTAAAGCAAAACCATCAGTTTTTGTTAATATATTTCTATTTGTAGATGTATAATTGCCAAAAACATTTGTGTCTGAATTACTTAATATATTTCTCATATCAAAGTCAAAATGGGGCATTAAATCTTTTTTTAAAATAAGATTTAGCATTAAAATATCGTTTGAATCAATTTCTGTCATTATATATTAATATACTTATATATTAAAAAATATTGTTAATAATAATATTATAGGTGGTGTAGTCAATTCAGCAGGTGTTATTGTATGGTTCAAATAAGTTGCACCAACTGGTAAATTAGCAATAGCAGCATTGATTTGATTATTTATGTAAATAATATTTGTCATAGAATTGTCAATTATTCTATTATTTGATGTATCTAAAATATAATTACCAGAACTATCCATTAAATAAAATGGGGCAAATCCACTATAAATTATTGTTGATATTTGTTGAAGAGTCATTTATATATATTAAAAAAATTGAAAAAAATTTAGATTATACTATTTTAATTATTATAATAAAAAAATATGGCATCACCTATGTCTCCTATGCGTTTGATTAACAATGACCTACTTATGTGTCCAAATGCACCTAAGAAAAACATTATTGTTGATTACTATAATTATAAATATAGTAATATTAATATCAAAAATATCATTAACCATCGTCGTTTATCTACGGAAGAACTACAACCAACTATCGTTGAAGAATATGAACCCCCTCATAAAAAATTCCGCAATTAATATTTTTTTATAAATATATTATAATGAATAATATATTTCTCAATAAAGATTTTTTTATAAAACATCATAGTAAAAAATATAAAGATGAAAGAATTGATGATTTTAATAAAATATATAATGTATTAAAAACACATTTAGTCCCAAAAGATAGAGCGTCTATTAATTCTAATAAACTTAAAAAATATATTGACCTTTATAAAAAAGAAAATAAGGAAGTTATTAGAAAAATATTAGAAAATGTTGTATCTGTATCATTTAATAAATTTTATGAAGAATTAAAAAGACAAGTGAATAATTTTAATAATTACATTAAAAATAATTCAATTAAAAAATATGTATTTGTACTAGGAGTTGGAGACGATTCTGGCGGTAGTTCTACTGATTTTAATTTATTTAAATCTAATTTCTGGGTATTTTTATTATGTTGGAAATATCTCAAAGTAAAACCATATGATATTATTTTGAATTTAAATACAGCTGTTCGTTTATATTATCCAAAAATAAAAGACTTTTTGTTAGTTGACGATTGCTCCTATTCGGGTGACCAAATGTTTAATAGAGTTATTACACTTGCATCTACCGAGTTTCTATATAATGATAATAAAGGATATATCGTAAAATCAGAAACAAGAAATACTATTTATGAACCAGCACAAGAAAAATTAATTAATATTCATTTAATAATACCATATTTATCAAAAACAGCATATAACAAGATATCTGAAATTGAATTATTAACTGGATTTAAAATAATTAGATATAATTCATATATTATTAATCCCTATAAAGAAATTTTAGATCCGGAAATAATTAGAAAAGCAAATGAATTATATAAACCATATTATAAATGGTCAGATATTGGGTCACTTATACCTATATTTTTTGAACACAAAATTGCTGATTCATTAAGTACAATAGATTTAATATTAATTAAAGGACAAGTATTAGATAATCCAAAAAAGAAACTTGTATTCATAGATAGTTGCGAATACAATAAAAAAGATCCAAATAAGAGAGAATTAAATCCAGAATCAAAAGATTTTATTTATAAAAAATTATATTGTCCAAATCCTCCTTATTTAGATTTTAAGAAATTATTACTTAATTCATTAAAGTAAACTTTTAAGTTTTAAATATTTAGTTTTATATTTAAGATATTTCATTTTATATTTATCATTATCATCATTATTATTTTCAACTTCGTTATCAGTATATTCAAGATTATCGGTATATTCATAAATATCATCATCGCCAAATTTGTTACTACCACCTAAATTTTTCAATCTAATACTACCATCTGTTGATATAGCAGTAGAACTAAAAAAACTATCAGCTACTTTTTTCATTTCAACGATACTTTTATTAATTATATAAAGAAATCCACCTATTGTATTATTAAAATCTCTAAATTTGCGCATTTCAGAACGATTATTTAAATCAAGTCTATTTAACAAGTCATTATAATAATTAAAAAATTTAATTGATGCAAAATGTATATTTATTTTATCATATTGTCTGTCATGATAATCCCTTTGTACTTCATTAAATTTGCCAATTATTAATGGAATAGTAATGTTTTGCATATTATTTTTTATACTATATCTTCGTGGATTTCCTAATCTAGATATAGATTGAGCTTGATCTATTAATGTTGTAAATGTACCTAATACTTGCATTATTGATAGTTTTTGACCAAAACTCATTATTTCAAGTATTATAAAATATAAAAGTCTATTTAATCTTTTTGCATATTTATTATTATCCCATGGTTTATTATTTTGAATAAATAAGATTAAACATAAATCAGAAATATGACCATATGTACTATAGCTTTTAAATATAATTTTAAGTTGATTTTTAAAAGTCACATTTTGTTTAAGAATATAGTTATAATCTATAAATTCATAATTAATATTTTGATATATTAATCTTAAATCATTTGATGTTTGTTTCATAATAGATACATCAACTAATTCAGATGGGCAACTAAAATATCCATATTTAACTACTCCATTCTCATCTGGTTTAGTTTTATAGTAAACAATAAAATTTATTTTTAATCTATGTAAACAAAATGCTGTTATAGCGTCATTAATTCCTGGATATTCATTTGCTTCATTTACTGTTAAATAAATATCATTTTTAGTTCTATTAAAAGTACCTAATATTTTTTGGTCATAATTACCATCAGCATATGTCAAATAAAAATCACTTCTTGTTGTATTTATATGATGATGGTTTTTAAATTCTTCCATTGCAGTAGAATCTAAATCATTTTTTGAAAAAAAATTATCAGTGTTATTATTATTTAATTCTGGAATATCTTCTAAAAATTCGTGATTACCTAAATAACTCATTCCAATAAATCTAGCTATATTTCTAATACTATCACAATAAGGAGTTTTGCCTGGTTCTTCTTTCATTTCATCTAATTTATCATTCATTTTCTGAACTTGTCTTCGAATATCATCAATATTAATTATACTAAGAGGTACAAAAAAGTCAGGATTATTATTTATTTGTGTTCTTATAAAGTTAAGGCAAAGTGTTGAAATTTTATTAATATTAATATAAACCTCATCAAAATTTTCTAAGGTTGGATTTATAAAAATTCCATAATCAGAATCACTTCTTAAAAAAAATTCTTTTATTTCATCAAAACTACTTAACTTATTAAATATTGGTTGATATTTATCAAATAATAATTTCATTGTTGTCCCGCCTTTATAAATAAATAAAATATCAGTTTCTTGAATAGTAGGGTTTGTTGTTTCTTTAAGTCTATTTCTATAATGTGCGATAGCAGTTGTATATGTTTTATTAATAAGTAATTGAAAACGTGTAATATTTTCTTGTCTTTCATCTGCAAATGATTTTTCTGATGAAATAAAATTTGTCATAATATCTGCAAAATTTTTTTTACATAAACTTTCTTGAAATCCCATATCAACGTTAACGCCATTTATATTTTGATTTGGAATTATAGGAAATCTCATAACTCTATCGCTATTATTAATAAAAATTCTTCTGTTATTCATATTTTGACCTGGTGTTGAAAATATTTGTTGTAATATTTGAAGATTTGCAGGAGTAGGATTTCTTGTATTGGTTTCTTGTATAATTCTTTCTTTAGTCAAAAACTGTTTTAATTGGTAATTATCATTATAAGTTGCCATTATTTATATATATATATATAAATTTATATATTTATATTAAAAAATTATATATTATTAAATTTTATATTGTAATTTAATATATCTTCTTCGAGTAATGCATATTGCAATACATCATGAATATTATCTACAATTTTAACTTCTAAATTAAGTTTATAATCTCTAATAATATTTTTATAATCTTCTTCATTTTCTTTTGGTATAATTGCCATTGTACAACCAGCTTTTTCTGCACCTTTTAATTTCGCATCAAGACCACCTATTGCAGTAAATTTACCATGTAAATTAATTTCACCAGTTAAGCAAACATTATTTTTAACACGTACATTACATAAGCGTGATACTATACCAACTGTAATTGCGCCTCCAGCAGATGGTCCATCTTTTGGAGTAGCACCATCTGGACAATGTATATGTAATCCAAAATTTCCATTTAATTCCATATCTTCTCTAATTTGTTTTTTAATATTATCTGGGATTAAATTCCAAGCAAGAGTTTTGGCAACTTTCATAGATTCTTTCATTACATCACCTTGTGAGCCAGTTAATTCAAGATGTAATTTTGCATCTGAAAAGCATTTAACAACTTCAATAGGAGTTAAACCACCAAGACCAGAAGCACTTGCATATAATCCATTAACTAAACCACATTTAGGTGAACTGTGTATTGCTTGTGGTCTTGATTTAGGTTTATCTTTAAATAATTCTTCTATAAATTCTTTAGTAATTGTTTTAGGCAATATTTCTGGATTTTTAATTCTTTCTAAATTAATTTCCCTTAAGATTTCATTTAATAGTTCATTTAATTTTCTAATACCTGCTTCATAAGTATAATTATCAATAAGAGTTTCTATAATATTATTATCCCATACTATATCATTATTACTAAAGCCAATATTTTCATATAATTCTGGCAAAGTATATAATTTAGTTATATGTAACTTTTCTTCTTTTGATAAAGCCTTAATATTAATTTCGTGTATTCTGTCTCTAAGAATTCTATCAATTAAACTTTTGTCATTATAAGAAAATACAAAAAGAACTTTTGATAGATCAATTGGAATACCTTGAAAAAATTTATCATAATATTCATTATTTTGTGTAGGATCTGTAATATGAGTTAATATACCAATTATTTCTCTTCCGTGTTCAGTATTAGAAACTTTATCAAGTTCATCAATAAATATAATAGGATTCATGCATTTGGTTTCCATCAATATATCGACTATTTTACCCCAAGAAGATCCTAGATAAGTATATCCGTGTCCTTCAAGAAAACTGCCATTTGTTGCTCCTCCTATTGGTAAAAATGCAAAAGGTCTTGAGTCACCATTTTCATCTTTAAGACATTTAGATAATCCTCTTTTGGCAAATGATGTTTTACCAATACCAGGTGGACCACAAAGACCAATTACATTGCCTTCTACTTTTCCATTAATCCATTGACCAATAAGACGTTTTAATTCTTGTTTAGTATGCTTATGACCATAAACAGCATCATTTAAAATATTATCTACATCATCTAAATATTGTGTTTTTTCTTTTATAAAAGAATCCCAACCGGACATTAATTTATTAAGTGTTTCACTAATATTATTATAAATATATTTTGATACTTTATCTAAAGTATTATTATCATTTGTTATAATTTCAAGAAGATTAACAAAAGTTGATAACACGTGCTTTAAAAATTGTTCAATTTGAGAATCATACATTATTTTATCATCATATTTATCTAATAAATCAGATACAAATTTATAACAAGCAATATTACTTTTATTTTCAGTTTCACCCTTTATTTTTTTATTTAAGTCTTTTATTGTTTTTATTTTATTTTTTAATTCTAAAATATACTTTTCTTTATTAGTAAATATGGGTTCTTTTTTATAAGTTCCAAAAGGAATTTTAAGTAAACCATCTAAAAATAATTGAGCTTTTGCACCAGATTCACGACTTCCATCCATTTCTTTCAATTTAGTAAAAGCTTTTTTTTTAACAGAATCAGATGTATTTAATAACATAATTCTTTTATCATAAGGAATATCATTTTCAACATCATCTGTAAATTTTTTTTTAATATTTTCATATGTTTTATAAGCATCTTTTAATTTTTCTTGATTATTAAAATGCATTGACTTAAATAATTCTTCAGCAGATGGATTCGCACGACTTATTTCTGTTGTTTTATTAATTGAATCAAATAATAAATTTGCTAACATAATATCATCTTCATTATCAGAGCATAATAGACAATTAAGCATATCTCTTTGTACAATTAATGAACCATTTAAAAAATCTTTTACTTTTTGGGAGTTTGATCTATTTTTTATTTTATTATATTCAGCATACATACGTTCAATCTCATCAAAAATCTTTTCTTCATTATCAATTAAAAGTGTTCGCATACTCATTATGTTAAAATAATTTAATTTAAATGAATTATTATTTGATTTTTCGCATATTTTTTGTTTTAATTCAATAACTTTAATTCCAAGACTAAAATTAGTTTGATATGTAGCTAAGTTATTATAATCAAAATAACCATATATTACTAAAAATTCATCTCTAATATTATTTAATATATGTATAATAATTTCTGCACAATTAAGTCTTTCCATTAATGATTTTTTGTATCTAATAGAATTATCCAATCTTACAAAAATTTTTTTACCAACTTTATAACATTCATCATATTCTTTCGATTTTTTATCATAAATTTTATACGAAAGACAATTAAAATGATTATTATAAAAATTAATATCATTACTATCTCCAATTGTTTCATATGTTGTTCTAAACCATTCACTATAATTATTATCAATAATATCGTATAATGAATTACATCCTATTTCCATTGATAAATCCATTAATTTTTTATTAACAATATTTTGTCTAGCAATAGTATAATTTTCTGATGATTTTAAATTGTTATACTCTTCATTGACAGCTTTTAATTTTCTCATTAACACAAAATAAGTATCTCTATCATATATACCATAATAATAGTTCTTAATTAGGTTTTTTTGAAGAGAGTCAAGCTTTTGTAAATTTTTACTCAAAGAAAGGAAATCTAGGTTCTCCATTATATTTATTATATATTTTATTTTACTAACAGTCGGAAATTTTTATTATAGAAAAAAAAATTGATATAAATAAACAATTAATTATATAACTATAATTATAGCAATGTCAAAAAAGTGGTTTATTATTGAAGGAAATATTGGCTCTGGTAAGACTACGTTAATAAATAAACTGAAAGAAAAAAATATTTATGAAGTAATTGAAGAACCCGTTGATGTATGGCTAAGTATTACTGGCGATGATAATAAGAATTTGCTAGGTTTATTTTACGAAGACCCAAATAGATACGCATATTTATTTCAAACTATGGTTTTCAAGACACGTTTACAATCTCTTGATAAACCACAAATAAAAGATATTCGATTTTCAGAAAGATCTATTTGGACTGATAAATACGTATTTGGTATTTCTTGTATTGAATCTGGTAAAATGAATAAGCTTGAAAAGAACTGTTATCATACTTGGTTTGATTGGCTAGAAGAAAAATTTAATCCTATCCCTGATGGTATTATTTATGTTCAAACTTCTCCTGAAAAATGTCTTGAACGAATTAAATCAAGACACCGCTCCGAAGAAGATAGTATTCCTATTGATTATTTAAAAGAATTACATGACAGACACGATAATTGGATTAATAATTGGACGAAAACACCTGTTCTAATTATTAATAATGAAGAAGATAATCAATGGGCAAATATATTAAATAAAGTAAATAATTTTGTTAATACTTCTAACAATTCAATTGTTGAGTCATAACTTCAGATGCCCATCCATTTGGATATATTAATCTATAATGAACGTGTTTAGATAATGTAGATTTAACTCCCCATTTTTTTACCCAGTATTGTTGAGGACATTTAACTTTTAATTTTGCTTTATTATTAACAACAGGTACAACACCAGCATTACTAAATTTATCATATGCATCGTAAGCATATTTGGTACCATCATTTTGTTCTCCTGTTGGTTCAGCTGCCCAATACATTACTAAGTCGGCACCTTTAGCATCAACAACAACTTCAATATCGGCATCAGATCTTCCTTCAGATTTAACTAATGTAGATGGAGCTAATACAGTTTCACCTAAAAATGGTAAATAAAAATTTCTGTTAGAACCTAAATAAAGTGCACATAAACCAACAATAATATAAATACTATTTTCAAAAAGAGGTGAATTAAATGTTTTTTCGTTTATTAATTTAACTAAATTAAGATTAAAAGAACCAATTAAACCCCAATTTAAGCCACCAATTAAGAGCAAAATAACACATACCATATGTATGTAAACTTCAACAGTTTTATCCATATTTATTATATTATTTATATAATAAAAAAAATAATCAATTCGCTTATTAAATTAATCCGAAAATTATATACTTTTTTTGGTGTATCAAAATCTTTATTTTCATTTGGTTTATATAAACTTGATTCTAAATTTTCTATAATTAAGTCTAAATCTGATTTTATTTGTAAAATATCATCTATATCTAAATATTTTTCTGTATAAATTTTTGATAATAAGTTAAATATTTCAATAATATAATCATATGATGTATTATTATCAACTAAATTTAAATATTTTTCTAATACTATATACGGTGATTTCGTAGTAGATTTCATATATTATAGTTTAAGAGCTTTTTTTAAGAATTTACTATAATTACAGTTCATATTTAGTAATTCATTTTTAGACATTTTTTTAATTTCATCATTAATGCCAGAATTATATAATGTAAAAAATAACATATTTGGTTCATCTTCATAATCAATAGGAGTATCAGAAAATATAATATTATTATATATCCAATTTCCATTTCTATCACGAGAACCATCTATTTTATTTGGATAGTGAAAATATTCATAATTTTGAGTATCAATTAATTTATTAAGTTCACCCCATATAACTTCTTTACCTAATTCATGATATTGAGTATTATAATTATTTTCTTTATATTTTTTACTAACTTTGTCTAATAAATTATTTAATACATTACCCATTAAAATAGAAGTAGGTCGAGATGCCATTGCCCAATTAGAAGGTTGTTTATATCCATATGTGCATTTTGCACCAGTGCAACCAAATCCAACATAATCGTACTTTTTTAATTTATCTATAATTTCAATAGGATCCCGTAAAACAATCATATCAGAATCAAGATATAATCCACCATATTTATATAATAACATGATTCTATATAAATCTACTTTGTGTGCTATCATTAATTTTTCTAAATATTTTTCATATTCATCAAGTTCTGGTAAATATTTTTTTATATTATTTTTATTTAAACGAACTATATTAAATGAATTAGAACAATTTTTAACAACAGTTTCATAACATAAATCAATATAAGTAGGTGTTTGATTACTATCTATATTATCCCAATATAACCATAAAAATGGTTTTTTAGTTAAGTCATAATCAATACTAAATTCAAGACGTTTAAATTGTTTTTGTTTTGAATGGTCGCCAGCACGAAGACCTTTAATACGCCAATCTTTATAAAATTTATCTAATAATTTTTCAGCTTGATTTGGTCCCCATATTTCTAAATCTTCAAATTGATATTTTTTTAATGGAAAAGTTAATTCTTTTTTATAAATATCTGGCCACAATTCTCTGCATTTGTCTGATTTATAAGTATAATCATTATTTTCATCAGTAATCATAGGAAATACATCGATAAAGGGATATTTAAAATTGTCAACTGGTATTCCAGTATTTTCGAATATTTTATAACCTCCGAACCATTCAGAAATACCAAGATCATATTCAGTATTTAAAACATTACGCAATTTTAATAATTTTTCTACTTCTTGTTCTTTCATTGATACATCTAAATCGTCATCCCATACTATCATTGCTCTATCTCTAACGGCTCCCAAAAGAGTACCACCGATTGCCCAATATTCCAAATTATATTTATCTGTAAAATCTATAAATTTTTTCATAAGATTTATATTTTGTTTTATTTGTTTATGATCAGTTAAAACTTCAATAGGTATAAATTGCTCTAAGTCTGAATTATAATAAAAATATAATAATATTAATAAAATTAATACTGTTAATATTATAAGAATCATTATATTTTATAATAATAAAAAAAATATTTGCTAATTTTTAGCACCACAAGCTGCACACATTTTTGTTGGTTTTACTTCAGGTAATTGACATTTGGTGCAAACTAAAAATTCGCAAATATATTGTTCAATATACTTATCAGAATCATTTGCTAAATTTTTAGCTTTATATAAATTAGCAGCTTTGTCAAAAGTAATCGGTTGACCAATTTTCTTTTGTATATATTTAACCAAGTCTTCTATTTTAATATTTAGATCTTTGGCTATTTGAATAATGTTTTTAAGTGTAAAAAATTGTCCACTTTTTTCAATTATTAATGTATCTCTTTGATACCGGTAACTAGGGTCAAAAGAAGTTTTATCATTATTGGGGAAAGGTACTTTCATTTTTAATATTAATATTTTGAATATTCATAGTTAAAAATTCAATATTTTCTTTAAATAGTTCATAGACTGCTTTATCTCTAAAAAACTTTTCATTTTCCTTCAAATATTCTTTAATAAGTTCTTTGATAGATAGAGCAATATGTTTGCAATATGAATTATTAAAATTTGTATAAACATCTCCTGTACAGCTACAGAGAAATTTTATTTTACCATCGACTTGAGTTATATTAACATCGTATTCCTTAACTTTGGCAGTTAAAAATACATTATTAATTTTTATTGAATGAAGTTCCTTTTTATCATAATTAATAATACCATCAATCATTTGTTTTTGAATTTTAGTTTTTTTGTTATAAGTTTGTTCTTCAACGCATTCTTTTTCCCTCTTTCTTTTTAACATTTATTATAAAAATATAATATTTATAATAAAAAAATCAATTTTTAAATATACTTAAAAAAATAATATATAATATATATTATAAGTAGATAATATAAATTAAGTTATTTAATTTATTTTAGATTATGTCTAGAACATAATCGGACCATAATTATTTTTTTTAAATAGTTAGATTATAATAGTTATAGTCTAAATATCAATTATCACAATCACACTTACTATATACTTTGGTTATAAATAAACCAATAGCAATAAACATACATACTAAACCAAACCAAAATCCACCTTTAAATGATTCTTGTAATTCATCTTTATGAATAACATAACTAACAACTAATGTTAAAATTGCAATTAATAAAAATGCAGCAATAGTTATATCTAAATACGTTGAAGTATTTGCCATTATTATATATAATATAATAATATTTTTTTCTACCTATAATTAAAATTTTTTATATTTGAATTTTAATTAGAGATTTGATTGTAGTTTTTGGAATTTTAATATCTATATGTGTATATGGATATTTTGAATATAACAATTATAAAAATTATCGTAATATCACAAATTCTATACACAATGATTTTATAATATGTAATACTAATCAAAACAATACATTGAAAAAAAATCAAAAAAAACTATTAGATACTTATATTGAATCTAATTATAATCTCGAAAAATCAATTGAACAATTATTTTATAATAAAATAAATTATAAAAATATAACATATTATAATTTATATAGTGCACTTGCATACAAAATATATCATCAAGAAAATTTAAATATTAATGAAAAAAATAGTATAGATGCACTAATTTGTTCAATAGAAACAAAATTAAATTGTCAATTTTCAAGACATATTGAATACCAAGAATTTATAAAAGTAACAAAACATAATTATAAATATTGGTATCATCCATTTATTTTTAACCTATTTAAAAATACTGTTAAAATGCCTTTTCATTTATGGATGACTTTATATTTTAATACATATAATAAAGATAATTATGTAATATATTATCCTAATCAATTCGACAAGAATAAAAAGAATCTCATACTTTTTCATTGTTCAGTTGCAGGTGCAATGTCTTTAGTGCAAGTAATACGTAAGTATAAGAATAAATATAATTTAATAATTCCAGAAATACCAGGATTATCTTGGAATTATTATTATAAAACTAAAATACAAGATATGGAATATTATAATGATATTTTAATTAATTTTATAGAAGAAAAAATACCAAATCAAAAAATCAATTTAATATCTCATAGTTTAGGTGGCCTTACTTGTACTAAATTTTATTATCAATTTACACATTATGAAACTAAAAATTTTGATTTAATATCTAAAATATTTTATGTAGAATCACCAATGTTACCATTTTATATATTTTTATTACATTGCGAGTCAAATGACTTAAATAATATATTTAATAATTTTAGCTATTCTGATTTTGTATCAGTTCCATTTTTACATAAAGATATATACGTACAACATTATATTCATAAAAATATTAACAACTTGAATTCATGTTATTTTTTTGATAATAATATTGAAACCCATGTAATTCTAGTAGAAAAAGATAATAAAATACCAACAGAATATTATAAGTATTTTCTCGAAAAAAACAATTTAGCAACTAAAGCAAATTTAAAAATATTTGAAAATCGTATACACGGAGCATTTTTAGTTTCACAAGAAATGCAAAATTATATTGACAATTCTTTATCTTTATAATAATTATTATATGATTCGCTCATATATGTATAATTATTATAAATAAATGTAACTTTCATTGAATAAATCAATGATAAATCTTCTTTTAATGTATAATCAATTAAAAAAGTATTATTAGAGTTATTAAAATTATAAAGCAATGGTTTATAAAATAACATTTTTTTATTATCTGTCTCTTTAATTTCTACCATTTTTTCTAAAGTAACACATAAATCATTTGAAAATGGATAAGTTTTAGTAAATAAAATGGATTTATCTTGAATTTGATCATATGTTTGCTGTGTAACTTTAGCCATTAATACTGTATTATCATCTATATCTACAACAGTTTTATCAATTACAAAACTAAATTTACCATTTATATCTGAACAATAAACATTATAATTATCTGCTCCATTTTTTTCTAATTTTAAAAACTTAGATTGTGGACTTGTTTGATATATTGAAAAAAATAATTTTTCATTAATTTCTTCTGAATCTGGATTATTTGTATAAGATTCATCACAATTCATATTAACACCTTGGCATAAAATTGGTCGAAGTTGTTCTCTTGTATATTTGCTATTAAGTAAGTTCATATTTGACTTATTATAATAACAATATATACAACAAGTATATTCATATGATCCGCTATCTATTAAAACATCTGGAATAAACCAAATTCTTTTTTCAGATGTATGGCATTTTTGAGGACAAATTTTATTATTATGTATTGGTTTTAATGCATTTAATTCTTCATCTGTCAATGGTAACATTTTTTCTTCTCGATAACCATTTTTAAACATATCAACTTTATAAAGTTATATATTTATAATTTCTTATATACTTTTTAATAAACAAAAACTACTTACGCCAAGAAACAGTAGGAGCTGGTTTCTTATCTTCTTTATCATCCTTCTTAGGAGGACGCTTTGTAGAAGAGAAATTTGAAAAACTATTAGTTGTACTGGCTTCAGCATCTTGACGTTTCCAAGGAGGTGTATACTTTGCACCAGCTGATTCAGTCTTGGTTGTAGATGATTCAGCTTCAGTAGTCTTACTACGCCAATTACTTGATTGTGAAGATTTATTATAATCCCCACGTTTAGACCAATTATCTGACTCTTCCCTCTTAGCAGGAGGAGTATAAGTCTTCTTTTCCTCAGGATTAATAACTTTCTGAACAGTTGTAACTGGAACTTTCTTACTATCTTTTCCAAATGCCTCTTTTTCTTTTTGGATCTTCTTAAGCCGTGCAGCTTCTTCAGCGCGGCGCTTAATCTGTAGAGCCTCTTCAATAAGCTTCCGTTCATCTTCTTCTTCCTTAAGACGAGCAGCTTCTTCTTTGTGAAGAGCGGCACTCTTTAGTTTGTTAAAGGCATTCGTCATATTTATAGCTTCAACATCACCTGAATTGTCTTTGTTATTTTGAACAAAGTCAACAAGCTTCATTGCAGTAGACTTATCCATATAAATCTCAGCTTTCCAAGATTGACCAGCGCGACCTGCACGGCCCATCAGTTGGAATAGAGTATTAATTGAATGTACATCCGCAAAGTCTTTGCAGATAAATACCCGATTAATAGGATAGTTGGTACCATAGCAGATAGAGCTATCAGATACTAAGTAAGCAAGTTTGCCTTCTTCTGCTAACTTTAGGACTTCGCGAAGATAAACAGGATCCTTAATTTGCGAAGGGGAATAAACTCCAACACCGCAGAAAAGTAGGAAAGACAACCAATCTTCAACAGTAAAGTTAGATAGTGGTAGATTTGTAATATTCATTGCATGACGAATGTTTGCAGAATTTACTTGATAATGAGAACCATACTTCCTCCAATGTTGAAGTGTATTAATCTGGAATTGCCGAGGAAATTCAAGAGTTGGTACATCATCTTCACCACATCCGCGTTTGCTTGCTTCTTCAGACAAGTGTTGTTCTTTACGAGTTCCAGCTTTCTTTTCAGTATCACCTTTGCTTGATGCTTTCATAATGGTCTTTTCAAGATACTCGCGATTCTTCTTATAATCTTCAAGTTTACGTTCATAAGCTGCAATAAAGTTCCTCAGACGTGTAGTATCAATACCAGACTTTTCAACATCAATAAGAATATCAGCGAAAGAAGTCTTTGCTGTAAAAAGTGGATCAAGAGAAACAATTAGATTCATATTGAGATACTTCGCGGCTTCAGAACTGCCAAGTTTAGAGAACTCAACGTGATTAATTACTTTGTTTTCTTGTTCTTCTTCTTCAAATTCAAATCCATCGTCATCTTCAACTACTTTCTTTTTGGATTCTTTAACTTCTTGAACTTCTGCTGTAATATTCGAAGAGCAGATTTTCTTAATCTTATCATTGGTTTGTTCCGAAAGCTTTGTCAGCATTTCAAGACAAACAACACGTACATTATCAGAAGTTAAATTATCGACATTTCCAAAATAGTCTTTAATATTAGTAATATCAGTAATTCCATTAGAATTCATATCGGTCCATAGTTTTTCAGCTACACGATGAGTATAAAGCCTTCCAAGGAAAGGAACTTCATTGATTTTACTAATGCAAGTTTTAATTTGTTCCTGAGTTTTGCAACCAATGTGAGGTACAACCATATCATTTTCAAAAGTCTTAACATCGCAGCCAATAGAAATTTCCTTAGTAATTTGTGTATCAACAAATACTTCAGGAAAACGACCACAGTGATGAGAAATGATATCTTTAATTTTATCAGGAGTTGGCATAGTAGCCGATGATAGAACAGTCCATTTTGGCATATAGAAGAATACCTTTGTATTGGCTTCAAGATAGCTGGAACCAGCAATATCAGCGCCAACAGTAGGTTCATCTAAGAATAACCAATACTTACCACTATAGAACTTCCGTTCTTTATCAGGGCGAGATGCATCATCTTGAATCCTCTTATAATCTTCTTCAAGGAGAAGAGCAGTAACATCAGGACTGGCTACAATGACAACACGGTCATCATTTGTAGTACCCCAGTGGTTTGTAATCTTATAACCCATTACTCCTTCTTTGTATACAGAAGAAGCAATACCAAATTTAATTCCAGCATTCCAACAGTTGCGAGCAACTTGGCGACGAACAGATGTTAAATTGCAACAGAAAATTAGTTGCATATCTGTGCGCATTTTACTGGATTTACGTAGTTTCTCAAGATGCGATGCAATACCAACACTTGCTAAAGTAGTCTTACCTGATGCAATTGCTGCATTGTAGAACAAAAGATGTCCTTCAGGATGAGCAGCAATTGCATTCATTAGTTGACGTTGGTTAGGCCTCATCTTAATCTTACGATTAGGAATCACATCATCGTATTGACTGTGAATCAATAGTTTTGGTGCAATGTTATAGATTGTAATACCATCAAAAGGAAATGTCTTCTTGAGTTGAATTAGCCAATATTTAATATCAGTAATCATTGTAGAAGAAACAATTTCGTTATTTCCAGAATTAGAAAGTAGCTTTCCAGTGTACGTACTACAAGTATTAATAAACCGTTCCATTGAACACATAATCTCGTAAACTTCAGGAAGCTTTGACTTCTTAGTTTGATAGTCTGGAGCAGAATTACTACGGAGAATGAACCAAGCCATATAAGCAAAGGTCAAACCACGTAGTTCAATAATCTTGTTCGTATAAAGACCAAAATTACAATTCATAGAAGTCTCGCTGAAACTCTCAATGAGCGAATCGACATACTTGTTGACTGTTTTGAGTGTATTTTCAAGACGAATTAAATCTGCCTTTTTCATTTGCGGTTCCTTCTTTTTCTTTTTAGTTTCAACTGGTTCTTCTTCAGAAGATTCATCTTCTTTAGCACCAGTCTTTTTCTTTTTCTTTAGTTGTTCATCGATAAGCCAAAAAGGTTTAGTTTTAAACTTATCGCGAATAGTGAGATAAAGTTGCTCACCAATAACTGGAAACTCTGGAACATCGTTTGATTTGTCAGGAGTAATTGTTTCTATACCAGTAATTAGGCAACTAAGTACTTCACGTTCAAAGTCAGAAAGACGGAATTCAATTTGATCCCAATCTTCAGTATCAAACTTGGTATTAAGATCATCAATACCAGTTTTCAGATTCTTAAGAACATCTGTTGTCTCCATTTTCTTGACTGATTGTTTTGTTTCAATTGCTTGTTGATTAAAATAATCCTCGTCGAATTGCTCCTCCTCAAAGGGCTCTTCTTCGATAAAATCATTGTTTGTCATTTTGCTGTTAACGTGCGACATAATATTAATTATATTTGATGCTTTAAATTATATCAATATTATTATTTTTTCAACTTTTTTCAAAAAATTGAAATATATAAGACTATTAATTAAACATATTAATTAAAAAAATGCTTACGAATCCATATTTTATATATCCCGGATTCCCATTTTCGGGATATCATGATACTAATACTTATAATAGAAATCTTATTGATTTAGATAATTATATAAAAGAACTAACTTGTAATATTTCACACAAGGCCATTGTTCATATTACAATTGGAGCAGCTGCTGAAGAGGCATATACTGATTATAATAAAGATATTAAATATCAATGGCATCAATTATTTCCCGAACATTTATATAAAATTATAAGAACTAATCAAAATATTCCAATCTATAATATTATAATTGCACCAAATAATTTTTTAAAAGAGAAGTATATGCCAGTATTTATTAAAAAAACTAGAGAATTAAATTGGGAGTATGAAAATAATACTTTTCAAACTGGAAATTTAACTGTTAAAATATTTTGTTGTCAAATGCCATCAGTATGCGATTATACTAGGTTAATAGATAATCTACGAAAACACAATATTCACGATGAAAGTTATTATCAAAGTATAAATCAGACAGAATATGATAAAATATTTATTAATAATTTTTATGAAAATTTAAAATATTTATTCAATAAAGTAAACTATTATAATGGTTTGGTATCTTGTTATTCTTTTGCTGTTTTCAATGCAGATACATTTAAAGCGAGATACAATAACTTTTCAATGTTCAAAGAAATTAAAACTTTATTTTCTAAAGATAAATTAGCAAATAGAGTATTAGCAGAATGGGTTTATATAATGACATATTATAATGTGCATATTTATAATACAAATAAAAAAATATGTTATGTTAATAGCAAATTTATGAAAAATACTAAATTTCATAAATTACGTATACGTCATAATAAATTTGTTATTAAATCTTCTAAACCAAATAATTCTAAAAAATCAAGTTTTAATTATTTTTAAAAACAAGGTCTAAGTGTTTCTTATAAACAATAATTTCTTTTATATTATCAATTAAAACTTCTAATTGATCTTTTAATACTTCTTGTGTTGGTTCTTCTAAAAATTTCATTGATTTTAATATTCTATTTTTATTATACAAATTAATAAGTGCATTATATTCATAAGAAGCATCTCCGACTGAAACAATATTTTGGACATTTTTAATGTCTAATTCTTTTTCAACTTCATTTTTAAAAGCAAGTTTTTTCCATTCTGTTGCATCGGTTGATACTTTTTGAAAATTTTTTCTTGCAGAAATTACTCTTATATCATTTAATAAATAAGCTGTTTTAGGAAGTACACCTGAACATATTTTTATCCATACTGGTAGCGCATTAGTTATAATTATTACTTTACTATATTCACTAATTTTTTTTAATAATGTAAATATTAAAGTATCTAATTCTGAAAAAAAATCTAAATATCGATTACGTACTTCTGCATCATTTAAATTAATATAATTTCTAGTAACCCAAGTTGATGGAAAGAGTGTATTATCCCAATCAAGAATTACTAAAGAATTTGATTTATTTATACTCATAATAAATTATATTTATATAATAATTTATTTGATTGTATTTAGAATATAAATAAAAAAACTATTCGTCGTCGTCATCGTCGTTGTAATCCTCGCGATAGCCAGTACAGAGACCAGAATGCTCACGATAGTCGTATTCGTAGTCGCGTTCGAAGTCACGCCATTCGTCGTCGTCATACCGGTCGTCGTATTCAGCATCGTCGTCGTACTGATTGACGTCAAAGTCATCGTCATATTCAGCACCGTCATCGTACATGTAATCTTCTTCTGCATCGTCATCGTAATATGCAGTCGGTCGATCTTCGCGCGGGGTATTGTCATTGAAGTAGTCGTTGTTGTAGTCGTCGATTTCATTGCTTGATTGGGGGGCTTCCCATCCGTCACTATGGACGGATGATCGGCCCCAATGAACACTCTTGGTGGCCATTTTATACTTAGTATCTTTTTATTATGGGCTTTCCAGTTATTTTGAATTTTCAAATTTTTTTATTAAAATATAGATAAAATAATAAAAAGATAATATTATAAAATGGGTATTCGAAATTTTTATAGATTTATTGAAAAATATTGTCCAGATATAATAGAAAAAAAAAAGTTAGAAGATTATAATGGCAAAATATTAGGGGTTGATGCTAATTTTTTATTATATAAATTTTTAGAACAAAATATACTATTTTTATGTAGTAATTTTATTGATGAAACAGATAATTACGAAATGTTTTTTCTCAAAATGATAAATATTATATCATATGTTTATTGTTTTGGTATAAAACTAATATTTGTATTTGATGGTAAGGTTCCAGATATAAAAAAAAATACAATAACTGAAAGAAGAATGGAACGTGATATTGCACGTAATAAACTAGAAGAAGTATTAGAAGAACTTAATGAATATGATAATTCTAATAATGATGATTTATTTCAGGCATATATAAATGAATGTAATAGAGAAGCAAATTTAACAGCATCTAAAGAAGAATTAATTAAAAAAAGAAAAAAATTATTGCTAGATACAATATATCTTGATGGATCATTAATAAAATCAGTCAAAGAACTATTAACATATTGCGGAGTCCCATATATAGATGCTCCATATGAAGCTGATTCGCAATTAGCAGCAATGTCCAAAAGTAATTTAATAGATGGGATTATATCTAATGATTATGATATTTTAACTTTTGGTGGAAAAGAATTAATTGTTGACTTTTTTATTAATATAAAAATAGATCCTAAAAGGGAAATCTTATCTATTAATTTAGATAAATTATTAAAAAAAATTAAATTGAATTATAATAGTTTTGTAGAACTTTGTATATTAATGGGATCAGATTATTCAGATAAGCCAAAATATACTTTTGAATATTTATATGAATTATTTTTAATACATCATAATTATGAAAATATAAAAAATTCATTAGAATTACCAATTAATTTAAATATGGAACTTATAAAAAAATACTTTTTAGATTCATATTCTACTAATTATGATCCAATAAATTTTAAAAATACATATAAGTTTTATAACTATAATCTTGATCTAATATCAGTATTTTTAAATTCAAGAAAAAATTTATTATTAGATGATACACGAATAGGCAAATTTATGAATAGTATTAAAAAATCAGAATTTAAAAAAAAATAAAAAATTTGTTTATATATAATATAGAAATGAAAAAATATAAATTAGTTGGTAATAATCAGCAAACCGGTGGCGGTTTCGAAGTTGTTTATCCAGTTATTCCTAGTATGACAGGTTTAATGCCTACTGGAGTTCCTCCAATTAAATCAAGAGTTGTTATGGGTGGTCCTCTTCCTGGTTTTTTCTCAGGAACACCTGCTGCTCCATATATGACAACAGGTAAAGATGGATTAAAAGTTGGTATTCCTTTAACTAGTGCATTAAATACAGGTATGAATGTTATTATACCGCCAAAAATTGATCCCAAAGATCCATCTGTATTTTTAGCTGTCAATACATCATCTAAAACACCTAAAACACTCAAAGCTGATTCAGATGTTAGAATGACATTCAGCGAAGCACAACCAAAACAATCATTATTAATGTTTCAACCTAACTTACCAACATTACCTTCAGCATTAGGTAACTTATCATTACCAGTTGGTATGTCTGCTGCACCTAGCATATTACTTAATCCAAATGAATCAAAGGCTAAAATTGAAATTACTTCACCTGATTCAGATGATATAGTTACTCTTAGCGGCGAACAAGATAAAATTAAACCAATCTATGAAGGTATAGTTGCAAATAACAAAGTTAAAAAAGCTCAAAATGAAATTACTTTAGCTGGCAAAGAATTCGAAGATGTTAAAACCAAAGTTAAAGGTGGTGTATGGGACTTTGAAACAGAACTTAAGGCTAAGACTGATGCTGAACTTGCTGCTCTTGTTACAAGTGGTGATCTTACTGAAGCTCAAAGAAAAGCAACAGTAAGACTCCAAAAAGCTAAGAAAGATTTACAAACAGCTAAAAAGAGTGCAGGTTTAGCCGATAATGACACTGATGTTGCTCCAGGTGATTTAGTTCCATTAACTGAATTATTTGATATATCAAAAGTAATTGCAGAATTAGGCAAACTTAAAATCACCGGATTTGATGCTAAGGATGTTAACGTAGCTACCAAAAAACAACCCACAATGCCATTTATGTTTGGAATGCCTGCTCCTGGTTTTGGACCAGTTGTTAGTTTTTCATAAAAATTGATTTTAATAATAATTAATTTTATTTATTATTAATATATGGGTATAACAAATTTCAATAAATGGTTAAATACTAATTATCCGATGGTATTTAAAAAAATAGATAAAGAATATTATGATAATGTATATATTGATTTAAATCCAATTTTACACGTATCAATTAATAAATCTAAAAATGAAAAGGATATTATAAATAAAATTCGATGGTTAACTAATGAAATATTAAAACATATTATTCCAAATAAAAAATTAGTCTTATCTACTGATGGAATTCCATCGTTTGCCAAAATGATTTTACAACGCGAAAGAAGAATTAATATGGTAAAAAATATCGAAATTAAAAATACAACTAATTTTATTAATCCAATTATTTTAACTCCTGGAACTGATTTTATGAATAATCTTCCTAAACTATTAGAAGACTATTTTGAAGAGTTAGAAAAAAAATATAAGTCTATTAAAATAGTTAATTTAATGGATATTGAAAAGGGAGAATCAGAGTTTAAATTATTTGAACACATGAAGAATAATATAAAATCTAAAGAAACTAATATTTTAGTAAGCAATGATGCTGATGTTGTTATAATGGCTCTTAGTATTACTAATGATAAAAATAAAATTTCAATTGCAAATTCAGGAAAAATATATCAAGAAATCAATTTAAATACTTTAATAAAATGTCTTGGTGGTAATTATTCTAATTTGGATTTTACTTTGTTAATGCTTTTAATGGGAAATGATTATATACCAAAAGTTAATTATGTTAATATAACCAAAATTATACCTATTTATAAAAGTATTTGTAAAAATAAATCTCTTGTTGAAAATAATATGGATAAATATACAATAAATAATAAACTATTTGCAAAAATTTTATTCAGACTGTTGGGAAAAAATAAGTGTCAAGTAAAAAGTTTATCTGAATTAAATTTTAATAAAATAGAAAATTATTTAGAAGGATTAGTATGGTGTCTGAATGATTACCATAATTGTAAAACTGATAATATGCTTTATATGTATAATTATGTTAAATTAGGTATTAATCCAAGTGAATTATATTATTATCTGCAATTAAATAAAGATAAAATAATTAATTATCCAGTTAATAAAACTGCTATAAATGTTAATAGGAAAATTTATCCTGCGATCGTTTTACCATATAAAATTAAGTTTTTAGTTAAAAATAATTATTCAGAATATTTAATGAATAATCATAAAGAATACTATGAAGAAGAATTATGTGAAACTTGCAAAGATTATCATAAAAAGTTATCTGATTTAAATATCACACGTAAATATTTAGAAGATACTGACCAAGATACCGAACAGATTAAAATTAATGCACACAAATTTTGCGTATTATTAAATAATCATAAAAAATCTACACATAAAAGACTACAGTATTATAAGTATATTGAAATTATTAATGAATTAAATAAATTATGAGAATTTATTAGTTTCCATTATAATATTGGCCAATAAATTATCCTGTAATTTATCATCATCGTTATTTATTAATTCTTGTGGTTTAATTATTTTATCTACCATTTCTTCAAATACATAATTTTCTTGTTGTGTTCTACCATTTAGTGCAATAACAATTTCTTTAAATAAATGACCATATTTAAGTATACAAGAATTAATTATATAAATAATATCATCAACTGGTAAATTATCATGAACACAACCTAGATCATTTAAAATTAATACTTGATTACCTCCATAGTGTGCAGTTTGAAATACTAATTCTAATTTTGATTTAAATTCTAAATAAGTATCTATAGAAAAGACTTTTTTTAATTTTCGTTCTAATGATGAATCATTACTATCTAAATCTTCATCTTCGTCATCTGAATCAGAAGTTTCTAAATATTTTAAAATTTGGTAATTTTTAGGTTTACTAGTCATTGTAATAAAAGAAACTTTATAAATATTCTGCTGTACTTGTAATCCTTCGTCGCGCATAACAATTACTTGTGGAGTGTAAATTACTTCATTATCTTTAGGTGGAAAATTATTATTATGGCGCGAAATACATTGAAAATTTGTTCTCATATTTAATACTTCATCATAAACACCTTCTAAATTTTCAATATTATGATCAGTATAACTTTCACTAACTATATTTAAAATAACAGGATTTAAATTGCAATTAACAAATTGTTGTGCTATTACTAAAGGATGTATCTTCAAAATATAGACATCGCAAAATTTAATAGGAAGTCCTACATTATAAGTTTCGTTATAATGGTTTTTATATGAAGAGTAATTTGATTTATTTTGTAAATATCCAAATTTGCAAATATAATTATTTTGCAGTACTATATTTTTTTTAAATTTAGTATCCATTTATTAATATTTAGCTATATTAATAAATTTTTAAATTAACGTAAAATATTATTTAGCTTGTAAAATTTATCATTCCTGGTTGAAAACTAATACTTCTACTATATTTATGATTACTTTTTGGTTGTGGTTTTGGACTATCTGAACCTAATTCAAATTTACCAATATTTCCAATAAGTATATCGTCATCATCATTATCATTATCATTATCATTATCATTATTATCTATACTTTCATTTGATGATTCTGAAAAAGTTCGTGATCTTCTTGGTGGTTTATAATCATCACTTTCACAATCACTTATTTCATTATTAGAATCATTATCCATTTTATAAATTTTATTAAAAGGAACAAAACTAATATTTATACTATCTTTAATCCAAGAATGACTAAATAAAGTCTTTAAATTAATTCTACTTAATTCTTCTTTATTGAGCATTTTTTTCATTAAATCTAAACATTCACTAGATATATTTTTATTTAAATTATTTTCAGGTGGTATCGTAATATCTTTTTTTGAAAATTCTTTTAAATCGCTAATATCTCTACATTCATTATAAGGATGTTCGCCATAAATCATTTCATATAAAATCATTCCAATTGCCCATACATCAACTATCTCACTATATCCTTTTGCTTCTAACAATTCAGGTGCCATATATAATGGAGAACCACATATAGTAGTTATTTTTTTTATACTATTTTTAATACGAGCAAAACCAAAATCACATAATACAATATCTTTTTTATTGTTTTTTAATAATATATTTTTTGGTTTTATATCCCTATGAATAATATTGTTATCGTACAAAAAATATAATGCATTTACTAATTGACTAAAATAATATTTAACTATAGTTTCTTTTATTGGTTTACCAATTATTTGACTTAAGTCACCATCTTCACAATATTCTAATATTAAATAAATATAATCATACTCTTCTAAAATATCATAACATTTAATTATATTTGGACAAGTTTTACCACATTTTATTAATTTTTGCATAATATTAACTTCATCGTTTATTAATTTAAAGCTTCTTGAGTCAATATTATTTATTTTAATTTTTTTAATTGCAATAGTATCATTACTTAAATTATGGGTTTTCATAATTTCTGGATCAATTATTTTTCCTAAATAAACAGTAGAATAACTACCTGAACCAATTGGTTTATTTAAGTATACTTCATATTTATCGTATAGTTTTTCTATATTAGTATTTATTTTAATATTTATCATTTATAATTTATCTATAAATTAATATATATATTTTTTATTTTAAATATAAAAAAATATAATATACTTACATATTTATGAAATTGATTTATAGGCTCCTTCATTTGCAAGTTTATCTGCCATTTCATTTGATAATGACTCAAAATCTTGTTTTCCAGTATGAGAACTGACGTGAGTAAATTTTACATTACCTGGAAATTTCTTTATTAATTTAATAATAGGACGAATAATATCTTGATTCATTACTGGTTCTTTTTTGGCATTTTTCCATTCATTTTTTTCCCAAGTTTTATACCATACTGTTAAACTCTTAATTGAATATTCTGAATCAGTATAAATATGTATTTCATCTAATTTAAGTTTGTGTTTTTCTATATTTCGTAAACTTTTTAAAATAGCATATAATTCGGCTCTTTGATTTGTTAATGGTTCGTGAATAAATGGACGGGAAACATTATCAAGTTCACCATCTGGGAAAAAAATTCCATAACCGCATAATATTGTTTTATTTTTAAATTTTTTAAATGATCCATCTGTGAAAATTCTTATACTTTTACTCATAATTATCTATAATAATAGGATTTAATAATTCTTTAACTAATAATTCAACAGATTTATTAGAACCTGGATACTTTTTAAGTGTTTGTAATTTTTTCTCAATTTTTTTTTCATCTTTCTTATATTTAAAATAAGTACAAAATTTGCCAGTATATACTGATTTATCATTTTCAATAATTTCATTGCTAATATCTAAGCGTAAACTTATTTTCATATCGTATTTCTCTTTATTAAGTATCAATGATACTAGTTCAATATATTTTGTTTCTTTTAATGCATTTATATTTTCATTATCATATATATGTGCAATACAAATTAATTTATCTTGATAAAATGGTATTTCGCATATTTTTACTGATGGTTTCCCACTTTCATAATAACCAACAATATTAAAAATACACTTTTCGTCTTTAATTTGCGGCTGGTAAAAAAACTTATCTGTATTAATATTTATATTTTTATAATCTTCCTTAATTACTTCATTGAAATTTGACATAAATACATCGTCTGCTTCTTTTTTAGAATCTAAAAATTCATCCATAGTTGTGAATTCTTCGCTCATAATTTATAGAATTTTTTACTAATTGTACATAAATCCAATGGTTTAAATCCCTTTTTATTTCTCACTTTATTATTGATTTTAAAGCCCAAGCATATGTTATTTTTACAAATATAATGATACAATGTATTATTTTCATTATCTTGTAATTTTATAAATAAATCATCATATTCATCAGTATTAAATAAACCAATTAAATAATAAAATAATTCTTCATTGTTATTGTCTACTATGTTAAATAATATATTATTTGTTTTTAATATTAACTTAATATTATTATTTAACTTAAATATTTCTTTTATTAAATGATTATTCAAATTATTACTAATTAATAAATATACTATTTCTGTTATTAATTTTAAATCATGCTTTTCAATTAGTTTTAATATACTAATAATATCTATTTTATCAACTTTATTTAATTTTATTAAATTTATTAAATATTCATTTAATATTGTATCTTTATTATTTTTCTTGGCTACAAAATATAAATAAATTTTTAAAAAATCAGTTGTTAATAAAATATTATCAAAAGTTATATTATCAAAATAATTATCTAGTAAATAATAAAATGATATTTTTGCATCAAAATAAATGATAGATGATATTAAAATATTATCAATATCAATCTTATGATTTTTTTCTACAAAATAATTTATTTTATTTAATACTAATAATAATTTTAAAAATTTATCATTATCATAAATATTTTTGTCTTCTATCATTTTTAAAATTTTATCGATACTTGATTCATGTTTTAATAAAGAAAATATAAAATCTTTGTTTGTGTAACTAATTTGGAAAATAACTAAATATCTACATAATAGATAATTATTATGTTCTATCCAATAGTCAATATAAGAAGAAATATCAAAATATATTTGTTTTGTATAATCATCAATATTCTCAAAATCAAAAATACAAGGATCTAGTTCATATTCATAATTAGAAAGAATATCTGACATTTGTATTAAAATATCTTTTGCTAATTTATTTTTTACGTGTCTTATTTTATGTTTACAATAATTAATTGGTAAATATTGTCTATTATGTATTTTTTTTATTAAGTTATATTGACTCTTATGTACAGAATTAAATTTATCTAAATCTAATTTTTCAATATGGGTAAATATATCATTAGAGTTTAAACAATTTTTTAGTAAGTACTTATTATATTCTAAAGAATATTTATTTGAGTTAATTATATCTAGGATAGTTTTCAATTCTTGTGTAACATAAATATTTTCTTGATAACAGCATATTTTATTATCAGTCTCTGTCATAATATTTAATATATTTTTTAGATAATCATTATCATTATTTATACTAAATACTTCATATTCATCGTCTTTGATGTCTAATTCTTTATCAAATATTTTATATAGTATATTTCCAATTAATACATCTGTTTTATTAGAAATAAAATTATTATATAAAATATCTAGTTTAATTAAATTCATATTAATTATAAAAAAATGGATATTCTTAAGTTAATTTAGATTAAATATTTAAAAATATTAAATTTATTATGTTCTTCAAAACGACCCATCATATATTTTTCTAAATATCGCGATATAATAAGTTTATCAAGGTATTTTTCTTTATCTTCATCGCTAAATACACCATTAAATTTTATTTTGTATGGATCTTTTGCAACTGGACATTTTGAATAAGTTGCAATAATAGTTCCAAATATTGTCTGAACCTCTTCATCATAAAATTGGTTTTTAAAATCACACATCACATAAACTAATTTATCAGCTGCATTATTTTTTACAGATTCTGAACCAATTAGCCACCAATCATCACGAATTTTTTCTTTAAAAGTATCTAAAGTTAAATTTAATCGTTCTGCCTGATATACGTCTATTTCATTTACCATTGATTTTATAAATTGCATATATGAATTTACATTATTCATTGGACCATTTACTCCAAAAGATGCTTGATGTTGCATTAAGATACTTGAATCCATAACAAGACGATTTTGACAATATTGTGTAATCACAAATCCCATTGATAATCCAACATTTGTAATACAATGAATATTTGTTCCAGAATGTTCAAGAGCCTTGAGAGTCTGAATAATTTGCATACCTGCTGAAACTGAACCACCATTAGTAATTAAATAGACATATAAATCACGTGTTTTTTTATCTAATAGTTCTGAAATAAATTTCGAAGAACTTTGTCCATCAATTGGCCCACGAAGAACAATAAAATTATCTTCTGTTAGTTTAATTGTTTCACGAGCTTCACTAATAGCAAATAATAAGAATAATCCAAGAATTAATTTAATCATTTTATAATAATTAAATTGTTTAATAAATAAAAAATCAACTTTTTATGTCTTCTTAATTTGCACACCAAGAGCCTTGCTAATCTTTTGGACATTTTGGTTGTTAAATACTGTTGTACTAGTTGGCTTCTCGTACTCCTTAATAACTGGGAGTGTTAGTTGGGAATTGCGAGCAAGTTGGTCTTGGTTCCATCCCTTTGCTACACGTGCTTGGATAATTTGTTGTGCCATTGCAGGTGAGATAAGCGTAGGCTTATAGTCTTCTTGTTCAATCCGGAATGAAGATTGGTCACGATGAGTTTGGGCATTCGAAGTAGTAGTTGTCTTACGTACTGCTTCGCCATACTTTTGGTTGTGCTCACTCTTGGTAAGCTTCTTCTTAAGAACAATGGTAGGGGGCTCGTTGTAGTTCATCTTTGTTTTATAATATATATAGATAATAAATATTAAAAATTCAATTTTTTTTAATTCATAAAATAAAGCGAGGTTAAATTAACTATATCTCTGACAATTAATTGTGGAATTTTCTCTAGTTTAGGTAATAATTCAACTTTACCTAATTTTTGACAAGCATCCATAACATCATTTATAATATTATATAATTTTGTCATATTTCGGATAAAATTTCCTTCATATCCAATTAAACCCTCCTTTTTTATTTTAGTAATATGTTCACCAGATGCCCATAAATATGTTGCATCAACTGAACCTACTGAAATTTTCCAATAATCATCAAGTGAATGTTGATTATGTTTATTTTCCAAAGAATTGTAACTTTCAACCATTTTTTCAACTAATGTAATTTTTGGTTTAAGCTTTTCGGCATAATATAAATCAGATTTAAAAATTTCTTCATCTGCTCGATCTTCAAGAAATACAGATAACAACGATGCAATTTCAACTTCAGTTAAATCATCAAAAAGACCACTTGTAATCATATCTGTAAATAATAGTGCATTGCATTCATTAATTTGAGAAGCAATAATTCCCTTTTGGGTAATAATTCCTTCATGAATATATCCAGATTCTTCAAGAATAGAAACAATTCTGTGGATTACATCTTCGTTTTCATTATTGAGAAGTCTTAATAGTTCAGTAGAATATTTTAATTTATCTTTTAATTCAAGATATTTATTAATTTCCTCAAACAATTTCTTAATTTGGTCATTTGATTTAATATCTTTTTGGATAGAATTATATTCTTTTAAATCTTTCTTATTCATTGCATAATTAATGCCCATTTCTTTGTATTTTTTAGTCTTGTTTTCAAGATCATAATACATTTGAATACGCTTAATGTCTTTGTCTTGAGAATTTAGTTTGTCTTCAATATGACTATTTTGAGAAATTTCATTTGTCACATTTTCAATATCCCTCAAAATACTAGCACGTACAGATTGTTTTTCCATTTCTTTTAAAGATTTACCAACAATTGCATTATTGTGTAATATATTATTAAAAAGTGTTTTGAGAACAAAATTATAGTCAATAGAAAATTTTGACTCAATTTTAGGTACACGACCCAAGAGCACTTGTTTAATATCATCTTCATCTGGAAAATTATACAATGGTAATAAAATAGCATATCCGACTACATCAATATTACGCCGTCCAGCTCTCCCACTCATTTGTTTATATTCAGCAGTATTCAAAAAGCGCTTACCTCTGTTAGTATACTTTTCTAATTCTGTAAAAACAACTGAACGAGTCGGCATATTAACACCAACAGCAAAAGTTTCTGTTGCAAAAAGAATTTTAACAAGACCTTTCTGAAAAAGAATTTCTACAATTTCCTTTAGAATTGGAATTAATCCAGAATGATGAAAAGCAATTCCTCGGTTAACTAAGCTTTTCAAATTAGTATATTGTTCAAGTGGCAAATATTTTGCTTCATCGCGCTCAAGATATTTGGCCCATAATTTGCGAATTTCAAAAGATTCATCTTCTGTTACTAGTTCAACTGTTACATTAGATGCATATGTTTCACAGTTCTTACGAGAGAAAGAGAAAAAGATAGTTTGCAGTAAATCATTATCTCTCAAGTAGCGAACCATATCTTGAATTAAATTAAGATTAATCTTTTCCTTTTCTTTTAGTTTTTTCTCATAAATAGAACGAACCAATTTATATTCATCCTTATTATAATTATCTTTAGTATCCATAATTTTGTGAATATTATTATTCATATAAATATAATGGTCAAGAGGAACAACACGATGACTAGTTAGAATTAAGTAAATTTTCTTATCACGAATCGACCCAATCCATTTAGCAAATTCTTCTGACTTATCAATAGTGGCAGATAACATAATTAATTGTACATCTTGTTTAGCCATAATAATTGTTTCTTCCCAGACTTTACCACGGTCAATATCATTAATAAAATGTACTTCATCCATAATAATACAACCAATATCATCAACGAAACTCTTTTCACCATTTGTTGCCTTAAAAAGAGAATTACGAAGAATTTCAGCAGTCATAATCAATAGATTACCATCAGGATTAATTTTATTATCACCTGTAAGTAAACCAATTGAAACATTCAACCCAGTTTCTTCCATGAATTTTTGCCCGAATCTGTCATGAAAATCCTTATATTTTTCATTTGACAGAGATTTAATAGGTGAAGTATAGACAACTTTTTTGCCATTTTTAATACAATTAGCAATTGCATAAATTGCAACAACTGTTTTTCCAGAACCTGTATGTGCAGTAATTAAAACATTTGCCCCTTCATCAATACACTTGAAAGAATATTTTTGAAAATGGTCGCATTCATAAGGAAATTTAATAAGTTCCTTATTATAAGTATTTGTTTCGCTTTCAATAAAATCGCCGCTTAAAACTTGCATTTTATAATTAATTTATAAAATTCACTTAAAAATATTCAATTTTTTTTTAAATAATAAATATATAGAAATATGTCTAATATAAATAATGGTTTAATGACAAAAATATGGGGACCACATATGTGGTTTGCTGTACATAGTGTCGCATACGGATATCCTATTAATCCAACTCCTGACCAAAAACAACAATATAAAACTTTTTTACAATATTTAGGCTTTGTTTTACCCTGTTCATATTGCAGACAATCTTACCAATTTTTTATAACCGATGGAGATACTAAATTAACTGATGAAGTATTTGAAAACAGAGAAAGTTTAACAAAATGGACGTTTAGAATACATAATAGAGTTAATAATAAATTAAGTTATGAATATGGTACAACATATGAAGAAGTATCTAATAAATTCGAATCATTTAGAGCAAAATGTGTTATAGATGCACCAAATTGTCAAATGCCTCTTGAATTAAAAGCAGTGTCATTCCAAGAAGCTGATAAAAAACAATTATTTATTATTCCTTTAAAATTGGCAAAAGCTTTTCAAGATTATGCTTCTAAAAGAGGTGTTAATTTAGATAATTTAGAATATTATAATGATTTAGTTACTAATAAAAGAAATACAAATGAATATGATCAAAGAAATATTGATTGTGATAATATTATAACAAAAATGAGATATAATGCAATGTCTTCTTTGGAAACAGAAGGCGAATATCAAGGTTTACCAACTATAGAAGAATTAAATTTAATAAAAATGTTATGTTCATCATTACCAATAAGAAATTTACAAGATATAGCTAAACAATTAGGATATCAGATAAATAAAAAATATAAATTTGTTAAATCAAATTAAGCAGCAAGTGCCATATGAGGTACATTTTTCTTAAGTACTTTTGCATAAGAATTCGTTCCTTTATTAATAACATTTGGTCCCTCAAGTTCTTTTGATTGTTCCCATTGTGTATAATCAATAGGACAAGAAACATTTTTCTTACAATAATTGCGAATACATTCACTATGAAAAGCGTGACCACATTTACCAACTGTAATACGACTAATTAAATTATTAGTTTGAATATCTTCATGAGAAGGTGCCATAATATGACGGCGACAAATTTGACACTTGTCATCAGTATTTTGGGGAAAGTTATATTTCCATACGGTTGTACAAGCTAGACTTTTTAATGTAATATTAAGAGCCATTTTTTAATATTACAATTAGTTATATAAGTTAATTAAATCAATTTTTTTAACTTTAAATATTTCATTTTATATTTTAAATACTTATTTTTATAACCACCTGGTTGTGTTCGTGTAATTAAATTTTGTGCAATTCTAAGAGTGTCAGATAATTTAGTATTAGTTGGACTACGATTATAATCGCGGGCAATAATATTAATAAAATTACCAGAGTTATCAAATGGTAATATTGTCATATCGCCATTAATACCACATTTATTAACATATCTTACATTTTCACAATGAAATATATCATCAATCAAATAATATTTCGCTGGTCTTAAATTTATAATATAAGTCATATTACTATCTTTTGTTAGTTGGTGATTAATTTCATCAAATTTTTGAGGTACATTATTATAATTAAAAATAGTATCTAATTCAGCTCTAGAACGTGTGTTTAAATAATTAATTAAAGATAAAATAGTTGGAGCATTTTCACATTGATACCCCCAACATTTATTATCAACGTTTAAAGTAAAATATAAATCTGAAATATATTGAAATCCTTCTATATATTTTTTAGTACATTCTTCGGCATTTGCATCAGTATTAAAATGAATAATTTCATTAAATGGTACTCTTCTAGTAACTAATTTTGTTTTTGGAGGATTTGTTTTAATGTCAGATTTACTTAATAATGTAGGATTTGGAAGGGTTGGATTTTCATAATAATCTAAATATTCCATAGTTTTATTGTAGAGAATATTAGTATAATAATCTATTTCAAGTGCATTTAATCTGGCTTCTTCTTCAGGTGTTCTATTTTTAGTAACAAGGTGAATCATTTCATCAATGCAAGCTTGATAATGCGTGCGTGTAGTGCCATCTAATAATAAATTATCTAAATCAATATAATAATTAGCTTCTAATAATGAAGTTAAAAAGTTATATATTTTAAGACTACGACTTGTACATAATAAAAGTGATTTATTTAAAAATCCATTAACAAAGTCATTAAAATTTTTACCACTTTTTCCTGTTTCTTTATTAAAAACCTTAATAATTAATTGGTTTTCGTCATGTTTTCCATCATCAGTATAATTAATAATTAATTTTAAAAAATCGTAAAATACATCAATATTTAAATCTTTTTCATTTTGAGTGATTTTTCCTGGAATTTTAGGTTTAAGTGTTCTAGAATGTTGATTATATTGATATTCGTGAAGTTTAAGTATAAACTTAAATTTACTTTCATCAATACCTTTTTTACCATCTAAATAATCTATAAATTCTTGTCCATGGTTGTTTAATAAATAATTATTATAAAGTTGGATAAATTTAACTAAATCACCTATACCTCTTGATAATATTTTTGGAATAAAATCGTTTCCAAAGAAACTGATTAATACAATATATTGTTTTAACATAGTTGTTCGTTTTCTAAGTGATTTACCAGCTTTACTTAATATTGTATTTATGTCTTTGAGTAAATAATTTTGAAACTCAATAATTGATACAAAATAAAGTTGTAATTTTAATTGATTTAAGATGTTAGTATATGCAGCTATTATATTATCATCTGTATTAACTTCATCGTTTGCATATTGATATAAATTAATTTTATTTGCAACTTCGTAACTAAATTTATAACTATTAAAATCAATAGATTCTAATCTTATTAAATCAACAATATTATTTTTTTTATTATCTATTTCTTTAATTTTAATATTTAAAATCATTGTTAATAATGCTACATCTCCATCTGGCGAGTAATATAAAAATTTATCATCATTTGTATATGGTAAAGTTGATACTTTATTTAAAATATGATTATTAATAATATGTTCTCCTTCACCTTCTTCGCTATCAATAACAGTAATTGTTAATGGAATATTAAGTGAATTTTTATATGTCAATGATCTAAAATCATCAATTAATTCGCGCATTAATGGACTATGTGAACCAATCATACTTCTATCAAAAAATATTTCTTCTGGTAAATTAGTTAAAACTCCAGAAGAAACTAATTTATCTTTAATATTATTTTTCATTTTATTAATTATAGAAGTTGTTGCTCTTCTTTTAACTTGTTCAATCATTTTAGCAAAATTAGGTTTTCCATCAAAAACAATTACACATTCTTGTAATTGATGAAATTTATCTAATATATTTTTAACATTGTCAATTATTATAAGTTTTATATGATTATTTTGATTTCTTTTAAATTGTTTTAATGCATCTTCTAATTTATCTATTTTAGCAATATTTGTATAAGTTTGTGTAGTATCATATAATAAATTTACACCAGTTAAATCTTCATTAACAATTTTTGATGTTTTTGTTTGTATATTATATACATTTTTTTGAAACTTATATAATAAATTTCCGAAAACAGTGCCATTTAATTGTTCTTTTAATGTATTTAATAAAGCATAGTGTAATTTTAATTTATAAATTCTTCTTTCATCATCTTTATTTCTGTCAATATTTTTAATTTCATTAACCAAATTAAATTGGTAATTAATAATATTTTCTATATAATTAAATACAGTATATATTAATGATTGAAAGTCAAAATATATATACTTATATTTATTAATATCACGTACTCTACTATCTTCTAATGGTAAACTAATATTACTATTATCTAATAATCCTGTTAAACCTTGGATACCCATATATTATATATATTATTATATTATTATAAAAAAATTAAAAAGTTTCAGTTTCTACATCAATTGTATCAATATATTCGTCATTCCAAACTGGATCAAGTAATAGTTCTTTGATTTCAGTAGAATATTTAATCCGAAATGAACAAGCTTGAGGAATATATCTATAAGCATCTTCGCTATTTTCATTATTTTTTTCATCTCCAAAACTCATTACTTGTGAATTTTTAAGAATCCATCCATATTTAATATGATTTGATTGTTTAGTAAAATCAAAATTATTAGTTTTCATTTTCTCAATCATTTTATTAGGTGACATATTATTAAGTTCTTGAATATCATACATATTGCGTGCATACATTAGAGCAGTATTGCAATAGCCATCAATTACTGACCGCCAATAAGTATAATTAATAATTTCGTAGTCTTGAGGAATTACAGAAATTCGTGCAAGAAAAGATACATCAATATCATTTGTTTTAAGTTCATTATAAGTTTCATCCGTAGTAGAATTTACAAATTTCATTAGATTACGGTAAAATGTACCTGAAGCATATGATGAGATTACTGAAATCATTTTATTTACTTTTCCACCAAAAATATGTTTATATTTTTTTGGTTCATTTTCATTATCTTCTTTAGTACAAATATTTTTAAATACCAGACTAATTTCATCAGATTGAACATGAATAAATGTTGGATGGAATTCTTTAAATAGTGAATTTGCAGTATTTAACATAATATCAGCAAAATTATCATCAAAAGGTTTCTTGAAATATTTAGTTGTAAATTTAGAAAAGCATCGGCCATCTAAACGAATAATAAATGATTCGTAACCTTCAATTACATTTTTATCAAGTGATTCGGTTTCATAACGTTTCATTCTTGATGAAAGAGTTTCTTTTTGAAGTTGATTGTCTGTACTAGAACTCCCTTCATTACTTTCAGCATCTGATTCATCATCAGACTGTTCACAACTTGAACAATCACAACCATTATTACGAGTACTATCAATTAGCTCATCTTTGCATTCTCGGTAAATGAAATGTTTATTTTGTTGTTTAATACGATAAACACCAAGACATAAAAGTGCAAAAATAAAACCATACCCAATAGTAAGACTAACAACAAGTTCATCAAATAGAAATTGCCAATAAGATTCATGAGGATAATATAATTTATGATTTATGAAGTGAATCGTTGAAGATGCTAATTGTGTAAATACAAAACCAGTAGCTAGGCGTTCAAAAGTCATTCCAGATTCCATTGTTTATTAATATAATACTTTCTTTAATAAAGTATTAGAAAATCAACTTTTTTTTGTTAAAAAATTGATATTTAAATAATTAATAATAGAAAAAATATATAAAAATGACAGAATTTTACGACGAAGAATATTTACTTGACAGACTCTATGAAAAAATAGGTAATAATGGTATTAAAGGCAAAATTGTAATGCCAAAACCAGTTTCAGGTATATCAAACAGAAAAACATATTTAGATAACTATGAAGAAATTCGTAATAAGATAGAAAGAAAATATGTACCAACGCTTATGCAATTTATTCATAGTGAATTATCCGCAGATGTTTCACTAAGTGGTGATAATAAACTAATTATTGCTGGTATTTTTAGAAATCCAACATTTGAAAAAATAATTAAAACTTATTGTATGACTTATATACAATGTCAATCTTGTAAAGGAGGAAATACAGATATTGTAAAAGAAGATAAAATTCTTTTTATGAAATGCAATAATTGCAAATCTAATAAATCAATTTAATTTATAAACTTTCTAATGTTTCTTTAAGTTCATCGTATGCTTTTTGATAATCATTCTTTCTTATACTATTATCAATATATTTTTCTTTTACTACTTTTTCAGGTGCATCGTCAACCCATTTTTTACATTCTTTTAATATTCTATCTTTCTTTATTTTAAAATGTTCCTTAATTACTTCTGTAAATTGTGGATATTCATTATTTTTAATTAAATTATTCATTGCGTGTTGCATTGTATAATATCTAATACGGTTATTATATTTGTCACTATCTGTTTTACCTTTTGGTGTATTAATATAACTCTCATATCCTGGTTCATTGAAATAGGGTTCTTCAATTAAAATAAGAGAAAGTATAGACATAAACACTTGCAATAAAGATGATGTATCTTTATTCCAAGTTTCCCCTTTTTCTGCACTCCATGTTCCTAAAATTGATAAACACACTTTGCCACATTGATAAAGATTTGGATTAAATCGTACATTTCCTGTATTAAGCATATATACTTTAGGTGGTGTATTTGGAAATGTTTCTGGTATAAATACATCAAAGAGAAAACACCCACTATCGTAAGGTGTATCATGTGGTCCAGTAATCATAATGCGTAAAACTGAAATATTTTCAGGATCCATTGCAATATAAATCGATGCACCATATTCAACAGGAACAGATTTTCTTAATATACCTAATTCTTGTATCATTCTCTTATGATAATTTACTTTCTTTCCCTTTATAGATTCATACTCTTTGATAAAATAGAATTTACAACCTTCATAGATAATAGGATGTTCTGTAAATTTGTATTTTTCTAAAGTTTTATAGGTACTTTCAATATTTAGATTCTCTGTAATTACATTTGTTTCTTGTTCTACAGTTTGTTTATAATCCTTAACCATTTCGTCACATTGTGATTTAAGCATAATGAACTTCTCTGCAAAAGCATCTTGATTACCCATTTTTACAGACATTGTAATATCACTATATAAATCATCAAGTATTTTAGCAAATTTTACAAAATCATTGCCAAATACTTCTTTTGAGTATGAATTAACTAATACTTGCATAATATCAAGAAGTTTAATGTAAAAATTAATATGTTTTTCCATTTCAAAAAGTGTATTACCTTCAAATTTAGAATTAATAAATTTGAGTAAATAAGATGAACTAATAATTTCTTTATGTTCACCATTGACATTCTCTAATTCTGTATGAATAATATTTAAGAGTTTTTCTAATTGTTTAGATTTCTCTTGTTGTGATTTTACATAAGCATCAATATCCCATTCTTGATTTCCACGATGACCATATCCAGTCCCAGATTTCCAATAAGATTTATCAGTAGTTGTTTTTTTTTCACTTAACCGTTGACAAACTTTTTCATATTTTTCATCATCCAATATATCTTCAATCTGTTCAAAGTGGTTACCTAAAATAATAAGTGCATTTTCAAGTTTACAATATGAATTTACATTATATAGTTTCTCGATATCAATTCTACAATGTTTGTCTAAAATAGAATGAATTTTATTAATAATTACTTCAGCACTTCTTGTTGGCGACCAGTAGTCTAATTGTAAAATTCGTAAATTTGAGAGTTTATAAATTAGTGAATTTTTAAATTTAGGTTTTATAAAATCTACTTGTAATGGATAATTTGGATAAAGCTCATCATTGAATTTAAGATTAATTTCAATATGATCAAATCCATATTTATCTTTTACTTGTTTTAAATCATTGTTTAAATTGCTATTAGTAAAATTTTTTAAGCAGACTTTCCATAGAGATAAATTATTATCTAATAGTTCGAGAGAAAATTTATTAGAATTTAAAGATTTTTTATAAAGTTCAAGAAATTCTTCTCCAATAATTTTTAATACAATATTCTTATCAAAAAGCTTTTTATCAGATGTATTAGCACTTGTAGTATTAGATTCAGATAATTTTAATATTTTTTGTTTCATTTTAAGAAATTCAATTTCAGTATCATTAATAATTCTCATATCATCCAATAAAAGTTTAGTAATTTTTTTCTTAATAAATTCGTGTGTGTTTTTTTTTATCTGATTATTAATAATTGTTAAAATTTTGTCAAAAGTTTCGTGATTATAATTTTTTTCAATTATCCTTATATTCAAAGTATCAATCCAATTAATTTCATAATCGCTATCTACTGTGATAAAATCGGAAGTATTCGTAGGAATTATAAATTTAAAATTCACATTTTCGTAAAAAATTTCTAACACATTTTTGTTGAAACTATAATCTTTTATAACCCCAAATTTATTATTCCAAGTTTCTATAATTTGAGAAAATTTATCCATAATTATAATATTTATTATAGTTACTTATTGACTTTATACTATGAAAATCAATTTTTTTGTATTTTAAATCATATAAAAAAATTTAAAATATTATTTTATAATATATAAAAATGTCATCAGAAGATGTTAATGTTGAACAGCTCTTAGGCTTAACTAATAAAGGTGGTGCCAGAAAGGCAAGAAAAACTTCCAAAAAATCATCAAAGAAAGGGTCCAAAAAACTCTCCTTAAACGGTGGTGCTAAAAAAGGAAAGAAAGCCAGCAGAAAATCATCCAGAAAAGGTAGCAAGAAAGGCAAGAAAATGACAGGTGGTGCTTGTGGTGCCCCTGCTCCAGTTGCCCCTGCTCCAGTTGCCCCTGTCCCTGTTCCCGGTGCCCCTACTGCTGCAGGTGGTGAAGGTGGTGCTAAAAGATCAAGAAAAGCATCAAAGAAAGCATCAAAGAAAGCCAGCAAAAAATCATCCAAAAAAGGCTCAAGAAAGTTAACTGGCGGCAAAAAAGCTAGCAGAAAATCATCCAAAAAAGCCTCAAAGAAATCATCCAAAAAGGGCTCAAAGAAAGGTGGCAAAAAAGCTAGCAGAAAAGCCAGCAAGAAAGCCAGCAAAAAATCATCCAAAAAAGGCTCAAGAAAATTAACTGGTGGTAAAAAATCTAGCAGAAAATCCTCAAAGAAATCATCCAAAAAAGGATCAAAGAAAGGTTCCAGAAAATTAACTGGTGGCAAAAAAGCTAGCAGAAAATCCTCAAAGAAATCATCCAAAAAAGGATCAAAGAAAGGATCAAAGAAAGGTGGCAAGAAAGCTAGCAAAAAAGCCAGCAAAAAAGCCAGCAAAAAATCATCCAAAAAAGGATCAAAGAAAGGTTCCAGAAAATTAACTGGTGGTAAAAAAGCTAGCAGAAAATCATCAAAGAAAGCCTCAAAAAAATCATCCAAAAAATCATCCAAAAAAGGCTCAAAGAAAGGTGGCAAAAAAGCTAGCAAGAAAGCCAGCAAAAAATCATCCAAAAAAGGCTCCAAAAAAGGAAGCAAAAGACACTAAATTAAATTTGTTATAATTAATTAGTTAATTAATTATAAATATATATAATATTAATCCAAATCATAATCATCATCATCTAAACTATCTAGATTTGGATTATGAACTTTATTTAAAGATTCTTCTGTAATGCTGTCTAATAATTTTTCATAATCTATATTATCAACAGGTTCTTTTTCAATTAAATTTTCTTTGTATTCTACTTTAATATTTTCTTTATCAACATGTTCTTTATTATCATTTTTTTGATTCTTTTTAAATAATTTTTTAAAAATATCAAAACTATGATAGGTTTTAGAACCTAAGAATGTACCAAAATTCAATAAATAATTTAATACTAAAGAATTAATACTATATAGTTTTGATAGTAGTTTATCTGCAATTGTAATACTTCCCATTAAATAACCAGATTTTTCAGAATCTTTAACTAACATATTATTAGTTTCAAACCAGTTATATGATACTTTTATTAAATAAATACTTACAAATACTTGAACAATAGATGTTACAATATTACCACAAAAATAGTTACTTAATTTTAAAAATCCATCAATTAAATAATTAAATGACCAAAATTTAACTAAATTAAGTAATAGATTATTTTGAGTTTCCTTATTCAAATCATCCAAATTAGATAATACTTTTGTTGATAATGCAAATAGAAATAAATAAAGTACATTTGAAAGACCTATTCCTGTAACTAAACCAAAAGTCATAATTATCCAGAATATATTAATTAAAGAATCATCACTTGATAAAGTATTTTTGCTTGATAAAAAAAATCCATTAGATTGTATATCAGTTATTTTCATTCGTAACATAATAATATTATAATATTAATTACTTTTTAAATCAAATAATCGTAAATATAATTCAGCTAATGTATTTTTATATATAATTTTTAATGATGGTTTTATATTAGTTTGCGACTTCAAATAATATATTAAATTCATATTATTTTGAGTTACTAAATGATCCATTAAACTTTGCATTTTGATATCATTATCGAATTTATCTAATATATTTTCCAATTCCATAATACTTGTTGTAAGAGTAATATTTTTAAAAATATTTTTGTATTCAGTCTCAATATCTGTATATGGAAATACTCTATATTTGATTGAATAATTAATAATTTTTTCTATTGCTTCATCATTATCCCAACCATATTTATCTCTATCATTAATTTTAATATTACAACTTATTAAATATTCCATTAATTCATCACTTAACATTAAACAACCATAATCTAATAATAAATTTAATATTGATGTATTATTTGCATTAATATTTGGAATATAATATACATTTTCACATGTTGGAATCATTTTATAATTAATTAAAGTTTTAATTAACTCATAATTACCTGTATAACAAGATAAGTTCATCATTTGATTATCTGGAATAATTTTTCCTTCTTCCATTAAATACTCTAACATAATATGATCTCTATTTAATAATAATTGAATAGTTGTATCATTATTTATATTTAATAAATTATTATCTAATAATAATTTAATTAATCCTTTATATTGTGCAAACATCATATTTCTTAGTAGACCATCACAATAAATTGTACTTGTATTAAAAGATATTAAGTCCAAATAATTATATTTAGGTATTTGATTTTTTGGATTTTTTAAAAGGACTGTGATAAAATCAGTCATACAATTTATATAATATCTATATTTATCACAAAAACTGTATCCTGATTTATTTTCATTTAGTAATTTTTTAAAAGATGCTGATAATAATAGTTTCATTATATCTTCATCTAAATATATATCATATTTATAAAATATATTCATTATGTTTTCAATAAATGGTTTTAATGATTTATTAGTAACATCTGAATAACTTCTATCAATATATATATTTAACATATGTTGACTAAATAATTTTGCAAAACTTTCAAGATCTTTTTTTGTTACTTGATATTTATTTTTTATAACTAATTCATATAATTTAATTAAATCTTCATATACAATAGTAAAGTTATTCATCTTAAAATAATTATTTACAACATTATTATAAAATATAGTTATATGTTCATATTGTGGAATAAATGTTGGATTTTCTTTTAATAATTGTTCTATATTTTGTAAAAAATCTGCAGGACAAACTAATAATTTTGTCATTAATTCCATTTCAACTAAATTCATGTTTTTATTTAAATCTATATTATTAATAAAACCGATTTTATTAAGAGATTCTTGCATCGAATCTGTAAATTTAAATCCTACTTTTTTTAAATTATATACCCATTCAAAATTATATATTTCATCTGGATTTTTACTTTTATAAAGAGTCATAATATCTAAAATTCTTATAACAAATTTATCATTTAATAAATTATTTTTTGTAATCGGACTTAATATATTTACTCTGTGAAATAAAGCATCTGCTAATAATGAAGTACTTTTACCTGTACATATTTTTGATTCAAGTGTCCTCAATTCTTCTTTTGTTAAAATTAAATTATTATCATTAATTAATGTAAAATTTGGTATAAAAACAGTTTGAAAATATGAACTATTTTTATATCCCCTATACGTTTGTGGATTATAAATTTTATTTAAATAATAATCAGCCATTTTATATTATATTAACTAAATTTCAATAAAAAAATCAATTTTTCTTTTCTGTTTTATCTTTTGCTACAGTATTTTCAAGAATAAATTTACAAAAGTTATCTAACTCTTTAATATCTAATTTGTTAATATATTTCTTAGTATCTAAACCAAGACCTTCACATATATCATTAGATAATTCTACAATAAAACTATCCTTTTTAATAAGTTTTTTATTATTTAGATGATTGATAAGTAATTTCTTTAATGAAATAAGATTCATTTCGATTTTACTATCAATACCAAAATATTTGCAAAATGTTTCTGGCATTGTAAACTTATCTTTATCAGTAATCTTTGTTTGAATAGTTGCGCAATCTATTAAAGCTTCTGTAGGTTTAATTTGTACTTCTTCTTCTTTATGCTTTTTCTTAACAACAATTTTAGCACCTTTGTATTTTTTAGAAGCTTTTACTTCTTTTAATTCTTCTTCGTCACTCTCACTTTCCACAACTTTTTTATTAACTATAATTTCTTCTTCGCTTTCACTTTCTACTTCTAGTTTGTTTTGAGTTTTCGCTAATTGAGTAACACCTAGAACATCTATTTGTTCAGCTTCATTTGCTTCACTATTTTCTTGGCTATTACTTTCAGTATCTTCTTCAGTATTATCTTCTATAATATTCTCTTTTTTATTTACTTGTGCATTAGCAATATTATTTGGATTAAATACTTTTGCAAATTCATCTATAACAAAACAACAAGCACTATTTGCATTTGCATGAATAATATTTTGAAGAGATTTAATACTAGGTTTTGCTCCCTTTTCAACAAGAAACCGAATAACTGGTAAATTAGACCTGACTTTGCAAGCATTTTCTAAACATACACTATCAGGCATAATTTTTTGTTTATTAACTAATTCTCTAATTATAGTTATATTGCCAGATTTCATGCATTCCTTTTGTAAGCAAATAACATCTGCTTTCATATTATGGTTGTAATCAGGATAAAATCCAATATCTGAACATTTTTGTATAAATTTAGAATCAAATTTAATATTAAACTTTTCAATATGTGGAATTGTAATAAAATATTCTATTGCCAATAATACATCATCATAAGTTATATTATAATTATAATTAATAAATTTTACTAAAATTGTTTTATATTTATTAATTACTATAGTATCTTTTTGTGAATAAGGTTTTTGTTTTTGTATTTCTTGACAAATATGTTTAAATGAAATATCTGTTGAAAATAATTCTTTTATACATTTTTTTGTAGGAATAATCTTATTGTCAAGCAAAAAGTCTATTGCTTCAGTATTTAAAGAAAAGCTAGCAGCTTCTAAATATTCACTACAAACTTCAGGACCGAGTGCAATTAGACTTTTAATTGTTTCCACAGAAATATGTGAAATAATTGCAGTATTAATAATATCTTTAGTTACTGTAATTTTATGATTTAATATTTCCATAATAATTTTATTATTAAAATCATTAGAAACTTCCTGCTTTTCAGGTTCATACATAATTCTTTGATAACCAGCTTGATGTCCTTGTGTTTTTACTTTAACTACTCTTGGATTAGTGCACATTTCTTGTAATACTGCTGGAGTTAATTCAATATGTAAATTTGGTGTATTAAATATGTAGTCTATTAATTTTTTATTTTTAGAAATAATTATATTTATAATTATATTTGCTGGGATATTAGTTAAAGTACCAAGTTTTTTAATAATAATATTATCAAACTTATCACTTTGCATACACATTATGAGAAATCTTTCTTTTGAAATCTGTGTAAAATCTATTATGTCGATAAGTGTTTCAAATAAAATTGGAGCTTCTACTTGTAATGAACATTCACGATAACCATAATAATCTTTTCTAAAAGAAGAAATAAAACTATTAAACAAATTATTATAATTTGTAAAAATACTCATATTATTTGTAATCTCTTTATATAATAACCTACAACTATGTCCATTATAAGATGAACAAGACATATTATTTAATTTTTGAATATAATAGGTTTCATTTAATTGTGCCATGAAAATATATAATAAAAATAATAATAAAATAAAAAAAAATCAACTTTTATTCGGGTTTCAGAGTTGGAAATAAAATAATATCATCAATCTTATCTCTATTAGATAGAAGCATTGTTAGCCGTTCAATCCCAAGACCAAATCCTCCACAAGGAGGTAGACCAAATTCAAGTGCCTCAATAAAATTATCATCAATAGGTTGAGCTTCATCGTCACCCTTTTCTTTAGCTTGAGCTTGTGATTCAAAATTCTTTCTTTGAATACGAGGATCATTTAATTCTGTATAGGCATTGCATAATTCAAAACAGTTAACAAAGAGTTCAAAACGTTCTGTTAATTGTGGATTATTGCGATGTGGTTTAGCTAATGGGGACATAACAAGTGGATGATTCATAATATAAGTTGGATTCATACAACGAGGTTCAATGAATTTACCAACAAGTTTGTCAATTAGACGAGCAGTTGTTCTTGGGTGCGAACAATCAACATTACAAGATACACATAATTTATCAAAAAAGTCACGTGCTTCTTCAGTCCCAAGATCATCCGGGCATTTTACACCAGTTTCTGTTTCAAGTTCTTGAATTAGATCAATACGCTTAAATGGAGGAGTAAAATCAATTTGTACTTCTTTGTCTGAACCACGTGGCTTATAATTAAGAATATATGAGCCAGTAATATCTTTTACAAGACCAGAAATAATTTCTTCACCTACTTCAAATAGTTTATTATAGTCAATATAAGACCAATAAAATTCAAGAGAAAGGAATTCTGGATTATGAGTACAATCACGAGACTCATTTCTAAATTGTGGACCAAGTTCATATACTTTTTCAAACCCCCCAACAAGTAATTGTTTTAGATAAAGTTCAGGAGCAATACGAAGACTCATATTTGTTTTAATATCATTGTAATAGGTCATAAATGGTTTTGCTGCTGCACCACCTGGTTTGCCACAAATAATTGGAGTTTGAACTTCCATAAATCCAAGATTATCAAGATAATTCCGAATATATTTAATTACTTTATTTTTAATAATAAATGGAGCCTTTGATTCAGGATTGGCAATTAAATCAAGATACCTTTTTCTGATGCGAAGTTCTTCATCAACTACACCAAAATGAATCTTTGGAATTGTACGAAGACAAGGTGTTAGAACTTGGATATTTTTAACAAATAGACTAAGTTCTCCTTTCTTTGATTTACCAACAAATCCAGTAACACCAACAATATCACCACGTGCTACATTAGAAACCAAGTCTTTATAATTATCTGGATTATCGATAATATCTTGCTTAATCATAAATTGTAGAGTACAATTATTTGATTGTGCCGTAATAAAAGTTAGCTTACCTGTTGTACGAATTTCAATTACTCTTCCTGCAACAGATTCAACTGTTTCTTCACGATGTTCTCCTGGTTCTAGGCAAGAATAAGTATCAACATATTCTTGAAAAGTTTTAGTAGTCGCAAAATAATAAGGATATGTTACTTCATTATTAGATTGTTTGTTATTAATATATTGAAGACGAGCTTGGTAATAGCTAGTGCTCTCTTGTTCGTTATTTACTTCAAGTGACATTTTTTATTTAATAAATAATATATTTAATAATATTTGTTTCAATTTTTTTTAATAAACAAATTAAATATCATCAATATTGACAACTTCAGAATCATCCATAGAAGCAAACTTCTTATCACGTTCCTTGTTCTTCTTCATATCTGAATCCTTATCTTTGGCACGACGTTCATGCTTTGCAAGTTCCTTCTTATCAGTAGTTTCTTGTTGTGCCCGATTGACTTCATCTTGAAGTTCATCTTCATCGAGTTCATCAGATGATTCAAAATCTTCTTCATCTCCAAAAAGAATTTCTCCAGTGTCTGCTTGTAGTGATGAAATATCAAAATTCAAATCACCCTTTGTCTTCAATTGATGACACTCGTCGATATTGTACTTGTAAAGAATAAACCCTTCTTTAGGATTTAGATCATTTACTTGGAGTAGAACAATATCATTTGCATTAATCCAAACACGACGCAAGAATGATCCTGGAATAATTGCTTGACGTTTAACTTCATCTGTACATTCGACATCGAGACGATTACCGCCTAACTTCTTTTTAACTTGAGCATAAACTAGACCAGGTGAATCACTAGCCCAAGGGGTAACATTCTTCTTTCCACCAGTCTTTCCCTTGCCCTTCTTACCCTTCTTATAACCTTTTCCTCCTTTAACGTTTGGCATTTTATAATATAATTAGTATTTATTTAAATAGTCTCTCAAGATAAATAAATTTTCAACTTTTTTTAAGAAATTCAATAAGTCCCTCTAGATTATTTTCATAATCTTCAATATATTTACGAACACTTGAATGAGAAATTTTAGAGTCTTTATCAGGTAAACTACTAATTTGATCACACGTTAATTCTACATCAAAATAATCTTCAATCATCTTCTTAATAGATTGCTTATTAATATAGTCAAAATGAACTGGATTTAAGCGACCATTCCTATAAAGTGCTGGACTAAGTTTATCTTTACAATTAGTTGTAGCAACTACAATAAGACCATTATAACATCCTACACCATCCATTCGCGATAATACACAACCAATATGAATTCCATCATTGTCGCCAATATTCATATATTCATCGTCGGTATTAGTTTTATTAACAAGTTTGTAAATAATTTCATCTTTACGCTTTTCATTCATACGTGATTCATCATCTTCTGACGATGAAGATGAAATAGATTCAGCATCATCTTCACCAACCCGCTTTTTAAGAACTTTATTACCAGTATCAATTTCATCAAATAGTAAAATAATTTGATCCCGTGAAAATTTAATTCCATTAATTTCAGTAATGTTAAAAATCTTTTCCAGTTCTTCATTTGTTTTAATACGTGACATTGAAATTTCAATAATATGACGTTTATCTTGAAGAGCCATTGCAACTACAGATGAAGTCTTACCACATCCAGGTGGTCCATAAAATAGATATCCTTTCTTACGCTTATTTCCAGTCTTCTTATAATATTCAATATCTTTGAGACGTTTCAAATCATTCATAAGCATTTCTTTATGTTGACTATAAATATTGTTAAATGTTTCATAACAAGTTGTTTCAGGTACTGAACTATCTGATAAGATAGATGATGTAAAGCCAAGTTTCTTTTGATGGTCTTTACCTTGGTAGATAAAATGATAAATTTTATTCCTATTTTTATCATCAAGATATTTATCATATTCAGTAACACATTCATTAATAAATTTATTAATTTCACGAATACTTTTCTTTTTTGATTTAAGAATAATTTCTACTTTCCAATTACCATCAGAACGACTTTCTTTAGATTGTTCCATTTTAAAATAGCTAAAATCAAGATATAAATCATCTTCGATTTTAATATTATCACCATAATTTAGCATATATGAAATATTTTTATCATTACGAAAACTATAAATCTCTTCTGTAAAACTATTTCCGTTACGCGAAGGTGTAAAGTACCGTAAATCAGTACAAATATTTTTTTCTGCCAATACGTGACAAATTGCTGTCATTGGTAGTGGGTAATCATAACAGAAGAATCCATTATACAAATTTTCCCAGCCGACGAATTCAATTCGATTTTTATAATCACTAAAAATTAAATTATTGATCTTTTTAAGAATATACGAAATATCAGTTAAATAATATTTCAAAATTGGAATAATTACAATTAAGATAAGAAAATCCCTATAAAAAGTTTCTGAATGCGAACGAGATAGCAATAGAAAGCCGATATTATCCATAATGAATAAGTTTATAATTTTATAAACATATTAGTCTTAGAATATTCAATTTTTTTATAAATAAATCTAATCAGTCAATTTAATTGCACTTAAATCAATTGGTTCATCTTTCTTCTTCTTTTCTTTTGGTTTGGGCATTTCAGCTTTAATTTCTTCGAGAGTTTTCATAATAAATACATTATTTTCAGAATTATGAATTACAAAGCGTTTGAAGTGTTGAAAAATATGTGGATGTATATTAACATTATATTCATATGATGCATTTGCTAATCTATTACGTTCAACTGGAGTTTGTTTAATATGCGAAATACCTGTATCAAAGTCACTAGTCATTACTGACAAGAAGGCACCAAGAATTTTTTGAATTGACCAAATTGGCGACCATTGATCTGAATGATAAGACGAAATAGTTAGACAAATTTTCTTTTCAGTATCAAAACGACCATTTGGTGTAAGCATATAAAAGTCAACCGGTGTTGCCGGATAATTATCAGAAAGAACAAGTTTACCAATATACCATCCGCCTTTATAATCAGTATCATCAGGACCTCGAATTAAAAAATACCATAGACGTACGTCATCAGGATCAGGATAAATATCAATACTTTCTAAAGGATCTTTCTGAATCATTTTAAGTTCATTTTGAATACGTTTTTGAAAAATTTTATTTAAACCAGCCATTTTAAATAATAGTTAATATAGTAAAATTTAATTAAATCAATTTTTTTAATCATTCGTTAAAAAATTAAAATATATATATAATATAGTAACTATATTGATGGAGCCAATGAATTCAAATTCTTCATGTAAGATTTTTGCCGGCAACGTGCCTTTTGATTGCACGAACGAAGAATTTAAAAATGCTTTTATATCACTTGAGGGTTATGTAAATGCAGAATTAATATCAAGAACTCAAAACAACAGTACACGTGGTTTTGGATTTATCACATTTTCTAATACAGAACAAGTAAATAATTTTTTAGATAAAAAAGAGAAAATATCTATAAGAGATAGAACATTAAGATTTACAAAATATCAAGAAAATAATGACTCTGATTTTATTATTAAAAATCTTAAAAAAAATAACATTTTCGTAAGCAATATTCCAAACTATTTTAATAATGATATACTTAAAAAAATATTTTCTTCATATGGAGAAGTTTTATTATGTTACATAAATACTGATATTAATACTGGCAAAAAAATGAATACAGGTTATGTAGAATTTGCTGATGAAAAAACATTTAAAACTGTTTTAAATTTAAAAAATATTAAATTAGATGATAATGCAAACTTGTTAATTTCAAGATTCAAAGAAAAGAGTGTAAATAAAAATACTAAATATGATATACGCGAAATTTATAAAATTGCATTTAATGCTGGCCGTAAATATGCTACTTATGAAACTGAAAACAAATCTCCAGTAAAAAATTGAAAATAATTATTATAAATATTTTAATTATATATTTATAATGGAATTCAATAAAGAAAATATTATATATGGTGTTTTAGAAGTCAATAATAAGACTTCATATGGGCTCCGAAATGAAAAAAGATTTTATCCTCATGATAAAAATTTACCGATGTTTTACGTGCCAACTAAAAAACCCTTTAATCCTATAAATATTTATTGCGGTATTCGTTTTGATAAATTTGCAAATGATAAATATTATGGTATTGTTGAAAAGTATATTGGTGATATTGGTAATCTAGATACCGAGCTTGAATATCTTAAAGCTATTGCAATAAATGGATGGAAAGGAAATTCAAAATTTAAATTAGATGAATATTTTAATGATATTACAAATGATAGAAAAGATTTGACTCATCTAGAAACATATTCAATTGATCCAAATGGATGCACTGATATAGATGATGCATTGTCTGTAGAACAAGTATCTGATACCGAATATAAATTATATATTCATATTGCCGATGTATCATCCTTCATTAAATCAAATTCGGAATTAGATATTGAAATATGTAAAAGAAAAGAATCAGTATATTTAAATAAATTTCAAGTAAATATGATTCCAGATAAATTATCTATTGAAAAAATATCCCTTAAAGAGGGTAAAGTAAATAGGGCTTTTACATTAGAAATTAAATTGGAAAATTACAAAATAAAATCCTATACATTTTACAAAAGTAATATTCAATTAAAAAATTATTCTTATGATTACTTTCAAAAAATTTATAAAACCCATAAAACTCTTGAACTTTTATATAATATTGGAAAAGTACTCTATGAAAAAAAGTTTGGAGAATGGGCTGATTTTGATTCACATCATATGGTTGAAATTTATATGATTATTGCAAATGTTATTGCAGGTAAAGAAATTAAAGATATTAGTGGAGCAATTTTTAGAAAACAAGATAAAAATTATGAAAAAATATCAAATAATTTATTAATAGATTTTACCCCTGCAGTATATACAATTCAAAATCAATCATTATATCACAATTCACTTGATGAAGAAGTATATACACATTTTACATCTCCAATGAGACGTTATATTGATATTGTTGTTCATAGACTTTTATCTAACAAATTTTGTTCTACTAATTTTGAAATTAATTGTCAAGAAGCTGTTATTTTTGTAAATGATCTAAATAATATTCATAAAAGTTTAAAAAAAATTAGCTTAACATCACAACTTTATATTAATATTTTTGATGATAATTTTAAGGAATGTGATAGTTATTCTGGAATTATTGTTGGATTTAATAAAAATAAAATAAAAGTTTATATTAAAACAATGGGTATTATTAATATTAAATTATTTGATAATAAATTTGCTGATTTATATGAAATTAATAATCTAGAAAATAAATTAATAATTTATGATAAAATAAAAGATAGTTATACAACATATGAATTAAATCAAAATATAAATGTTCAAATTGCTATAACTAAATTGTCAGATAAAAAAATTAATGCAACTATATTATAAATCTAGTTTATCTTTAATTTCCAGTTGAATAGCTTTATTTTTCATTGTATCGTCAAAAATTTCTGGATAATCATTCAGTAATATATGTTCTACTTTAATTCCTCTTTTTTGATATATTTGACTATTTTTTACTTTATTAATACAATTTTCAACAGATATTACTCTATAGTGAAAACATAAAAGATATGCACTTGGTATATTTTCTTCTCTTAATTTATAATATCTTAAAGTATTATCACATTTTTTTAATTGAACACTTTCAATAAAAAAAATTTTATTATTTATTGGTTCAATAGGAACATGCATATCTATATTATTAAAATATTTGGTTTTAAATATACATTTAACATATGTTGCATTATATTTATCAAAAAATTTTGGAATACGAGTTTTATTAGGATGATGTTTATTATTATCCATTCTAAATATGTTTGTTTTTAATAATGAATCTGGATTTTTTTGAATTGAATTACAAGCCATCATAATCCAAGGTATTTTAATACAATATGCATCCTTAAAAGTTGTTTCTAATTCATCACGAATTGTATTATTTATATTTTTTTTTGTACTAATAAATTCATCTGCATCACAAATAATCATCCAATCGTATTCATTTTTAATTTTTTTATATAATTCTTCACATCTAATAAATTGTTTGTTTAAATTAAATACATAATTTACTGGTTTAGGAATAATTTCTACTTTTTGATTATCATATATTCCATTATAAGTCTTATAGGTTGAATCATCATCAACTATATAAATTTTATCAATACCTTGTTTTAAATAATAATCAACAAATTCTAACATATATGGTTCTTCTTTACAACGAACTATTAAACCTATTTTAATACTCATTATATAATTAAAATTATATTTTAATTTTGATTTAAAAACTAATTTATTTTTAGCAAAAAAAAAGGAAATAAAAAAATCAGGGATGATGCGAGTCAGTAAAATCGGCTAGCGCGTCATACTCGTTGAAAATTCCAGTGCATCGCGTCGTGCTCGAATGTCCACATTCACACTTGACAGTGACATCGTCCTTGACTTGAGTGGCTGTGATAGCGTAACCACGTATGCATTTTTCATTGAGATTGTTGATTTTGTTTGCTTTTGTATAGCGCTTATCGTAAAACGAGTGCGCTATTTGCTTGCGGCGATAGGTTCGCGGATATTTGGGCATCTTCGGTATATTGGTAGTTTATACTTAATATCTAAATACTATGGGCTTTACAGTTATTTACTTTTTTCAATTTTTATATATCAAATATTTTAGTATTTTCATTAAAATAAGTATTTCTTTCTGTTATTGTATCAAATAATATTTCACTATTATTAGATGAATTTACGTTATTAATTTCTTTTTTTAATTTTAAATATTTAAGCTTATACTTAATATATTTTTTTTTATAATCCATATATATTTAATTATATATAAAAAAAACTATTATATATATATATAATGCAGTCTGCTGATTATTTAATTAATCTAACTGATTCACAAAATAGAAATATTTTAGGAGAAATTAAAAGAATTTTAGGAGAAATTACATATCCTGCAAATGATATTCTAATGACAGATTTTATAACAAATGAATTAATACCACAATTTAAAAAATGTTTTGAATATTTAATTTCAATATACTTTGATAATACAGTATATAAACAAGAAGTTATTATTATTAATCAATCAAATAATTATGAAAAATTAAATGCATTAGCTATTGAAAAAACTCACCAAAAAATTATGGCATTAACTTATTTATTATATTTAAATGAATTATATGTTCATTTTATTTTATATAAACCAATAAAGGAAAGTAACACAAATAGATCTACATCTACAGGTATATTTTTACTAACAAATGATATTTGGAATAGAATATATAATCAAGGTCGCGAAACAAATTTACAACGTGGATTTCAACCATATGATAATTTAGCATTATCATTATGGTCAAATAGGACTGATTTATCATTAAAATATAGAATACATAAAGATTCTATAATTAATGCATTATCTTTCACATTAGATAGTAATGGAGTTTATAGATTTTTAAATCAACTAGATAATTTATGTAATCAACTAGATAATTATTATAATCTATTTATTAAAAAATTAATTGAAAATATTAATTTAATAACACTATTTACTGTTGATGAAATAAATAATGCACTATTTTTTATTATGAATACTCCCAGTAATTTAACAAGAGAACAACTTCAAGAATTAAATAGAAATCATAGACCTGTATATTATTACAAAAATTTAAGAAGTGATTGGATTGAATCACTAAAGCAATTATTAGAATCTAAGATGGTATATGATTCTAATAGAGAAATAGAAACTACGATACATAATACATTAACTACTTTAGATTCTAATTATACAACTGACAGTAATAGTATATTTTCATGGATGTATTTAGCATTCAGAGATCCATCTCGAAATTATAGTTCTTGTATAAACCAAACTATTTTAGAACAATATATATTTTGTCGTATTTATTATCCAACAAATAAATTTAGTATTGGATTACAATATACTATAAACCGTGGTCATATTTATTATAGATATACAAAAAAAGAATTAAATAATATTAATATTGGTCACTGGACATCATCGTATAAAGGGTATTTTACAAATAGAAAATATGATTTAAGATTATCTACAGACGGTACAATTACTAATGGGAGAATTTATAATTTATGTAAAGATCCATATCTTTATTTAATTTCTTTTATTTATGTTACTTTTGATTATACACAGAATTTTTTAATATTAAATAAATGTAGATTTGATTCATACAACACACAATCTGCACAATATAGTGTATATTTTGATTTTATGACAGATAATATAGGTAGTTTTCATGAATTGTTTAGTACATATATTAAAAATTATAAAAGTTTAAATACAAGTAAAATGGTAGAAAACTTAGAAAAAGAAAATTATGTAGTGAATGATATTAATTTATCTGATGTAACTGACATTGTAGATTATATTATCCAAACAAATGAAATATTTAATAATCAAAATAATTTAAATAATATTTGTATAGACGAAGAAAGTAATAAAATAGACGATAATCTATTTTTAAAAGACATTGCAACAAGTTTTATTAGTAATTTATATTTTATGACAAATGATTCCCTTATAAATTATATAGAATTAATTACAACACTAATTAACAATGCATTAGCATTGTATTTTGAAAAAAAAATAATGCCTATTATAGGGACTGACAAAAATGTTTCTGATTATATGTTATTTTTATTTAAAGGAGGTAATGCATTAAGACTTATATTTTTACAACAAATTAAGAATTTTCCACATGAACTTGATGAAATAAAACAAGATATTAAAAAATATTTTAAAAAATCAGATAATGATTTTTCTATTTATATTAGAGATATTCCAGGTGTTGATATGGATCTTGTTATTGAAAATATTACAAATATTGCTTATTTAATTTTAAATAGAATTAGAAACATTATTGTAATGAACTTGCCAAAATATATATCATATTATCATTATAATAATAAAAAGAAAATAAATTTACTTAATACAAAATTTTTAAAACTTGCAAATAATTCTAAATCTGATAGCAATAAATATAGAAATGCAAATTTTATTAGAATTGAAAGTGATGATATTGCTGTCAATAATAATGATATTATAACAGATGATGATTTTAATGATTATTGTAAAGATAAAACAATTCTTGAAAATACAGATCCAAAAACACTATTTGGAACAATTAAAAGCCAAAATGGAAGAAGAGATTTTGGAATAACTGTAGATGAAAGAAATAATATATTATTAAATGGAATTGATTTCTTACATGAAAATCTTATTAAATATAAAGATATATGTGATACCAAATATCAACAAGCATTATATAAAAATATTTTTGCAAGTAATTTTGCAATATCAATAAATAAATCGATTAATACATTTAATCTTGTTCGTACAAAAGTAAATTTTAAATTATACTATGAAGAAAATAATTTAATATATCCAGTAAATATTGGAGGTGAATTAATTGATATATCAATTTTAAAACATCATAGAGGAGATTTTTTTGAACATTTAGATCAATTTTATAAAGATTATGAATTAATCAATGATAGTGGAAATACTATTAATATAAAATCATATTCTCTCAAATACTATATGTTAGATTTAATTGGTATGGTATGGGGTATTAAAAATGTTTCAGATATTCCCTCTCCTGAAACCTTGCACGATAATTTAATTATGCCTTGGTTTGGTAAAATTAAAAGACTTGACAGATTATTAATAATTTCAATATTTGATTATGTAAGATATAATCCATCAACTGAACTAATTCAACAAACAAGAGATGTAATTAATCAATATTTATTTTATTTAACACATATTTCTCTATTTATACAAGTTAATAATATACATAATGCTACAAACAAACAAAATGTTATTCATAATTTAAATATGTTTATTATATATCTTAAAACAAATGTGGAATATGTTAATAAGAAAACTAAAATAAGAAGTAATGATTTTATAAACTCCAGAAATATTATTCAAATTTTAAAGTTAATACCAAATTATATTAATTCTTATATTCAATATTTAGAATTTTTTAATCATCTTATTGTAAACTGTGACAGTAATCCAGATGATTTTAATGAATATGTTGCACAATATTTTACAAATCCAAAAGACACTAATACTAAGGTAGATTCGCGATATAACTTAAACTTTGAAAATATAGCTAATAGAGATTCATTATTACAAAAATATTTTACTAGTATCAATTATGATTGTATTATAGAATTTAATAAAGAATTTCTTAATTCATTGAATATTTTTATTAATTATTTAAATAAATTTGAAAAAATTTGTGATTATTTAATTGCTACTAAATCTACTGTAAATGCAAATACTTTATTTATGAGAACTGACTCTTCAAAAATAGTTGAATTATAAATTAATCCAAAAAACTTGAACATGAAAGTATTCTGAAATACTTGGTTTTGGATTTTTATACCACGCAAAATCAAAATTATTATGGTTTAATTTTGATTGTAAAAAAGTGTCTATTTGTTTATTTATTATAGTTTCATCAAATTCTTTATCAAATGTATATTTAGTATTCCATAAAACATAATGATTTGATTCAGGAATTAAATTATAACGAAATTTAGAATTATCAAAAACCCATTCGTCAATATTTTCTTTATCTTTGTTGAATTTAATTCCATTTTTTTCAATACATTGTTTCTTAAAAAATTCACATTCGACATAATCCTTAATAGATAACCAACTTTTATTTACTTCTTCGATTAAAAGTAATTTATTATTTATATCTTCTTGAGTTGGTCGAATAGTATCAGAATTTGGTAACCAATTATAATGTTTATGTAAATTATTTAAATCTTCTTTATTACAAGATATACGATTGCGAATCATTTTTATAAAATTAACATAAGTTTATATAAATATCAATTTTATTTATATATTATAATATATATGTCATATCATAATAAATATTTAAAATACAAAAATAAATATTTACAATATAAAAATATGTTAGGCGGTGCATCGATAAAATTACCAGAAGTATTAATTAAAGGACCAAACTATATGTGTCATTTAAACCAAGAAAATAAAAATATTTATCTTTTTGGCGAAACTCATAAAAGTATTCAAAATATAACTTGTGGTGTAAATGAACAATCAAAAACAATGATTGAATGGTTACAAAATGATGTAATACCTAATTATACCAATGATAATATATTAGATATATTTATAGAACAACCTTATTTTTTTGCGTCAAAATATAAAATTATGCCACTTGGAGAAAAAGAAAATGAATTTTCACAAATACTAAAACAAGATACTACATATTCTCAAATGAAATCTTTAATTGTAAAACCATCAAAAAATATAAGAGTACATACAATAGACATTAGAAATGAAATAAACACAATTTTACAAAGATTCGGGCTTTTAGATAATATGATTAGAAAGTTTTTAACTTTTCCAAATTGTAAAGAATATATTTATACAAATCATAAAATATTATTAAAGTGCATAGATATAGTAATTAATTGGTTTTTAATAATGTTTTTTAATAAAGATAATAAAATTATTGTAAAAGATGATCTTACAAAAATAATTACTAATAAATTAATTCCATATATTAATAAATTAGAAATAATTATTAAAAATCATGAATTATATATTAAACATTCCGCAAATATTGATTATGAATTTCAATTAATGAGAGAATTTATAGAAGAAATAATAACAGATATTGATTTTATACCAATAACAAATTTTAATTATCCAGAAGGTGAAGGTGAAAAAATAGATGGATTATTAAATAATTTATTATTTAATAAAATATATAAAAAAATAGATGAAAAGTATAAAAAAAAATTTATTGATTTAAATCGCGAATTAATTGCATTAACATCTATTTTTTTTGAAAAATATATTAATTTTAAACAATTATTTTATCAAAAAATAGATTTACCAGAACCTCCTAGAGATATAAATATATTATTAGAAGAATTTGATAATGAATATATAATTCCAGATTTTAATAATATAAATGAAGTTCAAGATATATTTATATCTTTATTTGCATTATTTATGGATGTATATACAATAGGTAGATTATTAAAACCATATATTAAGACGTGTTTAATTTATGCTGGATTATCCCATATTAAAAATATTTATAATCAATTAAATAAAATAGGATTTAATATTGTATACGAATCAAATCAAATTAGTGATATAACATGGTTCAATATGTATGATAATTCAAAAGATTGTGTTAAAATAACAAATTTAGAATTACATATATAAAATTATATTAAAAATGTTTTCTCTTTTTAATATAAAATAATGAATATTTCTAATATTCAAAAAACTTTATTAAAATATTATTTATATAATCAATTAGGAGGTAGTTATAAATGGACAACTTTAGAACATAATGGTGTATTATTTCCTGCAGAATATACTCCTCATAAAATACCATTAATTTATAAAAATCAAAAAGTCGAGTTAAATGCTGATCAAGAAGAAGCTGCTATGTTATATGCTAAATATATACATTCAGAATATGTTCAAAATAAAACATTTAATAAAAATTTTTGGAATGATTGGAAAAAAACATTAGGAAATAATTCTATTATTCAATCATTAGAAGATTGCGATTTTACAGAATATTATAATAAAATACAATCAGATAAAGAACACGAAAAGAGTATCGATGTTATAAATAGTGACGAAGAACATATTAATAGCGAAGAACCAGAAGATATTAATTCTGAAAAATTAAATACAAATAATGTAGATATTATTCGTGAGAAAAAAGAAGAAGTTCTTGAAAAGGATAAACAAAGTAGAATTAATTATAATATAGATGAAATAGAAGAAGCAAAATATAAAGTTGCACTTGTAGATGGTAAAGAACAGCCTGTCGGAAATTATCGTATGGAACCTCCTGGAATATTTTTGGGAAGAGGTGATAATCCCAAAATAGGTAAAATTAAACCAAGAATTTATCCTGAGGATGTTACTTTAAATATTGGCAAAGATGCTCCTATTCCTAAAACAATAAAAGGTCATAAATGGGGTGAAATTATACATAACAGAAAAGTCGAATGGCTTGCTTCATGGAAAGATATTATTACAGGTAAAATTAAATATTTATGGTTAGGTGCTCAGAGTGATTTCAAAGCATCAAGTGATAAAGAAAAGTTTGATTTAGCTCGTAAATTAAAAAGAAAAATAGAAACAATCAGAAAAGAAAATGATAAAAACTTAAATAGTGATAATTTAAAAACAAAGCAAATTGCAACTGCTTTTTATTTTATTGATAAATTTGCATTACGTGTTGGTAATGAAAAAGGTAAAGATGAAACAGATACTGTAGGTGTAACTTCCCTTAGAGTTGAACACGTAGATCTACTTGAAAATAATACTATATCACTCGACTTTTTAGGTAAAGATTCTGTTAGATATTATAATAAATTAAGTGTCGAACCTGATGTTTATAAAAATATTATAGAATTTGTTAACGATAAAGGTAAAAATGAGCAAATATTCGATTTAATAGTTTCTAATGATATTAATAAATATTTACAACAGTTTATGAAAAACTTAACTGCCAAAGTATTTAGAACTTATAATGCATCATATTTATTTAGTAAAGAACTTAAAAAAGTTACTAAAAAATATGAAGGTATAAATGACCAAGAATTATTATTAAATGAATTCAATAAAGCAAATGCTAAAGTTGCACAATTATGTAATCACCAAAAAAATGTTGGTAAATCATTTAAAGGCCAAGTTGACAAGATGGAAGAATCTATAAAGAAAATTAAATCTAAAATGAGAAAACTAAAAAATTCTATAAGTAAGACTAAAACAGAAAAATTAAATACTTATATGGATAAATTAAAAAAACTTAAATCTAAAAAAGACCTTAAAATGGAACTTAAAAATATTTCATTAACAACTAGTAAAATAAACTATATTGATCCACGTATAACAATTGCATTTTTTAAATTACATAAATTACCAATAGAAAAAGTATTTTCTATAAGTTTACAAGAAAAGTTTAAATGGGCATTTGATATTGATGACACATATTCTTTCTAATCATTTTTAACTTCATAAGATGATGAACAAAAAAAGTATTTAAGTTTTTCAGCTTCTCCTTCAAGAGATTTGGGAACTTCAATTAGTCTAATTCTTTTACACTTTTTTCCACCTACTGTATGAGATACAACACCTTGTTGTCTATAATCATTCTTTAATTTATTATACTCATCACGTTCTTCATCTGTCATAATAAATTCGTGTCTACTAATTACATGTTTTAATTCAAAAAGATGTACAATTAGAATAATATCATCTTTTAATTTATATGGAACTTGAAGACAATTATTATCAGTATTAACTGTAACACCATTTTCTTTATAAAAATTAATTTGTTCTTCATAATCTGTAATATTATCTGGATCAACAGTAGGTTCATTTACTGTTTCTGGAGATTTAATATCTTCTATTGTTGGTTGTTCAGATATTGTTTCGGTGCTCTGAATTACTTGAGTTGTTTCAGGTTGTGTCATTTGTTGTTCTGTATTTTGAACTGGTTGTTCATCTGTAATTTCTGTAAAATCAGTAACAGATGGAGCAGAATTAGTTGCTTCTTGTTCGGAAGCATTGTTTGAATAGCCAAAAATTGAACCAACGAATTTCAAAAGAAATGACATTTATAATATTAAGTAATATTATAATTTAATTTTTAAATATCATTTTTTTTTATATTTTTTAACTTTTATTAAGATTAAAAAATGGTGCAATATATTTGTTTATATCACTTTCTAAAGATCCCTTATCTATTGACATTAAAACAGATATTATAATCTGGACTGATTCTTTAGACTTATAATCACCAGTCGTCATTTCTTCTATTAATTCTTTTTGATGGGATAATAATATTTCAATACATTTTTCTATTAAGGGTTTAATAATAGAAGAACATATTTTAATACCATTTTTATCGACTGACCAAGTATAAGCATTTTCTAATAATTCACGAACTATATAATTTAAACGAGAACAATCTGTAGTATGAAAGGATTGTTCCTCAGGATTGTCTTTTTTATAACAAGTAATTATATGGTCTCCAAGTAATTTATCAAGAGAATTTTGTTTTGCATTATATATTAATATTTCAGTTAATTGTTTTCTGTCATTTTCGTTATCAAAACTTAAATTATTTATATTAAAATTTTGTATAGGTAATAATGCTGGAGTATCTTTAAACTTATCATTCGCATATTTTAATGCACTAACTGACACTGTTTGCATAGCTTGAGCAGTTATTTTGGTATTATCATTGGCTTTATTTATAATATGATTTGCATTAACCATTATATTATTTAATAATTCAGACTTTTCTGCTTCAAGTTTCTTAAATAAATCCTTTTCTTTTTCAGCAAATTCTAATTTTAATTTTAATTCCATTACTGAAACTGCCATATTAGTATCTTGATTATCATTTTTGCAAGATTTAAGATGTCTATAAAAACTTGATTTATGATTTGTGGAAAATTCACAGTTCGAACAACTATAGTTTTTCCCCACTGGAGTATACACTGGAGTATACATTAATGTAGACTTACATGTAGACCCAGTGTATACTCCAGTGGAATAACTATAGTTTTGCTCAGCTGTATTACAATTTAGTATATGTTTTTTGGTCCTACGATGGTGACTGAGGTTACTTGAATTGGTTGTTGAATAGTTACAAATATCACAGTTATATGACATTTTTTATATATTATTAGGACTGGAAAAAAATCCACTGGAGTATACATTGGTATACATTTTTAGCTGTTTACTTTTGGAAAAATACCTAAAAATGATAGTTTTTGAAAATTTTAGACACAACTTTTTTCCCCCTAATTTTAGGTATATAATGCGGCCAATAAAAAGATGAGGAAAAAGATAAAGTTTTAAAAAATTTCAAAAATTAGACATTTTCATGAACTGGATTTTTTTTACACACAAAGTTTTTCAAAATATGTGTGTGAAATTTCGCGCACGCCCATGATTTTACATGAATTAATTTTACTCCTCCAAAATATTTATCTATAATTATTGCTTTATCTCTAAGAGTCCTAATTCAATTATAATAATTATAATTTATTAAGATTAAAAAATGGTGCAATATATTTATTTATGTCACTTTCTAAAGAACCCTTATCTATTGACATCAAAACAGATATTATAATTTGAACTGTTTCTTTTGATTTATAATCACCAGTCGTCATTTCTTCTATTAATTCTTTTTGATGGGATAATAATATTTCAATACATTTTTCTATTAAGGGTTTAATAATAGAAGAACATATTTTAATACCATTTTTGTCGACTGACCAAGTATAAGCATTTTCTAATAATTCATGAACTATATAATTTAATCGAGAACAATCTGTTGTATGAAATGATTGTTCTTCTGGATTATCTTTTTTATAACAAGTAATTATATGGTCGCCTAGTAATTTGTCTAATGACTTTTGTTTTGCATTATAAATTAAAATTTCAATTAATTGTTTTCTATCATTTTCATTGTCAAAACTTAAATTATTTATCTTAAAATTTTCAATTGGTAATAAAACAGGACTATCTTTAAACTTGTCATTTGCATACTTAAGAGCACTTACTGATACAGTTTGCATAGCTTGAGCAGTTATTTTGGTATTATCATTGGCCTTATTTATAATATGATTTGCATTAACCATTATGTTATTTAATAATTCAGACTTTTCTGCTTCAAGTTTCTTAAATAATTCCTTTTCTTTTTCAGCATATTCTAATTTTAATTTTGTTTCAATAAGCTCGTTTTTAACATTTGTATCTATGTTATTTTTACATGTATTTTTATGTCTTGATAAATTAGATTTGTGTGTAAAAGTTTTATTACAATTTGGACAACTATAGTTATCCATAATTATCCCTGTAGGGATAACCAATGATAATTTAGGGATAATTTCTGCTATAGTTTTATTAGATGCACTCTCTTTTTTTGTTATCATTGAAAGATGTTTTTTGGTCTTTTTATGGGTAGAAAAATTGCCACTATAGTCTGTAAAATAATTACAAGCCTCGCAAGTATATTTCATTTTTCTTATACTATAGTTTTATATAAAAACTATAGCAAAAACTATAGTGCTATAGTTTTTACTGTAAAATTAGCTGTTGACTTTTGATATTTTTAGTATTTTATATTTTCATGATAATAAAAATATAAAATGTAAATATATTGACTAATTAAATTACTAAAAAAATCGAAATTTTTACAGAATTATAATCATGCGAAATTTTTACACACAAAGTTTTTTAAAATATGTGTGTGGAAATTCATGAAGAGTAGAAAAGATATATAGTATATTAAAAATTGGTCAAAATTATAAAATCCTCTTCAAATATCAAAACTATAGCAGCTATAGTTTTTGCTTACTGATATACTAAAAAAACTATAGTTGTAAAATTATATCATCTGTTATATGACAATTTATAAATTCCAAACAATCTTTAGATTTAATGGAAAATCTTCTTGGAGATACATATGTCCAATCAATAGTATTAGGTAAATGATTAACTTGTTCCATAATATAGGCAACTAATGCAGAACAAAAAAACGTATTCGTTTTACGTACACCTACATTGATATCAAATTTTGCTTTAATCCAATCAATTGGATGAAAATCATATATTTTTTTATCTGTGCTCAAAATAATTTCTTTTAATTTATTAATATAATCATCATCGCGATTAAAATTATTTTGAACATAATATAAATACCCGCATTTGGCATTTTTATATTGATTTATAATTGTTTCAATTGGAGTTAACTGAACACCAAAAATTAGTTGATTAGATAAAGCATCTTTTGTTGGTTCTGCTCCAGATTCAAATATATATACTCCGGATAAATCTGGATGTAACCAAGTTGGATTTTTTATTATATATGCAACATGACTATATTTACTTCCACTAATAATTTCTATTAAACGGGAATATATTGCTGTCGAATTAAATAACAATAAATCGCCAGTATTACAATTTTCTAAAAAAGTGTTTAGTTCCATTTATAATATGTATATAAAATTATTTTTACTTAAAAATATTGTATTAAGTACTATTAATAATGTCTGAGTCATTTTATTTATGTTCTGTTTATGAATTATATAATATGGCAAATATCGAGAATTATCAGTTTATTTTTAATGTAAAATTTATAAGCACAAATGAAATAAAGATAATTAATATTATTTATAGTAATTATGATTTTAATGTAAAAAATATGATAGAATGTAAAAATGACCTATTACATACTGCACCGTTTTTAAGATCAGGATCTATATTACACTTAGAAACTCCAATTGAATTTAATAATAATTCATTTGTACAAATAGAAAATAATAATATAGATAAATATAAATCAAGTAGATTTACATCTTATAAATATATTCCATTTAATATTAAATACATTAAATGTTTTACAAATTTAAATTTTTTAAATATTAATTTAGAAACTGATAAAACTATAACTAATAATAATTATAAAATTATTAATTCTGTTCTATTTTTGGAAAATTTATTAGAAGAATTGGAAGAACTTCCAGAGAGAGATTATTTTACTAAGAAAATATTAAGTTTTTTAGATTATATAGATTCATAAGTATACACTTTTATAATTCAATAATATTATTAAAATGTTTTTTTAATTCAGCTTGATGTGTAACAATTATAACTGTTTTATTTTGTGCCATTTTTTTTATTAAATTAATTGAATGTACTAAATAATTTTTGTCTATAGAAGATGTTGGTTCATCCATAAAAATTATAGGTTTATTGCTTAATAATTCTCTAAATAAAACTACTACTTGTTTTTGTCCTCCAGATAATTCTGAACCAAGTGTTCCAATATTTTTTGTAATATCAACAGTTTTTATTATTTCATATAATGGTTCTTTTTTAATTATATTTAAAACTTTATCATCTGATAATTGCGATGAATAACCAATATTTTGTAATATTGTTCTGTTAAATAAATTTGGATTTTGTGGTAAATATGAAATAGTTTCACGTAAATAATCAATATCAATATCTTTTAATTCAACAGAATCATATTTAATAGAACCTTTATTATAAGCTTTAAGGCCAAGTAATAACTTAATTAATGTAGATTTTCCTACACCAGATTGTCCTGTTAGTAATAAAGGATATCCTCTTTGGACTTTTAAATTAACATTATTTAATAAATATGTTTTATCATCATATGAAAAATATAAATTATCAACTGTAATATTACCATTATGTATAAAATTACTTATTTTACCATTACTTATTGTTTCGCTCTTTAAATTTTTAATTATTTCATTTGCTTCTTTGACTGAACCATTTAATGCAATTGTTTCACATAATCTTCTTGATAAATATTTTAATCTACTGAGTAATAAAACAAAGATTGTAATAAGTGATACTATATCATTTGTTTCTAATGTATTATTTTTTTTTGAATTAATTATTAAATATACTACTGTTCCAAAAAGTAATATATTAATAATACTTACTCCATATTTTAAATTCGTTAATAAATCATATTCACTAGTTTGTATTTTATTAAATTCATTATTATTTTTATCAAGGTTAGTTAATTCATTTTGTAAATTACCTGTTGTAATTACAGTTTTTGAATTAATAAGTAAATCGTCTATATGATTATAATATTCTGATGATTTGGAACTTCTAGTATATGATATTTCAGAATTATTTTTAATCATTATAATAAAAAATACAATATATAATAACATAAATAATAAAAATACACCAGATATTTTACCACTAATTAAATATAATCTGCTTGTAACAATGATACTTAATAAAATAAAAGGAATAATATTATAATTTAAATGTGTAAATAAATTACCAGATGTGTTAGATACTTTAATTAGATTTTGGATAAATTCTCCTGATTTAATTTCTTCAAAATTTTTCTTATTTTTTTCAAATTGTAATGCTATTAGTTTATTTCGTATCCAACCTTCAAGTTCTGGAACTTTATCATTATTTAATTTATCTGCATATGCAAAAGCTGAATCAACAAAAATATAAGTTAATACTAAATAAATCGTATTTTTAACTAGATATTCATTTGATTCTTTATCGAACCCATTTAAAAGTTTAGACGTGAAATAACTAATACCTAATATTTCTAATGGAGAATTAAATGCAATTGTAATTATATCCTTAAAAAACCATAATTTATTTTCTTTGATAAAATCTAATATATATTTTTCAACACTCATATATATTAATTTATATAAAAAAAATTAGTTTACCATATAATATCCTTGACGAGAACCATCCGAACAACAACACATTGTTATAAATCCAATAACAATAATTATTATTTCCATCATTAATGATGTACACATTGCTACAAATGATCCGATTAATGGTACTTGATTATTATCATGATCTTGAAAAAATTTAAAACAACTATTTTCTTTATTAAATTTAATAATCATACAAACTAAACCTAATATTTGTAAACCAAAAATAAAAGCAATTACAGATATTAGTACTTTTCTTTTACATGAAGTTTCATCATCTTTAGTTATATTATAATTAATAACTTGAAAAATAGTTTTGGCAATTTGTAAACTAAGTACAAATATCATTAATTGATATAAATTATAAGATAGTTGACTTATATTTACATTACAAGTATTTTTGTCTGGTCCAATATAATCATTCTTAAGATCAAAGCCAAGAGCAACTAATGAACCGATACCAATAAGAATAGACCAAGTAGTATAAAAACCTAAAAATGAAACCATAAAATATTATAATTAATATATTACTTTATAGATAAAAATTCAACTTTTATAAAAAAAATTAGATAATAACTTGATCAAGATTTAGAACTCGTGTATATCCATTTGTAAATGCAAAGTAAATTGGTAATTCAGAACTATCTTCACCATATTGACCCCAAGCATCAGAATGCATAAAAAGAGTTTCAAGATTACCATTATTATTTCGCACAAGCCAACCACAACCCATACCATCGTAAACATCAGTATAAGTACCCCGATTGATATTTTGAGCAAAATGATTCTCAAGTGGATTTACGTGCCCAACAGTTCCAGGTTTTGTAAATAACTCGCCATTAAAATTAGAATTATTTGGGCATTGTTTAATATGTCCAATACGTTTACCACAGTAATTGCAACAATGGCCTTCTGTTGTATGTGTAGTTTTAGAACAACAATTTTCTACAGTGCATTGTTTATCAGTTGGAATAAAATGATCTACATATTTTTTAAGTTCATTTCGCTTCTTATCATCTTGGCATTCAATTTGCCCATGTCCAAACCATTTACAAGTTCCACATTGATGGAATGATGTAACGTGAGAATAGGGGAACCGGCAATGCTCAACTTTACAATAACTCATTTTGTATTATAATATAATATTTAATATAGAATAGTTAAATTTTCAATTTTTTTTGTGTTAAATATATAAAATTTATAATATATATATATATTATATTTAATCATATGACTACATGTATATCGCATATATATAATGAGGAATATTTATTACCATTTTGGTTAGAACATCATAAAAATATTTTTGATAATATAATAATAATTGATTATAAAAGTACAGATAATTCAATTGAAATTTGTAAAAAAATTTGTCCAAATATTAAAATTATAACAACAAGAAATGCTAATTTTGGTGCAATTGAAATTGATCAAGAAATTATGGATATTGAAAATCAAATAGATGGTATTAAAATGGTATTAAATGTAACAGAATTTTTATTTTGTGAAAAACCAATTAAGGAAATATTTAATGAATATAATGAAAAAATATCATTATCAATAAATTGTTTTTCATGTTATTCTAAAAAAAAATATAATGTATATAATACTTATGAATTATTTAGTAATTTATTAAACGATGATATTAAATTTCATACAGATAGATTTACTCGTCAAATACATAATTATAAAAATGGTAATTATACTTTGGGTCGTCATGATACACACAATAAAACATTTTTAACAAATAAACTTCATATAATTTGGTTTGGATTTTATCCAATGAATGATTTATTAATAAAAAGAAAATTACAAATAAAAGATAATATTCCTGAACGTGATAAAAATAATGGTTGGGGATTTCAACATTTATTTTCAATAGATAAAATTTTGTCAATAATGAACGATAAAGCAAATACTGGAATAGAACTTAAATTTATAAATTTATCATTATTTAATTTAGTAAACTCTATAATTCAAGATGATTACTATAAAAAAATAATCTATTCGGAATTATTATTAAATAATAATTGGGGAAAAGATTATATCATGATTGAAAATGATAATAATTTGCTAAAATATACAGATTTTGATACAAATGGTTTTAAAATATTTGATATAAAAAATTATAATGATTTATTACAAAGATTTTTAAAAAATGAAATTAAATTTATAACAAATAAAGACATTAACTTAGAAAATTATCATAATGAAATAACAGACCACGAGCATACTAAAATTTTAAATTCAATGCCTTATAAAAAAGATATGTATTCTGATGTTTTAGAACTGTCAGAATATTTAGAAAAATATATTTCCGAATTAACTAAAGAACGAGTAAAGATTTTTAATAATGATTTATGGTTTAGAATTTGTAGACCAAATAATGTTTCTGATGACGATTTTAATCCTTGTCATAAAGATGTATATTTAGATTTTTATAGAAATGTTATTAATATTTATTTACCTGTTGTAGGATCTAATGAAAATTCATCTTTAAAAATACAAGAAGGAAGTCATAAATGGAATGAAAATGAAACAATGGTTACAAATGGAGGTGCTTATTTTAAATCAACTAATAAAAAATATTCAGTCGATGCTATTGTTGCAAGTAAAAAGCCAATAAATATGACTCGTCCTAATCCTAGTATAAATCAAATGATGATATTTTCTCCATATTTAATTCATGGATGTGCTAATAATGCTAATCATAATACAACACGCATTTCATTAGAAGTAAGATTTATTAAAGATGATATAAATGGAAAAAAACAAGAAGATGATTTTAATGAGTTTTTAAAAAATAGAAATTGGAGATAGAGTTTAAATTAAATTATATATATATATATATATATATATGACAATTTTAGAAAATGCATTAATTACAGGTGGTAATGGAATGATTGGTGTACATATAGATTTTGGATTTAAACCAAGTTCAAAAGAAATGAATATAACTAGTATTAAATCTATAAATGATTATATAAGTAAATTAAGTAATATTTCTTGTATTATTCATTTAGCAGCTCTTAATTTAAGGGATTGTGAAAATGATTGTAATAAAGCTATTCAAATAAATATTAACGGAACAATTAATATGTTATCAATTGCAATGAAAATGAATATTCCATTTATTTTTATATCTACCGGTGCAGTATTTTCATCTACCAACAATAATTTAAAATTTGATGAAAATTTTGAACCTTGTCCAAATTGTGTATATGGTTATACAAAAGCATCTGCTGAAAAAAATGTACTATTATATGATAAAAGTATTATTATTAGAACAGGATGGTTATTTGGAGGTCATCAAAAATCACATTATAAATTTGTTGAAAATGTTATTAATAATTTAATAATGAATACAAAAGTAAAAGCATCTAATAATTTTTACGGTAGTCCAACTTATGTAAAAGATTTAATTGAACAAACAAAAAAAATAATTTTAGAATTAAAATATGGTATTCATCATATAGTTAATGATGAATTTGCTTGTGGTAATGATATTGCAATAGAAATAGCTAAATTACTTAATAAAGATTGTTCGTTAATTGAAAGCGTGTCGAGTGATTTGGTTCCAAATGCAGGACCATTAAGAAGCAAATCTGAATGTTTAAATACTATATTTTGTGAAAATATATTACGTTCATGGAAATTAGCTTTAAAAGAATATGTGAATGATTATATTAATAAAAATAATTATATTATCAATAATGTTGATAAAAATATAATAAATAATAAATATTGGTCAAATCGTACTAATTGTAGATTATGTGACAGTGTTAATTTACATGTATTTTTTAATTTAGAACCAACTCCTCCTGCAAACCATTTTGTTTTACAACCAATTAATCAAGATAAAATACCATTAGATATTTGTATTTGTAATGATTGTAAACATATTCAATTAAAACAAATAGTTAATCCATCATATCAATATTCAAATTATTTTTATGTATCATCTACATCAAATACAATGATAAAACATTTACAAGATAATGTTCTTTATTTTACTAAATTTTTAAACTTGGAAAAAAATGATAACATATTAGAAATTGGAGCGAATGATGGTACTTGTATTAAATATTTATTAGAAAATAATTTTTCAAATGTTATAGGCATTGATCCAGCTGTTAATATAAGTAAAAGACATAGTCTTCCAATTATTTGCGATTATTTTGGATCAAATATTTTAGATTTATTTAAAAATAAATATGGGTTGTTTAAATTAATATATGCATTTCATTGTTGCGCACATATAGAAAATATTCAAGATGTATTTAACACAATATATGAATTATTAGATCAAAATGGATCTTTTATTATGGAAGTAGGATATTTTTATGAAATATTTAAAAATAATTCATTTGATACAATTTATCATGAACATATAGATTATCATACAACTAAAGCTATTCAAAAATTTGGTTTAAAAAATAATCTATTATTATATAAAGTTAAAGAAACATCTATTCAAGGAGGATCTGTTCAATTTTTCTTTTCAAAAAATATTAATAGAAATATAGATGAATCAGTTTTTGAATTTATTCAAAAAGAAGAAAAAATACAATTACATAATTTAGATATATTAAATATCTTTAAAATAAATGTTTTAAAATGCGGTAGAGATATTAATTATATTTTAAATTGTTTTTTTTCGTATGGTAAAAAAATAGCAGGTTATGGTGCATCTGCAAAATCAACAACATTTCTTCATCAATTTAAATTATCTAAAGATATATTTCAATTTATAATTGATGATAATATTTATAAACAAAATTTTTATTCACCTGGATTGCATATTCCAATAAAGTCATTTGATATATTAAGTATTGAAAAGATAGATTATATTATTATTCTTTCTTGGAATTTTGTTAATGATTTAATAAATAAGTTGGAACCATATAGAAAAAATGGACTTCGAATTATTATTCCATTTCCAGAAATAAAAATTATATAAATTATTTAATATAATATTTTGGATTTTAGTGACAGTCGAGAAATAGAATTTCAAAATAATTATCCTTGGTATTACAAATTATTAAATATATATAATAAATTATTAGAATTAAAAAAACAGAATACTGAAGACAGTATGATAGAATATAATATATTAAGAAATAAAATTTGTCAAATAGATACAAGTAATAAATGGATAGAATTAAAAAATAAAATTATGGAATATAGAAAAACGTTGTATGAAAAACATTTAGCAGATGATAGTGTTTATGGTGGAATTAACACTGATTCATTATTTTTTCCAGAATATTATCAATTAACATATGATTTTCAAAAAATGGAAATATTACAATGGTATTATAAAAATTTAAATTTATAGAATAATTATATATGGGATTTCAAGTTTATTTAAACAAATTTGAGGATTTTATTAATTATATTAAAAATTATAATGGTAATTTTATTAGTATAGATTTCGAATATCATCAACATAATATAAGATTATGGCAAGTTTGTTTTTATAACAAAAATAATAATAATGTAATATACGTAATAGATGTAAAATTGATTGATGATCAAAGTATGGATTTAATAATAAATAAATTATTAACTTCAAAAAGAATAGTTAAAATATTTCATGGAGCGGAATCATTAGATTTTCCATATTTATTAAGTGTTTTAAAAAAACCTGAAGTAATATATAAATTTTTAAATAGTACATTCGATACACGATTTTTATGTGAATATTTTAATAAAATAACAGAAAGTAAAAATAAATTGTGCAATGTATATGACGCTATGTTAATTTTTAAAACTATTAGTAAAAATAAATATGACGAATTGCAAAAAATAAATAAAGCAATCGGGCCAATATGGAAAGTAAATTGGGCTAATATTGCTAAAGATATAAATCTATTAAAATATACTATTTATGATGTAATATATTTAAAAGATATGTTAATGCGAATATATAATTTGTATAAAAAAAATAATTTAATAGATGATTTATATGATTTACAAAAAATTAATACTTATGTTATTTTAAAAAGAAATAAAATAAATTATGATTATAAATTGAATTTAGTTAATAATCAAGAAAAATACAAATTAGTAGACTATTATAAAGCACTTTTATGAAATAATACAGCAATTAGTAGTTTTATTTAATTTAACCATTTTAGTAAAACAAATACCATCAGTAGAATATGTTTTAAATAGTTTATGATATAATATATTATAAAATTCAATACTTGTATTAAAATCTTTATCTAAATTAAATGTTTTTTTATAATAATCTTTAATTTCGTTATTAAATTTATAATTTCTATTTAATAATATTTCATATACTAAATCATTCCATACTTTAGTTTTAACTGGACTAGTGTAAGTATTTTCTAAAGATAAGTCTAATAATAAAACAATAAATATTAATACTTTTTCTAATTTATCTTCTTCAAAATAATCAAAAAATCGTAATTCTAATCCATGATTTTTATGTTTATGAAAGTTAATATCAAGACCAATCTTTTTTTCTTTAGTATAATCACAGTTATTATAATATCTATTAAAAAACCAATAATCTAAATTAGATAAATGATTATTTTCAGATTCAATTTGTAAAATTTTACCAGGCATCATAACAGAAGTATCATATGTACCAATACTAATATATCTTGATTTTGCACATCTTTGAGATGTATTTGTTAATTTATTAGATGCATTAGATAATATATCACCTGATCCATATATAGCTATTAAAATAGGTTCAATAATTTGAATTAAATTTGCTGCATTTTTATGTTGATCAATAAATTGCCTATAATTTTCTATATAACCATCTGAATTTAATTTGGTAGGTAATGTAAAATTAAAATGATAAGTCATATTATTAAAAATACTATAATTCCCTAAATTTGTCATAAAAGATACAAATGGATGATTTTTTTTACAGAAATTTATTTCCCCATATTTTTGAAATAATTTATTTTTATTAAAAACACTTTTTAAATTACTAATAAATTTTAATTTTGTATCAGACAACTCTTGAATACAATTATTAATAGTAGTTTTATAAAAATCATTAGTAACAAATTCTATTGTATCACCATCAAAAATAAAAGACTTCATATATTCATCTTTAAAATAGCTATTTTTTTCACAAATTAAATCATATAATGTTTTTCCATTAAATTTAGGATTATCTATAGGGTCTTTTGTATTTATAGTTTTATGTTCTTGATTAGTATCGACTTTACTAAATGAATGTGCATTTAAAAGAATAGGAATTTCTGTAGGTAATTTAATTTTTTTTAATAGTGATTTATATGTATTATTTTTGTAACTAGTAAAATAATCAATAGAATATCGTTCTCTTTTTGCATTATTTAAAAAAAAGTTTAAATTATCTGAAATATCATATGATTTTTCAAATTCCAAATATACCTCATTTTCTATACCAATACCCCAATATAAATCGTTTGATATATATTTTTCTAAATAATTACGATGTTTATCAATTATCTCAACTTCAATTTTCTCCATTTTATATTATTAAATTATAAAATAAAATGCTATAAATTTATACTGAAGGTTGAGTGTTTTTACTATATCTTTTAACAAGTATGACTATAATAACAATAAGTAACAAAACTGCTAAACCAATATAAATATAGGTTCTTACATTATAATTACTATTATTTGATTCGGAATTAGCTGCTAATAATTCAGGTGAAGCCATTAATTGAGGTGTAGCCATTAATTGAGGTGTAGCCATTAATTGAGGTGAAGCTATTAATTGAGGTGAAGCTATTAATTGAGGTGTAGCCATTAATTGAGGTGTAGCCATTAATTCTGAATGAACTTCTTCAACAAGAGGATGTTCGCTATGTGATACTAATAAATTAGCAGGTTGTGGTATTTGTATATTTTCTGTTTTACTCAATAACATATAATTATTTTGATGATTAATAGAATCTTTAATAGCTGTTAATTTATCAATTAAATTTTGTAAAACAAATGCAGCTTGATCATCTGTAACATGTATTTTAGATAAATTTTCATTTAAAGATACTTTAACATCATCAGGTACTTGTGCAGATAAATTCATTAAGTTTTGGTACAAGTCTGGATATTTAACTGCAATGTGACTTACTAATTTGGTTTTTAAATCTGAATTTTCCATTTATTATATATAATATTTGATTAGATATAATAATATTTTATATATTAAAAGTTTTAGAGAGACATAATATCATTAATTGGATTTCTGTGCATAATAAAAATATAGTAAATAAATAATAAAATAACTAATAATAAAACAATATTTTTAATAGTAAATGCAGATTTTACTGTATCTGAAATATTTGATATATTTAAAAATTTTTCATTTAATAATGGGCTGTGTTTTTGATTTAATAATGGGCTGTGTTTTTGATTTAATAATGGGCTGTGTTTTTGATTTAATAATGGGCTG
>JACCDO011441645.1_pt1 | contig 85857 bp, 97 predicted proteins | sample 7446101 | NCBI WGS metagenome assembly JACCDO01 (sample SAMN15323440, study PRJNA562643) | freshwater metagenome | isolation source: river surface water | place: USA:Blue River Watershed | collected 2017-08-16
AAGCTTTTTGACCGATCGCCACGTAAACGCAATAAACGCCTTTACCTTTTTGGTTAATGATCGCGTCAACCGCAACAGCTGTCTTACCAGTTTGGCGGTCGCCAATGATCAACTCACGCTGACCACGTCCAATTGGAACCATCGCATCAATCGCCTTCAAACCAGTTTGCACAGGCTGACTAACAGATTGACGTGCGATAACGCCAGGAGCAACTTTTTCAATAAAGTCAGTTAACTTGGTATTAATTGGGCCTTTGCCATCAATCGGCTGACCAAGCGCGTTTACAACTCGACCGAGCAACTCTGGGCCAACTGGAACTTCCAAAATACGGCCGGTACATTTAACTGAGTCGCCTTCTTTAATATGGGTGTACTCACCCAACACCACAGCACCAACAGAATCACGCTCAAGGTTCAAAGCAAGGCCGATTGTGTTGTTTGGAAACTCCAACATTTCGCCCTGCATCACACCAGACAAACCGTGTACACGGCAAATACCGTCGGTCACTGAAATTACAGTGCCTTCGTTGCGAGACTGGGTATCAACGCCCATTTCGCTAATTCGGCTTTTGATCAGCTCGCTGATCTCGGAAGGGTTGAGTTGCATTACTTACTCCTGGGTCTTATTTCGTATGTTCTTAATAGGGATAACTTATGCGCCAAGACTTGCTTGCATTTGAGCTAACCGTGCCTTTACGGAACTATCCATTACCTCGTCACCAACTTGAACGCGAACACCGCCAATCAAGGTTGGATCAATCTGAATAGTAGGGCGCAAATCTTTACCCCCAAAGCGCTTCTTCAAACTTGACAACAAATCATTTAATGCGCTTCCCTCTATAGGGAATGCACTGGTAATCATTACTTCTGCTGCACCTTCGCTCTTATTCTTCATCGCCTCAAATTGACTTGCAATTTCAGGGATGGCTGCTAAGCGATGGCTTTGATTCACAAGACTTAAAAAGCTCGCTACTTTTCCATCTAACTTCGTCTTCACCATGCCGGTTAAAAGCTTAGTCAAATCTTCTGCAGAAACTTTTGGGTTATTGGATAAACCAGCAACTTCTGGTAGCGCAGCAAGCTGAGCCAACTCGTTGAGCTGCTCCAACATTGAAGCAAGCTCAGCAGGCTTGGCGCTTTGAAAAAGCGCTTCAGCATAGGGGCGAGCAATCGTGGCTAACTCAGCCATATCAAAGCTCTGCCTTGAGTTGATCAAGCAAGGCGCCGTGAGCTTTAGCGTCTACTTCCCGACGTAAAATTTGCTCAGCACCTTTAACAGCCAATACAGCAACTTCCGCACGCAAAACTTCGCGAGCGCGTGTTACCTGTTGGTCTGCATCTTCTTTCGCTTGAGAAATAATGCGGGTTGCTTCAGCTTGTGCGTTTGCACGGATTTCATCGGCCGACATTTGTGCGCGCTTTTCTGCCTCAGCTACACGCAGAACACCTTCTTGACGTGCTTTTGAGAGCTCTAATTCAGCAGCATTGTTTGCAAGTGCCAATTCTTCTTTTCCACGCTCGGCAGCAGCCAAACCATCAGCAATTTTGGTTGAACGCTCATCTAGCGCCTTAACCAGTGGTGGCCACACGAAGCGTGCAACAACCCACCATAAGACGAAGAAGACGATCATTTGCGCGAATAGGGTCGCGTTCAGATTCACGATATTCCTTTCAGTATTGTTGAGAACGGTTGGATGACCTTATGGTCATCCACGCCAAAACAATTACTTAATAACTGCGAGCAGTGGGTTTGCGAAAGCAAACAACATTGCAACACCAACGCCGATCAAAAACGCAGCGTCGATCAAACCAGCCAACAGGAACATTTTGGTTTGCAATTCGTTGATGAGTTCTGGTTGACGGGCAGCGCCCTCAATGAACTTACCACCCATAAGGCCAATGCCCAAACAGGCTCCTAAAGCGCCGAGGCCGATGATGAGGCCAATACCGATAGCGGTTAGTCCTTGAATGTTGGCTAAGAATGCTTGCATGTTTACTCCTAAGTATTGAAAGTGAGGTTAAAAATAAAAAAGTTAATGGTGACTATGAGCTTGGCCTATATAAACCAAAGTCAACATCATGAAAATAAATGCTTGCAACAAAATGACCAAGATGTGGAAGATTGCCCAAGCAGAGCCGGCGAGCACGTTGCCCACAAAGCCAAGCATGTACAAATCAAAATTAAAGGTCCACATACTTCCTAAGAGAGCGATCAATAAAAAGATCAATTCGCCCGCATACATGTTTCCAAAAAGTCGCATTCCCAAAGAAACGCCTTTAGCAACATACTCAATGATGTTGAGGATTAAATTGAATGGGGCTAAGTACCACTTTGCGCCGAATGGGGCTGAGACAAGCTCATGCATAAAGCCGCCAAGGCCTTTTACTTTAAAGCTGTAGAAGAAGACCAATAGCAATACTGAAAAGGACATGCCAAGGGTGGCATTCAGGTCGGTAGTTGGAACAATCTTATGGTGCGGTACGTGCACACCAAAACCTTCAATAAAGTGATTGACGCCAACCACCCAATCCACTGGAACCAAGTCCAGGGTATTTAACAGAATAATCCAGCAAAAAACGAATAGTGCTAGAGGTGCAATGTAGGATCTGTCGCCATGAACAATTCCCTTTGACTGGGTCTCGACCATCTCAACCAGCATTTCAACTAAACATTGAAAGCGGCCTGGTACGCCAGGGGAGGCTCTACGTGCAGCAATCACCAGCAAAAGAACGGCGATCAACCCCATAAGAGTGGTCCAGAACATGGTGTCTAAATGAATAATGCTGAAATCAATGATGGACTGTTGTGGCCCACCAATATTGTTAAGATTTTGCAGATGTTCTGCAATGTAGGCTGTAGGTGTAAGCGCTTCCTTGGCCGCGTGGTGGCCAACTTCTGCTGCTGCGTTAACTTCGCTAGACATCTATTACTTGTCCTTGTTTATTTGCTTCTTGTTACTTCCAAAACCACGCCAACAAGTAACACTTGAGGGTAGCCAAATAAGTAACAAGCAACGGGATCCATTTCAAATCAGGCTGCTTTAGGGCAAAGCCTATGAACAAAACGATAGTTGCTAGGATTTTGATAAATTCACCAGAAACCACTGCCGCCAAAAAGCCGCCGGGGCTAGATTTGATGCTCTTTTTTGCCGCCTCTATGCGCATCAAAAACAACGCGGAAGGCAAAAATCCAATCAAACCGCCTACTAAAGCCGAATAAGTATAAACGTTTTTGTCAGCCAGACTTGAAAAAACATAGCAGGCACCAGCAATTGCTAGGGTGATCACAACCTGACTCAGAACAACCCACCATGAGTTGATTGAAGCGAAATTACGCGGTTTTGCTTTGCGCAAGGCATCCATCTCGTCTTTGCTGAGAGTTTTAAAGGAGTCTTCCTCGATTTCATCCCATTGATGAGCGCTTGTTGGCTGGTTTTTATTCACAAAATTGTTTCTCATGGGCCACTAATCAGCCGCAATACCCAACTTTTTTAATAAGGAATCAAGCTCATCAAACTGGCTAAAGCCAATGCGAAGCTCGCCGCCCTTACCTTTGAACTTAAATTCGACGTTTAAGCCAATTAAATCGGCCATTTCTTGAGATAGACGACGCATATCAGGGTCGCGACTTGGCGAAGTGACGCCAGTCTTGCTTTTGGGCTTTTTGTCACCAATCTGGCCCCCAGCAATTGCTAAAGCGGCTGACATTTTTTCCGCCTCACGAACAGACAGGCCTTGTGCGGCAATTCTTTGAGCCAAAGCAACCTGGCTAGCTCCCGGGAGGGGCAATAGGGCGCGGGCATGGCCCATATCGATATCACCAGCCAAAAGCATTGCCTGCACAGGTTTTGCGAGCTGGGCCAGGCGCAAGAGGTTAGTAATGGCACTGCGAGACTTTCCTACCGCTTTTGCAGCCTGTTCATGTGTAAAGCCAAACTCTTCGATCAATCTCGCCAGGCCTTGTGACTCCTCAAGGGGATTTAAATCTTCCCGCTGCATGTTCTCGACCAAAGCCATTGCTGCTGCTGCTTGATCATCTGCGCTAGAAACCAAAACTGGAACTTCTTTTAGACCAGCAATTGTGGCCGCACGAAAGCGTCGCTCGCCGGCGATGATTTCGTACTTTCCTGGCGACACAAGTCTGACCAATAGCGGCTGCATCACGCCTTGTTCACGAATGCTCTCTGCTAATTCTTGCAAAGCACCAACTTCCATTTTTTGACGAGGTTGATACTTGCCGGCCTGCAATGCAGTCAATGGCAAGCGATTAATTTCTGCCGTTGAATTTGCTTGAGAACTCTTCTCTCCGAGCAACGCCTCTAGCCCTCTACCCAAACCTTTTTTCTTAATAGCAACCATGGTGTTTTATCTTCTAAAAAAATTACATGTGTTTGATGCGCTCAACCATCTCCGCACCAAACTCTAAATAGGCTTTTGCACCGCGCGATGACTTATCAAATGCAACGCCAGGAAGCCCGTAAGACGGGGCTTCGGCCAGGCGTACATTGCGCGGAATAATTGTCTTAAATACTTTGTCGCCAAAGTGCTCTAACAGCTGATCAGAAACTTGTTGTTGCAGCGTCATGCGCGCATCAAACATCACGCGCAATAAACCAATGATCACTAAATCAGGATTTAAATTTGCATGCACTTGTTTAATGGTGTTCACTAAATCCGACAAACCTTCGAGCGCAAAATATTCACACTGCATCGGCACAATGACGCCGTTTGCGGCACACAAACCATTGAGTGTTAGTAATGACAGCGCAGGCGGACAATCGATCAAAATAAAATCGTAATCATTTGCCACTTCAGCTAAAGCGTCTTTTAAACGAGATTCGCGCGCATCGATATCTACCAGCTCAATTTCTGCACCAGCTAAATCACGATTAGCAGGCAATACGTCATAAGCAGAACTCTCACAACGTTGCGCGCAATCTTTCACTGATGCCAAACCAATTAAAACTTGATAAATACTGTTCTCTAAATCTGCCTTCTCAATGCCCGAGCCCATGGTGGCATTGCCTTGCGGATCCAAATCTACCAATAGCACTCGTTGCTTAAGCCCAGCTAGGCCTGCGGCCAAATTTACAGCGGTAGTGGTTTTGCCAACGCCGCCTTTTTGATTTGCGATACAGAATATTTTTGCCATAGCTACTTTGTGACTTTGCTTAAGAGGTGAGGGGTGATTTTCTCATGGGGCTCAAGACCAAAAGGCGTCTTTCCACCGATAAATTAGGTATATGCAAGGGTTGGTCTGCCAGTAAGCGCCAGTCATTCATACAAACCGCCTGCATCTCTTCATCTGCGCGCTTACCTTTCATTGCAAACACTAGGCCGTCAGGCTTTAAAAAAGGTAATGACAAGTCTAAAAAGCGGGCCAGATTGGTAAAGGCCCTAGAAATAACGGCATCAAACTGACCTGGTTGTTGCACTGCAACATCTTCAACGCGCTCACTTAAGATTTCGATATTTTTTAACTTCAACTTTCCGCGCACATGCTGCAAGAAAGCAGTCTTTTTTCTAACCGCCTCGATGAGGGTCAAGCGCCACTCAGGCTCGACAATGGCAATCGGGATGGCGGGAAGGCCGCCGCCAGAACCTAAATCCGCAATTTTGGGATTTTGGTCATTCAAAAATTGTCTCAAAATAGGTAAAACTGCAATTGAATCAATAAGATGGAGGCTAACTGAATCCTTTGCTCCCTCGATTGCAGTTAGGTTATGAACCTGATTCCAACGCCCCATTTCTTGCAAAAAAAGCTCTAAATTGGCAATGTTTGCGTCGTTTAAATTTAAACCGAGCTCGGTAATTCCCAGAGCAAGCAAGCTCTCGCTCATGTAGTTTCTTGGGCGCGGCCCAAACCCTTTTTGAGGTGGACTAAAAGTAAAGAGAGTGCGGCTGGAGTTACCCCGGATATCCTGCCTGCCTGCCCCAATGTTTCAGGTTTATGAAGATTCAGCTTTTGCTGAACCTCCTTAGATAGGCCCAATACGTTTGAATAATCCAAGGATTCAGGCAGGGGGAAGGTTTCGTTGTGCTCTTGACGGGCAATTTCAAGCGCCTGACGATCAATATAGCCCTGGTATTTGACCGAAATTTCCACTTGATCACTAATTTGAGCCGCAAGCCCAATATCGTCGTCTAAAACCTCAGGCGCCCATAATCCATCACCCAAGCTTGTGATTGCCTCATAAGTAACCCCAGGACGACGTAAAAGCTCTGTTAAGTTGCACTCATGGGACAAATCTTGGCCCAAAAGATTGGCGACTAGGGGTGCTGCCTCATGCTTTGGTCCAACCCAGATATCCTGAAGACGAGATGTTTCACGTGAAACAGCCTCTTGCTTTCTACAAAACACTTCCCAGCGATAGTCATCAACCAAACCAAGGTCACGCCCAATGGCTGTTAAACGCATATCGGCGTTATCTTCGCGCAAGCTGAGGCGATATTCCGCTCGACTAGTAAACATCCGATAGGGCTCTTGAACGCCGCGGGTAATCAAATCATCCACCAAAACGCCAATATAAGACTCACTTCGCTTTGGCAACCAAGGTTCTTTGCCCTTAGAGGCTAGGCCAGCATTAATTCCAGCAAGCATGCCTTGGGCCGCAGCCTCTTCATAGCCCGTAGTACCGTTAATCTGCCCGGCAAAGTAAAGCCCGCCAATAGCCCTGGTTTCTAGGCTATGGCGCAACTGGCGCGGATCAAAGAAGTCATATTCAATGGCGTAGCCCGGGCGAACAATTACCGCCGACTCTAGGCCTCGAATACTGCGAACCAAATCCCATTGGATATCAAAAGGCAAACTCGTGGAAATGCCATTGGGGTAAAACTCGTTGGTAGTTAAGCCCTCTGGCTCTAAAAAGATCTGGTGGCTGTTTCTAGAGGCAAAGCGATGAATTTTGTCCTCAATAGAGGGGCAGTAGCGTGGGCCAACCCCCTCTATTACCCCGGTATACATTGGGGAGCGGTCTAGGCCGCCCCGAATAATGTCATGGGTCTTTTCATTTGTATGAGAAATCCAGCAAGGAACTTGCTGTGGATGCTGTTCTGGACGCCCCAAGTAGGAGAACACTGGGACTGGATCAAGATCTCCAGGCTGCTCAAGCATGACTGAAAAATCGATCGTTCGGCCATCAATACGGGGTGGGGTGCCAGTCTTTAGCCTTCCTTGAGGAAGCTTTAGCTCTTTTAAACGGGCAGACAATGAAACTGCAGCTGGATCACCAGCGCGGCCGCCAGCATAATTATTTAAGCCAACATGAATTTTTCCATCCAAAAAGGTGCCGGCCGTCAAAACCACCTTCTTAGCCATAAACTCTAAGCCCATTTGGGTTACAACACCCTGAACCTCATCGCCCTTTATTAATAAATCATCAACTGCAGCCTGAAATAAGGTTAAATTCGGCTGATTTTCTAAACGGCGGCGGATTGCTGCTTTATATAAGACGCGATCACCTTGAGCGCGGGTCGCGCGTACAGCTGGGCCCTTGCTGGAATTCAGAATACGGAATTGGATGCCAGCCTCATCAGTTGCTGCAGCCATGGCACCGCCCATCGCATCAATCTCTTTAACGAGGTGGCCTTTACCAATCCCGCCAATAGAAGGGTTGCAGCTCATTGCCCCCAGGCTCTCAATGCTATGGGTAATTAATAAGGTGTCGCAACCCATGCGCGCCGACGCGAGGGCGGCCTCAGTCCCAGCGTGACCGCCGCCAACTACGATGACATCGAAACTTTTGGAATAACGCATGATTTGCCTCGGATAGGGCGATGATCATAGCATTTTGTTTGTTTCACGTGAAACAAAAGCAGTGAAAAAATGAAGGAAAATAAATAGCTTTTTCTAAGTCGCTGATTTAATTCAAGAAATAGGCATTCCATGCAGACTTCAGAATGAGTACGCTCACAATTACCAGAAAAGCCTTTCTAACAAAGCCGCTTCCATGCTGAATTGCAAGTCGACTACCAAATTGGCTACCAGCAATATTGGCAATCATCATGGCAAAACCAAGTGGCCAATTAATTTGACCCAAACTAGCCAACATCAGGATTGCCGCCAAATTTGTTGCAACGTTCACCAACTTGGTTGCGGCAGAGGCATGCAAAAAATCAAAAGCAAAAAATCTTACAAAGCCGAACAACAAAAAGCTACCAGTGCCGGGGCCAAAAAAGCCATCATAAAAACCAATCGTTAATCCAAGTAAGACTGCTTTGAGTTGCTGAAAGCGACTCTTTTCCTTTGGTGCATGCTGCTCCCCCAGTGAAGGCTGAAACCAGGTATAGAGCAAAAGAAAAAGCAGTAAAAACGGTAAGGCCTTACGCAATGGCTCTGCCGGAAAATTACTCACGGCGTTAGCGCCCAAAAGAGAGCCGACAAAACCAGCCACGATCGCCGGCAAAACAATTGCCCATGGCAATGAAACGTGGCGCAAATATCTACGCGCAGCATTTAGTGTGCCGCCGATAGCAGAAACTTTATTGGTAGAAAGAAGGGTTGCGGGCGGAGCGTCTGGGTAAGCCGCAAACAAGGCCGGGACCTGAATCAAACCGCCGCCGCCAGCCACGGCATCAACCAGGCCAGCAAAAAAAGCCATAGCCAAAAGCAGCGGCCAAATATAAATTGAAAATTCGATGAGGATCTCTTTTATTTAAATGAGTGCGGCGATAGCGCCGCACTAAAACCAAATAATAAAAGGAAAAGCAAAAACTCAGTTCTTGTTTTTGTAATACGCAACAATTTCGCCAACTACACCGCGACGGAATGCCAGGACACAAATCACAAAAATAAAGCCCGTTGCAATCGTGCTCCAGGATCCAATGTTTGCTAAGTAGTTTTGCAATCCAACTACGATGCCAGCACCAACTACTGGGCCAAGAATTGTTCCCATGCCACCAAGCAGGGTCATCAACACCACCTCGCCAGACATATGCCAGTGAACATCGGTCAATGTTGCCAACTGGAATACTAAAGACTTCATCGACCCAGCCAAACCAGAGAGGGCGGCTGAAATCACGAAAGACATCAACTTGAAACGATCAACGTCGTACCCCAAAGAAATTGCACGGGGCTCATTCTCACGAATTGCTTTTAAGACTTGGCCAAATGGAGAGTTCACGGCACGCATGATCAGCGCAAAACCAAATAAGAACACCGCTAGAACAAAGTAATACATGGCCACATCATTTTTTAGATCAACGAGCCCAAACAATGTTCCGCGTGGCACACCCTGAATACCGTCTTCGCCGCCCGTAAATGGCATCTGAACTGCCAAAAAATAGATCATTTGGGAGAGGGCCAAGGTAACCATGGCAAAGTAAATACCTTGCCGACGAATCGCTAAAGAGCCAATGATGAATCCGAGCACGCCCGAGCCGAGCACGCCCAAGATAATTCCAAGCTCTGGAGAAAAGCCCGCCTCTTTACAAAGGTAGGCAGTAATGTAGGCGGCAGTTCCAAAAAAAGCTGCGTGACCGAAAGACAAAAGTCCGGTGAAGCCAAGTAATAAATTGAAGGCACAAGCAAAGAGTGCGAAACATAAAACCTTCATTGCAAAAACTAAATAGATGAAATCTTGGAATGGCATTAACAAGGCAATTAAAAGCAGAATGCTGTAGAGCAATTTTGTTTTTTGATTCATGATTATTTTTCCCGCCCAAACAGTCCAGCAGGACGAATCAACAAAACAATTGCCATGATCACAAAGATCACTACGCCCGAAGCCTCTGGGTAAAACACTTTTGTCAACCCCTCAATCAGGCCCAAGCCCAAGCCCGTCAAAATGGCGCCCATGATCGAGCCCATGCCACCAATCACCACCACAGCAAAAACCACAATGATCAGGTTCGAACCCATCAATGGGTTTACTTGAAAGATTGGCGCAGCCAAAACACCAGCAAAGCCAGCAAGGCCAACGCCATAAGCGTAAGCCAGAGAAATCATGAGAGGAACATTAATACCAAAAGCTTGGAGTAGTTTTGGGTTTTCGGTTCCAGCGCGTAAATAGGCGCCTAATTTTGTTCTCTCGATTACATACCAAGTAGAGAAGCAAACCACTAAAGAAATAACAACAACCCACATACGATATTTCGGCAAAATAATGCCAATGGATTCCAGTGGAATCGCGCCTTGTAACAACTCCGGGGCTGGATAGCTCTCACCAGAAATTCCATACCAATGACGGAACATGCCCTCAATAATCAAAGCCAGACCAAAGGTCAGCAATAGGCCATATAAATGGTCGAGGTGATACAGGCGGCGCAACATCGTGCGCTCAAGAATCAAACCAAATCCCGCCAACACAAGCGGAACAATAATGAGTGCAAACCAATAGTTAATTGATAGATCGGGGAAGCCTAGCCATTGGCTAATTTGAGTTAAACCAATCCAGGCAACAAAAGCACCCATGGTGTACTGGGCACCATGCGCAAAATTAATAATGTTGAGAAGGCCAAAAATGATGGCCAATCCCAAACTCAATATGGCATAAAACGAGCCATTGATAAGCCCCACCAAGAGCTGGGCTACCAGCCCTTGAGGGGTAATTCCGAGAAGTTCAAACATGCTTAAGAGATGAATTACTTATTAGTAACCAGCTTGCATCGTGACAATGAAAGTGGTTGTGTCGCTTCAGCAGCAGGAATCACTGCGCGAACGTTGTAATAGTCCCATGGGCTTGTTGACTCAGAAGGCTTCTTCACTTCAAGCAGATACATATCATGCTCAAACTTACCATCAGCACGAATCTTGCCTTTGAAAAGACCATCATCGATATTGGTGGACTTCAAAGCCTTCATTACAGCCTGAGTGTCATCGGTGCCAGCCTTTTGTACAGCATTTAAGTAAGCAAGCACGGAAGAGTAAACCCCCGCCTGAACGCTGGATGGCATGCGCTTATGTTGCAAGATGAAGCGCTTTGCAAAAGCGCGTGTCTTATCGTCCTTATCCCAATAGAAACCCTCAGTAAGATACATGCCTTGAGCAGCATTTAAACCCAAAGAGTGAACATCGGTAATAAACATCAACAAAGGAACAACAGTTTGTTTTTTGTTGATACCAAACTCGGAGGCTTGTTTAACGCTGTTGATAGTGTCTTGACCAGCGTTTGCAAGGGCAACAACATCTGCACCACTAGCTTGGGCCTTTAAGAGGTATGAAGAGAAATCGCTGTTAGGAAATGGGTGCTTACTGGTTCCCAATACCTTGCCGCCATTGGCTGTAAGAACGTTGGTTGAATCTCTTTCTAACGCTGCGCCGAATGCGTAGTCAGCAGTCAAGAAATACCAATTCTTTTTGCCCTGCTTTACAACCGCCTTAGCGGTGCCGTTTGAAAGCGCATAAGTGTCATAGGTCCAGTGCACGTTGTTAGCGGTACATTTTTCATTAGTAATCGGCAAAGAAGCTGCGCCAGAAACCAATGTAATTTTGTTCTTTTGCTCTGCGACTTCCATTACAGCAAGAGCAACGTTGGTTGAAACCAGCTCAACAATCACATCAACACCGTCTTTGTCATACCACTCACGAGCTTTGTTTGCAGCAATATCAGCCTTGTTTTGATGATCTGCGCTTAAAAGCTCAATCTTTTTGCCGATAACAGTGCCATCTTTAGAAAAATCGGCAATTGCCATTTTTGCTGCGATAACTGCGCCGGGTCCAGCCAAGTCAGAATAGGTTGATGAAAGATCGGTTAATACGCCGATCTTTACTACATCCCCGCTGACTTTTGCGCCGCTTTGTGCGAAAGCTGGATTGCCACCAAACATGGTTGCCGCAACCAAACACGCGGTTATTTGCTTTAACTTCATTTCTATCTCCTATAGATAAGAACTAAACACCAAGATACTCGTTTAATAAGGATGCTTTTGCAGCAAGCTCACTTTGTTGCACCACTTCAACCACATTTCCATGCTCAACCACATAATGGCGATCAGCCAAGGGTGCAGCAAAGCGGAAATTTTGCTCAACCAGAACAATCGTGAACCCCTTGTTGCGCAAGCTGGTAACAACTTCACCCAGTTTTTGCACAATCACGGGGGCCAGACCCTCTGTAATTTCGTCGAGCAACAACAACTTGGCGCCCGTTCTTAAAATGCGCGCCATTGCTAACATTTGCTGCTCGCCGCCAGACAGTCTCGTGCCTGGACTATTCCGTCTTTCGTATAAATTTGGAAACATTTCATAAATCTCATCCAAACCCATTCCGCCTGGCGCAATTTCTGGTAGCAGCATAAGATTTTCTTCAGCGCTTAAGCTCCCAAAAATGCCTCTTTCTTCGGGGCAGTAGCCAACACCCAGGCGTGCAATTTTGTATGTTGGCATCAAGATCGTCTCGGCGCCATAAACCTCTACAGAGCCCGTCCTTTTGCTGGTGAGGCCCAAAATGGTTTTGAGAATGGTGCTTCGGCCCGCGCCATTTCTACCAAGCAAAGTGACAACCTCACCATCGCGCACAGCGAAGTTCACACCATGCAGAATGTGGGATTCCCCATACCAAGACTCTAAGTTTTTAACCTCTAAAGCCATGGTGCTCATAGCCTGGCGCCCTCATGACTTCCCATGTAAGCCTCTACCACCAACGGGTTATTGGAAACCTCGTGATAGGAGCCCTCAGCCAAAACCGCGCCTCGCTGCAATACAGTAATTCGGTCCGCAATAGAAGAAACCACCTTCATGTTGTGCTCAACCATCAATATCGTACGGCCCTTTGCAACACGATCAATCAACTCTGTTACGCGCTCCACATCTTCGTGGCCCATTCCCTGTGTGGGTTCATCAAGCAACATTAACTCTGGCTCCATGGCCAAGGTTGTCGCAATTTCAAGCGCCCTTTTGCGCCCATAAGCTAAATTTAGCGTTTCTTCATTAGCAAAACCTTCTAAGCCAACCTCGTGCAAGAGCTCAAGGGCCCGATCATTTAGCACACTCAAAGAGTCGCCCGATTTCCAAAAATGAAACTCTGTACCCAATCCTCGCTGCAGTGCAACACGAACATTTTCAAGTACGGTCAAATGAGGAAAAACGGCAGAGATCTGAAAGGAGCGAATAATGCCGCGCCTCGCTATCTGTGAAGGAGCCTCATTTGTAATATCAAGGCCATTAAATAAAATTTGCCCACTACTAGGCTCTAAAAATTTTGTGAGCAAATTAAAGCAGGTGGTTTTCCCAGCACCGTTTGGGCCAATTAGGGCGTGAATCGTTCCCCTGCTTACATCCAGGTTCACATCACTAACTGCGGAGAATCCTTTGAAGGATTTACCAAGCCCAATTGTTTTTAGTATTGTTTCTTGCAATCTCATGCCCCCCACCCCTCTTTTGAGGCAAGAGTTTGAGGATAACCCAAGATAGCAATGCTTTATATAGCAATAACCCTAAAGCCATTAATAGTTGGGCCTTAGAGGTTTTGACTGATTTTTATAAACTTTTGAATTGCGGTGCGTGCAAGCTCATCTAAAACATCTACCGGAACCCTTTGTGCGCCCTGAACAATCATTAGCGCATAAGGCTTTGCTAGAGCAGATGCCTCGGGGCACAAGCGCAACTCTTCACCCTCCGCTGGAGATTGGCCGCGCCAATAATTAATTGCGGCCTCAAGCTCTTGAATGCTTACATACAACATGGGGTGTTAAGGTTTACTTTTCTTTAACGGCAAGCATTGTGCCGCGACATTTTTTGGCACCGCAGCGACACTCATAATCTTTTTTCATTTGCTTGGTGACGCGGCCATCAACATCAAGAGAGTAGTCATAGAACAACTCTTCTCCAACTTTTAGTGCGCGCTTGGCATAAATGAAAACTCGTGGTTCGCCATCATAAATACCCTCTTTTGTTTCGCAAATTGGCTTACAAGAGTGGTTAATCCAGCGGGCAGCATTGCCACCATACTTTGCATCAATAACCCGACCATCATCTAAAGAAAAGTAAAACGTATGGTTAGGGTCTTTCTTGTCATGGGGATGGCGCTTAATGGCTAGCTTCCAACTGATGCGCTCGCCCTTGTACTCTATGATTGCCTGGCCTTTTTTAATTGGCTTTGCTACAAAAACCCCCTTGCCATGAATTGGCGAGGATTTAACAACGATAGAGGACCGATCCACCTTGGGAGGTGATAATTTTTTTGATTTCATATTTAGACGTCTAGGTTGCGAGCAACAAGGGCGTTCTTCTCAATAAACGCGCGGCGCGGTTCAACCTCATCACCCATCAATGTTGTAAACACTTGGTCCGCAGCAATAGCATCCTCAATCCTTACTTGCAACAGGGTGCGTGAACTAGCATCCATGGTGGTTTCCCATAGTTGCGATGGATTCATCTCACCCAAACCTTTGTAACGCTGACGGCTCAAAACGCGCTCAGCCTCAGACAGCAACCAAGAGAAGGCTGCTCTAAAGTCAGCAATAGTTTGCTCTTTTTGATTTTTGTCCGGATCGCCACGGCGCACTTTTGAGCCCGGCAAAACCTTGCCAGACAAAACGGATGCCGCATTAGCAAGGCTTTGATAATCATCTCCATGAACAAAATCGGAGTTAATTGAAGATAGTTTTAGGTTGCCATGGATGCGGCGTGACAGCAACAATCTAAAGCGCTCGGTGCGATCTTCCTTTTGCACAATAATTTCTGGTGGCAATGCCAAAGGGTTCAACGAATCGGCCAAAGCCTTTCTTAGACGATCAGCAGAGTCATTGGCAGATTGTTCGGTATCTAAATTCAACTGGGTGCCAGAGGCTATTGCCCTCAAAGCATCTTCGTCGATTGTGCGTGACAAACGGTCAACAATGGACTGAATTACTTGGTAGTGTTTGGCCAACTCATTTAAAGCGGCGCCCTCAATAATCTCGCCAGTTGGGGTTTGCAAAGAGGCGGTTTCAAGCGCAATCTTTAACAACAGCTGGTTGAGCTCCGCATCATCCTTAATGTATTGCTCGCTCTTACCAAACTTCACCTTGTACAACGGTGGTTGTGCAATATAGATGTGGCCGCGCTCGATCAGCTCCGGCATCTGCCTATAGAAAAAAGTTAGTAAAAGAGTGCGGATGTGGCTGCCGTCGACGTCCGCATCGGTCATGATGATGATGCGGTGGTAGCGGAGTTTGTCGGCCTTGTATTCTTCAATACCAATCCCAGTACCAAGGACGGTAATTAAAGTAACCACCTCTTGGCTGGCAAGCATTTTGTCAAAGCGCGCCTTTTCTACGTTCAGAATTTTTCCTTTTAAAGGGAGAATTGCCTGAAAACGGCGGTCGCGGCCCTGTTTGGCAGAACCCCCAGCTGAGTCGCCCTCAACAATAAAGAGCTCAGATTTTGCGGGATCTTTTTCTTGGCAGTCTGCCAGCTTTCCAGGAAGACCAAGGCCATCTAATGCGCCCTTGCGTCTTGTCATGTCACGGGCTTTGCGTGCTGCCTCACGCGCACGCGCAGCATCAACAATTTTTCCGCAAAGAATTTTTGCATCTGCTGGGCGCTCTTGCAGATAAGCGCTCAGCGCCTCTGCAACAATCTCTTCTACTGGGCCACGCACCTCGCTAGACACCAACTTATCTTTGGTTTGACTAGAAAATTTTGGCTCTGGAACCTTTACTGACAAAACGCATGCCAAGCCTTCGCGCATATCGTCGCCAGAGATTTCGACTTTGGCCCTTTTTGCAACCTCATTTTCATCAATATATTTATTAATGACGCGCGTCATAGCTGCGCGCAGGCCGGTCAAGTGTGTGCCACCGTCACGCTGGGGGATGTTGTTGGTAAAACAAAGCACTTGTTCACTAAAACTATCGTTCCACTGCATGGAAACTTCAGCGGTAATTTGGCCACCTAAATCAGAGGGGCGAACACCCTCAGCATAAAAAATATTTGGGTGTAAAACATTTTTAGTTTGATTGATGTATTCAACAAAACCCTTTACGCCGCCAGAGAAAGCAAAGTCTTCTTCTTGGCCTGTGCGTTGATCAATTAATTTGATGTGAACGCCATTATTTAAGAAGGAAAGTTCGCGAATGCGTTTCACAAGAATTTCATAATGAAACTCTACGTTTCCAAAAATGGTTTCGTCTGCAAGGAAGTGAACCTCTGTTCCTGATAATTCTGTATCACCAGTAACGGTAATCGGGGAAACAGCAACACCATTCTCATCTTGAATATTGCGATTCTTAATAACGCCGCGCTCAAACTCCATGTAATGGGTTTTACCATCACGACGAATGGTGAGCTTCAACCATTTTGATAAAGCATTCACACAGCTTACACCCACACCGTGTAGACCACCAGAAACTTTATAGCTGTTTTGGTCAAATTTACCGCCAGCATGTAACTCCGTCATTACGATTTCTGCAGCACTGCGTTTTGGCTCGTGCTTGTCGTCGTACTTAATACCTGTTGGAACACCGCGCCCATTGTCAACAATTGAAATTGAGTTGTCGGTTTGTATAACAACTGTTATTTCAGAACAATAGCCGGCTAAAGCCTCGTCAATAGAGTTATCTAGAACTTCAAAAACTAGGTGATGTAGGCCCGTTCCATCAGAGGTGTCTCCAATGTACATTCCAGGACGTTTACGAACAGCTTCGAGACCTTCTAGGATTTGAATCGATGCGGCGCCGTACTGCTCTACTACTTTTTTTTCTTGAGTCATTTTTTTCTAAGTTAAATACGCATTGGCATCACAACATACTTGAAGCTCTCTGAGCCAGGCAGAGTAATTACAGCGCTACTGTTTGCATCACCCAAACTAATTTGAATCTTTTCATTCTTTAGGTTAGATAAAACATCTAAAAGGTAGCTTACGTTAAAGCCGATCTCAACAGTATCGCCACTATATTCAGTTTCAATCTCTTCTTGCGCCTCTTCTTGCTCAGCATTGGTAGATTGAACGGTGATTCGATTAGGAGATAAAGAGAAGCGAACGCCTTTGAATTTGTCCGTAGTCAAAATTGCGGCACGCTGTAGCGCTGATTGCAAAACATCGCGACCAACAACTAAGGTATTTTTATGTCCTTTTGGAATCACTCGCTGGAAGTCTGGAAACTTACCTTCCACCAATTTAGAAATTAATTCAATATCACCAAAAGCAAATTTCACTTGATTAGCAGTAAGGCTAATCTCTAACAACTCGTCAGAGTCATCCAAAAGGTGCTGGCACTCTAAAATTGTTTTGCGAGGAATAATAATTTCCTGTCTTTGGCCAGAGCCAGATGGAGCTTCAGTTAACTCAACCTGAGAATAAGCCAAGCGATGGCCATCGGTTGCTACTGCTACAACCTCTTTACCCTCAACAACCAATAACATTCCATTCAAATAATAACGAATGTCTTGTTGGGCCATTGAGAAGTGAACTTGACTAATCAGTTGACGAAAACTTTTTTGAGACATCTTCCACGCAGCCGTTACTTCACCAACACTTTGCATCACAGGAAATTCTGCCGCCGATAAAGTTTGCAATGAGAAACGGCTTTTTCCACTTTGTACAACCATACGGCTGTCTTTTAAGTTTAAGGAAACCGGGCCCTCTGGAAGTGCACGCAAAATATCTAATAACTTTCTTGCGGCAACTGTTGTGGTCACATCCTCTGTACCAACACCAAAATTTGCATTTGTAGTGATTTGGATTTCAATATCAGTGGAAATAAAAGAAACTTTTTCGCCACTCTTTTTAAATAAAAGATTTGCCAGAATTGGTAGTGTGTGTCTACGTTCAACAATTCCACTAACAACCTGAAGTGGTTTTAGTAAGCTATCGCGAGAAGTGTTAACGAGTTGCATTGCTTTTAAATCCTTGTATATATCTTAGTAGTAATAGTAATAAGGCTTCTGATTTCCGTGGATAACTCAAAAAACCTATATAAATCAAAATATTAGAAGACAAAAAACCTGTGGAAAACCTTTGTATAAGCGCTGCATAAAAAGTGGACAACCTTTTTTCAATACCCTATTTTTGCATGAAGCTGAATCTTTCCACAATTTATCCACACACAATCCCCAAACTTATCCCTAGGGTTGTCCACAACTTTATCCACAGCCAAAAATCAAGCCTTTAGAGTTTGTTCAATGACGTGGATTTCGTGGTTTAACTGTCCGTCGTGAGCGCGCTCATCCGCGATCTTACGAACTGCATGTAAAACGGTTGTATGGTCCCTACCCCCAAAGAGCTCACCAATCTCAGGCAGGCTTTTTTGGGTTAATTCCTTGGCCATAAACATAGCAATCTGTCGTGGCCGGGCAATGTTAGCGGGCCGCTTTTTTGAATACATGTCAGCCACCTTAATACTATAAAAATCAGCCACAGCCTTTTGAATATTTTCAACAGATATTTGACGATTTTGTATTGAAAGAAGGTCTTTGAGTGCGGTTCTTGCAACCTCAATAGTGACCTCTCGCCCATGAAAGCGCACAAAGGCCAATATTTTTCTTAGCGCCCCCTCAAGCTCTCGTACATTAGAGCGGAGATGTTTTGCCACAAAGAAGGCCACATCTTCACTCATTGGAATTCCTTCGCTAATCGCCTTTTTCATCAAAATAGCGACTCGCATCTCTAGCTCCGGCGGCTCAATGGCCACCGTTAAGCCAGAATCGAAGCGTGAAATTAATCGATCATCAATACCAGCCATTTCTTTTGGGTACGTGTCGCTAGTGATGATGACCTGGGCTTTGTTGCTTAAAAGCGCCTCGAAGGCATAGAAAAACTCTTCTTGCGTCCTAGATTTGCCACTAAAAAATTGAATATCGTCAATTAACAATAAGTCCAGCGAGTGGTAGTAGCGCTTAAAGCGATCAAAAGCCTTTTGTTGGTAGGCTCGCACAACATCCGAAACATATTGCTCTGCGTGTATATAGCGTATGCGGGCGTTAGGCTTTTCTTTTAAAAGATGGTTGCCAATCGCATGAATTAGGTGCGTTTTACCTAGACCAACCCCGCCGTATAAAAACATGGGGTTGTATGAGCTGCCTGGGTTGTGCGCAACCTGAATAGAAGCCGCCCTAGCAAGTTGATTTGCCTTACCAGTAACAAAAGTTTCAAAGGTAAGATTGGGGTTGAGTTTTGAGTGGTCCTCAATCTCAAACGCACCCTCCTCTAGGGATGCCGCAGATTCCACTGCATTGCTTGTTTGGGGGTCTGGCAACACATTTTCCAAAATTGCTGGTGCCGCAACAGGTGGCGCACCAAGTTCAACATCGAGGACAAAATTAACATTAATTGAGGAGCCAAAGTACTGAGAGGCCAACTCTTGGAAGCGATCAGCAAACGTTTTTTTAATCCAATCAAGCTTAAATCGATTTGGGGCTCCAATAGTTAGTGAGTGATCACTCTCTTCAAAAGACACGAGGGTCAAAGGCTGAATCCATGTTTTAAACTGTTGGGGCGATAGCTCGCGGGAAAGGGTGCTAAGCGCACCATCCCAAAAACCCAGGGGGTTGATTGAATTCAAGGCGGGGGGATTTTGTAGGTTGCTCATATTTTTGGAGGATCCATTGTAGCCATCCTGCAAAGTTATCCACAAGCTGCAAAAACGTGGAAAAGCTGTGGATAACTTGTGTATAAAAGCAAAAAAGAGATATAAATTAATGGCTTAGTGAAAAAGCACACAAAAATAGAGAAAAACACCTATATATTCATCGAGATTGATTGACCTTTTGCTCTGCAACAAGGAAAATACTTGGTTTTGCAGGGATCTATCATGAAAAGAACATACCAACCATCAGTAACACGTCGTAAACGCACACACGGTTTTCGCATTCGCATGAAAACCAAAAGTGGACGCGCAGTGTTAAATGCACGTCGCGCTAAAGGCCGCAAGCGTCTGGCTGTTTAATTTAACCATTGAACAGCGCCAGGATTTCTGAATTATTAAAAATAAACCCCAAGACGAGTTTGTATTGGGGTTTTTATGCTGCGCCCATTCAGGCGGGCAGTAAGCCAGACTTAGGGGTTGCGGTAGCTAAGAAATTAGCTAAAAGAGCTGTCGACCGCAACCGTCTTAAGAGGATGATTCGCGAATTGGTTTGGGCGGCTCAAGCTAACACCCTCAACAAAGATGTGGTGGTTAAGCTCAAGAAACCGATTGGTCGCAATACCCGTGGCAGGCTCAGAAAAAAAGAAAAAGAACTTCTACGCTCTCAGATGTCGGGATTAATTTAAGGTGCGCGTTTTAAATAAGGCCGCAATTAAACTGCTTAGGGCTTATCAGTTGTTTCTGAGTCCTTATGTAGGCATGCACTGCAAGTACGCGCCAAGTTGCTCACAATATGCCTGCGATTGCTTCAATCATTACGGGTTTATTAAAAGCTTCGGCTTGGTTGTTTGGCGAATTTTGCGCTGCAATCCATGGTCACGAGGCGGTTATGATCCTGCGGTAAAACAAACATCTCATTAACTTAAGAGAATGCAAATGGACTTTAAAAAAACAATTCTTTGGGCAGTGTTCTCGATGTCGGGTCTCATGCTCTACAACAATTGGCAGGTCCATGAGGGTAAGCCATCTTTATTTGGAGGCGCGCCCGTAAGCGCCCCAGTAGCTACTGACAAATCTGCCGCTAGCAATAAGTTAGACGTACCCGCTCAAATATCTGGCCAGCCGGTTGTTGCGGCTGCGCCCACTGTTAATTTGGGATTAATGGACAGTGCGGAAAAATTTACGTTGAAAAACGATGTATTGGTCTTGGAAATTAGCGCTAATGGCGCTAACGTAATTGATGCAAAGTTACTTAAGTCACTGACCGTAGAAAACAAGCCAGTAGAGCTTTTTCAATACACAGCAAACCATAAATATTTTGCGCGCTCTGGCCTCATTTCTTTAAACAACAATGATTTACCAAATCACACTAGCGCCTTCAAACTTATTCAGTCTGGTAAAGACGGTTCTGGTCGACCTTTCCTCACCCTGGGCAGCGAGCGCAATGGCGTTAAGCTAGAAAAAACGTTCATTCTGAATCCTGGAAGCTATGTGGTGGATGTTGGCCATCGCGTGACTCAGTCAAGTGCAAATGCTACGCCATTGGTTCTCTACACCGAACTGGTGCGCGACGGTAGCCAGGAGCAAAAAATTGGTCCTTTTGATGGCGCGTTTTCAGCAAGCACCTTTACTGGCCCTGCAACATACACCGACAAAGAAAAATTCAATAAGCTGGAATTCACGGCAATTGATAAAAACAAAATCACCATTCCAACCCAGGTCCCCGCTGGGGATCCAGCGTGGATTGCAATGGTTCAGCACTATTTTGCTAGCGCATGGATTCCGGGCGATAAATTTGCGCGCGATATCTATGCTGGAAGAATTGATAACGGCCTCTATCGTATTGGTATGCAAACACCACTAGGTGTGGTTGCTCAAGGATCAACGATTGTTGAAAAATCCCGTCTCTTTGTTGGCCCACAAGAAGAAAGCGTTTTAGAAACCATAGCCCCGGGCTTTGAGTTGTTAAAAGACTATGGCTACTTAACCATTTTGGCAAAACCCATTTTCTGGCTCTTGGAAAAAATCCATGGGTATGTTGGCAATTGGGGTTGGTCTATTGTTCTGCTCACCGTTTTGATTAAGTTGGCATTCTTTCCGCTTTCTGCTGCAAGCTATAAATCGATGGCGCGCATGAAGGAAGTGCAGCCACGCTTGATGGCCATGAGAGAGCAATACAAGGGTGAGCCACAAAAATTAAATCAAGCAATGATGGAGATGTATCGCAAAGAAAAAATTAATCCATTGGGCGGTTGTTTGCCAGTAGTAATTCAGATCCCTGTGTTTATTGCTTTGTATTGGGTATTGTTGTCGTCCGTCGAGTTGCGCGGCGCCCCGTGGATTTTGTGGGTGCATGATTTATCGCTCCCCGATACTTCAATTAGTGATGTATTGGGCATGACACAATTATTCCCAATTGGAATCTTGCCAATCATCATGGCTGTTTCAATGTTTGTTCAAACTAAATTGAACCCTACCCCACCAGACCCCATCCAGGCAAAGGTGATGCTGTATATGCCAATCGTGTTCTCGGTAATGTTCTTTTTCTTCCCATCTGGCTTGGTCTTGTACTGGGTGGTGAATAACTTATTGTCGATCGCGCAACAGTGGCAAATCAATCAAATGTTTGCAAAGAAATAAGCCAAGTAATTTTTTAATGGCTTAGTCTTTAATGGAAAACATATAGCAATGATGACCAGAAAGTTGCCCATCATTGCTATAGCAACTGCTCCAGGCAAGGCGGGTGTTGGGGTTGTACGCATTGGCGGCCAAAACCTCAAGGGCATTACAAAAGCACTTTTTCAGAAAGAGCTCTCACCCCGCCAAGCAAGCTTACTTACCTTGCGCGATGCCGACGGGCAAACCATTGACCAACTTGTCGCGATTTATTTTGTTGCCCCAGCATCATTTACTGGTGAAGACGTTTTAGAGCTTCAGTGTCATGGTGGGCCACAGCTTCTGGAGTTGGTTATGAAGCGCTGCTTAGAGTTAGGCATGAAGGATGGGTTGGTAATTGCAGAGCCAGGCGAATTTACATTGCGCGCTTATCTCAATAACAAAATAGACCTGGCTCAAGCTGAAGCAATTGCCGATTTAATTGATGCTCAAAGTGCGGCTGCAGTTCGTGGCGCGGCTAGATCTTTACAGGGTGCTTTTTCAGAGAGCATCAATGATCTGATTGAAGAAATTACACAGCTGCGCATTTTGGTGGAGTCAACCTTAGACTTCCCCGAAGAAGAAATTGAGTTTTTAGAGAATGCACAAGCTCGCACTCGTCTGGCTGCAGTCAAAGAAAAATTAGAATCGTTACGAGTCGGCGCCAAGCAGGGAAAGATTTTGCGTGATGGCATACAGCTTGTTCTTGCTGGCGCGCCAAACGTTGGCAAGAGCTCATTACTTAATAGATTGGCTGGTGAAGAGGTTGCCATTGTTACCGCTATTGCCGGCACTACTCGCGATCGCGTGAAGGAAAGCATCACCATTGAAGGTGTGCCAATGCATATCATTGATACGGCCGGACTGCGCGAAACCGATGATCTTGTTGAGGCAAAAGGTATTGAAAGGTCTTGGGACGCCATCCGTTTGGCAGACTTGGTGATTTTTTTAACCGACCCAAATTCGACAGAGGACGGGCTAAAAGAACAAATTCTGAGAGAGCTGCCCCCAAAATGCCCAGTTTTAGAGGTTGTTAACAAGTCAGACTTGATATCTTTGGGGTCTCTTACTGCCCCAAAACAGGCCATTTTGATCTCAGCCAAAAATGGTGATGGAGTTGAAGCCCTAAAGCAAAAAATCCTGGAAATGGTGGGTTGGAATGGCCCCCAAGAGGGCGCAATTGTGGCTAGAAGACGCCATTTGGACTGCCTGGAGAGGGCATCTGAGCACATTGCAAGATCAGAGCAATTCGCTGCAAATGGCAACAATTCGCTTGAATTGTTCGCAGAAGAGCTATTTTTAGCTCAAAACCACCTTGGGCAAATTACCGGAAAGCTGCTTCCGGATGACCTTTTGGGAAAAATCTTTAGTCAATTCTGTATTGGCAAGTAAAGGGTTTCTTCTGTCTCGGTTTAGGGCTTTAAATATGGCCAAAATGTTAAAATCATTGGATTAAAAATTAAATCTTTCTAGGAAAACACATGACTACAGAAACTGCGGACCAAATTAATGTAAATGCGCCAGCTTACGTAAAAAATAAGCGCTTGATTGAATGGGTTGGAGAAGTCGCCGCCCTGACAAAGCCAGACACAATTCGTTGGTGTGATGGCTCTCAGGCCGAATATGACGAGCTCTGCGAGCTCCTAGTTACTGCCGGGGTTTTCAAGCGCCTCAACCCAGCCAAACGAAAAAATTCATTTTTAGCACTCTCAGACCCTGAGGATGTGGCACGCGTTGAAGACCGCACCTTTATTTGCTCAGCTAAAAAAGAAGATGCCGGTCCTACCAATAACTGGGTAGAGCCAAGCGAAATGCGCGCAACATTAAACCCATTGTTTGATGGTTGTATGCGCGGCAGAACAATGTATGTGGTTCCGTTCTCCATGGGCCCCATTGGCTCCCCTATAGCCCACATTGGTGTAGAACTATCGGACAGCCCATATGTTGCAATCAATATGCGCCTCATGACCCGTATGGGCAAGGCCGTCATTGATCAATTGGGTGCTGACGGCGAGTTTGTTCCTTGCATTCACACCGTTGGTAAACCTTTGGCTGCTGGCGAAAAAGATGTTGCATGGCCAAACAACAAGAATAAATACATTGTTCATTACCCAGAAACCCGCGAGATTTGGTCATTTGGATCTGGCTACGGCGGCAATGCATTGTTAGGCAAGAAATGCTTTGCTCTGCGCATTGCATCTAACATGGGTCGCGACCAGGGTTGGTTGGCAGAACACATGCTGATCTTAGGCGTCACTTCCCCTGAGGGTAAGAAATACCATATCGCCGCTGCATTCCCATCCGCTTGTGGCAAAACTAACTTCTCCATGATGATTCCTCCAAAAGGATTTGATGGCTGGAAGGTAACCACTATTGGTGACGACATTGCATGGATCAAGCCGCGCAAAGACCCCGTTACTGGCAAGACCCGCTTATTTGCGATTAATCCAGAGTCTGGTTACTTTGGTGTGGCGCCAGGCACCAATCGCCAAACCAATCAGAACTGTATTGATTCTTTAAATCAAGATGTGATTTTCACAAACGTTGGCTTGACTGATGATGGTGATGTTTGGTGGGAAGGTTTGACAGAAACACCACCAGCCCATTTGATTGATTGGCAAGGCAAAGACTGGACTCCAGCAGATGGGGCCGCAGGTCGCAAAGCTGCGCATCCAAATTCACGCTTTACAGTTGCTGCAACCAATAATCCAGCAGTTGATCCTAAGTGGGATGATCCAGAGGGGGTTCCAATTGATGCATTCTTGTTTGGCGGCCGTCGCTCAAACACTGTGCCATTGGTTAGTGAGGCTCGTGATTGGGTTGAGGGTGTTTATATGGCTGCAACACTTGGTTCAGAGACCACTGCTGCGATCACCGGTCAAATTGGCGTTGTACGCCGCGATCCGTTTGCGATGATTGCATTCGCTGGTTACAACATGAGTGACTACTTCCAGCATTGGCTCAATATCGGCAAGAAGCTAGAGGCCGAAGGCGCTGTATTGCCAAAAATTTATTGTGTGAACTGGTTCCGCAAGGACGAGAATGGCAAATTTGTTTGGCCAGGCTTTGGCGAAAACATGCGCGTGCTGTCTTGGATTTTGGGGCGTGCCGAAGGTAAGGCAAAAGGTAAAGAAACGCCCTTTGGTATTTGCCCAGAGCACGGCGACATGCACTGGAATGGTCTTGACTATTCTGCAGAGAAATTTGCTAAAGCTATTCATGTTGCTGTGGATGACTGGAAGAACGAGTTAAAGCTTCATACTGAATTGTTTGATCACCTTGGCGAACGCTTGCCAAAAGAGTTGAAAGAGACTCGCGCCAAGATTGAGCAACGCTTTAACGCTTAAGCATTAGCAATACCAAACGTTTTATTCTCACTAGTTAAATGACCAAACCCCAACACCATGAAATAGTGGTGATTGGGGCAGGCATTTGTGGTGCAACCATCGCAAATGAGTTGCTCCTGCGCGGCAAATCTGTCTGTATGGTTGACGCTGCATCTTCACCCGCTACTGCTTGTTCGAGTCATGCCTATGCTATTGCTCATCCGCATATCGGTAAGGGGTCCCCGCGTTTATTGCGTTTAACGCGCATTGCTTTTTTGTTGGCTGAGGCTAGGTGGGGCAAGGCTTGGAACCAGCATGGTATTTTTCAGCCCACTAAAAAAGATAAGCATTTCGATCGAGCGGAAGTAAACAATTATTTGCAGTCTTTAGATCTTGATCAGAGTATTGCAGTAGCTTTAGATGCTCAAGACGCAGAAAAAATTTGCGGCATCAAACAGAGCGGAGTATGGCTACCGCGCGGCGCATCTCTCAATCTATTTGAGACAAGTAATGCATCACTGCAAGACCAAGAACGCCTAACTTGCTTATGGAATGCGCGCGTTGCAAGACTGGAGAGGGCTGATGATCATTGGCTTTTATTCAATCAGAACAATGAAGCCATTCTTTCTGCGGATAAGGTGATCGTTGCGACTGCAATGGATACCAAAGCGCTCATGAGTAGCATTGGAATTCAGATTCCTCTTAAGCCGGTGCGCGGTCAACTCAGCATTTTTTCAATTCAAGATGAGGTTTGGATAAAAAAATTACCCAGAGTGGGCATATCTGGTGATGGCTACTGTCTTCCCGCCGAGCCGCTTGAAGACGGCAGCTATCGTTGGATGGTGGGTTCTAGCTTTGATGAGGGCGAGGATGACCTTGGCTCAAGAGACAGCAGCGATGAATTCAATCGAGAACAAGCGCAAGGTTTGCTTGCTTACCCCGAGGGAGATTTGGAAGCGCTAATCAAGGCTGGAGATTTTGTTGGCGTGCGCTGCGTTGCAGGCGATCGTTTACCAATCATTGGCACGTTGAATCAAAGGCCTGGAATCTTTTTGGCCACCGCCTTAGGTTCGCGAGGTATTTTGTGGTCGGCCTTAGCAGCCAAGCTCATCACAGCTCAGGTGCTAGAGGATGACTTTGCTTTACTTGCGCGCTTGGGCTTTGCAACAGACTTACTTGCAGCACTAGCGCCTGCCCGTTTTTTTGCTGGAGCTTTGGCTGCGCCAGCGGCTTTAGCCTCAAATTCAAAACCAATTTTGCCGTCAGCCCCTAAAGCTAAATAGGCTTTAAAGCCACGCCCAGTACGGTTTGACTTGAAGTTTGTTAAGAGATCGGTCTTGCCTTCTTTGAGTAGTTTTTGCACTTGCTCAGCCGAAATTTCTTGTTGCAAAACAACTTTGCCGGTTTTGAAATCACAAGTTTTGCTTGGCCCGGTGTTGTGTTCACAAACATAACGCATGCCATCTTCATAAACTGCGCCAGAACATTTTGGACAAACGCCTAGAGCCTGGCGACCGGTGAAATCTACCGCTTCAGTTTCTTCGTCCTGAGTATTGCCAAAGTCAAATTCGAGTTTGAAGCCTGCGTTTGGATAGTCGGCATCATCCTCTGGAATGTCGCTTAACTTAATGATGGCGGCAAATGGACGACCCATTTTGCTGCGAAATCCCTGAAGTGGCCCGATGGTTTTTTCACGCAGTAGCTCTTCAACCTCAGGATATTCAAACGCACGACCACCCGGGGTTTTGCTGATCGTAAAGCCGCATTTTTCACAAGCAAAGCGACGGTAGTTCTCCTTTACCGGCCCCTTACAGTGCGGGCATGGCGTGGCCATTGTTGCGTAATCACCTGGAATCGTATCGCTGTCATATTCCTTGGCGCGCTTGACGATGCGCTGAGTCATTTGCGCAATTTCTTGCATGAAAGTATCGCGATTCATCTTGCCCTGCTCAATCAGCGACAGCTTGTTTTCCCAGTTACCAGTTAAATCGGGGCGTGTGAGTTCTTCAACATCTAGCCCGCGCAATAAAGTCATCAATTGAAACGCTTTTGCTGTAGGAATGAGTTCGCGCGCTTCACGTACGATGTATTTTTCAGCGAGCAATCCTTCGATGATTGCTGCGCGAGTTGCGGGGGTTCCTAAACCCTTTTCCGCCATTGCTTCGCGCATGTCATCATCATCAACCCACTTGCCGGCGCTTTCCATTGCTGAGAGCAATGTTGCTTCTGAGTAGCGAGCTGGCGGCTTAGTTTTCAATGGCACTGCAGCAATGGATTCGCTTTGAACAGCTTCGCCCTCTTGAACGGCGACAAGCTCATCATCTGCTTGATTCGACTTGCCATAGACGGTAAGGAAGCCAGGATTGACTAGTACACGACCCTCGGTTTTGAAATGGTGCCCCGAAACCTCGGTAATTCTGGTGGTGACCTTGAATTCAGCGGCGGGATAAAAGACCGCCAGGAAACGGCGAACAACTAAGTCATATAGCTTAGCCTCAGGCTCACTTAAATTCTTAGGGGTTTCGAGAGTCGGAATAATCGCAAAGTGATCAGAAATTTTGGAGTTATCAAAGATGCGTTTGTTGGGCTTAATCCAACCATAACCAGCTTTTGCTTTCGGATCCTTTGGATCACCTTTCAGAATTTGCTTTGCAAACGCACGATAGTCTTGTGAGTTCTCGGCAAGGATTTCCATGGTTTGTTTAACGGTGTCTAGGTAGTCTTCTGGAAGTGCTTTAGCGTCAGTACGTGGATAGGTTAAAACTTTGTGACGCTCATACAGAGCTTGTGCAAGACCTAAAGTATTTTTTGCAGAAAAACCAAAACGGGCATTCGCTTCACGTTGCAAACTGGTTAAGTCAAACAGTTGTGCCGCTAGTTGTGTTGCTGGCTTAGCCTCTTCAGTAACGCTTGCTTTTTTGCCACGACAAGCGGCAACAATACTTTGTGCTGCAGCTTCACTCCACAGGCGGTTCTCGCGCGCATCAGGTTCGGCAACATCTTTCTTAAATTTTGGATCAAACCAGCGCCCCTCATAGACACCAGCAGCAGCAATAAATTCGGCCTTTACTTCCCAATAATCTTTGGAAACAAACTTGCGGATTAATTCTTCGCGCTCGACCACAATTGACAGTGTGGGCGTTTGAACGCGACCAACGGTGGTTAAAAAGAAGCCACCACTCTTGCTATTAAATGCGGTCATGGCACGAGTGCCATTAATACCAACCAACCAGTCTGCTTCCGAGCGGCAACGCGCTGCATCGGCGAGCGGCCGCATATCTTCGTCGGTACGCAAGCTCGCAAAGCCATCCCGAATTGCTGCTGGAGTCATGGACTGAAGCCATAAACGCTTAATGCCCTGTGATGCTTTTGCATGCTGCGCAATTAAGCGAAAAATCAGCTCGCCTTCGCGCCCCGCGTCACATGCATTAATAAGAGAGGTGACATCTTTGCGCTTAATCAGTTTTTGCAAAACCTTGAGGCGCGATTCAGTTTTAGCGATTGGCCGCAAATCAAAATAAGGGGGCACAACAGGTAGGTTGGCAAAAGACCACTTGCCACGCTTAACGTCATATTCTTCTGGGGCTGCTATCTCTAGGAGGTGGCCAACTGCAGACGAGATAACAAAGTCGTCGCTTTCAAAATAGTCCTCATATTTAGTAAAGCCGCCCAGAGCTTTGGCAATGTCATTGGCAACCGATGGCTTCTCGGCAATGATGAGGGCCTTTGGGTGATCCACGGAAGGGGTCTTGGAGCTGCTTTTGGTAGATGCTTTAGCCACGCGTTTGCCTAAATTTGAGCCTGAAATGATGTTTTTTATAGGAAAAAGGATGAACAATTTAAACCAAATCAGGGTTTGGTCAATTGCTTGCCCCTTTTTTATTATTAACCGATAAATTAAGAAAAGTCCAAAAAGCGCACTTTTGCAAGCAGGATGTCGTGGCTTATTAGGCGATTAATGGGTAAAAAACCGCATTTAAACCACTTTAAACGGGGTTTTTCTCAAAAATCAAGTCTTCTAGGACGTCTTTGGGGTTTTGTACCAGCTTTGCGCCTTGCTGAATCAGAAGGTTGCAGCCCCTGGAAAGGGGTTGTCGAATTGAACCGGGGACTGCAAAAACCTCTCTTCCCAGATCCAAAGCGTGTCTTGCAGTAATAAGAGAGCCAGACTTTTCAGCCGCCTCAATGACCAGAACGCCAATCGAAAACGCAGCAATGATTCGATTGCGCCTGGGGAAATGACCCGATTTTGGTGGTGTGCCCAAGGGGTACTCGGAGACTAAAAGCCCTTGTTTCTGGATGTTTCTGGCCAAATCCAGATGTTCTTTGGGGTAAATCACATTCACGCCGGCCCCACAGACCGCCATAGTGAAGTGCTTGGGCCCTAGCCTAAGGGTTGCTTCATGGGCGGCCCCATCAATGCCTCTTGCAAGCCCGGAGACAATCAGTAGCCCTGCGCGGGAGAGCTCTTGAGCAAAAGCTGCTGCGTTTTTAAGACCCTCAGGGCTGGCCTTGCGTGATCCTACGATGGCGATCATGGGCTTATTCAGTAAGCGGAGGTCCCCGTCTATATAGAGATTGTTGGGCGGATCATATAAATCCTTTAGGCGGCTTGGGTATTTTTTATCGCCCCTAGCAATACAAGTAGGGAGATTTGGTTTTGGGAATATGGGCATTAAAAGATTTTGATCTTTGGGGGGATTACAGCAATCAGGACAGACCGATTGCTCTGTTGGATAATTCCTATATGGCTTTGTTAAACGTCCTTTGCTATCCAGATCCGCGCTTGCATAAGGTTGCTAAACCGGTTGAGCAGGTGGATGCGCGCATTAAAAAAATTGTTGCCGATATGGCTGACACTATGTATGAAGCTCCAGGTGTTGGTTTGGCTGCAACGCAAGTAGACATTCATGAACGAATTGTTGTCATCGACGTATCTGAAGAGCAAAACCAGTTAATGGTTTTTATAAACCCAGAAATTATTTGGTCAAGTCCTGAGAAAAAATCTTGGCGTGAAGGCTGTCTTTCGGTTCCCGATTTTTATGATGAGGTTGAAAGGCCTGCACAAGTTCGGGTGAAGGCTTTAGATGTTGATGGCAAAGAGTTCGAGCTTGATGCGGATGGTTTATTGGCGGTTTGTTTGCAGCATGAGCTTGATCACTTGCAAGGCAAGGTGTTTGTTGAGTATCTCTCGATACTTAAGCGCACCCGTGTTTCACAAAAACTTAAAAAGCGCGCCAAAGAGTTAGCGGGTGAGCGCTAAGCGCTGCTGATGAAAATTGTATTTGCTGGAACTCCGGAGTTTGCTGCGCAAGCAATGCGAGCAATTGATGACGCAGGCCATGAAATTGTCCTAGTGCTTACCCAGCCCGATCGCAGGGCTGGGAGAGGCATGCATCTGCAAGCTAGCCCGGTTAAAGAGTTTGCATTAGAAAAAAATATTCCCGTACTTCAGCCAGAGACACTCAGGCGCAATAGTGCCGATCCTACAAAACAAGCTCAGGCTCAAGAGGCATATCAGCAGTTGTCCAAAATCGATTTTGATGCCATGGTGGTAGTTGCCTACGGGCTCATCCTGCCACAAGAGGTATTGGATATTTCGCAGCAGCCAGGAAGACACGGCAGTTTTAATATTCATGCATCTTTGTTGCCGCGCTGGCGGGGCGCAGCTCCAATACAGCGCGCAATTGAGGCAGGCGATTCAAAAACAGGCGCTTGCATTATGCAAATGGATGCTGGGTTAGATACGGGCGATACCGTTCTCATTAGTGAGCTTGAAATTACTTCCGAGGAAACAAGCGACACTTTACATAATCGATTAGCAACACTGGGAGCCCAGTCGATTGTGAACGTGCTAAACCATTTGCAAGCGGGTAAGGGTTTAATTCGAACTCCACAAGAAGCTAAGGGTATTACTTACGCGGAAAAAATACTCAAGAGCGAAGCAGAAATTGATTGGGGTTTGAGCGCCCCAGAAATTGATCGCCGGATTCGGGCTTTTAACCCCTTTCCTGGTGCAACTAGTTCTACGCAAGAGCAAGTGATGAAATTTTGGAGTTCTCGCATTCCGAAAGCGGGTGCCTGCAGCAAAACTGGTTTACCCGGCGAATTATTAGGTTTTAGTGAAAATGGCGCTTATATTCAGTGTGGCAATGGCGTAATCGAGGTTTTAGAAATGCAAAAACCAGGCGGCAAAAAAATGTCAGCCAGCCTTTGTTTGCAGTCTTTTGATTCCCATAAACAAGCATTACGTTTTCATGCAAAGGAGTAGGAATGTTTAATTTCGCAAAAACTGCTGTTTTGATGGCGGCAATTACTGCATTGTTTATTGTGGTTGGCGGCATGTTGGGGGGCGAGCAAGGGATGCTGATGGCATTACTGGTGGCTATCGGCATGAACTTTTTCAGCTATTGGTTTTCCGACACGATGGTGTTGAAGATGACAAATGCACAGCAGGTTGACGAACGATCTGCGCCCCAGTTTTACGCATTGGTAAAAGAACTTGCAGATAGGGCCGGCTTACCAATGCCCAAGGTATTTTTAATTGATGAAGATGCACCCAACGCATTTGCAACCGGACGCAATCCTGAGAATGCTTCAGTAGCGGCCACTACTGGCATTCTGAAAATTTTGTCTAATCGCGAACTCCGCGGCGTTATGGCTCATGAGTTGGCACACGTTCGGCATCGTGATATTTTGATTTCTACAGTTGCGGCAACGATGGCCGGCGCAATCTCTGCGTTGGCTAACTTTGCAATGTTTTTTGGTGGACGCGATTCTGAGGGCAGACCCAATAATCCAATCGCCAGTTTATTGGTGGCTATCTTGGCACCTATTGCCGCCAGCTTGATTCAAATGAGTATTTCACGTGCAAGAGAATATGAAGCAGATCGTGGTGGAGCAGAAATTAGTTCTGATCCAGAGGCTCTTGCCCATGCGCTAGAGAAAATTCACAACTATGCGCAAGGCATTCCATTTCAGGCCGTAGAACAACACCCAGAAACTGCACAGATGATGATTCTGAACCCCTTAAGTGCCAGCGGCCTTGCACAACTGTTTTCAACCCACCCGCCAACTGAAGAGCGGGTAGCGCGCCTCATGGAGATGGCAAAAAATGGGGCATACCCCAGAGTAAATTAATTTGACTGATAAAAAAACGCCACATAGCCTTCCACTTTCTGAAGCAATCAGCATTGCTGCGCAAGCGATTAGCGAGGTAATGAGTGGCAGGTCTCTGACAGAGGTGCTTGATCAGTTAGAGCCTCATGAGCGTCCAATAGTACAGAGCTTAAGTTTTGATGCTTTACGTAAATGGGTTCGATCGCACGAGCTAATCAAGCAATTTGTTCCAAAGAGTCCACCACCCGAGGTAGATCATTTATTAAGCGTCGCTATTGCATTGTTCTTAAATGAAAATGCGGATGGCAAAGGTTATGCAGCACACACGATAGTTGATCAGGCTGTCAGCGCTTGTGCTAACTACGATAAAACAATGTATGCCAAGGGTTTGGTCAACGCAGTATTGCGTAAGATAGGCCTAATTGTGCAGCCGCCGGAGGGTGAAGCCCGGTTTCCTCCAGCCCCCATTCCGATGTTTGTCCCGCCTTGGTGGCGCGCCAACTTAAAACGTAATTACTCCAAGGCTTGGCAGTCTATTTTGTTTGCTCAAGCAAAACGTGCACCATTAATTTTGCGCGTTAATCAAAAACAATATTCACGAGAGCAATATCAAGCCCTATTAAATGAAGTTGGAATCGCTTCTTCACCCATTGAAGAAGTTGCTGGAGTGAAATTAGGATCTGCTTTGCTGTTGTCTAATCCCGTTCCAGTTTCAGAGTTGCCAGGTTTTTATAGTGGCGCGGTATCGGTTCAAGATGCGGGAGCACAGTTGGCCGCAACGCTCTTGAACCCCGGTGCGGGGAATAGAGTTTTGGATGCCTGTGCTGCGCCCGGAGGCAAGACAGCCCATATCCTGGAGTTAGCAGATTGTGAGATGGTGGCTTTAGAGCTCGATGGCGAGCGTCTTGGCAAGATTGGTGGCAACTTAGATCGATTACGCTTACATTCCGATCGGGTGCGAGTAATTCGGGGTGACGCTTCAAAAGCTTCTTGGTGGGATGGTCGTCTGTTCGACAAAATCTTGCTTGATGCCCCATGCTCAGCTTCAGGTATTGTGGCTAGACACCCAGACATTCCCTTTTTAAGACGAGAGGCTGACATCAAGTCCCTCCAGCAAAAGCAGCGCGGTATTTTGGAGCAGGCTTGGAAAATGCTCAAGCCAGATGGCCTCATGCTCTACGTTACCTGCTCAGTATTTCCTGAAGAGGGGGAGGAGCAAGCGAACTGGTTTGCTGGAGAGCATAGCAATGCGGTACGATTAGGCGCTCCAGGACAGATTTTACCGACCGATGTAAGTGACGGTTTTTACTATGCCTTGTTTAAGAAAAATGGGCCATGAGCCAAAGAATTAAACAATTCATCTTCTTATGCTTGATGGCGTTGAGTTTATTTTCAACAAGCGCAAGTGCAGAAGGAATCAAGATCAAAACCTTTGAATTAGAAAAGGCTGATAACGACTGGCTTTTAAATGCCACTTTTCAGATTGAGCTCTCTAACGGTCTTGAGGATGCAGTTCAAAAAGGCGTGGTGTTGTATTTTCAAACAGAGTTTGATTTAACGCGTTCGCGTTGGTATTGGTTTGATGAGAAGCCGGCCATTGCCCAAAGACAAACCCGGCTGTCTTACCAGCCCCTGACTCAGCAGTACCGGATTGCTTCTGAGGGATTTACATTTTCAGCAAGGACAATTGCAGAGGCGCTGCAAGCGGTGGGCAGTATCGGTGGCTGGCGAGTGATTGATGGCAATCAGTTAGATGCTGGTAAATCCTATACAGCCTCTTTGCGGATGACCTTAGATTTAAGCAAGCTTCCTAAGCCATTCCAGGTGAACGCCCTGAATAATCGGGACTGGAATGTTTCTAGTGATTGGCTGCGCGTTCCCTTTCCCCCGGCTGGAGCAAGCCTAATTAAGCGATGAGCGTATCTTCAATCCCACTCAAGAGCGCCTTTTTTACATCAAAGGCCTGGAGAAAAAAGGTAATCCCCATCGCTATCAGCGTAATCGGGGTATTTGCTTTATTGCTTCTGATCTTGCTATCGATTGCCTCATCTAATACAGAGTTTTTTGATAACTACTTTATTTGGCTTTATGCAGCCAATGTTGTTATTGGGGTTTGCTTAACACTGGTAATTTTGACTTTGGTCATTGTGATTGGTGTGCGTTGGTATCGCGGTCACTTCGGCACTCGCTTAATTGCTAAGTTGGCGATGATTTTTGCGCTGGTGGGAATTGTTCCAGGCTTAATTTTGTATGGTGTTTCGCTACAGTTCGTATCTCGTAGTATTGAAACGTGGTTTGATGTGAAGATTGAATCCGCGCTGAACTCTGGCTTGGAGTTGGGGCGCGTTACTTTACGGATTGCGCAAGAAGAAATTTTGGCCGAAGGCAATTTTATTGCCGATCAAGTTGTACAAGTGCCTGCTGGAGCAACTTCTGACCAGGTTGGCGCCATGATTATGAAGATCCGTAATCAATTTGGTATACAAGAGGTAAGCCTGTTTAATATTCAGCGCAATTTAATTCTAACGAGTGAGTTAAGGCCCAAAAAATACTTACCTGCGCCTAGTGCTGAGATAGTGGCTGAAGCTTTTAGTAAGAAGGGCATTACCTTTTTAGATCAGATCGAAATGCAAGATGGGCAGCGCGGCTATCAAGTTAGAGCAATTGTTCCTATTGTTCGTAAGAAGCCGATTTTAGGCAAACTCGACTCTAATAAAGATGCAGAAGATAAATATTTTTTGCAATTAGTCCGCATCCTTCCTAGTCCAGTAGCGAAAAATATTTTTGCCGTTGAATCTGCTTATAGCGAATATCAAGAGAAGTCTCTGGGGCGCGCCGGCCTACGCAAAATGTTCGTTGGGACGCTAACGCTAACCCTGTTTTTTGCCTTGTTTGTGGCTATTACATTGGCCTTGTTATTGGGGCGCCAATTAGCGCGCCCATTATTAATGTTGCTCAAAGGTACCCAAGCAGTTGCGCAGGGTGATTTATCGCCAAAGCCCGAGTTAGACACGGGTGACGAACTTGGTATGCTTACCCGCCAATTTAATGTCATGACTCGGCAGCTTGCTGATACACGTACTTCCCTGCAAGAATCCAAGGCCTTTTTAGAGCGAGTTCTGGGAAGCTTGACTGCTGGCGTTTGTATTTTTGATCAGCGCTATAACGTAGTCTCAAGTAACGCTGGTGCCGATCGTATTTTTGGTCAAGATCTTACTTATCTTGACGGAAAGCCTTTAAGCACCAGCCCAGCTTTAATGGAGTTTGAGGAGGCCATTAAAGAAGGCTTCTCCACAATGAAGCTTGCGGTTACGGGTGCGCAAGATAACCCCGCAGTTCAAATTAGTCATCAAAAGACTCCAGTTTGGCAAAAGCAAGTCCAGCTTCACACAACCAATGAGTTTGAACATGAATTAGGCATCACTTTATTTGTGCGCGGCACAGAGCTAACAGAAGATTTACGTATGGTGGTATTTGATGACATTACCGATGTGGTGAGCGCACAAAGGTCAATTGCTTGGAGCGAAGTTGCAAGACGCCTAGCTCATGAAATCAAGAACCCACTTACCCCAATTCAGTTGTCTGCAGAGCGTTTGCAGCATAAGCTTTCTGGCAAGCTAAGCCCCGAGCAGGAAGAAATGATGAATCGCAGTACTGAAACCATTATTAGCCAAGTGCAGGCCATGAAAGAAATGGTCAATGACTTTAGAGATTTTGCTAAAACACCGACACCTCAGCTAAAGGCGGTTTCTATCAATACACTCACATCAGAAATTTTAGAGCTATATGAAGGCAGCCCTTTGCGTACTCAGCTTGATCCACGCTGCCCAGAAATTATGGGCGACCCAACCCAGCTCAGACAGGTTATTCATAATCTATTACAAAACGCTCAAGATGCCACGCTGGAGGGGTCTCATCCTGGAGAGGCGGTTGAAGTAAAAACCGAGTTAGTGCCCTATGGAGAGCAAAATGGTACGGAGCAAAAAGCAGTGCGTTTAACGATAAGTGACTCTGGAGTGGGATTTCCAGCTAAGATATTGGCAAGGGCATTTGAGCCTTATGTCACCACGAAGAGTAAAGGTACAGGATTGGGATTGGCGGTTGTTAAAAAAATTATTGATGATCACTCTGCCAAAATTGAGATACGAAATCGTATGCAAGGGGCAGAAGTCGTTGGTGCACAGGTATCAATATTGTTTATGAATCTAGCAAAAGAGGCGGCCTAAGAATGGCTAGTATTTTGGTTGTAGATGACGAGATGGGAATTCGTGAGCTTCTCAATGAGATTCTGACGGATGAAGGCCATACCGTGTATGCAGCAGAGAGCGCTATTCAGGCTCGCACTATTCGCGAACAAATGCGCCCTGATCTTGTGTTACTAGATATTTGGATGCCAGATACTGATGGCATCACGCTACTCAAAGAGTGGTCTAAAACAGGTCAACTTACTATGCCTGTAGTGATGATGTCAGGTCACGCTACCATCGACACCGCAGTTGAGGCTACGCGTATTGGCGCATTAAATTTCCTAGAAAAGCCGATTGCACTTCAAAAGCTTTTAAAGACCGTAAGTAAGGCGCTTGAGAGTTCCCCAAAATATGTTGAGCCCGAAGTAGAGCGTGCGGTTCAGCCGAGCACCAATCAGGCTTTAGCACCAAAGCCTGCTGTGAGTGAGCCAGCACTAGCCCCGCTGGAGGGCGAGTTCATCAGTGGTATTGCAAAAACCTATTTTGATTTGCCATTAAGAGAGGCAAGGGATCTTTTTGAAAAGGCCTACTTTGAGCATCAGATGCAAATCATGGGCGGCAGCATGACCAAGATTTCTGAGTACACTGGCCTAGAGAGAACACACTTGTATCGCAAGCTTAAGGCACTAGGTATTGATACATCTCGCAACAAGGGCGAGCAATAAATTATTTTGTAAATTGGTGTTCACGGGGCACGTCAGTTTTATTGCTGGCGACGTCGCCTAAATCATTTGCCCACCATACTCGGAATTATTTTCATGGAAATTAAGGTCAATTTTCTCGATAAGCTACGTCTTGAAGCTAAGTTTGATGACTTCACTGTAATTGCTGACCAGCCTATACGCTATAAGGGCGATGGCTCAGCGCCAGGCCCCTTTGATTATTTTTTAGCTTCATCGGCTTTATGCGCAGCCTACTTTGTGAAGTTGTACTGCGACACTCGCAATATTTCTACTGAAAATATTCGACTTTCGCAAAACAATATTGTTGATCCAGAAAATCGTTACCGGCAAGTTTTTAAGATTCAGGTTGAATTGCCCGAGGACATTTCTGCTAATGATCGTCAAGGTATCTTGCGCTCTATTGATCGATGTACGGTTAAAAAAGCAGTCCAAGCTGGACCAGAGTTTGTGATTGAAGAGGTGAAGAATTTAGATGAGGATGCGCAGACTTTATTGACCTTGAAGTCAAGTGCTGATGCAAGTACTTATATTGCAGGCAAAGATTTACCTCTAGAGCAAACGATTGCCAATATGTCGGGAGTATTGGCCAATTTGGGAATCAAGATTGAGATTGCCTCATGGCGCAACATCATTCCAAATGTGTGGTCCTTGCATATTCGTGATGCGCACTCCCCAATGTGCTTTACCAATGGAAAAGGGTCTACAAAAGAGAGCGCCCTGGCTTCCGCTTTGGGGGAGTACATCGAGCGATTGAGCAATAATCATTTTTATGCTGGCACGTACTGGGGTGAGGATATTGCCAATAGAGCATTCGTACATTACCCAAATGAGCGTTGGTTTAAGCCGGGTAAAAATGATGCTCTCCCAATAGAAATTTTGGATGAGTATTGCTTGAAAATTTTTAATCCAGACGGTGAGTTGCGTGGCTCACATCTGATTGATACAAACTCTGGCAATGCCCAGCGCGGAATTTGTTCCTTGCCGTATGTGCGCCAGTCAGATGGCCAGACTATTTATTTCCCCTCTAACTTAATTGAAAATCTTTACGTTAGTAATGGCATGAGTGCAGGCAATACTCTTGCTGAGGCGCAAGTGCAATGCTTGTCTGAGATTTTTGAGCGCGCAGTCAAGCGTGAAATATTGGAAGGTGAGATTGCTCTGCCTGATGTGCCGCAGGAAGTGCTCGCAAAATATCCTGCCATTCTTGCGGGCATTCGGAGCCTTGAAGAGCAAGGCTTTCCTGTTTTAGTAAAGGACGCATCGCTGGGCGGAATATATCCCGTGATGTGCGTTACTTTGATGAACCCAAGGACTGGCGGAGTATTTGCATCGTTTGGCGCACACCCAAGCCTGGAGGTCGCGCTGGAGCGGAGCCTAACGGAATTACTACAAGGTCGCAGCTTAGAGGGTCTGAACGATCTTCCCCCTCCTACTTTTGCAAGCGAAGCGGTCACCGAGCCAAATAACTTTGTTGAACACTTTATTGACTCAAGCGGCATCGTGTCATGGCGCTTCTTCAGTGCAAAATCAGCTTATGATTTTGTCGAGTGGGATTTTTCAGGTCAAGATGAAAACTCTAACGCCGAAGAAGTAAACACTTTGTTTAGCATTCTCAAAGACATGGGTAAAGAATCGTATGTGGCGGTATATGATGAGCTCGGAGCAACCGCCTGCCGAATTATTGTTCCTGCTTATTCGGAAGTTTATCCAATAGAAGATTTGGTTTGGGATAACACTAATAAGGCACTGTTGTTCCGCGAAGATATTTTGAACCTTCATTCACTCGATGATGAAAGTCTGCAATCTCTCCTTGAGCGGCTTGAAAATAATGAGCTCGATGAGTATGGCGATATTGCTACATTAATTGGCGTCGAGTTTGATGAAAATACAACTTGGGGCCAGCTAACAGTATTGGAGTTGAAGCTTCTTATTCATTTGGCACTAGAGCAGTTTGATGAGGCCAACGAGTTAGTTGGCGCATTCCTTCAATACAACGACAACACGGCTGAGCGCAAATTGTTTTATCAAGCCCTAAGTGCAACGTTGGAGATTTGTCTAGATGACGACTTGGTGATCGATGACTACATAGCGAACTTCCGCCGTATGTTTGGTGAAAGCAGAATGGATGCAGTAATGGGCTCGGTTGATGGTAGTGTGCGCTTCTATGGTCTTACTCCAACCGGCATAAATCTGGAGGGCCTTGATAGACACCACCGTATGATCGATAGCTATAGAAAGTTACATGCTGCTCGATCTCGTTTGTATTGACCGACCCCGTCCGGATTAACAATGGCGAATATGAAAGAAGTAGTGATTATTGGAGATGGCTTTGCGGCTGCAGTGCTAGTAACTCATCTCTTGCGCAGGGGCATTTCATCCTCAGCTATAACGGTGGTTGGTTCTGGAGTTCTGGGTAAAGGAAATGCTTATGGTTGCAATAACCCGTTCTTTCGGCTCAATGTGCGCGAGGATTTACCAATCATTTTTGCAGATGATCCTTTGCATTTTTCAAGGTGGGCCAAAAAGCATATAAATGATCCTGAAGCCAGGACTAAGGCTGGATATTTTTATCGGCGTCAGGATTTCGGGCGCTACGTTTCTGAGCTCGTCGCTTGCGAATTTAAATTAGGTCAAATAGAGCAAATCAAGGCAAGAGTGCTTGGCTTGATTGGTTCCGATAATTCTTGGAATCTTGAGTTTGATGGTCACGATCCAATTAGTGCAAGGCGAGTGATTATTGCTACCGGTAACCCGCCTCCAGTCTGGCCATGCTCACTCATAAACTCCAACCCGGCCATATCAACAGTATCTCTAATTGAGAACCCATGGACGGGGGATAGCTTAGGTGGTATCCAGACTCAAGAGAGCATCATTTTGCTTGGCGGAGGATTAACGGCTCTTGATGCGATTGGTGCCTTGGCAGAGCGCAAACATCTTGGAATGATTTATGTGGTTAGCCCACGAGCGGTATTGCCCCCGGCTCAGGCAAATTGGCAAAGAAAGGCTCAGCCTCAATGGCCTCAGAATTTAAGCCCGGCCAAATTGATTCGTTTTATGCGAAATTATCTGCCTTCTGCCTCGACAGCAAGCCCAGAGTGGCAGAGCGCATGGGAAGAGTTAAGGCCAAATATAAATACCATCTGGCAGCAATTTTCTTCGAGTCAAAAGCGATCTTTATATAAAAGGTTGGGTTGGCTTTGGAACCTATATCGCTTTCGAGCATCCCCACAAACAATCGCTGCATATGAAAAACTAAAATCTAAAAATCAGATTCAATTTGTATTGGGGCGTGCTAAAGAAATAAAATACACTGAATCTAAAGTAAAGCTACTGCTAGGAAATGGCATTGAAATTGAGGGTAATAGAGTGATCAATTGCACTGGCACTGCATCTGATCCCTTGCTCAATAGGCTCGTTGAAGACCAATTAGCCATACGAGATCCACTGGGGCAGTCTATTGCTGTGGATGAAAATTTTAGAGTTCTTACTTTGTCATCTAAGCGGTGGAACAGTTTATGGATGATTGGGCCTGGAACCATGGGGAGCTTAGGTGATGTGATTGCAGCTAGCACTATCGCTAAGCAAGCGGAGCAATTGGCTATTCAGATTTCTTTGGATAGCTTGAAAAATATTCGTTAGAGGCCGTTAAAAATGACTATCGAGTTGGGGGTTTATAAGTCAATTGAGTCAGCTTGGCACTGTAAAGCCCACTTTTCAATGCCGTAAACCAGTTTCATTTATAATTTCAAGTCTTGGCCTGGTAGCTCAGTCGGTAGAGCAGAGGATTGAAAACGTAGGATAGAGGACTAAAACAGTTCTGCACATTGGGTCTAAGCACAGCAAGACTCACTGCCCGCTAAGCACCGAATCTCGTGGCTCGCAGCGGTTTCGAATATTCCTGAATTGGCATCCGCAGCTTTAGACTGGCGGACAATATGTTCTAAATGGAACAAGCGTCCAGTTATTGGATGCTTGGAAAAGTGCGAAGTAAAAACTTCGCACTTGATTCCCCTTTATTTCAATTTGTCATTTAATAGCGGCTGATGAATTGAGATTAATTGTTTTTCAATTGCATCTCTATCGGACTGTTTGCCAACACCAAGAGCATGAATATGAGTCATGCCAATGTTAAGGGCTGCATTCCATTTTTCGTGATTTGAAAATCTTTGTTGGAAGGATGACGCTTGACCAATATAAAGAGGTTTCCATCTTTGATTTTCTACCCCAGCAAAAATATAAATACCAGATGCTGAGGACCAGCTTGAGTTTGGAGAATAGACGCCGAATTGGTGTCCACTCCATATTGCAGTTTGAGACATATACTTCTCCAAAAATGTCGTCACTGTTCAAAACGCCAGTGTTGACGGTTGTTGAAGGGCCCGTATAAACTGCAAGGGTAGACAAGCAGCAAGACGGGGTTTCGACCCCATTAAAAGCCAACCCTTGCCGGGGTTGGCTTTTATCTTTTCGGGTTATGAAGACTAATTTTCAACTTCATACACGCCTTTTCTCTTCTTTACACTTCTTAAAGCTCCAGATTTAGTCATTCGATAAAGCTTATTTGCTATAAACTTTCTATCATCACCAATAAATCCAAAATCTCTGTATAGCCCAACCAAAATTTCATCTACACTGGCAACGCCTTCATATCTATTTTTGAGGGTTTTGATAATTTTCTCTTCTAAATCATCAAGTTGACCGAAATTTAGTTGCTTTCTCAGCGCCTCAGGAAGGTCACTAAGATCGCCAAATCTTTTACCAACATTTGAAATTTGATCATTATCCATTTATTTCTCCATCTATTTGCTCATGCATTTTATCAATTTAAATGCATAAATTCAAGTAACTTGATCATCCAATAAATCAGTTTTTAATACTTGTATATCTTGAAGTTAAAAATTCTTTTGTATTGCTGATTTTTTGAATAAAGCCCTGTACAATACTAATAATAGTACTATTAAAGGAGTGATTATGGGTACCGTAGTGGCAAATAATCTAAAAACAAAGGGCATCAAGGCAATTGAGGAGGTTTTGCTGAATCAGCCAGAGGCGCCAATTTCTGTGCGTGGAAAGATTAAGTATGTGGTGATGAGTCAACAGCACTATCAGTATTTGCGTGAGTGTGAACTTGAGGCTGCACTAGCGGAATCACGGGCTGATTTAGCAAGTGGAAGGTTTGTGAAGGAAACCGTAGCACAGCACATCAAGCGTCTTGAGCAAATTAACGCCGCTCAATGACTTGGACGCTAATTTTTACAGAGCAATACAACAGGCGTGCGGCCAAATTTCTTAAGCGCCACCCTGACGTTGAAGCTCAATATGTCAAAACTCTCGAGTTGTTAGAGCTTAATCCGCATCACCCTTCACTCAGGTTGCATGGGTTATCTGGAAAGCTAGATGGCCTGCAGAGTATTTCTATAAACTTGAAATACCGTGTAACTATCGAAATGGTCGTTACAGAAAATGAAATTGTTTTGATTAATGTAGGCGATCACGATGCCGTATATTAAGTTAGGCGTCCAATAACTAGACGCTTAACTTTTCCAGGCAATTCCTACACAAGCATTGATCTTTTGATTTGTCTTTTAATGGCTGTTCAAGTTTGAACTTATCAACCGATATATCAAAGCACCAGCATTTCTTATCGCCAGTCATTTGGCACTCGTTGAAATTTCCACAGGCTGGGCAAATGGTTCCAATATCTTTCGCTCTCATGCCTTGATTCTACGGGGATTAATGGATAATATCTAATTAATAGTTGCATAGCTAACTAAAACGTGCTAGAGTTCTTACATGTTTGAACAATGCCTATATTTCAATACCACTTCACTGGCTCGTAAGTTAGAGCGGGAGTGGACTTTGGCATTTAAGCCCTTTGGTTTGACCCCATCCCAGGCATTTATGTTGAGAGTCATATTAGATAAGCCAGGCTCTTATCAAAATGCCTTAGCTAAAGAAATGAATATCACTAAGCCTACTGCGTCTAGGGGTTTGGATGGGCTAGAGAAGTTGGGGTTAATAGAGAGATTGCCATCAGCCGATGATGCTCGTGAGATTGAGGTTCATCCCACTAAGAAGGCCAAAGCCATCAAAGACGGTCTCAATGCCGCAAGTGGTGAAGTAACCAAGAAGTTCAAGAGGTTATTGGGCGCCAATGAGTTTTTAGATGTTGTTGGTAAGTTAAGGGGAATTAGTGAAGTGTTGTAGCCCCTTTATTTTTTGTATTAATAGTTGTATAGCTAACTAATTAGGAGAATGAAATGCCAATTTTGAATGTAAAAGTCAGCGGTAAAAAATCTATTGAAACTACTAAGAAGATTAATGAACTTCTTTTGAATCTGACCCACAGAATCTTGGGAAAGAAAAAGGAAGTTACAGCAATAGCTATTGACTATGTAGAGCTTGATCAATGGTTTGTTGGCGGTCATTTGCTGAGTGAGCAAGGAAAGAACAGTTTCTATTTCGACATAAAAATTACTGATGAAACCAACACAAAGGATGAGAAGGCTCAATATATCAAGGAAGCATTTGCTGGATTTGAGCGAATCTTGGGAAACCTACATGAGGAAAGCTATATCTATGTTCAAGATGTAAGAGCGGCTTCATATGGCTATGGCGGCAAGACACAGGAATATAGATATCACCAGTGATTAGCGAAATGGGCGCCTCTCCAGCCCCATTCCATCATGCCTAGTTAGATAGAGGATCAGTTATTGTCTGTTCTAAATGGAACAAATCTATTCGGCGTCTAGTTACGGGACGCCCGAGACATTAGGGGTTACTGGCGAACAGTAGTTTTTATTGCTTTAGAGCACCTGATGCTCAATGCATCATCCTCATACTTTCTACGTATTTCTCTACGAAGTTGTGCTCCCCTGTGGCGCCGTAACTCATCAGGTGTACTTGGGATAACTGTAGGCACTGAGGATGGCTTTCCATCTTGACCAATAGCCACCATCGTAAAGAAGCAGCTATTTACATGGCGTTTGATTTGCGACTGAATGTTTTCTGCAATTACTTTAATGCCAATTTCCATCGATGTATTGCCTGTGTAGTTAACTGAAGCAAGACACGTAACCAATTCACCCACATGAATAGGTTGCCTAAAGGTAACCTGATCTACGCTCAGAGTCACTGCTTGTTTACCAGCGTATCGACTGGCACAGGCATAAGCTACTTGGTCAAGTAATTTCAGCAAATCACCGCCGTGAACATTGCCAGTAAAGTTGGCCTTATCAGGAGTCATGAGTACTGTCATCGTGAGTTGAGCATTCGAGTAATCCATGTTTTATTTTCCTAATGAGGCATTATTTTGTGCGGGACTTAGCAGTGAGAGCCAAATGCGTTTAGCAACCGTCATTTGTTCTTTAAAGTAAGTGCCCCAATTGGGCGGCTCAAGTTGTAGGTTCGCTTCCGAATCACCCACCATGTTGCGTGGAACTAATCCATGCTTTTCACATAGGCGTTTTATCGGACGGTTCCAGCTGATGCAATGCATAAAGAGATGATGGTAATGGCGATTGCGAGCCCAAGTTATCGCCTCATCCATCATGGCATTAGCTACGCCTTGCTTGCGATATTTGGGGCTAACAATGACGCCAAACTCCACTTCGGTGCCGCTGGCGGCAATGTGAATGGTTCCTGCCCACTTGCTATCGATCTTGGCTATCAAAAAATGATTATTGTTAGGATCACCTGCAAACTGCTTTACTAGGGCATCGATAGTCTTTTTAGCCACCGAGTGACCAAAGTAGTTGTGCAGAGTTTGTGGATCTTGGGCTTTTAACCAAGATCCATATTTTGCATACTGATTTCGCAAGAGAAACTCAGTGGTAAGCATGCTTTTACTCAATATGACTATGCTTGTTGTAATACTTGGTTAGCTCAGACCTGGCTTCAAGCCATGCATCTAATAAGTCAGCCAAGCTTCGCTTTATCTTGCTGATATAGCTTTTATGTTTGATGAATTGCTCTAAATCGTTGCTTTTGGTTTGGTGACCGAAAACTTGATTAAAGAGGCTCAATAATTGTGTCATTTAAGGCTCCTTATCTAAATGTATTAGGGTTAATACTTACTCAGATTACCACCTTTTTAAGTATGTTGCATGACAGCAAAATAATTATTTGTCATTAAAGTTCTTCTAAGTCGCAATAATGTTTGCTAATAGTGCTTATCTCCTAAAAATAAGCAAAAATGCACCAATGTAGTCAAAAAATGCTCAATTGGTCATAAACAATGCTTGAGCTAGAACACAACCCGCCCAATAAGAATTGACATCTAGATGGGCGCCTATAGTCGACCTCATCCTGTTCCGTCGAGTCTCGCTTGATAGAGGATGTTTAATTGTCTGTTCTATATTGCCGAAGCTTGTTCCTTTAATATTCGAGGGCTCCAATCGTTAGCAAGCCTCAGGTAGTGAGAATAAATTGCGTCATCATCAGTTCGAGATTTTTCTAAATACGCTTTTACTTTGGGCTCTTGAAGCGGATAAAAATAATAAGACCAAAATGATTCGTAAACTAAACCGCCATCAAAAGCTTTTTTATTTACTAGCCCCGCAAGTTGCTCAAGCCTATTAAGAAATGCTTTTATTTCTTTGATTGTGGCAGCTTGTTTTTCAACCTTATCCCACGCCTTTTTCAATTCATCGGCGTGACGATCAATGTATGCAATAGTTTCTCGATAGGAGGCAATTTTGGAGTCAGCCCCTAGCTTCCAAAAGAAAGCTATTAGTCCGCCAGCTATGCCTAATGCTGATACCACTAAGTATGTCCAGTCACGAACAGTAAAGAAGTTGCAATCCATTGGCGCCCCATTTTGTGTATTTGGAAAATATACCCATTTTTTAGAGAATCGGGCAATCCTCTTCAACATCATCCCATCAAGCCTCGTTAGATAGAGGATGGTTAATTGTCTGTTCCAAACGGAACAAATTTATTCAGCGTCTAGTTAAGGGACGCTCTGGCTCTTGATGGGTTAACTAAGATCTGGTTTATAACTACTGTACAAATAAACAGTAGTTATAAAATTTGTAATGTTTTTTATCTCAAGCTCAATTCATGAGCCTACTAATTACTAATCTACTTACATACCCAGCAAGTAATTTGGAAATAGACAGCGTAACTATGCATATTTAATTGCTCTATTTTTTATCTATTTCTTTTCTAGATTTTTTTATAAACGGCGTTTATACATAGGTGCATGAAAAGAATGGAATACGTACAAAATTTAAAAAAAATTATCCAAGCAAAGAAATATTTAGACAAATCTTTGTACAACGGCCACTCATTGGTTACATATGATTTGTTGTTGCGAATTTTAGAGTCGCACTTAAACAACAAGCCAACAACGATTAAAGAGGTGTGTACGCAAACAACCCAAAGCATGCTGAATACGCGGAAGCATTTAAATCATCTGACTAGGCACGGTTGGGTTGAGTTGATCCAGGATACGAAGGATAAGCGTCAAAAATTATTGACACCAACTGATAAGTTAAAAAAACTAATTAATGATCTAGGTAAAAACTTCTTTAATTAGAAAAGAAAAATATACATATTAGATATGTATATTTTTTATGTTTGAATTTTATTGAAACTCACTCTCTCCAAGCTGATACTCAATTTTCTATTAACCAGCAAGGGGAAATATAAGTGAAAAAGTTATCTAAAGTATTAATTTCTGCGGGCCTGATTTCAGCATCAATTGGTGTTGCGAGTGCTCAGTCAAAGTTTGAAGGGGCTTATGGTCAGGTTGGTATTGGCTACGAAAGTGTTGCGCCAAGTTATTCAAATAGTAACTTTACAGTCTCAGGTGTAGGTACTGCGCCAATCAATACATCAATCAGCAACTCAAATGGATTTACTGGCGTTGTCACGGTTGGTTACATGGGCGCAATTACAAAAGATTTCTTATTGGGTATTGGTGCAGAATATTCGCCCATCGCAGGTCAAAAAGCAAATTACTCAGGAAGCGTTCTAGGAACATCTTTAGGTAACGGACAGTACAACAAAGAAAATTCATACAACATCTTCTTGTCCCCAGCCACACCAATTGGAACAGATGGTTTGCTATACGGAAAAGTTGGATATACAGGCGCTACCGTAAAAGATACTTTTGGTTCAAATTCAACTAACACCAATTACACAGGCTATTCATTAGGACTTGGATATAAACAGATCATCACAGGTGGTTTATATGGATTTGGTGAATTTAACTATATGAGCTATGGCAATCAAACTGCTAGCTCTACAGGCACAGTTGCTGGATATACCGTGACCTCATCTGTAACTTCAAATGCCAATGCTTACAACTTACTAGTCGGCCTAGGCTACAAGTTTTAACCAACGATACGGGGGCTTGACCCCCGTTTTTATCTCCTTTACAGAAACCCTTATGAGTCAATTCATCTATACCATCGCAATTACCTCTCTCATCACGGTTGGATTAGCAGGTTGCTATCCAACATCCTTGGCCGAACAGCAAAAGGATATGAATGCTGCCAGAGGTGAAGGCGACAATCTTTCTATTGGAAAAGTGCAAAAAGAGATCAAAGTTGGGATGAGCTCAGCTGATGTTGTCGGTGTGCTCGGGTCCCCCAATATGGTCACTACTGACGATAAACGGCGTGAAGTGTGGGTATATGACAAGGTCTCAACAGAAGGAATGGTGAGCACTTCAAGTGGTGCACGCTTTTTTTGGTTGCCAGCAGACAACAAAGCTGCAGTAAGTAGAACTCAAAAGACTCTGACCATCGTCATCAAGTTTGATGAAAAGGGAATGGTTCGAGACTTTGCTTACAACACCTCTAAATTCTAAGGTGGCAGCGATGAAAAAACTGATTGTCAGTTTGTGCATGCTTAGTTTGCTTGCTGGTTGCGCTACACAAATACCGCCTGAAGCCCTGCAATTTCAGCCTGATACTCTTGCTAATAGACAGCTTCAGTCTAGAAAGTACGATATCAAGAGTGAAAAGGAGCTTTTGACTGCCTCTAATAATGTGCTGCAAGACATGGGATTTAATTTAGATGAATCCAATATGCCCCTTGGCGTAATTGTTGCCTCAAAAAATAGAGATGCAACAGATAGCGGTCAAATTGCAGGCGCCATCTTAATGGCAGCCTTATTTCGGGTTCAGACGAACTACGACAAAGACCAAAAAATTAGGGCATCTCTAGTTACGAAACCTGCGGCGACAAATAATCCAATTCAAGTAGACGTCACAACAAAAACAGGCAAACAAATTAAGTTCAACCAACCTGTAGATGCGCCTAATGGCTATGTAGTACGAGTCACCTTTCAAAGACTGGTTTGGAATCAAAAAGGGGTTCTGTCAAAAATTGAGGGAATAAACGATCCCGAAATCTATCAAGAGTTCTTTGACAAGCTATCAAAATCTATTTTCTTGCAGGCACAAAATGTGGAATAAACAATATATCAGCCGTACTGTATTGATCTTTGCTATCTCAGCCACGACATTACTAGCGGGTTGCAATGCAACAATGAAAGATCGAGTCCTAGATTCTGCTGCTGATGGACAGACTTCTGTTGAGTTGCGAGCTATTCAATCTAGGTCATTCGATACCACCGATAAGGCAAAGACGATGCGATCAACCATCGCAACTCTTCAAGATCTGGGTTTTGTCATTGATAAGGCGGATTTAGATTTAGGAAGTGTATCGGCTACAAAATTAAGTGGCTATGCTTTACGTATGACCGTCTCTGTGAGGCCGGGCGCATCAGGTAAGAACATAATTGTTCGAGCTAATGCCCAATATAACAATGTCCCTGTAACCGATCCAAAGCCTTATCAGGACTTCTTTGTTTCATTGCAAAAATCGATGTTCTTAACTGCCAATAATGTCGATTGAGATTGTTTAGTAGTGCTGTAATGCCTTGCCCAACTCTTCTTTAATCCTTTTTCGAAGAGTTGTTGGGGCAAGCACTTCCACTCCGGATCCGTATTTCAATATATCCATCACCAGCTCGGGATCTTGGTTGTAATCAAACTCCAGCAGATAATTACCGTCTCTATCGAATGATCCAACCTGTTGCCCGTGCCATGTCTCGGTACTAACCCATCGTGCTTTCTCGGGAGAAAACTTTAGCTTTGCTCTTTGGCTTGCTTTGCCTGAGAAGATCCCATAGCTCTCCGCAAAGTGTTCATGCAATTGCTTATCTGAGACCTCATCAGCCTTTATGTTGGTAACAACAACTTTACCAATCCCATCAAGCGTGAAACTGCGTAGATCTTTACGTAGATGGCAATAGGCATCTAAATACCAGTTATCCCTATAAAAGATCAATCGTTGCGGAGATATCTCTCGCTCCGTAGTTTTATTGGTGCCACGAGCGTAATAAGTGATGACAAGACGTTTGCGTTTAAGCAGGGCGCTACCAATTTCTTCAAAGTTATCTATAGTGCCTTTGCGGGCAGACATCCCAAATACTTTTAGTCTTTTGCGTAGTTCTTTGGCAGGTGTGTTGCTCTGTCCAAGAATGCCGTCAATGATTGAGGTAAGCGGTGCAATATGGGGCTCGATTAAGCCTCCCTTATCTAAGCCTGATAGAAGATGTTGCATGAGAACTAGTGCAGTAGCTTCCTTTTCGGAAAACCATAAGCCAGGCAGCTCAATCTTTTCACCAATGCTCTGCCCATCAAAACAATAGCCGCCTTTGAAACGGTCATATACGATAGAAGCATTCATCCTGCTACGAAGGTACTCAAGATCCCGCTTGAATGTAGCTTTGGATATTTCTAGCTCAGATAGGAAGTCATCAAGAGGCACACACTGGCGTGCCTGAATCATGTACTTGATCTTGTGTAGTCGCTCCATATCACCCATAGGAGCCTTACATGAGCAGTCTTATTATTACTACGATGATTGATAAGATGATTAGAACTGTTGTCATTATTGTGCAGTTGCGTGGCGTAGTGATTAATGTTGATTTAACCATCGTTATTGAAATATTAATACTAGAGACTAAAAATACCGCCTAAAAAATAGTTTCCTTCCACTTACTATCTCAGGCGCTTGGCTTGATGCCGTTGCTAAAGTTTCAGAGGTTTGGCTGATAAGGGCATATTTTCGAGCTGCTTTCGATGCTGGCAAGCCCAAAATAATTGCAGCATCAATTGTTGCTTTGACAATAAAAGGCTCAAATCTTGGATTCTTAAGAGAAATTTGTAACGGAACCAAGATGCTTAGGATGACTGCACTGGAAATCATGGCGCTATCGCTTGGATGGAGTGTAGCCAATACGATTACCTGAGTTGTCAAAGTAATTGGTTACCCCGCTTGGGGCTTTAACTTCATAACCAACTCTATTGCCCGAGTTGTCGTAAACACCATTTTTTGAATTCATGTTGTATTGGCTGTTATCCATGTTGTATGGACTATTGCGCATGTTGTATGGTGAATTTTCCATGTTGTATTGGCTGTTTTGCATGTTGTACGGGGAGTTATCCAAATTTGTAACTTGGGCAAAGGTTTTTTGTGCATAAAGTGCTGCTTGAGCAAGCAAAAAAATGGTGATCAGATATTTCATTAATCTCTCCTTTGTAGGGTTTGGTGGGAGAAGGTTAAAGGGTTAGAAGCTCATAAAGTGAGCCAGTAAAAATAGCCTTAAATGAATATGAAAAATATAGGCGTCTAGTGTTTAGACGCTTGTAATTAAAGGCTTATTTGATAGGCGTGCATGGTAATCTAGCGGGAATAGTTAAATTACCAAAATAGCCAAATATGACAGCATTAAGAGACGTTCTAGATTCCTTTCGAGCCACTTCGCAATCCGAAAGAGAGAAAGGTAACTATTTTGAGAATCTCTCGAAGATCTACTTTGAGAATGAACCTAAATATAAAGATCTATATGAAAACGTTTGGTTATGGGAAGACTGGCGCAAATATTGGATTGAGCAAGGAAATTCTGATCCCGGCACAGATACTGGCATCGACTTAGTTGCAAGAACCAAACAGACTAACGAGTATCACGCGATTCAGGCAAAATTTTACGATTCTGAAACTACACTTTACAAACGACACATAGATTCGTTTTTTACAGCATCAGGTAAAAAACCATTTACACAGCGTTTGTTAATTTTGACAACAGATAATGTTAGCCATCACGTAGACGATGCGATGCAGGGGCAAAATACCCCAACGCAGAAGATAACTCTCAGCGACCTCGAAAATAGCAAAATCAACTGGGCAGAAACTTTTAAGAAAAAAGAAGTTGTTCTACAAGAGCCTAAAAGCCTTCGAGACTATCAGCGCAATGCAATTCAAAATGTAGTCTATGGCCTAGAGTCAGCCGATAGAGGCAAGCTGATTATGGCTTGCGGCACTGGTAAAACCTTTACGGCGCTGCGCCTAGCAGAAGAGGTCGCTGGTAAGGGCGGCAATGTTTTATTTTTAGTTCCCTCGCTGTCACTGTTATCTCAGACGCTCACAGAGTGGACACAAGAGTCAACTTTACCCATGCATAGCTTTGCTGTTTGTTCAGATAGTGAAGTTGGTAAGAAGCGTGATAAAGATGATGACTATCAAATGCTGGTGCATGAACTACGTTATCCGGCCACAACAAATCCAAAGGCTTTGGCCAATGAATTTATTAAGCGCCAAGATAAAGCGCACCTCAACGTTATTTTCTCAACCTATCACTCCATACAAGTAATTTCAGATGCACAAAAGAAAAATGAGCTGCCTGATTTTGACTTAATTATTTGTGATGAGGCGCATAGAACAACTGGCGCAACCCATGATGGTGAAGATGAATCTGCATTCGTAAAGATTCACAATTCTGACTTTATTAGATCTAAAAAGCGGATCTATATGACTGCTACGCCTAGGGTTTATGGCGATTCAGCAAAGGCAAAGGCAGAAGAAAGCAGCATCGTCTTATACAACATGGATGATGAAAGTCAGTATGGCAAAACACTCCATACCCTTTCATTCTCTGAAGCCGTTAAGCGTGGGATATTGGTTGATTACAAAGTCATTGTATTGACTGTTAGTGAAGATCACATCAGCAAAAATCTGCAAAGAGTATTGGCAGACGAAAACAATAGCCTGCGGGTAGATGATGCTGCAAAAATTGTTGGTTGTTGGAGGGCTTTGTCAAAGCAGGACACGCAAGCAGATTTGGAGCTTGATCCAGACCCCATGAAGAGGGCTGTAGCCTTCTGTCAAGTTATTGAAATTAATAAAGGCGCCAAAACCCACAAAGTAAGTAGTAAAAATATTGCAGGGATGTTTCAAAAAGTAGTTGATGAATATCGTGCTGCGTTGATTAAAGAAAATCCAGAGCATGAAGATGCGGTTAGTCGATTAATTTGTGAGGCTGAACACGTAGATGGTGGTATGAATGCCGCTCAGAAAGAGGCCAAATTAGATTGGCTGAAAGAAGATCTGCCAGATAACACTTGCCGCGTATTAAGTAATGTCCGCTGTTTGTCTGAAGGTGTGGATGTCCCTGCATTAGATGCAGTTTTGTTCTTAACACCAAGAAATTCTCAGGTAGATGTGGTGCAGTCTGTTGGGCGTGTAATGCGTAAGCCAAAAGATAGTAATAAGAAGCTTGGATACGTCATCCTTCCTGTTGTGATTCCAACGGGCATGACTCCCGAAGAGGCTCTAAACGATAACAAGAGCTACAAGATTGTTTGGGAAGTATTGCAGGCATTGCGTTCTCACGATGATCGTTTTGATGCAATGATTAATAAGCTGGATTTGGCGGGACAAGATAAGTCCAAAATGGAAGTGATTGCAATCACTGACAAGATAGGCCCCAAGAAAAAGTCGGAGGGCGGTGGTGGCGATGTTGGCAAGGGCAAGCCAAAGATCAAAAAAGCCAAAGGCGTCATTGGGTCAACACCCCAAAACTATGAAGACCCAAAGCAGGCAGAGCTCAATATTGAGATTGGTGAGATCGAGCGTGCCATCATGGCAAAAGTCGTTCAAAAATGCGGCAACCGTATGTATTGGGATGAGTGGGCAAAAGATATAGCGAAAATTGCACAAACCCACATCAGTCGCATTACTGCAATTCTTGAAAATCCAGAAAATACGAGAGAAATTAAAGCGTTTAATAAGTTCCTCAAAGATCTCAAAGAGGATTTAAATGACAGCATCAACCGAGCAGAGGCTATTGAGATGTTGGCGCAACATATTATTACTAAGCCAGTGTTTGATGCACTTTTTGAGGACTACAGCTTTGCTCAGCACAATCCAGTCTCAAAGGCTATGCAAGGCGTACTGAATGCCCTAAATGAACATAGTCTAGATAAAGAAGCAGATACTTTAGAAAAGTTTTATGCAAGCGTGAAGATGCGAGCACAGGGTATTAATGATCTCGGCGCTAAGCAAAAAATAATTATCGAGCTTTACGATAAGTTTTTTAGGAATGCATTCCGTAAGATGACTGAAAAACTGGGAATAGTTTATACCCCAGTTGAGGTTGTAGATTTCATTATTCACAGTATTAATGACGCATTAAAGAGTGAGTTTGGGCAAACATTAGGCGATAAGAATGTTCACATACTCGATCCCTTCACGGGCACTGGCACTTTCATTACAAGGTTAATACAAAGCGGTCTTATTGATAAATCACAATTACCGTATAAGTATCAAAATGAGATTCATGCAAACGAAATAGTTTTGTTGGCATATTACATAGCTGCTATCAATATTGAACAGGTTTATCACTCAGTAGAAGATGGGGATTACATGCCCTTTGATGGGATATGCTTAACTGATACCTTTGCTTTGTATGAGAAAAAAGATCTCGTTTCAGAAGCGTTGCGAGACAACAATGAGAGATTAAAGAAGCAAAAAGGTTTAGATATTCGAGTAATCATGGGGAATCCGCCTTACTCGGCAGGTCAAAAAAACGAGAATGATGATAACCAGAATATTGAATATCCATTTTTAGATAAAAGAATTAGCGAGACATATGTTCAAAATTCTTCCAAAAGAATGGGGAAAAGCAAAGCATATGACTCCTATATCAGGGCTATTAGATGGGCAAGCGATAGAGTAAAAAATCGTGGCGTTGTAGGATTTGTAACTGGCAGTGGCTTTATTGATAAGCCTGCTATGGACGGGATTCGTAAAACGATTGTGGATGAATTTAGCTCAATATACATATTGAACTTACGAGGAGATATTCGAAAAAATATGTTGAGTAAAGGAGCTGCCAGAGAAGGTCAAAACATCTTTGGCAGCGGAAGCATGACTGGTATTGCAATAAGTCTTCTCATCAAAAACCCTGAAGATGCTAGCAAGGGAAAAATTTATTACGCAGATATTGGTGATGATCTAAAAACGACAGAAAAATTAGAAAAACTACAGTCGATTGGGTCGAGTCATTCAAGCGACATTTGGATTGAGTTAAAGCCAGATCAGCATGGGGACTGGATTAATCAGAGAGATGATAGATTTAATGAGTTTGTTTTGATGGGAGACAAGTCAAATAAATCTGATCTGCAAATTTTCAAAACATACTCAATGGGCATCAAAACTAATCGTGATGAATGGGTTTATCAATTCTCCAGGTCTGGTTTAGTTGCGACAGTTGAGAGAATGATTGAATTCTATAATTCTGAAGTGGATAGATTGTCTTCTAGACCAGAAGAGGAAATTGAAGCCAATTTGAATAGAGACAAAACTAAGATTAAATGGACAACAGATATTCAGTCTGGAATTAAAAAAGGTAAAAAATACTCTTTGGTTGAAGGCGATGTTCGAATAAGCCAATATCGACCATTCACTAAATCGTGGGTGTATGCGAATTCAGATTGGAATTGGACGCGACATCTAATGCCAAAAATTTTTCCAACTGCCGAGACAAAAAACGTTGTTATAGGTGTAGCGGGGACGGGAGCTAGAAGCGGATTTTCAGCGTTGATAACCGATACGATTCCAGAGCTCCACGTTGTCGATACTGGTCAATATTTTCCATTGTATTTGTATGAAATTAACAAAACATCTGGAAATGAGTCTGGTGATTTGTTTGGGGCAGAAGTCGAAGGTAGCGATAGCGAATATGTGCGATCAGATGGAATTTCTGATGCTGGGCTTGAACGATTTTTAAAACAATACCCAAGGGAAAGCATAACAAAAGAAGATATTTTTTACTATGTATATGGGGTATTGCACAGCCAAGAATACAAGGTCAAATATGCTGATAATTTAAGTAAAGAATTACCAAAAATTCCATTAGTAAAGAAATTTTCAGACTTTAAAATATTTAGCCAGGCGGGCCGCGCTTTAGCGAGCCTGCATCTAAATTATGATGAGGCACCGCTTTATCCGATAACAATTGAGTCAAGGAAGCCCTTGGATCAGATGTCTGAATCTGACTACAGGGTTGAGCAGATGAAATTTTTAAATAAAACCGATAAATCAAGGGTTTCCTATAACAATCTAATTACTATTTCAGATATACCCCTCGAGGCATATGAATACATTATTAGCAGCAAATCAGCAATCGAATGGGTTATGGATCGCCAATCTGTATCGTATGCAAAAGATTCTGGAATTAAAGATGATGTGAATGATTGGGCCTTGGAAACTATGCATGATCCAGCCTATCCATTGAATTTATTTCAACGTGTGATCACTATTAGTCTAGAGACAATGAAAATTGTTGGCGGACTCCCGAAGTTGGATATATAACCAAATCTTGCCAATGTGCTTTCTAAAAAAACTTGAGGAATTTGTTGGCTCGAAGAAGGCTAATGTTGATGAATTGAGAAAAGCTTCAGTTGCAACACCTTCGCGACAGGCATCTCATGAAGATATGCACAAACAGTTGGCGAATGAAGATATTGAGATAACGTCTGAATATCGAGAGGTAATTAAGGCTATTGAGTCTCATGATCCGTTTATTTTTGTAAGCGGTAAGGCAGGAACTGGGAAAACAACCTTAATTGGTTATTTGAGAGATAACGTGCCTGGCAATGTTGTTGTGGTGGCTCCAACAGGTGTAGCTGCGCTACAGGTAAAGGGAGCAACAATTCACTCCTTCTTTCGTCTGCCTCCAAGAATTATTTTTCCAGAAGAAGATATTAAAACCATCAAAGATAGGCGAATGTATGAAGGAATTCGTCTGCTAATTATTGATGAGATTTCTATGGTCAGGGCGGATATTATTGATGCCATGCATTTATTCCTTCGCGCTAACGGACCCCAGCAAGGAAAGCCTTTTGGGGGAGTTCAGGTTATGTTTGTGGGCGATTTGTTTCAGCTACCTCCAGTGATTAACAGTAGTGAGATGGAAATACTGAAAGATCGTGGCTATGAACGAGCGCATTTTTTTAATGCGATGGCGTTAGCGGGAAAAGAAATGACGATGATTGAATTGCAAAAGATATTTCGTCAAAAAGATAAAGATTTCACTGACATACTCAACCACATAAGAGTAAATGAAGATATAGAACGGGCGGTGGAAAGATTAAATAAGGAATGTTTTGAAACTGCTGCTGATACGAGTCCTTATGCAATAACGCTCACCACTACTAATGCAAAGGCTGATGCTATTAATGAGGCTGAGCTAGATGCTATAGATGGAGCGCCCACCATATTCCTTGGGTTGCTTGATGGCAAATTTAATGTTGATGAGCGTAATCTTCCGTCCCCTATGAACTTGACTCTTAAGATTGGGGCTCATGTTATGTTCACGGCTAACGATAAGATGACCCCAAAACGTTGGGTTAATGGAACTCTTGGGGTTGTTAGAGGGTTTGTTGGTGAAACAGCTCGGGTTGAGATTAGGAGTGGATCATCTTCAAATATTGTTGATGTGGGAAGCCATAAGTGGGAGTCTTACAAATACGAATTAGATTCTGCAACTGAGAAAATTAGCCCATCTGTTATTGGCAGTTATCAACAAATACCACTGATGTTGGCTTGGGCTGTAACAATACATAAAAGCCAAGGCAAAACAATGGATGAGGTAAACATTGATCTTTCTAGTGGCGCATTTGCATCTGGCCAAGTATATGTGGCCTTAAGTAGATGTAAGACATTGGCTGGAATAAGACTAAAGCGCCCAATTAAATTAAACGATGTTCGATGTGAGCCTGAGATAAAGAGGTTTTACGAGGCCCTAATTAATTAAGGCTGGTCGCTCAAATCTAAATCTGAAATTAAGCTAAGCGTCTAAACACTAGACGCTTGCAATGCAAAATTTCCAACAGCTTTTTTCTAATCCAGCATCACTAGTACCACCCAAAACCTACTCCGTGCTCGAGGGGCAATTAACCCTATTTCGGCGCCCCAATAGCGCAAACTGGCAATGTCGTTTTAAGTTGGCGAATGGGCAATGGCATGCGGCATCCACTAATACAGAAGATATAAGCATTGCGCAAACCCAAGCCATCGCTATTTACGAAGCGGTCAAAGTTAAGGTTGGCTCGGGATTGTCTGCAGTCACCAAAACCTTTAAGCAAGTGGCTTTAGATGAAATTGCCAATATGGCACAGGCTATCTACAACAAGACTGGCAAACGCACTTATCGTGACTATGCTTTTGCTATTAACAAATACCTCATCCCATTTTTTGGGCAATATGATATCGGTCAAATTACCAATGAATTACTGGCCGATTTTGAATCTTGGAGAATTGCCGAAATGGGGAGAATACCCATGGCGAGCACTAAACGTAATCACGCCAGTGCCTATATCCGTGTCATTAATCTAGCGAGAGATCGTGGATATATTGCGATTAATAAAGCTGTTCCATTGCTAGATAGCAAGGGCAAGCGTAGTCAGCCTCGCCCTGCTTTTACCGCAGAAGAAATTAAGGAGTTATTGAGCTACACAGAGACTTGGCAAAAGAGTTCCTATACAAACAGAACAGCCATGATGCGAACGCTATGTTCTTTCTATATCGAGTTTTTAGTTAATACAGGTGTTCGTCATGGAACAGAGGCATTGCCACTGCGCTGGAAGCATGTGCAGTGGCATTGGATTGGTAATAAGAAATACTTAAGGATTTGGGTGTCAGGCAAGACAGGGCCACGCTACTTGATTGCTAAGAATAGAGTGGTCAAGGTGTTGGAAGGAATTTTGAAGTGGCAAGAGTTGCCATATTCAGGATTAAATGCAGTGATTGAAGCTAAGGTGGATAGATTGATATTTCGTTTGCCAACAGGTGAGCAGATTAGCAATATGGAAAACATCTTTCGCAACTTAATGGTTCGCAGCAATATGCGCTTAGATGGCAGTGGTCAAACTAGAACGCTGTATAGCCTGCGCCATACTTATGCCACATTTGCACTAGCTAGTGGTGTTGATATACACACATTAGCCAGGCAAATGGGCACTAGTGTTGGCATGATTGAGCGTCATTATTCAAAACTAACCCCGATGATGAATGCTGAGAAGTTAGCCTAATGAAGCCACTACATCGCCTGTATAGGAAGGCAAGAGTGTTACTTCGGCACCTGCTAAGTTGATAAATGGATTGTGCTTTTTTAGCTCTTGTCCAAACCAAGCAAGCTTGGCATTGGCACGATAAAAGCCTTTGAATTTGCGGATACTATCAGAGCCATTTGTCAGCTCTAAAACACCACTAAATGTTGTGCCGCGGTATTTGGCATTTTTGACTTCGATAGCAAAGACATCTTTTACACGTAGCAACTTACTTACTTGAGCTTTAGATGAGGTGTGTGGAATATTAATCGTAGAGAGGCTTTTCATATAAATTTTCTTTCTTAAGTGAAGTATTAGATTTGTTCCATTTAGAACAACAGCTACCCCTGCAGTGGTAGCTGTCGTCTTAAACAGTGATTACTGCTTTTTCAGTCTGAGTAGCTGTACGCTCTGCCACTTTATAGACAGCATTAGCTTCAGCCCCTAAGTCCCATAGATCAGGCTTGAGATCGACATTCTTGCTGCTTTGTTTGATTTGCTCATAGCGTTGTTCGCGACGAGCCTTTACAAACTCTCCAGCTTCTTTGTTAATCACAAACTTGATGGGCAAGCGAGCAGAGATTTCTGCTAATGCTTTTTCCATAGCACGCCAGTCTGTATCGTCAGGCTTTTTGGTAAATAAAAGCTTGGCAAACACATACCCGGAGTTTTTGCTATCAAAGCTCAGCGGCTCTTCAATCTTGTTGACGTCCTTGGTGCTTTTCACCAGTCCATCCAGTTTTGAGCCCGTTAGCTTATTAAGCGCATACCCTTTTGTCAGGCACTCCTCAAAAGCGTCAGCGGGAATTTGCGTGATTAAGTAGATATTTGTCCAGCTTGCGGGTAGTTGATCCACATACTGAATAAAGCGTGGATATACCCGACCAATTGCAGAGAACTTACGAACTGTGCTGCTGTAGTCCTTGAGTCCCACCTCTTCGCAAAATGTCTTGAATTGAAACTTATCAAGCGATTGCTCGGCTTCAAAGACTACTCGGCACATCTCTAGGGTGCTACGAGCTGTTTTCTCAACTCCAGCCTTAAAAGCGGCAACATACTCTTTACGCTCTTTAGGAACAATGGCTGTGGTATCAGCCGTAGCGGCTTCTACACTGAGCTTACGCTCGTAAATAACTCCAGGATTGGCGATGGCTTTTAGTGTCTTAGCTTTATCAAATGCTACTTGTATTTTGCGTGCCTTATCTTCGGCTGATTCTTGGGGTTCAGCTTTAGATTCGGGGCTTGATACAGGCAATGACTGCTCTTCACCCTCCACTTCAAATACCTCATCAAAGGTCGATGAGTTACCTGTAATGACATTCGCATTCATGCCACGAATATCCACAGAAGGCATTGCTGCTTCAGTTGCTACAGCGTTAGTTGATTGATGATTTACTTGAATTACATTTTCCATTTTGACTACTCCTTAAAAATCAACTTAGCGGTTGTGACGAAAGTGTCGGTGTGCTTTGTTGATGGAGTCACTGTACATTTTTCGGATTTTTCGAACAAATCATCGCGTTGTTTTATTTCCTTGACAGAAAAATACGAAAAATCAAAGCCATATAGATATTGGCTTAGATGGCGATTTTATTTGTGAAAAAAATAATGAAATTTGTTCGGGTAATAAAATATCATCAACAAATTCTTAATCGAATATTTAATTTTGTTAAATTAATTCCATTGCATTGCGACACATCTCAGGATTGGCATCGATATATTTTTGGGTTACTGCGATAGAGCGATGGCCTGCGATTTCCGCTAAGACTCTTACGCCGACGCCTTTTTGTGCGAGCGAGGTAATCATCGAGCGCCTTCCTGAGTGACTGCTTGCGCCGCTGATTCCAGCGCCGCGATACAGCGCAAAAAACCATACACATAAGCCATTGGATGAAAACTTAAGCTTTCTGTCGGTATGAAAAAAAGCAATTGTGGGATCCTTAATAAATCTAGTCTTTAAATAGCTTTCCAATTCGGCTTTGAGCTTGCTAGAGATAAAGACGGTACGAGGATGGCCGCCTTTGGTCTGCGCTGCAGAGAGTTTGATTTCGTTTTTGATCGTGCCATCGTCGTTGACAATATCGCCCAGTTTTAGTGAGGCAATCTCGGCAACCCGCATACCAGTCAAAAAGCTAGTGAGAATGATGGCACGATTGCGCTCAGGGTATTTTCTGGTGCTGGCAAAGCGCAGAACTTGATCAAGTTCTGCTTGGGTGAGAGTTTTAGCTTGAGCCATTTGTAAATCCTTTCATAAATAAAAAAGCACATATAAGTGTGTTTTCTTATTACGAAAAAAGCGACCGATAGCTTTTTAGTAATGATCTTCCAAGAATCAATGACTTAGTAAATCAGGTTAAGAATCCTAGACTTTTCTTAACCTGCATTTGCCTTAAATATTTATCTGTTTTTGTCGTCTTTAGACGACGAATTTAGGCAATAGCTCAAATCAGCCCTACACGCTATTTGATTGGCGTCCAGCAACTAGACGCCGTGATACTTGAAGATCGTTGCTTGTAGGGCTTTTTTGAGGGGTTTTGCTTAATTACTGTTTAGCGTTTAAATCTACATTTGTAGCAACGAATACCGGCTTATTGGCGCCTATTGCTTTACAGTAATGGGCTTTTAAGTCCCATTCATCCTTTGTTCCATTTAGAACATCATCAATTTCAATATGTACCTCTCCTGTTGATTGCAAATAGATGCAGTAGCCATCAACAAGCTCTTTTAATTTGGTTAAGGGCTCGTAATGAACAATCCACGACATCACTAAGTCTGGCGTATTTCCTATTCCACAAGCATCTAGTTTCTTAAGCGTTCTGATTTGATCATCGGTTTTAGCGGTATGCTGGAATTGCTCATACTCATAAAAGTCCACTAGGTACTTTTGATTGGGGTTTAGCAATTCCACAGAGCCGTTGTAGATTGCTCTTCGAAATAAGCCTTTGCCAAATGGGGTGTTGTACTTCTCGTTAATAAAGCCTCTGATTGCGATTTCTCTCATTTATTTTCTCCTTGAGTTCTTGTTGCAGGTTGCTTGGTTGGTTACAAGAGAGATCAGAAAAGATCAGTTGCAGTTAGAGTCGCAGATCTCAAAAGAGGAGTTACAAACTTGTGTTGCTCAGTCAGAGTTACTCATTTGCTACTTCGAGTAACTCTCTAGCAACTACTTAAACTCAACATTGCAACTTCTTTTATCTATTTGCGACCTAACTTTGTAACCAAGCAACTCGCAAAAATATTTATGACTGCCACATAAAAACCGTATTTTTTCTATCCAAAATGAGCCGATTTACGCCATAAACCAAAAAGAGGTCGTTCTTTTGATTAACTGAAATTAACTTGTATATGCCCATTAACTACATAGGAGAAAACAATGAGCGCATTAAATAGTTTGAAGTTAGTAGCCGTTAAAAAACCACGCAATATCCCTGCAATCGTTACTCGCAGAAATAAGCTGTCATCAAAATTGTGGGAGCAGATCAATTTGGCAAAGAGTCAGATGGATGGCAAGCCCTTTGTGGTAATGAAATATCGTTCCGTTAAAGATCCTGCTACTGGATTGCGTAAACAAGTAGAGGTTCCAAAAAGAATTAAGCCTTGGTGGTTCCAATCAGAACAAGGCAAGGTCTGTGTGTCTGTGAAATATGGTTCTTGGACGATTGAATTAGCAAAAGGAAAACCTAGTGTTGAAGTAGCTAGTGGCGAAGACCTTGTAAATGCACTCACTGCGATTAAGCAAGCTGTAGAAGCTGGTGAGCTCGATAGTCAAATCGAGATAGCCAGCAGTAGTTTGCGTAGTGGATTTAAGCGTTAGGAAATAGAAAGCAAGCGTCTAGCTTTTAGACGCTTGCAGGCTAAGAAATGCTAAATACTTGTATGAAAAGATATAAGGCAACAGTCAATGCGGCAGGGATGTGGGTAGAAACTATTCTTTATGCCCAAAACCCCGCTCAGGCATACAAGCTGTTTCAAGCTATCTTTGGCGCCAGCAACGTGCCACATCAACCACAGCAGATTGTTTAGCTATGAGATTTGATGAGATAGCGCCCCAAAAGCCTCTTAGTCCAGAGCAGGCGAGACTCAAATTGATGAAGGATCGTCTTAAGCAGGATCAAAACGCTGTTAAGGCAGAGAAGGCTAGACAAAAAATCAAAGCAGGCCAACTAGAACTTGGTAAAGTTATCAAAAATAGTATTAATTAAATTATTTCAGGAGCTCCAAATATGAAGTTGGTAATAAGACGATCAACGATGGTTCATACCGATATAAAGCTTGATTTGGTTAAAGATTGGAAAAAGTTTAAAAAATCGGTTGAAATGGCTCAAGAAGATGGGTTGCTTGAAGGTGCCGATACATCATCGGCTGAGGATTTTATTTCCGACCTAGATTCTGGACTTATTTCGAAATTTGAATTTTTTGATTTTCTTTTAAATTACGATGCTGGCGGAAAACGGGAGCCAGATGAGTTTGGCGACGAGAGCTATCAGAATTGGGTTGAATAAGAGGATTCCGCGTCTCAGCTTGTTGCTTAGCATAGGGCGCCGTTAAACAGGATTAGACATCCTTGAATCCAGGATTTGAGCGTTGAGATAGAGTCTGAACAGTCCAAAGCATTCGAAAAGCACCCCATTTATAGTACAATTTGCAGTCTTGGCCTGGTAGCTCAGTCGGTAGAGCAGAGGATTGAAAATCCTTGTGTCGGTGGTTCGATTCCGCCCCGGGCCACCAAGAATCTCAATAGCCCACTTGTTGGGCTATTTTTATTAGAAGTGCTTAATGGTGCTTAGACATTGTACCTAGAGCGTTTAGTCAAATCCCATAGATTTAATCCGTCAATCAGGATTCAGCCACTCTGGTTCTAGACTGGGATATCTGGTTTACGAAATGTCCTTTAAAAGGACGCATCAATTATTCATCCCTGTGTTGGTCGATGTCGTTTTAAACGACATTACTCGATCAAGTTATCTCTACCCAATCTACCCTTAACAAGATCTATTCCATACTTGATAACAGCTACAAATAGTATTGATCCCGCAACGTCTCCACAGAACATGGCAATAAAATGATTCCAGCTTCCGGAGTCTAAATCTCTAGCCACAAACCAAAGTTGATGTAACCCTGAGCTGAGCAATGAATAAGCAATGATGATTATGAGTAGTTGCTTCATTGAAATATTACTTAAGTCAGCCCGAACTTTTAAGTTATGAATTACAAAATGTCTGCCTAGGAGTGGAGCTAATCCGCAGATAACTGCTATTCCTATAGTAGAGATTAAATCTGCTTTAAAAAAGCCAATGTAATTAATGAATAAAGAGGCAATGACTAAACCAATAGCGCCCGAGTAGTCCAAGATTAGCGTAATGAATATACGAATTCCGGCAGGCAAAAAAATCCAATTAACTCCCTTGGCTTGTTCCAGTGGTGCCGTGATAGCTTGATTGAAGTAAAAGAACGCCATATACAGGGCGGCACTAATAATGATTTCAAAGAGAAATTGGCCCGAAGCCTTTAAATACGGCATTGAATAATTATGGATTTTAATAATGCCTAGCATACTGGTGTTTACCCTGCGGGAGGGGGTAGAATTGTCCAGATGAAAGCTATTAAACCTTCGGCTTACGCCCGATTTTTGAATGCCTTGGATTCTTTGGATCGCATTAGTCCAAGCAAGAAATTGGATGCTATTGAAGAACAACTTCTCAATCATATTTACCTTGCCTCGGTGAATGGGGAAAAACTCTTGGTCGGAGATGTGATTCTTTTAGAGCAATTTGGATCTCAAGCAACGCTTCATGGACGCCTAAAGAATTTGGTCGGCAAGGGCTATATACAGCTTATGGATGATAAAAGTGATGGGCGTAGAAAATCAGTTCGCGTAACCAATAAAGCCGAAAAGCATTATCAGCTACTATCTGAATGTTTAACTAAGGCGCTTAATCTCTAGGTTTATAGCTACCGTTCCCGTCGTTCTAAGATTTATAAAAATTCAAAATAATTCTTGTAAATTTAATTATCGATAGTTCTAGAGTATTGCTAAGTAAGCCGATAGCATTCTCAAATGCTTTTTTGGCAAACCAAGCACCCCATTAAATTCACGACTCCTCAAGGGCTCAAAGGATTATTTGCGACTTTTATTGCGGCAGTTGTAGTTAACCCTGTCTTTTCCCAAGCCCCTCAAGGGATTGCTCGTGAGTCAACAGCGAATGCGGTTACTTGCTACAAGTCATCCATAAAAGAGCCGCCCACTTTCTATGCCAATCCAATGGATACATTCACCCTTTATGACGGAACAAGGTGGAAGGTGTCGAGTGGCGGGGCCTATGAATACATTCCAACCCGCTATCGAAATGTTCTTATTTGTCCTAGCGAGGAGCTATTAGTAATAGACAAGAGGGCCATTACAGTTTCAAGAGTGAATCAATAAAATCAGCAAGGAAGGCTAGAGTCAGGCATCTTCAGCCCTGGTTCGATTCTGCCCCGGGCCACCAAGAAACACCAAAACCACCTTCGGGTGGTTTTTTCCTTTAATTGGCATCAGCTCCCGATGACTTGGCCCACGCTTGTTACGAGGCCTTAGAAGGATGCGCCCATTAAATTAATTTTCCATGACAGTCTTTAAATCTTTTGGCGCTTCCACAGGGACATGGCTCTAGTCTTCCTACGCGACCTAACTTATTTAATGGTTTTGTTGAGAGACGCTTTCTAAGTAAACTCGAAAATTCCTTTGGGTAATTGGACTGAGCGGCAAGTTTTTGAAGATAGTCATCTGAGAGCCAATGTTTTCCATGGAATCCGAAACTTGATACCAGACTGTTATTTTGATTCTCGATTAATGATTCAATTGAAAACTTGCTTGCCAAATTAAGTGGTGCAAATTTAATCCCTGCCGTTAGCATTTCTTCGTACAAGAAGTGACAAATAATCATATCTTCCGATTTAATTGGAAAATCTAATTCATCAAACTTAATTCGCGAACATACTTCAAGAAGTTTCTTACTTCGCAGTGAAAATCCACCGTTACCAACCTTGTTTTTATCGAAATAAAATTTATCAATAGGACTATTATTAACGTTGACGGCATTCGGCCAAGGAGCGCCCAAATAATCGTATTTTAGAAACTCATTTGTCCATAGCCCTGGATTGATTACAAAGCCATCCGATTGAATACATAGGCAGAATTTTGTGTCGACAAATTGATGGAGATCTTCAATCATAAATTTGCTATAACCAACAAAATCGATTGGCGGAATTGATATATGCTCAATGGCCTTATGCAAGCCTATCGGTCTAGTAGGCGATAGCATCTTAATCGAGCTAAATTTACAAGATTCACTCGAGATAAGTAATGCATTAGCAGCAGATTCAGTGTCAACGGATGTAACTGTTAAAAGAGTTATATCGTTGAGTTCAAGAAAATTACTCATTGCCCATTTTAAACGCCACAATTTATTATTGCCACTTAACTTTAAGCGGGCGATGTTGTCTGAAACGTCCTTTCAAAGGACACTTCATATAACGGTAGCGAGCACACCAGGGATGTTGTATCCTTGCCTAGCCAACCCTCATGACCGCGCATTAACTACCGTACTCCTCGTATGGGTTAAATACTCTGTCCAAATCAACCCCATAGAAAGGGTATGTTGAGTTTGTGACTAAGGTTTTCGCATGGTGGGAGAGCTAAAGATTGAAAAGCGAAATCGGTCTTGCTGAGCGGGTTGAAAATTCTTGTTTCGGTGGCTCGATTCCGCCCCGGGCTACCATGAAGAACCAAAACCACCTTCGGGTGGTTTTTTGTTTAACTGAGGTTATGTTCGAGTAAGCACTTCAATCATTTGAATACTCTGTGCCGAAGTGCCAAATTCTTTTAATAAATATTCACGCTTGGCAATTTCAAAATCATCAAACTCAAAGCCGGGCGCTACTGCACAGCTCACAAGGCAGAAAGCATTCTCGTTTAGTGGCCTTGCTGCAAACCAAGTGTGTGCAGAAATAGTAGCCTGTAAATTTTTTGATGTCATTCCTACTTGTATAGTTTTTAAAGATTTATTTTCATCAAAAAAATAAATGAGTACATCACAGCCAAGGTGGAAGTACCAAGTTTCATCCGATTTAATTCGATGCCAGGCCGAAAAATCTTTTCCTGATAGTAGATAGTAAATACTAGTGTAGGCAATTTTATTAGCGGAACCCTTTAAATCTTTCACCGCTATTTTTGAGCGATACATCTCTCTATAGAAGCCGCCTTCTGGATGTGGATCAAGATGAAGGGCATCGATGATGGTGTGAATATCTTGCATGTAAGCCCTTACTTTTGTCAATAAGCTTGATTGGCGTTTACCCGAGCTTATTCTATAGCCGTATTTAGACCTCGGCATCCTAGGCCCCGGTTGATTCGCCCCAGGGTCAGCAAGAAGAACCAGAATTACCTTTCAGCAGTTTTTCATTCAGCACCCAGCCAAGCGAAAATTGAATAATCAGTATATAAAAGAGAGATTCTTCACTAAAAGCTCTCCAATGAAAAAAATTCTCTCAGTAGTTTTGATGTTTCTCTCAATGCTCGGGATATCTCACGCCGCTGATACTGCCCCTGCTAGACAAGACCCCATTTGGTTAAACCAGGCAAGGGCAAGTATTAAAGCAGAAAAATATGATCAAGCAATACAGCAATTACAAGCTGCTAATGAAGTGAGCTCGGCCGATTGGAATAATTTGCTTGGCTATAGTCTTCGAAAAAAACAGCCGCCTGATTTAGTGGGGGCAGAAAAGTACTATCAAGCTGCCTTGAAAATAGATCCAGAGCATCGAGGAGCTCTTGAGTACTATGGAAAGCTTAAGTTAATCAATAATGACTTACCAGGTGCTGAGGCTTTATTGGCTCGACTAGATAAGACCTGTACTTTTGGCTGCGAGGAATACTCAGATTTAAAAGAGGCCATCCAAAAATATAAGTCTAGAAAGTAAAGTTAGATACCCTTGCATCGGCGGGATCCTGTAAAACAGAAGACCTAAATTAGGTTTAAAGTAGGCATTACATCAAGAGGAGACAAATATGAATCGCATTAAAAATGTATTAATAGGATTAGCTGCTACAGTTGCTTTGGCCGCTTGTGCATCAATGACTGGAGTGGCATTAGCACCATTTACAAAGGCTAATGATGGCGTATTGGCCGGCAATAACAATATGACCTTATATACCTACAGCAAAGATGTGGCTGGCTCAGGTAAGTCGGTTTGTAATGGGATGTGCGCAACGAATTGGCCGCCACTATTGGTTGATGGGAGTCCTGCCGTCTCTAGTGGTTATTCAATCATTACTCGCGACGATGGCAAAAAACAGTTAGCTTTCAAGGGTATGCCTTTGTATTTTTATGTCAAAGACACAAAACCAGGGGATAAGATTGGCGATGGCCGCTCAGAAGGTGCGTGGCAGATTATCAAGATGTAGTGTCATTTGGGATTGAGTCTCCCCGTAGCTGGTTGATTCAGCCTTGGGCAAATGCGAAAGATTAAAGCCACCTTCGGGTGGTTTTTTCGTTTTCTGATTAATATCTAGGAATTCTTCTTGGAACTTCAAATGCTAATAGTGACCGCAATTATTGCCTCTCTGCTGACCATGATCTTCATCAAGCTCTCTTTTGCCATCATAGGCCTGAGAAGAAAGAATCAAGTTGGGCTGGGAAGTGGTGGTCATGATGATCTTGAGAGGGCAATTCGTGCCCAAGGAAACTTTGTCGAGTATGTTCCTTTAGGAATGATTTTGATTGCTTGCTTGGAATTAAACGGCACCCCTTGGTGGTTGGTCCTCATTCCTGGCATCACGCTTATTATTGGACGCTTGATTCATGCTGTCGGTATCAATGAGCCTCCTCCACATTTCAGCAAGCGCGTAATAGGAATGAAGCTCACCTTCTACACACTGATCGCCTTGGTTGTGCTGAATTTAGGTTGGTCGCTATATCAATTAATGAGCTAGAAAAATAAAGGGAGTCTTATGCCGTTCGTACGAATTGACTTAAGTAAAAAACATCCAGAAGGTTTTGCCCAGCAAGTGGGTGAGATTGTTTATGAGGTGATGACGGGGCACATTAATGTACCTATAGATGATAAGTTTCAAGTCATTACTAAGCACGAAAGCCAGGAGCTGGTTATGCCTAAGAGTTATCTAGGTATTGAGTATTCTGAAGACATCATTTTTATCCAGGTGACTTTAAATGAAGGTAGGACCACAGAGATGAAAAAAAAGTTCTACAAAGCCATATGTGAAGGTATGGTTGAAAAGCTCAAAGTTAGACCTCAGGACATTGTGATCAATTTAGTTGAGGTGAATAAAGAAAACTGGTCCTTTGGCAATGGTGAGATGCAATACGCGCCAAAGGACTAGAAATCTTAGAATCCAGCCTATTACGCCCTGGGCAGCAATAGGCGAAATAATCCACTTATTGGGCCAATTTCAGGAGGACTATTGACCGTTTTTAGGCTCAGATGTAATGTCTAGTCTGTTGTGATCTCTCAAGCCTTATTACTGAAAGGATGGACGACATGTTTTTACCTACAACTCACGATATAAAAGATGCAGTCTCAAAATATGCCGGTTTTTTTGGGATGGTCATCAGCATTACGATTGTGCTTAACTTAATCTTGCCAACAGGCGAGACGCTTTCAAATACTCCAAAGTTAATAGTATCGCTGTTAATCAGCATTTTTCTTGGTTGGTTATCTTTTGCCATTAAGTCCAATAAATAAAAAAGAGTTTTTTGGACTCTGGTTGAGTCTGCCCAGCCAACAAGAATGATTCAAACCACCTTCGGGTGGTTTTTTCCTTTTGGTTCAGCAGGAATATGGATTGTCGATTAGGATGATCTTTATGGCCTGCAATATCTTCAAATTATGAAACTCATTCAGCGAATAATCGCCCCCCTTATTTTTTTGCTCAGTTGTGTTTGTGTTGTTGAGCAAGCAGCAGCTTCTTTGGCAAATGATTTACAGGATGGTCAGCATGTCTTGCTGATGAGGCACGCAGACGCCCCTGGTTTTGGAGACCCAGCAGGTTATGTCATTAATCAGTGCTCGACTCAGCGTAATTTAGGCGACTATGGAAGAAAGCAAGCCAGAGCAATTGGAGTGTGGCTAAGCAACCAGGGCATTGTGAGGGCAGAAGTATTTAGTAGTCCTTGGTGCAGATGTTTAGATACGGCGAGTCTTCTTAATAAAGGCCCAGTCAAAATTGCACCATCACTCGGATCATTTTTTGATGATATGAGTTTGGAAAAGAGTCAAACCAAGGCATTGGAAGTGTTTATTAAAAATGAATTGGCTAAGCAATCGAAGGTGCCGCTCATTTTAGTAACGCATCATGTCAATATTCAGGCCTACACTGGTAAAGTGGTTGGAGTGGGCGACATGGTATTGGTGAAGGTGAATAAAAACGGAGAATATATTTCTCATACACTTTATCCAAGCCCTAGGGTCTAGTGGCGGAGCTTGAATCCCTGCCCCATGTGGTTGGGGTGATTCATCTGAAACGACAATAGAAATTTAAATTACACAGCGAAAACGGTATGTATAAGCTTATTGCCTTTGATGCCTACGGCACATTGTTTGATGTCTACTCTATGGGGCTGTTGGCAGAAGAGCTTTTTCCAGGGCGTGGTCAAGAGTTCTCTGTGATGTGGCGCGATCGACAAATCGACTATGCCCGCCTAGTTACTTTGAGCGATCCCAACCCCAATGGCAGTAAATATTACCTGCCATTTTGGGAGTTAACTATTCGCTCATTGCGCTATGTTGGTAAGCGGATGAACCTCAGCCTCACCCCGGAAAACGAACAGAGATTGATGGATCAATATGCCAAGCTCACTAGTTTTGAAGATAGCCTAAGGGTTGTCAAAACAATTCAAGAAAAAGGTATTTCGACAGCGATTTTGTCCAATGGAAGTAGAGAAATGCTGACTATCGTAGTGGAGAGCAATGGCTTAAAGCCTTACCTAGATAAAGTCGTCACAGTTGAAGATGTGCGTTTATTTAAAACCGCCCCCCAGGCCTACGAGCTTTTGTTAAAAGTATTCCCCGTTCAGAAAGCTGAAGTTTTGTTTGTATCTAGTAACGCATGGGATGCTCTGGCAGCCAAGTGGTATGGTTTTGATGTATTTTGGGTGAATCGTCTTGGCCATCCTTTCGAGGAGATTGGTGAAAAACCAAACTACGAAGGCAGTTCTTTGACTAAGGTTTTAGAAGTAGTAATTCAATAAAATGAGTTATGACAAATATTAATGAGCTCCCCGCTGACCTTCCCATTCCCCAAGATGATGGAGCAGCTGATCATCTTAGGGGCATGAAGCTTCCCAATGTCACATTGCAGGCCACCAATGGTCAGATGATTGATCTTGGTAGTATTAAGCAAAAGCTCATCATTTATTGCTATCCAATGACGGGGCAGCCTAATGTAGCTTTGCCTGAGGGCTGGGACCAGATTCCTGGTGCTCGGGGCTGTACACCCCAAAGCTGTGCATACCGGGACCACTATCAAGAACTTCAATCACTTGGTGCGCGGGTGATAGGTTTAAGTGTTCAAACTACTGAGTATCAAAAAGAGATGGCCGATAGACTACATTTGCCGTTTCCAGTTGTCAGTGATGTTCACTATCAGTTTCAGAAGGCGCTCAAGATGCCAACTTTTATGAGCGCTGGCATGACTTTGTTAAAACGCGTTACTTTGATCGCCAATAACGGCGCAATTGAGGCTGTGCACTATCCCATTTTTCCGAGCGATAGCGATGCAGCTTGGGTGTTGGAGTATTTAAAGACCCACTAGAATAGCTTTATCTACAAATGGGGGAGCCTGAAATGAAACAAGTTTTATGCAAAGCTGCTGTTCTGTCTATTTTTCTTGGCTCAAGCTTTGGTATTGTCTACGCTGAACCATCAATCCCTCCCTTCTATCAAGCTGTGAGCAAAATGAGCCCAGATGGTAAGTTAGGGCAGGTAATTCAAAAAGAACAAATATCAACCGCAGTGCCTGGTGCACAGGCATGGCGTATTGCTTATATTTCATCAGACGTCGGTGATAGAAAAACTATTTCTACTGCCTTAGTAGTGGCTCCAGTAGGTAAGGCTCCTGCTGAAGGTAGGCCCGTGATGGCGTGGGCACATGGAACCACAGGAACTGCGCAAAGCTGTGGCCCATCTCAGCTGACCAATCCCGCAGTTTCTTTAAATCAATACTTTTTATTAGATGGAAACTCGTGGTCAGACTACGGACTTCCAAACCTAGAGGCTTTTATTAAAGAGGGCTATGTAGTGGTTGGCACTGACTATCAGGGTCTGGGCGGTGGCGGCAAGCATCAGTACGCAGTAGCCATTACGCAAGCCAAGGATACGATTGACTCCATTAGAGCAGTTGGTTCAATGCAAGAAACTGGCGCTGGCAAAAAGGCAATCATTTATGGTTGGTCACAAGGTGGCGGCACTACGATTGCTGCTGCTAGCATGCCAGATTACATTTCTAAAAAAGGCACTGCGTTTGATGATATTCAGCCAGTAGGTTTTGTAGCCCTTGCTCCCTATGATGTTGCAGTAACAATGCCTGGAGCCAAGCTGGATCAAGCAATATCAGAAAAAATGATCAGCGAGTTAAGCGCTAGTTTTTCTGACAATGTATTTAACTTTGCGCATTTTTCAATGACCCTATGGGGTACTCAGGCCGCGTTCCCCAATCTCAAGTTAACCGATTTGTTAACAGACGACGGCGCAAAAGTAATCGATAAAATTTACTCTAATAAATGCCTGCATGCATCGGCCGATACTTTGAACTATGCCTATGGGACTGGATACAAAAACCTTTTAAAACCAAAGGCACAAAATACTTTGGCATGGGCGCAAGCATTTTTAAAGGGAAGCGTTAACCCAGTCAAACCTGTAGCCCCCGTGATCATTTATTGGGGCACGAAAGATACGGTTGTGCCTCCCGTGATGGGCGAGCTATATCAAAAACAAATGTGTAAGTTGGGCGGCAACATTGGCAGAGTTCAATTACCAGGAGAGCAAACCCACTTTTCTACACCTGGAACCGCTGGACCTTTATATCTACCCTGGGTAAAAGATCGTATTGCCGGTAAAACTATGGCAAATGCCTGCCCACAAAATTAAAGGCAATACGATGATTGATCATTTAGACCATCTTGTATTGACTACGGCAAAAGAGATTGAGTGTATTGATTTTTATACGCGCGTATTGGGCATGCAGTTAGAGTCATTCATTGGCGGATCTCCGCCAGTAGAGCGCAAAGCTTTTAAGTTTGGAAATCAAAAGATTAATTTGCACATCAAGGGGAGAGAGTTTGAGCCCAAGGCCAATATTCCAACTCCAGGAGCTCTAGATCTTTGCTTTATTGCCGATAGGCCTCTTGCAGAAGTCATTGCGCACTTAGAAAAAGAAGCTTGGCCAATTATCGAGGGGCCGGTCCTTCGCACTGGAGCAACTGCAAAAATAAACTCCGTGTATGTTCGTGACCCTGATCAAAATTTGATTGAGATTAGCGAGCTACTTTCTTGATGTTTCAAGACCTACTGCTTCAGGCCCTTGTCCTAGGGGCTCTAGGTTTGGGTGCCGGAGTTTTGGGTGGGGTAATTGGGTTTGGCACCACGATCATCTTAATGCCTGCCCTAGTGTATTTTTATGGGCCGATTCAAGCCATTCCAGTCATTGCGCTCGTTGCTACGGTCGCAAATCTCTCCCGCATTTTTCTTTGGTGGAGCGTTATTAATTGGAAAGTGTGTTTTGTCTATAGCGTTACTGCAATACCTGCGGTGATATTAGGCGTCAATACCTTAGTGACGCTAAATGATCGACTTGTTGAGATTACTCTTGGCCTTTTCCTCATTCTGCTCATCCCAATTCGTAGGTGGATGCGCAAGCAGAATTTTTATCTCAAGCTGTGGCAAATGAGTTTGGTAGGCGCTGTCATTGGTTATCTCACTGGCATAGTGGCAACGACGGGTGCAATTAATACCCCGTTCTTCTTAGCCTTTGGCTTAGCAAAGGGGGCCTATTTGGGTACTGAGGCCGCTAGTAGCCTATCAATTCTGTTTACTAAGGGCATTACTTTTCACCAGCTTGGGTTTTTAAATACCACAGCAATTATTCAGGGCCTTTTGATTGGTGGTTGCGTATTGGTTGGCTCAATTTTTTCCAAAAGAATTGTTTTGGCCTTGCCTGAAAAGAAGTTTTTATTGTTAATGGAGCTCGTGATGCTCATTTCGGGGCTCTCTATCCTAGCCATGTCTTTGTAGAGACATTGGTATAAATCACTACTTCTGAATTCAGGTCATCAGGATATAATTTAAATAAGCAGGAGAGTGAGGGGCAACCCTCCACCGAAGGCGCAAACTCCCATGAACGCTCAGGTATCCCACAGGAAGGTACTGCTTATCCTAAATAGCCGTCTGGAGAGCCACCATTTATGGTGCACCGAAGGAGCAAGCACTAAGCTAGGCTTAGTGTGAATCTCTCAGGTATCAAGGACAGGGGGAGCGGCATCCATCTGCATGGTATTGCTATGTTGCTGGGGGACCGTTTTGGGAGAGTCTTTATGCAAAACCTTTGCAAATAATTCAGTAGCAAATTTACTCATGGTCTGCAGATGCAGATCTATTTCTATATTGCTTAATGGCGTTATTGCCTTGAGCGCTTACTGAATAAGGTTAATGTATGACAAACAAATTTGTTGAAGAGGCACCGTATCACCCTGGATATGAGGACGCTGGTTTTAAAAGCGTAGCTTCACCACTTGCTGCAGAAATTGATCAATTTAGAAAGAGCAATTCTCGTTATTTAAATTTTGCAGATGTGATTGTTGACTTTTGCGCATCAGATCAAAATAAATTACAAGCAGCGAAGTGATCTATTGTAAATAAGCTACCTTTTGGTGGCTTATTTACTAACTGCCTTGGTATGGATGTGGCTATAGATCTAAGTTGTCTAATGCCAAACCATCAAGATGGCTGGTGTCTGCCCAGCTCTCCACTTTCCAGTTAGATCCATTCCAGCGAATCCAATTGAGTGATGCATTTGGAACGGTGACCGCTTTCTCGGCATCTAATGCTTGATTGCTCGCCATTCGATACATCATATCCAGAGCTCCGCCATGGCTGACCAATAAGATTGTTTTGCCAGTATGCTTTTCTTGGATTTCTTCAAGTGCAGCTTTAATACGGTTTGCAAATTGCAGGATGCTTTCGCCACCACGCAACTCTTCGTGAATATCTCTGTTGATGTGCGCTTGCCAGAGCTCTGGCTCTGAATCCGGCGCTTCGCTAATAGTGAGCCCCTGGAGGGTGCCAAGATGACGCTCTCGCAGTGCGCTGTGGGTAATGGCAGAAACTGTATAGAGGCTCTCAATCGCTTTTGCAGTTTGTTTCGCTCTTTGTAAGTCGCTGGTGTAGAGAACATCAAACTCAAAATGACTAGCTTTAAGCGCCCTGGCCATCTGGGCTGCTTGAGCTAAGCCACAGGCATTTAAAGGAATATCAGTATGGCCCTGTAGGCGGCGCTCGGCATTCCAATCAGTTTCTCCGTGGCGCACTAAGCAAAATCGAGTCGTAGTCATTTAGCAATCATAAGGGCTAATGATTTCATAGGCTTTAAGTCAGCCTACAGATTCCTCAATACAATGGACTGATACACAAAGGGTGACAGTGAATAAAGAAACCAAAGGAATGCTCATCGGTTTTATTGGCATTTTGATTTTTAGTTTGACTTTGCCAGTGACCAAGATTGCAGTTTTGAGCTTTGATCCATACTTCATTGCATTCGGCAGGGCCACGCTCGCAGCGTTGGTTGCCTTGGCTTACCTGATATATAAAAAAGAACCCATGCCCCCCAGGGCAGATTTCACTAAATTCGTAGTGATTGCTTTGGGAGTCATCTTTGGTTTTCCAATTTTTACTACTGTTGCCATGACCGAAGGATCTTCATCTCATGGTGCAGTCATTTTGGGAATGATGCCCTTAGCTTCAACCGTCATTGGGGTGATTCGCTTTAAAGAGCGGCCATCCGCGGGCTTTTGGTTAGTTTCTTTATTGGGTGCGGCATTAGTAGTGATATATGCCTTACTAAAAAGTTCTGGAAGTTTTACTTATGTAGATGTCTTATTAGTTCTCGGCGGTATCTGTGCTTGCATGGGTTATGTAGAGGGCGGCGAGCTTTCTCGCAAAATGAATCCACGGTTTGTAATTTCTTGGGCACTCGTGATTTCGCTGCCCATCAATTTGGTGGTGGGTTATGTCACATTTGATTCGCAATACTTCAATGCGGGTCCGATAGCCTGGACTAGCTTCATTTATCTAAGTTTGTTCTCGATGTATATTGGATTCTTCTTTTGGTATGAAGGACTTGCTATTGGCGGTATTGCACGTGTTAGCCAAGTTCAGCTTACACAACCTTTTTGCACCCTTATTGCAGCTAGTATTTTACTTGGAGATTCGCTCACAATAATGAATTTAGTGTTTGCTTTCTTAGTCATCACTACCGTTATCTTAGGAAAGAAAATGTTAGTGAAGAGGGTATAAATACTTTGCGCCACTTCATTAAAAAAGCCCCGTTATAACGGGGCTTGGTATTTATGCAGCAGCAACAGTGTGCTTGCTAAGCGCTCGCAAAATTTTACTTTTCTCTTTTGGCTTATTGCTGGCCTCCAGTAATTTATTGAGCTGAGTAGCATTTAAAGGCCCAAGACGTGGCTTGCCTGTTTTAGTGAGCATGGGGTCATTTTTTCTGTTTCTTTGATTTTGGCCTACAGCCATGAGTTTTCCTAGATTTATGAAATGATGAATTCGAGAGGGATGCTCAAGAGATCCCCCTATCTAGGGCGCACAATAGTGATCACAGTTCAGAATAACAGTTTAAAAGTTTAGGCGCTATGATTAAGGGACAATTTATCTTCTAGATACCTTCTTTGCTTTAGTTATATGCCTTTTGGGATCTTTGAGTGGTCATCTAGCAAGCCAACAATGAGGAATGCTTTGCATGAAGAGTTATATTTCCGGACTATTTTGTTTCACTCTTTTGAGTGCTTGCGCAGCGGTCTACACAGACGCATCTGATTCAAATCAGGTTACTTTTTTAAATAGTAGCGGCGAGTCCATTGAGCAGCTCACTCAAAAAGCCAGCAACTACTGTGCGCAATACGGAAAAACTGCTGTTTTTAGAAATAGTGACACTCAACTCATTGCAGTGTTTGACTGCAAAGCGCCCCAGGTTAAAAGTAAATAATCAGCCCGCTAAATCAGATTGATAAATGAGACCCGCATGCTCTCTCAGGGCATGGAATTGAATAGATTCCCAACGCTGTTGTGCAACATCAAGCTCTGACTTATGTGAAGCAAGAAATACCGATGCGCCCACAACATCTTCTGCCATGCGATGAATATTCTCTTGAGTAAATTTTTTCAAGGCAACAGGATCATCTGAGCTGACCCAACGTGCCAGGTTATAGCGGGCAGGTAGTAGGCGCACTTCAGCTCCATATTCCGTTTGTAAGCGATGACTCACAACCTCAAATTGCAGTTGACCAAAGGCGCCTAAGAGCATCGTGCCACCCGTCATGGGACGGAAGACTTGAATAGCGCCCTCTTCGCCGAGTTGCATGAGACCGGTTCTTAATTGCTTAGAGCGCAAGGGGTCGGCAGATTCAACCATGCGAAAAATTTCAGGAGCAAAAAATGGCAGGCCTGTAAACTGCAATTGCTCACCTTCGGTAAGCGTATCACCTAGGCGTAATAAGCCATGATTTGGTAGACCAATAATATCGCCAGGATATGCCTCATCCAAAATATCGCGTCTTTGCGAAAGAAAGGAAAGGGCATTATTGGTGCGCACTTCTTTGTTGTTGCGACAGATCTTTAATTTCATGCCGCGTTGAAAGTGCCCAGAACAGATCCGTAAGAATGCAACACGATCTCGGTGAGCAGGATCCATATTGGCTTGAATCTTAAACACTACGGCGGAGAATTTATTTTCAGCAGGGCTTACTTCACGTTGTAGTGCTTTACGTGATCCTGGAGATGGTGCTAATTCAACTAAGGTGTTTAAGATTTCGCGGACACCGAAATTATTAATTGCTGAGCCAAAAAATACCGGGGACTGACGACCCGCCAAGAAGGCCTCTTGATCAAAAGCCGGCATTGCCTCCTTGATGAGTGCTACTTCTGCCAGTGCATTTTCTAAATCGGTTCCAAGGCGCGCTTTAAGTGCAGGATCATTTACATCAACTACAGCATGTGAGTCTTCGGTAACACGATCTTCCCCTGCTTTAAACATGCGCATGCGCATATTGGCAATATCAATCACGCCCGCAAAAGATTTACCCATACCAACCGGCCAAGTAAAGGGAACCACTTCAATACCTAAAGCAGTTTCAATCTCGTCCATTAACTCCATGGGCGGCTTAACTTCGCGATCCATCTTATTTATGAAGGTGACAATTGGCGTATTGCGGGCACGACAGACTTCAAGTAGGCGTAAGGTTTGAGATTCGACGCCGTTAGCCGCATCAATCACCATCAGGGCAGAATCCACCGCGGTTAAAACGCGGTAAGTATCTTCAGAAAAATCTTGGTGACCAGGTGTATCTAGTAGATTAATGATGCAGTCGCGATACTCCATTTGCATCACTGAGCTAGCTACGGAAATACCGCGTTGTTTCTCGATCTCCATCCAGTCGGAGGTTGCATGTCGACTGGCTTTACGGGCCTTAACGCTGCCAGCAATTTGAATAGCTCCGGCGTAAAGCAATAGCTTTTCGGTCAGCGTAGTCTTGCCAGCATCTGGATGAGAAATGATGGCAAAGCTGCGACGTCGTAATACTTCTGCGGCTGGAGTACTGGGGGTGGTGGTTTCGATGTTAATTCTGCGCTTATTAATCTAGTTTGGATGCAATTATAAGCGGGCGCGCCTGACTAGAATTGCTCTTCAGGCCTGACAAATCGCCATTGACCTGGTGGCAGTGGGCCAAGAGAAATCCGACCCATTCTGACGCGCTTGAGGCCAATAACCTTGAGTCCAACCATTTCACACATTCTGCGGATTTGGCGCTTGCGGCCCTCGCGCAAAACAAAGCGTAATTGATCTTCATTTTGCCAACTGACTTGTGCTGGCTTGAGGGCAACGCCATCCAAAGAGAGGCCATGTTTTAGGCGATCCAAATCTTCAAAAGAAAGAGCTCCCTCAACGCGAACTAAATACTCTTTTTCAATTGGACTATTTTCACCAATTAATAACTTGGCAATACGACCATCTTGGGTCAGCACCAATAATCCAGTAGAGTCAATATCAAGCCTTCCGGCCGGCGCTAAGCCTTTGGTATTAAAGCGGGGGTTGCGGCCTTTATCAAGCGGGCTACCAAAATAGTTCTCAGGCGTAATTAAAGAAGCTGCCGGTTGATACTCTTGCTCATCGTCATAGTGAGAGATGTATCCAACGGGCTTATTCAGAATGACGGTAATACGAGATGCTTGTTGGGCCTTAGCACCAGACTGCAATTCAATTTTTTGATGTCGATAAGCTCGTACGCCAAGTTCGTTCACTACTTCGCCGTCAACCGACACAAGACCTTGCTCAATATAAGAGTCTGCTTCGCGACGCGAGCATAGCCCTAATTCAGATAACAGTTTCGAAACGCGTACTTTTTCTTCCATGCCTGCATTATCCGTTAAGGGATGGGCTTGAGTGGTGCGGGGCAATATCGCAGATTGGCTAAACTGGATGAGTCACGAATATTAAATAAGAGAAAACAACATGACTGCTAGCTTAAAAAAGCCGCCAATTTATAAAATTCTTTACTTTCAAGTACTTATGGCCGTCTTAATTGGGGTTTTGCTTGGCAACTTTTACCCGTCCATTGGCGTAGAAATGAAACCCTTTGGCGATGCCTTTATTAAAGGTATCAAGATGTTAATTGCACCCATTATTTTTTGTACGGTTGTAGTTGGCATTGCTGGCATGGAAGACATGAAGAAAGTTGGCAAAACTGGTGGTATCGCTCTGCTGTACTTTGAGATTATGAGCACCATTGCTTTAATTGTTGGCCTCATTGTGGTCAATGTGCTTCAGCCAGGTGTTGGCATGAATATTGATCCAGCAAGCTTAGATACCAAAGGTATTGATGCTTACACTGGTCCTGGAAAGATGGCTAGCACTACCGAATTTTTGCTGAACATTATTCCAACTACAGCAATAGATGCATTTGCAAAAGGTGAAATTTTGCAAGTGTTGTTCATTGCAATTTTGTTTGGATTTGCGCTGCATCGTTTTGGTGGCCGCGGAACTATGGTCTTTGATTTGATCGAAAAATTCTCACACGTTTTATTCGACATCATTGGCATCATCATGAAATTTGCTCCAATTGGGGCTTTTGGTGCAATGGCTTTCACTATTGGCAAGTATGGGGTTGGCTCACTTTTCTCCTTAGGGAAATTGATGGGAGCTTTTTATATCACTTGCTTACTTTTTGTTTTTATTGTGCTGGGAATTGTGGCTCGTCTAAATGGCTTCAGTATCTTTAAATTTGTGCGCTACATTAAAGAAGAGCTTCTAATTGTTTTGGGTACTTCATCATCAGAATCTGTTTTGCCGCGGATGATGGAAAAAATGGAACTATTAGGCGCTAAGAAAAGTTGTGTGGGTTTAGTAATTCCAACGGGCTACTCATTTAATTTAGATGGGACATCTATTTATCTAACGATGGCCGCAGTCTTTATTGCTCAGGCAACTGATACCCCGATGACAATTACCCAGCAAATAACACTATTGCTGGTTCTCTTGCTTACTTCAAAAGGCGCAGCAGGCATAACGGGTAGCGGGTTTATTGTATTAGCCGCAACTCTTTCTGCAGTTGGTCATGTGCCCGTTGCCGGATTGGCAATTATTTTGGGCATTGATCGCTTTATGTCTGAAGCGCGCGCCTTGACGAATTTGGTTGGTAATGGCGTCGCCACGATTGTTGTTGCAAAGTGGACTGGCGAGTTAGATGAAAAACAATTATCTTCGGTGCTCAATAAAGATAACTGGATGGAGGCTCAAGAGCCCGAAGTATTTCTAGATCAGAAGCAAGATAAGATGCACTAAATTAAGTTCTAACAATATGTACGCTGCATGGAGCTTCCTCAACAATCTTTGTCATGGAAGTTCTCCAGGGCGTTACTATGTTGGGGGATTTGTGTGATGCTCCAATCAAGATGAGAGAGGCATCATTATCTTTTGCAAACTCGACAATCCGTGATGCGGGATCCATTGCTTCAAGGACGTGATAAGAGATTCGCTCTGGAGGAAGCTTCAAGGGCTTTGCCCATTCCATTAATTGGACTAAGTGACCACGCACAATGCCGCTTGCGGTTTCATTTTCTTGATTGCCCTCAAAAGTGGGAGTGCTGCTAATTGTGCTTAAGCAAACTAAACGACCCTCAGGATAAGCGAGTAATAAGTTTTTGGCAGTGAGTTGCATGCGCTCTCGTAAATCTTCATCTGATTGTCTTGTATCAATCGCAGCAATCATTAATGGCGCATCATAATTGCCCATGCTCGGCCGCGGACTTGGCGAGGGCTCGTAGCCTGCAGCCTTAAACATGCCTTTAAGGTTCTGCCAAAAACTGAGTGGCTCAACTCGATCGGCCCTTTCGGTGAGTGTGACGCCTTCAGGATCCCGCAATACTTGACGCAAGCGTGCGGCACTTTGATATCGATCTGCAGCTCGTGGTTCTAGACATCTTAGGATTACCTCTTGTAGCCAACGAGGAATTTCTCGGCGGATTGCCCGCGGTGGGAATGGCTTTGCCCACATGCGTCTTCTCAAGCCACTCAGGCTTTGTGGGTTACCAAATGGTAATTCCCCAGTTAAGAGTTCGTACATGATGACGCCGATGGAGTAAATATCGCTGCGCGCATCAGAACGAATGCCGGTTACTTGCTCCGGTGAAATATAAGGTGCAGAGCCTACGCCCTTACGCATTTCTTCGGCAAGTAAATCGGGGTAACGCGCATGATGAGACAGACCAAAATCGATAAGCGTTAATTTGCCTTTGTCGTCAATCAGAATATTTTCTGGCTTGATGTCAAGATGAATTGCATCTTGTGAGTGCAAAGATTGAACTGCTTGCGCAAGATCCGCCCCAATCTTTACTACTTCATCAACGGTAAAAACCTTATCTTCCTTGATATAGTCTTCTAGCGGGCGACCCTCAATTCTTTCCATTGCAATATATGGGCGGGTTGCCATATTGCCAGCCCCCAAGAACTTGGGAACATGGGGGCTCTTGAGAGAGCGAAGAATCGTGAGCTCAGTTTCAAAGCCAATTAAGCTCTCAACGGGCTGGTCTCTCCCAACTCGTGGAATCTTCAGGAGGATGGGAACATCAATGCCCTCCTTAGTAGCGGTAAAAAGAGTAGCCATGCCGCCTCTATGAACTTCTTTTCCCAGCACAAAGCCATCAACTACTTTGCCCTCTTGGAAAATATCATCTACTGCCTCAATTTCAGTATTGATAGACATCGATTATTTGCCGGTAATTAAGCGATTGGCTAAATCATCTGGCAAGCCTGCGCGCCTAACTTTATCTGCAGCAGAAAAATGATCATACGGTTCTCGGTGAAAAGTCAGCGTCTCAGACCCAGGCTCAAAAACTGCAAAGCACGCTTCTGGGTTTCCATCTCTTGGTTGGCCTAGAGACCCAACAATCCCAACCCACTGGCGATGTTGTAGAACAGGAATTTCATCACCAGGATGTGGTGCAAATCGAATGAGTTTACCAACAGCGCTTTGATAAAAAAGCGCTTGCTCATGTGCATGGCCTACAAAGGTATAACTCTTTCCGGAATTTTGCACGCAACGCCACGCACTCATGCTGTCGGTAATGTAATTCCAGTCAGCAGGGTTGTGTGCAGATGCATGCACAAAACATATATTTTCCTCGTTGACTATCAGGGGTAAATTTTTTAGAAATTCAATATGACTTTCTTTAAGCTGAGTCTTGGTCCACTCAATTGCCGCATTGGCACTGGCATTCATTTGGTTACGGCGATCTTTGAAAACCGCCTCATCATGATTGCCTAAGATGGCAATTGCCTTTTTTGCATTGACTAAATCTGCAATGCGCTCAATGACCGCTGTCGGGTCTGCGTTATAACCAACGATATCCCCTAAAAAAACCATGCGTGTCACGCCAAGCTCTTGAGCTCTGGCCATGCAGGCCACGTAAGCCTCTAGGTTACTATGAAGATCGGCAAATAGCCCAATGCGTTCAGTCATCCCTTAATGATAGGTCAAAAGGCCTTCAGATAGATGGGTTGTAGGGGTTGTCTTTATTACTAGGCGGATTTTTAAAGCGCTTATGGACCCAGTAGTATTCGGCAGGACGAAGACGAATTTCTTTTTCAAAACATTGGTTCAGGCGAGCGGTATCTGCCTTTGGATCTGATCCTGGAAAATTTTCTAAAGGCTCGCTGATTTGGCAAACATAGCCAGACTCATCAGCTTTCAAGGTGGTAGTCATTAAGCAAACATCAGCGCCAGTAATTTTTGCCAGTCTTGATACGGCTGTAATGGTGTTGGTCTCAATTCCAAAAAAAGGAACAAATTCAGAATCTTTTGTACCGAGATCGATATCTGGGGCAATGATGATGAAATCACCATTACGAATCTCCCGAATGATTTCTTTCGAGTTCCCTTGGCGGTCAATTGAGTTGCCGCCAAAGCGATTTCGCCATTCAATAATTTTTTGATTAAAAAATGGACTTTTCATTCTCTGAAAAAATCCAGAAGTCCGCGGCCAGTGGTTTTGCTTTGCTAAAGCGCTCAAAATAATGCTACCTTCTATTCCGGTGAAATGCATATTGACCAAAATGCGAGGCTTTTTATTCTCGAGCTCTACGGCAGATTTAACCTCAATCATATTACTTAGCTGCTTCTTGCTTCCTAGCCAAATAATGCTTTTTTCAACCAAGCTACGACCAAGTAATCGCCAGTGTTGCTTGCTCAGAAGATCAATTTCAGTTGCATTTAATTCAGGAAAACACAAGCGCAGATTTGTTTTTACTACCCGATTTCGATCTCCCGGAATGCGTGCAGCAATATAGCCCAAGCCATAGCCAATCAACACCAGAAGCCCATAAGGCAAGAGGGAGAGAAGCTTAAGAATGGCAACTACTGCGTGATTAGAAAAGGATTTGAGCAAATGCGATTTACTCGGAGTCGTAGCGGGTTAGAGTTTTTTTGTAACGAACACCCATTTCTTCAATGGAACTGCAAGACATTCCCAAGTCTTTTACGAGACCCGTATCGAGACGGTATGTCCAGCCATGCACGGTGAGATCTTGGCCACGGCTCCAGGCATCTTGAACAATAGTGGTTTCGCAGACGTTCACTACTTGCTCAATCACATTTAATTCACATAAGCGATCTTGACGCTTTGGCGTTGGCAAGACCTCTCCTAAATAGCGCTCATGCTTTTGGTGAACGTCTTTGACATGGCGCAACCAATTGTCAGCAAGCCCTATGCGGCGATCACTCAGTGCGGCATGCACACCCGCACAACCATAGTGACCGACGACCAAAATATGCTTCACTTTAAGTAAATCAATGGCGAACTGAATCACGGACAAACAATTCAAGTCGGTATGCACAACAACGTTAGCTACATTGCGATGAACAAATAGTTCGCCTGGCAAAAGGTCAACAATTTCATTTGCTGGGACGCGACTATCGGCACAACCAATCCAGAGGTATTCTGGGGCTTGTTGATTCACTAAGCGCTTAAAGAATTCAGGATCTTTAGCGACCATGCCTTCAGCCCAGTCGCGATTGTTTGCAAATAGGTGGTCTAGCGTTTTAGAACTCTTCATAATCATGGTTTAAGTTTAAAGTACTTTAATGACGCCTAATTGGTTAAAACAAACCCCAAACGGAATTACTCTTAGTTTGCATTGCCAGCCAGGCGCAAAAATCACCAAAGTGGTTGGCCTACATGACGGTTGTCTAAAAATCTCTTTGCAGGCGCCTGCCTTAGAAAATAAGGCGAATGAGCTTCTATTGGCCTGGCTTTCGAAACAATTAAAAGTTCCCCAAAAGCAGATTCAGTTCATTTCTGGACAAAATAGCCGAAAGAAACGGGTAGAGGTCTGGGGCCCTATTAGTCCCGAGCAAATTGTTCAAGCGCTTAAGCCCTAAATTTTTGGAAGATCACCAACTTTTGCCTCTGAAATATAGAAAATGACTGAGTCTCAAAAAAATCTAAAAGATGGCTTTTTAGTTTTTAGTGGAATGATTAAATCTGGTGTAACTACTAATTTTTATTTATCGACAAGCTCTCGGTTGGCTATTTCTTGAGGGAGGATCCTCATATACTTGGCAAGAATAGCTTTTGTTACCCAGTAAGGGTTTATGTGGAAATTGATCAAGGATGATCGTATGAATAGGTTTACAAAGTGGCTCTTAAGCCTTGTTTTAATTGGCTTAGTGGGTATTTCAGTATATACATGGGCAATGCTGACTTGGAGCTATGGAAATGGCGAACGAGCAGGATATGTTCAAAAATTCTCCAATCGTGGCTACATTTGCAAGACTTGGGAGGGAGAGTTGGCGATGGTTTCGATGCCTGGCACCATGTCAGAAAAATTCCTCTTTACGGTGCGTGAAGATGCTGTGGCGCAAAAAATAAATGCTAATTTAGGCAAAAAGGTAGCACTAAAATATCAACAGCATATTGGCCTACCTACAAACTGTTTTGGAGATACAGAGTATTTTGTCTCCGATATAGTGGTTTTGGATGAGTAATTTGTAGTGGTAGTAAAAATTGCTGTATCGCAGCTTTATTTTTGTAATTTTTTGTGGTTAAAATCATGTAAGCGTAATGTGCGCTGACATCAATATCTATAAGGAGCTTCACTTGAACAAAGCCGAACTAATCGCAGCGATTGCTGACGACGCGG